>Ga0268261_10000007_pt1 | contig 172836 bp, 159 predicted proteins | sample TergutNc150P1_FD_190353 | JGI IMG/M metagenome (GOLD analysis project Ga0268261, IMG submission 190353) | Nasutitermes corniger P1 segment gut microbial community from laboratory colony in Florida, USA - Nc150 P1 (SPAdes) (version 2) | ecosystem: Host-associated > Arthropoda: Insects >... | reverse complement strand
GGAGCTTTCGCAGATTGTTCGTATCAAAACTGAGGCGACAAATGTCTGGGATATCCTCATGAAAAACATGATTGGCGCTTATGATACGACCAAATACGGCTCCATTCCTTTCATTTATATCGGCTTGTTTGCTCTGATTTTTGCGGTATTTTTCTTTGTTACGCGCAATATTAAATGGAAAGAAAAGTTAGGATTTGGGCTGATTTTAGCTTTTTTGACGGCTAGTTTTTACCTGCAATGGCTCAATCTGGCTTGGCAAGGATTTCATTCGCCTAATATGTTTCTCTTTCGATTTGCCTATCTCTTTAGTTTTACCATTATTTATTTAGCAGGATATGGCTTGCAGGCGCTCAATCGTCCGGAAATGCCTAAGCTTTTTGGGGTAATGATACTTTTGTCGGCGGCTTTTGTGGTGGCTTATACAATCGCTCATGACCAGTACGAATTTATTACGCACATCATGCTGATTGCGACAGTTTTCTTCATTATTCTTTATCTTCTGGCGATTTTCAGCTTTGAATATCTGAAGTTCCCTGTGAAAACTTTGGCCATTTTACTTTTGACTTTGGTGACTATTGAGGCGGGATTGAACACGCATGGTATGATAAATGGCATTCTAAATGACTGGAATTACGCCTCGCGCTCGCTGTATTCTGACCCGCATGATGATATTCAGACTTTGGTTAATCAGGCAAATAAAACCAGTCCTGAATTTTTCCGCCTGTCTAATCTTGATGCCATTTCGCCCAATGACAGTTTGAATTTTGGCTATTCGGATGTTAGTTTTTTCAGCTCCATGCGCAATCGCCATTCATCTAGTTTCTTAAACGAGCTAGGTTTCAAATCTGCTGGCACCAATCTTAATATTCGTTATGCCAACAACACCATTCTCATGGATAGTCTGGTTGGCATGAGATTTAACATCGCCAAAAGTGAAATTTCCAAATACGGCTTTGAGCAAATCGGAAATTCTGGTGCCTTTTCACTTTTTCAAAACGAAAATGCTCTGCCACTTGGCGTGATGACTGGTTCCAATATCTTTGATTTCCAGTTGGAAAAACAGGACAATTTAACCAATCAACGCAATTTGTTCAATCTTTTAGCTAATGACACGGAGGACTATTTTTCCTTTATGGAGCCAACGGTTTATGCGACGGATAATTTGACTATTATCAACACTTCGGAAGACCGCATTGAGCTTAAACCTGAGACCAGTCAGACTATGAAGAGCATTACTTATACAGCGACCATTCCTGCTGGTAAGCAAGCGGCGATTAGCCTGTTTCCGACAAGTCGCGACAAGCTAGGCAATGTGACGATTGTTGTTGATGGGCGTGTGGCAAGCTCTCAGATGAATATTACTGGGCAATATTACAATCTGGGCTATTTTCCAAAGGAAAGACATCTGATTTTTGATGTGCAATTTACCAATAGCGAGACGCTTAATCTGATTAAACCGCAGATTTTGCTGACGGATTTAACAGCTTTCCAGCGCTCTGTGGATAGGATAAGGGAAAATCCTGTGAGCGTAACTCATGGTAATCGAAGTGCTAGTTTTGAAGTAACGGCAACTGAGGAACAACCCATTTTATTTACCACCATTCCAAAGGACAGTGGTTGGACGGCTCGGATTGATGGGCAAAGAGTGGATACCCAAGCCTTTAGCTCGGCATTTCTAACCGTCAAAGTTCCACCCGGCAGGCATAGGGTTGAGTTTACCTATCTGCCACCCGGATTTTCGATTGGACTGGCTTGTTTCGGCTTTGGTGTCGGTTCGTTTATCCTAATAAATTACCGGAAAGCCATTTTTAAAAAAGTAAATAACCGAAAGGATAGGGATTATGAGTAAATTTTTCCATAATAAAGAAGTAGAACTTCTAGCACCTGCGGGGAATTTTGAGATTTTTAAGGAAGTGGTGCAGATGAATTGCGATGCCATTTACTTTGGGGGCAAGAATTTCAATATGCGCCTGCATAAAAAAGACCACAACTTTTCTGACGAGGAACTGAAACTAGCCATTGATTTAGCTCATGCGCATGGTAAAAAGGCTTATATTACCGTCAATAATATGTATAACGACACAGAAGTTGCGGGGCTCAAGGAGTTTTTATTCTATCTAAATGATATTCAACCAGACGGTTTGATTGCGCAAGATATCAGCGTTCTGGCAATTATCAAGGAATGCGGGCTTAATCTTGATATTCATTCGTCTGTCATGATGAATGTGCATAATCTGCCGACTATCAAGGCATTGCGTGAATTTGGTGTGACACGTGTCGTGCTTTCGCGTGAGGCAACTCTTGCTTACAGTCATTATCTCAACGGAGCAACGGATATGGAGCTGGAATATTTCGTTCATGGCGATATGTGTGTGGCACATGGCTCCAGATGTTTGTATAGTGGTATGCTCTTTGGACGTTCCTCAAATCGTGGTCGTTGCCTGAAGCCTTGTCGCTGGAATTATGATGTGGTTCATAACGACCGAGAATATCCGGCAGACTTTCCATTGGCTGTTCGCGATATGCTCATGTATGAAAATATTCCTGAGCTTATTCATGCCGGTATTACATCATTCAAAATTGAGGGCAGAATGCGTGATGTGGAATATCTCAAGATGATTGTAGATGCTTACGGAGATGCCATTGACCGCTATATTGCCGAGCCACTTTCCTTTGAGCGTAAACTACATTCGGACTATCTGCATGAAAATCGCAAGCGTGATACTTCGACTGGTTACGCCTTTGGTCGTCCGGGACTTGCCAATATGAACCAGCGATATGAGGGAACAGGCAAGCTTTTCAGCAGTGGAAAAGTGTTCAGTGTGGCAACTGAGGAGCGTGATATTCGTCAGGAGCGGATTAATAAGCTCAAGGATAAGTTTGTGGCTGCTATTGATATAGAAGAAAACGCTCAAACTTCGCAGACTAATCTGGCTGTAAAAGTAAATAATCTAACACAAGCACAAGTGGCAAAAGAGGCTGGAGCAGACAGCATTTACCTGTTCGGCGATACCTTTTTACCAGATTGGGGCTTGAAGAAATCTGAATTAAAAGAGTTTTTACAAACAAAAGGCGACACCAAAGTCTATCTAGGACTGCCTCACATGATGTTTGACGAGCAATTTGAGCAATATCATCAGTTCCTCAATGAAGAATTAGACATTGACGGACTTTTGGCAACTAATCTAGGAAATGTAGCAGACTTTTCTAACTTCAACTTGTTAGGAGATTATCAGCTCAATCTGCTCAACAACACAAGTGCGGCATTCTACCAATCGCTAGGCTTGCAAAGAGTAACACTTTCTCCAGAGGCACAGACGGATGAACTCATTACTTTCATCAAAGGTCGCAAGGAAAACGCCGAGCTTATCGTGCATGGCTCGCCGACTATCATGTATATGGAGCATGACCTCTACGAAAACACGCCAGAGGATAATCAAAAACTGCTCTATCTCAAGGATGAAAAAGGCTTTGAGCATCCAGTTCACAAGGATATTTACGGGCGAAATCACATGCTTTTGTATAAGGACATCTGCTACTTGCAGCTCTTGCCAGAGCTTTACAAGCTAGGTTTGCGCAACTTCCGCTTGGAAATCCCGCATTTTGATTTGGATAAAACGAGGGAAATTGTCGAGCTATATCGCAAAGTATTGGATAATATTACGAATGAAAACTTTGTGTTTGAGGATTTGGTACAAGAAGATATGCCACTTACTTTGGGTGCATTAGAGTATTAGGGGGAAGAATATGGATAAATCACAAGAAATCGTTGACTTAAGAAAAGAATACTTAATGCCTTGCTTGGGCTTCTTTTACAAAAACCCACCCGTATTTGAGCGTGGGGAAATGCAGTATTTGTATGATGTAGATGGCAAGAAATATTTGGACTTTTTTGCAGGTGTTTCGGTTATGAACTGCGGGCATAGCAATCCGTTTATTTTGGAGCGGGTAATTAATCAATTAAGCAAGCTGCAGCATTTGACACAGGTCTATTTGACTAGCCCAATAGTTGAGCTGGCAGAAAAGTTGAGCAAGGTGTTGCCGGGCGATATTCACAATTCCTTTTTCTGTATGTCAGGCTCGGAGGCAAATGAGGGTGCTATGCTTTTGGCAAGGATTTTTACTGGCAAGAAGAAATTTATTGCCCTTGAAAGTAGCCTGCATGGACGGACCAATCTGACAATGGCAGCAACCAATATTCCTATGTGGCGTGCTGACCCATTTTTACCAGAGGATATTTTGTTTATCTCGCATGACCCTGAGAAAGTATTGACGGAGTTAGAGGAAGTTCTGAAAAATAATAATGACATTGCGGCATTCATCAGCGAGCCCATTCAGGGCAACGGCGGAATTATTACTCCGCCTGACTGGTATTTCAAGGAAATTTCTAAACTTCTGAAAAAGTACAACGTACTCTTTATCTGCGACGAAGTTCAGACAGGATTTGCCCGCAGTGGTTCCATGTTTGCTATTGAGGAATATGATGTCGTGCCAGATATTTTAACCATGTCAAAAGCACTCGGTAACGGCATTCCGATTGCGGCATTTTCCACAACTAAAGAAATCGCCGCAAGTTTTACTAGCCCGTCCGCATCAACTCTGGGCGGAAATCCTGTATCCTGCACTTCCGCTCTGGCTGTTTTGGACTATATCAAGCAGAACAATTTAGCGGACAAAGCTAAAAAATTAGGCGGATATTTACGAGAAAAATTAGAAAATCTCAAAGAAAAACATCCTACAATCAAAGAAGTACGCGGAAAAGGCTTGATGTTGGGTGCTGAACTAGTTGAAACTGACGGTCAGCCAGCCTTTGAAAAACTAGACCAAGTGCTAGAACAGCTAAAAGACCGTGGAATAATTCTTGGGAAAAATGGCTTGCACCGTAATGTTTTAGCTTTTCAACCGCCGCTAGTTATCAATCAAGAAGATATTGATTTCTTGATTGAGGAATTGGATTTGGCTTTGGGGAATGTTTTTGGATAAAGCAAAAATCTCTCCAGTTGATGATTAACTGGAGGGATTTCCCTATTAAAAATAGTTAATGAATCTAAAATCTATCAAAAAGAGTAAATTTCTTCAAAATGATGCTTCAAGGATGTATTCAAGTGATGTGTAACAAAGATTACAGTAAGTTTTTCATCAGTTAGAATTTTTTCTTCAATAATTCTTGCGGCCCTTGGGTCTAAGCTACTTGTTCCTTCATCAATAATTAGTAGATCTCTAGCGTGTAGCATTGCTCTTGCCAATTCAACTCTTTGAGCTTGCCCTCCAGAGATATTTCCACCCTGTGCACCTAAACTAGCTAAGTGCTGCTTATCCGTCAAATTCATGTCTTCAATCACTTTATCTATAAAGTATTTTGAATGATTGTTTTCAAGATGAATATTTTCTGACAATGACATATCGAAAATATAGCTTTTTTGGGGCACATAACTTAGATGTGCTTTTAGCTCTTGCGTTTGGATATCTTTAAGCGAGCAAGAATCAATTAGTATTTTCCCACAATAATCTTTCAAGTTTTTTGCTAATATATTCAAAAATGTTGATTTACCTGAGCCACTCTTGCCAATTATTGCATATTTTTTCCCTTTTTCAAAAACCATATCTGGTATTTTAACTATCTTTTCTTCATAAGTATAAGTTAAATTTTCAACCACAATCCTGTCCTCAAAAGCATAAGGCAACTCGCCAAAATCTACTTTTTCCTGACTTCTAAAATCGTCCATCTTATTGGAAATAGAAATAGCTGAGAGAAAATTGGTTATTTCATCTATAAAAAAACTAGTATTACCAAAAAAATTTCCCGTCAAATCTCCAATCGCAAAAATAGTTCCTGCACTAAGCTGCTGTGCTAGTATCATCAAACCAGTCATTAATACAATGCCATATTGAGCAAAAACAGAAGACAACCGAATCAGAGTATATAAAGAGCTCTTTTCATTCTTTAGCTTAATTTTTTCTTTTTTTACTTTATTAGTGACTTCATACAATTTCTTACTGATAAGCTGAGTGCGATTGTAGGAAAGTAAAGTGTCAAAACCTTTTATCCATTCATCCACTTTAGAAATATATTGCTCAAAGGTGCTTGAAACCATTTTGTTTCGTTCATCTAAACGTTGTTTGAAAAGCTTAGGAATAAAGAACATAAGCACTGATAATACTATTGACACTGCTAATAATAGCCAATGAAAATTTAAAATAGCGATCGATGAAAACAAAAGCAAAGTTGCACTCGACATCCCACTGTAAAAATTCCCCAACCCTTGTTCTTCAATAAAGTTCATATCATTTGTTAGCCAAGAGATATATTCGTTGGGATTTTTTTCATGAAATTCCAAATAAGACGCATTTTCTATTTTTTTTAGAATGGCATATCTCATCTCAATTAACTGTTCTTGTTTGATTTTTTCCATATATCTTAAGCGGGTAAAACCAAATAAAAGTGCAACTGCCCATGCAGTCAACGAAAGCAGGAATGAATAAATGAACGCAGAAGCATCCCTTTCTATTAGACTGTTCATAATTTTTGCTAGATAAACAGTTGAAAGAATTATTCCTCCAGATTCAAAACTAGTTAGAAAAAAGGCTAATGTATTTTTCTTCCAGTATTTTCTGATGATATTCTTAAGCACAATTCTCCCACCTTTACACTATTGAGTAAGTCATCAAATCTTGATTATCCATGAGTTTTAGGAGTCTTTCTAACTCACTTGCTTTGAATAAACAATTCGCCACTTTTTCAGTAAGTAAACTTGCAGGACATTTTTTGTTCAAACAAGACATTGCTATTGGACATTGACCACATTTATCTGTCCTCTTATCTTCAATCCAAGGTTTTTCCTTTTCACCGTCAATAATAAATCTACCATTTTCTATCTTCCCTATTTTATTTCTTTCATTGTAAAGAAGCACTGTGCACTTATAGATTAATCCATCTGAACCAATAAGGTAATTGTTTTTCTTCCCTGCATAACAATAAGAGTTAGGCATTAAATTCCATAAAATACCTTCAGACTTTCCACCTTTTTTGACAGTTAGTTCCGACAAACCTAGCGCAACATTATTATCAATTACGTCTACACAAGTTTCTCCCCAGTTACCTATATTGTGATATGTTAAATCAAACCTTTCATCTTCTCCGAAAATGGAAATCAAATTGGAAATATGTTCTTCCATTGTATCAAAGTTTTTAGGACCCACATTTGTCCGAATGGCTATTAAATTAGTATCATTAGTGTTTTGGGAAATATCAATTAAATTTGACATAATTCTATTATATGTCCCTTTTCCGTTTGCTAATATACGTTGCGCATCATGGTCTTCACTTTTCCCATCTATCGTTACTTGATAATTAGTTACTTTCAAACTTGTCAACTTTTCATAAACTTTTTTAGTTAATAAAAAACCATTCGTTGTAATATCTGAAGAATATATCTTTCCATACTTTTCGCAAATACCTATTACCTTACTGCTTATATATTCTATCCCTTTTAAATTCAGTAACGGTTCTCCACCAAACCAAGCCAGATGAATGTCCTCTATAAGTTCATCACTTTGTATACGATATTCTATATAATCAATAATCGAATCCATTACCTCTTTAGACATTGCGTTCTTCTCGAATTTTTCATAGCAGTAAGTACACCTAAAATTACAATTTTCATGTATTAGCAGAGTCAAATTTAGACTCGTATTTTCTTTGTTTGTCGCAGTTGCAACTGCGTTGTCAAAAGAATCATAAAATCCTTCTTCAATTAACAGTGCATCCATTTGCTCATTTTCTTGCAGTGATTCGAAGCTGTTGAAAATATCTTTTGATACTTTCAAAGAACAACCATTATAGCTATTCATTAGGTATAGATGGTTAGTTTCTTTGTTTTCTCCCTTTAATATGTAACTCGGAAATTTCTTCATAAATCGATCCTCATATTTTACATATAGGCACAAGAAAACAAGATTCTTGTGCCTATAAAAATTTTGATTTTACACTAGATTTTAAGGTCTAGTTGTGCAATTACAGTTATTTGTTGTTTTGCGTTCGGCTTTTTCTGACAATGATTTAACATTTTTTGCGATTGTTAGCATAACATAACTCCTTCCATTTTTTATGAACTTTTTGGTATGGTATGAAAATAGAAGTTGATAACAACCCTATCTTCATACCATTCCAATTTACAACTTAAGGTCGAATCGTACAGTTACAGTTGTTTAACATGCGACGTGCAACTTTTTCCGATAATGATTTATCGTTCTTTTTGATGTTAAGCATGATAACCCCTCCTCTCAAATTTTTGAAACAGAGATAAACTTTTAGACAAATTTACCTAGCCCGGTGGAAGCCATCCATTTCCTCCACCTCTATTGAAAATGAAATTGAAAATAAATAGAAACACTTTGTTCACCTCCTTGTTTTTGATAGTTTGTTACTCAATCTGTATGTTAATTTTATAACAAACACTTGATAAGTCTTCTATTTGTTGTATAATTACAACGAATGGAGGGTTTATGGAAAATATTGGACTGATAATCAAACAAATAAGAGAAGACAAAGGGATTTCTCCAAAAGAAGTTTATACAGGAATTATGGATAGAACAAATTATTGGCGTTTTGAGAATGGGATGATTGAAAGCTACTTCGTCAATGTATTCCAAATAATAAATCGGCTAAACATCACTTTTGAAGAATTCATGTTTCTAATTGAAGAGGAGAACTTGAAAGAAGAACAGCAAGAAAAAGAGGAATTTATTAAACTTTGGGGAAATTCGGATATTACAGGATTGGAAAAACTAAAAAATAAGGCGAATCATCTGTATAGAGAAACAGGGCAAATAAAATACCTACTAAGAGAAATGAACCTTGTTGTTTATATCAATATGCTTATGGACAGACCTTATAACAAGACAGCTGTTAAAAAAATAAAAAACTATCTTTTCAAAGTAGAAAATTGGCATACATTTGAATTGGATTTATTAGGAAATTCACTATTTATCTTTGATATTGATACTGCGATGCTACTATATAGAAAATCTCTAAAAAGCTTCCGAAGATTTTCCTTGTTGCAAAAGACCGGTGATGAAGAACTTCAACTTACAATAAATCTATTACACAGAGCCATCATCGCAAACGAGTGCCTTTATATTAGAGAACTTCGAAAAAACATCAAAGGATTTGAGCCCAGAATATACTCAGCCTATTCCAAAATTCTCAAAAAATGGAGCCTCCTTATCTCCAAAGCATATCTAAATAATGAAACTGCCCTCATCGCAGAGGCTAGAAATTTCATTAGTTTATTAAAACAAGCACAGTTAAATTCTACTGCCCAAATTTGTGAAACCATGACGAACGAAATTGAATCGCAAATTAAAGGGAAAATAGAGGTACTCAATTCCTAGAAAAATTGCTAGGAATTGAGTACCTCTATTTTTCCAACGCTTTAATAATACTCTGCATAAACGCCTCTTTGCCGTACGAAGTAAAGGTAGCGTGTGGTTTATTGTGTTTTTTCGCCAATGAAATTGCACCTTGACTTTGAGAATGGCTAACTTGCAACTGTCCGATAATAACGACATCTACTCGCTTGATTGCTGCCTCAAGATTTTTTCTCCATTTGTTGCCAGATTTCTTGTCATGCACGATGATTGTTCCGTTATTTTCCTTGATAAAGTCTGTAAATTCACTAGCTCGCACACCCATTCCGACAAGGAGAATTTTCTTTCCCTCAAGGTCAAACTTGATTTCTTTTTCTTGCGGTGGATTGATTGGCTCTTTTTTGACCGTAGAACTCATGATTTTCTGCTCAACATTGGGCTCATAGCTAACTTCGCTTGTGTTGTATTTCCAGCGAATTTTCGCTGAAGAAAAATCATTGGTTCGGTAGGCAATTTCCACAATATCATCAGACATAATATCTAATTTTGTCACTTCTTTTTCAGAAATTTCGTAGCGGTCATCTTCTGAGTAGCCGATTGGTTGATTATGAATATTTCTTTTTACAAAATATTTATTGGTATCGTAGTCCAGCTCCACTATTCCGTAGTCAAATTCTGTAATAGTGTTGAGGACATCTTCATTTTTTCCCTCAATGGATATGAGATAAGGAAATGCAGCTGGATAATCAGGATTGATTGGTTTTTCTTTTAAAGCAACTATATGCCCATTTTCTAGCCCTAAGGACCTAAGAATGCTTTCTGAAACATAGACATCGCCCTTTAAGACTTTGTTGTTGTCTCGGATATATCCGCCAGAAATCGCTCTAGCAAACTGGAATGTTGTGTTTTCAAGCGTTGGTTCCTCGTAAAAAACAGCTGGCTGAGGTTCTTCCTCAAGTGCTACTTCCTCTTCTATCTCGTCTAAAATATTGAGCGGTTCAATTTCTGGTAGCTCATTACTCGCAAAGTCACTTCCTAAAGCTAATCTCGCATACTTGAGAACCAATTCAAGTTTTTCTATGCTGCTTGAGTAATTTTGCTCATCTAGTTCTTCTGAATATTTGTGTATGTCTTCTTGTATTATCTGTATAATTTTTTCTTTTTCCATTTACTTTCCCCCATTCCTTTTGATAATTATAGCATTTATTGGGAGAAACTATGTTCTAGTGGAATTTTTTTTCATAAAACCAAAAACCTGCCAAATAATCAGCACCTGTTGTCACATCATACTGCACCAATTTATACTCTTCCAAAATCTCCTTTTGCTCCTCACTCAAACTATCCATATTCGCAAATTCTCCATCCTCATCCATCATCCGTCCCAACTCAAAAGCTGGTAAATTCTGCGAATAAGCGGTTAATAGCGCATAATAAGGAGAAACAAAGGAATTTGTTTTCGCTAACATCATCGGCGTAAAATCCATAGGCGCAACAACATTTTTCTCTACCTTTTTACTATCAAAATTCGAGTAAATAAAATAGTCTGTCTGGCGTTTGATATTGGCGTATTCATCATCAAACTTGGGAGAAAATCCACTGCCAAAGTAAATCCCACCGGGCAAATGGTCGCCGTAAAAGACAATGGTTACCTTTTTATCCAGTTTGTCAACCGCCTCAATAAAGTCTTTGGTCGCCTCATCGGTTATTCGCAGACCTTTGGCGTAGCTTTCAATCATGGTCAAACTCTCAGGCGAAAAATCGGCACCACTTGCTGTAATATCAGGATAATCTGCATAAGTATCAGCATGATATGGCATGTGGTTTTGCATGGTCATCAGCTGGATATACTGCCCGCCATCAACTGCCTTAATCTGCTGTAAAACTTGATTATAGGCACTTTCGTCGTTGATATATCTGCTCTCGCCACTATGCTCAAAATAGCTGAGCTTGTTTTCGCTATTGATATGATAAAAAGCTTGAAAACCGGCTCGGTCATAAACATTTACTCGATTATACATGTGGGCGGTGTAAGGATGAATGACCGTTTTTTGCTCGAACAAATCCGCAACTGTTGGGAAAGTTTGCATATTTGGCACCAACTGCATAAATGGTGTCGTCAAGCCCGGTGAAAAGTTGTTGAGCGAAAGAGAAGTCAACGCCTCAAACTCCATATTTGCCGTGCCACCACCAAACCCTGCGGAAAACATCAAACCGCTAGTTGTTTCTTTCATGAGCGAGCGGACAAATGGAATAGGGTCAACCGACAAACTCAAGCCGGGTATTCTGGTTGGGTCGGCGAAACTTTCAGACAGGATATAGACAACCGTCTGATCATTGACATCATTTGTACGTTTTTCATTGAGTTCATCTGCCAAATCACTGTATTTTTCCGCAATTTTCTGCATGGTTTCTTCATTGTAATTGCTGGGTTCTTCCATAGGTTTAAGCCCAAACAAACTGAGAAAATTGAATGCCCAGCCGTTTTTCATGGTGTTAAATCCGACTGTTTCAGGATTGGGATGATAATCAGCAGCGTGCAGAATAATCGCAGACAGACTAGGATTAGCCTTTGTCATTTCACGAGTATAATTTTGCAGACCATGTCCGAAAAATGTTAGTAAACCAACAGATAGAGCAATAGAAACAACCCTCGTTTTCCAGTCGAAAATCTTTCCACTGAGCAATTTCTTTTGTGCAAAATAGACAATCATTCCTAGAATAATCAAGCCAAAGATAATCGAAACAATTTTCCCTAAACCAATCATTTTTGAAAGCTGGGGCAATATCATAATCTGCTCCCAATCGCTCGGCAAAATCGGTTCGTTTCTGAAAACAATCTTCTGCCAGTTGGCAAAACCAATCACGCCAACAAAGACCATGTAGGCAAAAGAGGCTAGCCAAATGCGGTTGATGAGCATGAGAAAAAGTAAGTAAACCGCTGCAAACAAGAGGAAATTGTAAAGATAAATGACCGGCATTCCGCCCGCCCAGCGAGCTACTTCCACCCAGTTGAATTGATTTTGCAAGAGATTAAAAAGGATAAAACCAAATGAAACCATGAAAAAACTGATGAAAGCTGCTGAGGACTTGCTAGATTGGTTCTTCCAAAAATCACGCAAACCTTTGAAAATCGCACTTTCCAGAAAGAAAGCTACTATCATCAAAACCAAAATCGTTCCAAAAATATAGATAACCATACGCAGATTTGAGGAAACCATACTATTGCGGACAACTAGCCGCCACATGAGAAATCGAGACAAATAAGGGTGCGACAACAACAGATACATGCCCAAAAAAGTATAGGCAAAGCTAGTTTGCAAATCATTCCTAAAAACAAATCGCCATAAGCTCAATACCAAAAAGATAGCCACAAAAAAGCCTAACAAACTCCAATGCTGATTGGTTAAACGCGCTAAGTCCCAAAAGAACTCATCCGAATAAGGCAAGCCATAAATCATTCGCAAAATCGGCTGACTAGCAAAATAAAGCAAGAGCAAAACACAGGTTAAACTCAGCAATATTTTCTTAGAAAACTTTTCCTCCCAATGAAATTTCGCCACAAACCAACCTATCAAGAACAAGGAAACCCATCCCAAAATCCTCAAAATATCCGTTTGCCAAAAGGTCGCTGAAACGTTCCAAAAGATAATACTCGGTAAAAGAAAGAAGAAAAATAGAAAACTAAGCGTTAGGAAGAAAGCCATCCACTCATTCAACCTCGCTACTACTCTATCCAAAAGCGGTTTGAAAAAAAATAGGATAAACAAGAGCGAGCCTAAGGGCCATATCTGCCCAAAAATTGGGAACAATGCCTCAAAAAGTAACCACGGAGAAAAAGTCACTTGCCCTAACGAGAGTGCTAGTAAGAAAACAATGACCGAATAAACCATAAATAAAGCCCAGACTTTCAGCATATCACGGACTCTGGTTTTGTATGTAGAAAAGAGTGCGCCAAATAAGAGCAGCAGGCTATTGACCGCTAAAGTCTGCCCTGAAATCACCCATGAAAGACCTTGCAGATTGGGTGCGACATTGACATCATAGCCCGTCCAGCGTAGGTGGAAAACTGTTTTTCCGTATTCAGCTGCGAGTAGGAGGAACAAGAGTAATAAGATAAGAAAATGTTTGATAGAGGTTTTTTTAAGCATGGCGAACTCCCCGAATTTCTTTATGGGTAAATTATATGCTCAAATGGTATTTGATACAAATGTAAACTGGAGAAGAAAGTATATTAAAAAACCAGCAAGAACCAAAGTTCTCACTGGTAACATCCTAAATCTGTTTCCCACTCTTCTCCACAACCAGATAACGATAAGGGTCATCACCTTCTGAATGCGTCTTGATATAAGGGTCTTCCGCCAAAACAGCGTGAATTTGTTTTCTTTCAAAAGCTGGCATTGGCTCTAAGAAAACCGGCTGACCTGAGCGTTTGACTTGGTCTGCTGTGCGTTTTGCCAGTCTAACCAATACATCCTTGCGTTTTTGACGGTAGTCGCCGACATTTACCACGACGGACAATTTGTCTTTTGCAACGCGGTGGATAAAAACTTGCGCTAGATATTGCAAGGCGTTTAATATCTTGCCGTGTTTGCCGATTAAGATACCTTGCTTGCTGCTTTCAAGGTTGAAGACGATTAAGTGGTCTTCGCGTGTGACCTTGACTAAGGCTGGTGCACCGATTTCTTTGGCGATTTTTGTTAGATACTTGCCAAGTTCTGCGATTGCTTGTGTTTCGTCAAGGTTTTCTAGGAAGTCTGCTGTTGGAGCTGCTGGCACGTTTTCGATTACTTCTTGTGCTTTTTCTTCAACAGGTGTTTCTTCATTTACTTGAGGCTTTTCTGTAACAACTTCTTCTTCGTTAGCTGCTACAGATTTAGAAAAATTTCCGTCGTCTTGACCTGCCTTTTTTTCTGCCTCTGCTTTTTTAACAGCTTTTACAACTTGTGAAAGCTCTACTGTTGCCTCACTTGCTGATTTAACAGGTTCAGCTTGTTCACGGATTTCATCTGGAACATCACGAACTGCCTGACGGTCAGCTTTCATCTTAACATCAGTGGCGATTGGTGTAATTTCCACTTTTGCGTCCTTTTTGCCGAATATCCCTAAAAAGCCATTGCTTGGCGTTTGCTTGATATGCACATGCGCCTTTTCCTTAGGAATGCCTAAATCTTTTAAACCGTTTTCGATTGCCTCATCTACTGTGTTTCCTGTATAGATTGCCATACGAATTTCCTCCATTTCGAATACTAGTAAGTGGTTCTTTACTATTGTATCAAAGTCTGTGGAAAAGGTAAAATCTATTTGTTTTTTTCCACAATATTCGCCTCAAAAAGATGAGGTTGAGCCAAAAATCTTCCGCCAACTTTTAAATACGAACATTAATGCAGCAGGGCGCAAGCGACTTCGGGCAAAAACCGCCCGAAGTCCATTGCTCGTGAGCCTCAAACTTACTCTAATCGCTAAAGTAAGTAATTCATTCACGCCTAAGATGCTGCGGGAATGTTCGTATTTAAAAGTTGGCTACAGATTTTTAGCTCAACCTCATCAAGTTTTCTACTATTTTATAGCAAAGATGCCGCCTCTTCATCCACAATCAAGGTAAAATCTGGGTGAGTTGTCAATAATGTAGCTGGTACATCTTCTAAAACTACGCCGTCAACGAGTTGCTTGACGATGCCTGCTTTTTTCGTTCCGCTAGCAATCATGACCAATTTTTTGATGTTCATGATGCTCTTTGGACCCATTGTTACATAATGATCTGGGCGGTCTTCTTCAACACCTGAAACTTCGCGTAGCAAAACATCTTTCATGTCTTCACGGTCGTATTCCATTACTTTGGTTGTTCTATCGCCAAACTTTGTAGTGCCCGGCAGATTTCCACAGTAATGACCGTCTGCACCAACGCCTAGCAAAACAAAATCCAAACCGCCAACTTCAGCAATGCGCTCATCTTGTGTTGTGTAGTTGTCAGATGTCAACGGATGAATACGGTCACGGTCAATGCCAGCTGGATGGAAATACAGGTTGTTGAGATTTGTCATCGTCACACCTGTTTCCTGTGGTCTAGTTTTGAACGGAATTTCGTCAAAGTTGTAGTAATGCACGTTGTCAAAGTATTTCTTGTCCTTAACAAGTGGCACCATTACTTCATATAGACCAACTGGCGTTGTTCCTGCTGTGATGGAGATATTTGTACGATATTGTGTGTGCATAGCTCCGATTAGGTGTTGTGCGCCCACTTCGCTCATTTCTTTGTAGTCTTTTGTGATGATTAATTTCATGTGTTTATCCTTCTTTCGCTAGTTTAGATTTTTAGCATGGAAGGCAAAATGTTCGTCTAAGAATGTAGCAATAAAGTAGTAGCTATGGTCGTAACCTTCTTTTTGCTCGTAGATAACCTTGTCGCCATGTTTTTTGGCAACTGGCAAGAAGTGTTTTTCTGTCAGTAATTCTGGGTAGAAGTTGTCGCTAGTTCCTTGATGAATAAGAATTGGCACAGAAAGTTCTCCTTGAATTAATTCTGTACTATCCCATACTTTCCAGTCTTCTTGATTGTCGCCTAGATAGCTTGTGAAAGCCTTTTGTCCCCAGCTTACTTGCGTTGGACTTAGGATTGGCGCAAAGGCAGAAATAGCATGGAACTTGTCCTGATTTCTTAAACCAATGACTAAAGCACCGTGACCACCCATTGAGTGACCCATGATACTTTCCTTACCTGAGAAGTTTGGTAGCAATGATTTGGCTAATTCTGGCAATTCTTCTAGCAGATAATCGTACATCCGGTAGTTTTTCGCCCAAGGTTCCTGTGTGGCATTGAGATAAAAACTAGCGCCTTGACCCATGTCATAGCCTTCATCATCTGCAATATCCGTCCCACGAGGCGAAGTATCTGGCGCAACCACTGCGACATTATATTTAGCAGCAAGTTGTTGAAAACCGCTCTTGTGCGTAAAATTGTCATCCGTACAAGTCAAACCTGACAGCCACCAAATCAATGATAAAGGTTTGTTTTCCTTGTTTTCCGGCAAATACAGACTAAAAGTCATCGGGCAACCGAGAACTTTTGACTCGTGCTTGTACTTGAGCTGCGTACCGCCGAAAGATTTATGAGTTTCTAAAACTTCAACACTCATCTTAAACCTCCTCGTAGGTCAACACACTGCGGATAGATTCGCCCTTGTGCAACAAATCAAACGCTTCATTGATTTCAGTAAAATTCAAACGATGGGTAATGAAACTATCTAAATCAATCTTGCCATCCATGAAATCAAGGACCATTTGTGGCAACTCTGTTCTGCCCTTCACTCCGCCAAATGCTGAACCGCGCCAAACGCGACCTGTTACTAATTGGAATGGACGTGTGCTAATTTCTTTACCTGCACCGGCTACACCAATAATCACGCTCTCGCCCCAGCCCTTGTGGCAACATTCTAATGCCGCACGCATAACATCAACGTTCCCAATACACTCAAAGCTGTAATCCACGCCGCCATCTGTCATTTCAACGATCACTTCTTGAATTGGCTTGTCAAAGTCCTTTGGATTAACAAAGTCTGTTGCACCCATTTTCTTCGCCAACTCAAATTTTTCTTCGTTCAAATCAATAGCAATAATGCGTGATGCTTTGGCCTGTACCAATCCTTGAATTGCCGCTAAGCCAATCGCACCTAGTCCAAAGACTGCTGCAACTGCACCTTCTTCAACTTTTGCTGTGTTATGTACTGCACCGATACCAGTTGTTACACCGCAACCGAATAAGGCAACCTTATCAAGTGGCGCATTTTCGTCGATTTTCACTAAGCTCACTTCGTTTACTACTGTATATTCTGAGAAAGTTGAAGTACCCATGTAGTGATAAACTGGCTCGCCATTGTAGCTAAAACGGCTGGTTCCATCTTGCATAAGCCCTTTTCCTTGCATCTCACGAACAGACGAGCAAAGGTTAGTTTTGCCAGATTTACAGAATTTACACTCACGACACTCAGCTGTATAAAGTGGAATAACATGGTCACCCACGGCAACGGATGTTACTTCCTCGCCAATCGCAACAACAACACCGGCACCTTCATGTCCTAAAACTGCTGGAAATACACCTTCTGGGTCGTCTCCTGACAAGGTAAAGGCATCAGTATGGCAAACGGATGTGTATAAAATTTTGACCATAACTTCCTTCGCCTGTGGCTGTGCCACATCAATCTCAACGATTTCTAATGGTGCACCTGCTTTAAATGCGACTGCTGCTCTACTTTTCATTCTTGATACCTGCTTTCATTTAATGTTTTTAATCTTTACTTAATAATACTACCTTAGATTTAAGCTGGTATCAATACTTCAAGACTAAACAGTGAAAAAACTTGAGCAGGAGAAACATTTAACCTCCTTACTTTACTTTTTTATTGTATAGGTTTTGGGGGATTTCAACAATTTCTATTTCTTATTGTTTGGATAAGTTTTTCTAATATAATGAAAATTGGAAATATGTGTCTAGTTTTTATTTTGGGTTAGGTGGCATAAGGGTTTACACTCATTGATTTTTTGCTTAGCTAAATAAGAAAAAAATAATCATGCTTTTCTTCTTACAATGTGATACAATACGCAAGACTAAGGCAAGGAGTAAACAAATGATTAACGCGATTGTTTTTGATGTAGATGATACGATTTATGACCAGCAAGCGCCTTTTCGCCGGGCGATTGAGAGGATTTTTCCGGATTTTGATATGGATGATATTAACAAAGCTTATATTCGCTATCGGCATTATTCGGATACTGGCTTTCCAAAAGTTGTGGCTGGCGAGTGGGAAATGGGTTATTTTCGTTTTCACCGTACCAATGAAACGCTCAAGGATTTAGGATATGAGCCGATTAGTGAAGAAGTCGGAAGGGTTTTTCAGGAAACCTATGAGCATGAACTAGCTAATATTCAAATGCTAGATGAAATGCGTTTAACTCTTGATTTCCTCAAAGAAAAGGGCATTCCTGTGGGTGTAATTACCAATGGACCGACAGAACATCAGCTTAAAAAGGTCAAGAAGTTGGGCTTATATGACTACGTTCCACCCTCTCATGTAATTGTTTCTGGAGCAACTGGTTTTCAAAAACCGCAAAAGGAAATTTTCAATCTAGCTGCTAAACAGTTCGGTATGAACCCGGAAACTACGCTTTATGTCGGAGATTCCTATGACAATGATGTCTGTGGCTCGCATAATGCTGGCTGGAAATCTATGTGGTTCAACCATCGTGGGCGTGTATCCCCTCAAGGAAAAGTGCGACTGCATGATGTGGAAATCGACAACTTCGAGCAGCTTTTCGGTGCAATTAAGGTACTCTTTGACCTACCGGACAACAAATATATCATGGATATCAGTGACAAAACCAATCCTGTACTTGAGTTGGGTATTGCCTCAGGCATGATGATGGCAGCAGAAAAAATGCTAAGTGCTGGCTTTGATGTCATGAAAGTAGCTGAGATTTTGGAGCTTTCTAAAGATGAGATTAAGATGTTGCTTTTGAAAGGGTATAAATAGACAGAAGAACACGACGGATTTGAAATTCTAATCCGTCGTGTTTTAAATTAATCCATAGACAATAAAAACCGCGTTTTTTATAAACTAATCAAAACAATCCTGCAAACCCTGTATTGTCAGGTTTTCGTAGCGTGTAACTTTTTTGTTTGCAGCGGATAAATCCTGCGCAGGATAATCAGGATTTTCAAAACCAATAACATACATTCCCGCTCTTTTTGCTGCCAATGAGCCATTTTTTGTATCTTCAAAAACCAAGCAATTTTTAGGTTCTTCGCCTAATTGTCTGGCAGCTTCTAAGAAAACATCAGGTGCTGGCTTAGAATTTTCTACTTCTTCGCCGCTGACCAATGCATCCATGCAATCGTAAATATCCAATTCTTTCATTGCTCGAATGATTTCTCTTTTGGGCGAAGAGGATGCCACTGCCATTTTTATGCCGGATTGTTTTAGTCTTTTGACTAATTCTGTCGCCCCTTTTATTCCTCGAACACCGTCACGTTCAATCATTTCTTCACGCTTGCGTATCATTTCTCCGATGTAAAAATCAATTTCCTTTGGCAGACCTAGCTCTTCTTTCATTGCCTGCCACATGAATTCATTGGTCGTTCCCATGAATTGATACTGGTAACTGACCTCTTTCATGAAACCTGCTTCGTGCAGGATTTGCGTTTTGCTTTCAAAAAAGGTGTATTCGGAATCCACCAAAACTCCGTCCATGTCCCAGATGATTGCTTTTAACATAATTTTTCCTTTCTTTATAAAAAGGAACTGAGCCAAATCACTCAGTTCCTCATAAGTTGCTTATAGTCTAGCGCGTAATTGGTCGCCCAATTCTTCAAATCCCGGTTTGTTTAAGAGTGCAAACATATTACGCTTGTAGCTTTCTACACCCGGTTGGTCGAATGGATTTACGCCATTCAAGTAACCAGAAATTCCAATCGCAATTTCAAAGAAGTAAATCAAGTGACCCAAAGTTTTTTCTGATTGGTCGTTGATTGTCAGAATTGAGTTAGGAACGCCACCGTCAGTGTGTGCCAACATTACACCCTCAAAGGCTTTGGTATTGACGAAATCAACATCTTTTCCTTGCAAGTAGCCCAGTCCGTCCAAATCATCTTCAAATGATGGAATAGTCACGTTCGCGCGTGGTTTTTCCACTTTGATAACTGTTTCAAACAAGTTGCGTTTGCCGTCTTGAACTGTTTGACCCAATGAATGCAAGTCCGTTGAGAAGTCCATTGACGCTGGGAAGATACCTTTTTGGTCTTTGCCTTCTGATTCGCCTGTTAATTGTTTCCACCATTCTGAGAAATAGTGCAAGCTTGGCTCATAGTTGACCAAAATCTCAATATCTTTGCCCTTACGGTTCATGATGTTACGGAAAGCTGCATATTGGTAAGCTTGGTTAGTCTTCAAATCGTCATTCAAATATTCTTCACGAGCTTCTTGAGCACCAGCCATCAATGCATCAATATCTGCACCACTAACAGCGATTGGCAAAAGACCAACAGCAGTTAGTACAGTGAAACGTCCGCCAACATCATCAGGAACAACAAATGTATCCCAACCTTGAGCATCAGCTTCTACCTTAACAGCACCTTTGGCGCGGTCTGTTGTTGCGTAAATACGGCCGTTTGCTTCATCTTGTCCGTATTTTTCAACCAACAATTCCTTGAATACACGGAAGGCAATCGCAGGTTCAGTCGTTGTACCAGATTTAGAAATTACGTTGACAGAAAAGTCTTTGTCTTTTACAAACTCAACCAAGTCATGCAAGTAGTTTGATGAAATTGAGTTACCTGCAAATAAAACAAGTGGCGCTTTACGCTCGTCTGCTGTTTGGAAGTTAGCAAAAGAAGTGTTTAAAAATTCAATCGCCGCACGAGCTCCTAAGTAAGAACCACCGATACCGATAACGATTAGAATTTCAGAATCGCTTTGAATTTTCGCTGCTGCTTTTTTAATGCGGGCAAATTCGTCCTTGTCATAATCCACTGGCAAATCAATCCAGCCTAGAAAATCATTTCCTTGACCTGTTTTTTCGCGAAGTGCTTTGTGAGCTGCAGAAACCTGAACCTGCATATAGTCTAATTCGTGGTCATTAATAAATGGTGCTGCTTTTGAATAATCATATTTTACTGACATTTCATATCCTCCTCGTGAGCAAATGCTCAACCGTTTAAAATCTTACGCTTTATATTATACCAAAAATTCTAGGAATAGGCGGAAAATTCAACTAAGTTTTTCGGACAAAGAAAATCCTAGTGGAAACGACGCTCACTTCGTTCCCCTCGTACTGTTCAACTAATGAGCCTGTGCTTTGCGCAGAACCAAAGTTTCACAGCAAAAAAGCCTGAACTGACTTTCATCAGTCCAAGCTTGTATTATTACTTTTAGAACATTCCAATCAAATGTCCAAGAATACCAAAGGCAAACAATCCGAAGATGATTGCGATTGGAGAAACTTTTTTCTTCAACAACCACATACAGAAGAAAGTTAGAAGCAAGGCTGCAAGTCCCGGTACTAATTGGTTCAAGTTTTCTTGCAAGGTCTTAGCAACGTGGTCGCTCATAGGAAGTCCTGCTGAGTAGCTGCCTAAGATATCTTTCAATTCTGCGCCTGTTACATTGCCGCTAGGGAAGACGATAAATCCGCCGTCAGGCTGTTGGATATTGGATACTTGTGTAACGAAGTTGATATTTACCCAACGTTGAATCAATACACCCATGACGAACATACCCAAGATAGAGGCAAGTTTTGTGATGGTTTGCAGACCTGTTAAGTCTTTAGCGATATTGGCACCTTGTTTGTAACCAAGCTCTTGAGTGTACCAGCAAAATGCGATACGGATAATGTTCCAAGCAAAGAAGAACAAAGCTGGACCAAGTATAGAACCTGATAGCGCCATAGATGCACCAAGTGCTCCAAGAATAGGTCGAACAGTAAACCAGAATACTGGATCTCCGATACCTGCCAAAGGTCCCATCATACCAATTTTAACCCCTTGAATAGCCGCATCGTCGATTTCCGCACCGTTGGCACGTTCTTCTTCAAGGGCTAGTGTAACACCAAGAATTGGAGGTGCTACATAAGGGTGAGTGTTAAAGAATTCCAAGTGACGTTCCAAAGCTTTTTTCGCTTCTTCGCCTTCTGGATACAATTTTTTGAGGGCTGGAATCATTGAGAATGCCCAACCACCATTTTGCATACGTTCATAGTTCCACGAACCTTGAAGGAACCAAGAACGGATTGACACGTTCATACGGTCTTGTTTAGTAAGAGTATGTTTCTTTTCCATCTGTCTTGTCCCTCCTTTTAATAGTCGTCGAGAATATCGCCGATAGGATCACCTGAGCCAGCTGAGCCAACTCCGCCGCCGCTGCCTGCCTTGTTTTCCAAGTTCATGTAGATAAAGGCAAAAGCAACACCGATGATACCCATAGCAATAAGAGTTAATTCGCTAAGTGGTGCAAGAGCAAAACCAATGAAGAAGAATGGCCATACTTCACGAGATGCCATCATGTTGATAACCATTGCGTAACCTACGGCAACAACCATACCACCACCGATAGCCATACCAGTAGAGAACCAGCCCGGAATTGCTTCAAGTGCGCTTTGTACTGCGTCTGCTGGAATAGCAACCAACAAACCTGCAGGAATTGCAATACGCAAACCTTGCATGAGTAAGGCAACAAAGTGCCACATTTGAACACCAGAGTAAGAACCTTGTGCAGCTGCACGGTCCGCTTGGTGAACGATAACAACGGCTAAAGTACGAACCGCCATTGTAAGAACCAAACCAGCAGTTGCAAGGGCAATCGCTACCCCGATAACTGTTGCACGAGTAGCTTCTGAGAAATCTCCACCTTGTACGAAAATGATAGATGAAGCAACAGATGCTAAAGCGGCATCAGGTGCAACGGCTGCACCGATATTTGCCCAACCCAAAGCCATTAATTGCAAGGCACCACCTAGCATTACTAATGGGGCAACGTGCCCAGTAGCAAGACCGATGAGCGTACAAGCAACTAATGGTTGGTGAAATTGAAATGAGTCCAAAATCCCTTCCAAACCTGCCAAGAAGGCGACAATAAGGACAAGAATTATTGATATTAAGTTCATGTTAATCCTCCTAATAATCTTTGTCGTGTGTGGTATTAAACAGTTAATCCTTCAGCTTCTGAGATAAGTTTGAACAAATCTTTTTTGCCGTCATTTGGAACCTTGCGAACATCAAAACCTACGCCTTCTTCTTGAAGGTGTTTGAAGGTATCAACATCACCTTGGTCCATTGATAGTACGGAATTGACCATTACTTTACCTTTTGAGTGAGCCATTGAGCCGACATTCAACTCTTTGATTGGCACTCCGCCGTCGATTGCACGAGCGGCATCTTGTGGTGTTTCAAACAATAGTAGTGCTTTTGTGCCGCCAAAACGTGGGTCTTTAGCGACTTTAATCATTTGGTCAACTGGAACAACGTGAGCTTTTACGCCCGGAGGTGCGGCTTGTCCAATCAACTGTTTGCGCAAATCATCACTTGCTACTGCGTCCGATACAACAATGATACGGTCTGGACTTGCTGCTTTTGTCCATGCAGTTGCTACTTGACCGTGTAATAAACGTGAATCAATACGAGCTAGAGGAATTTTGATAACGCCATCTCCAATAACTGTACCTTCTGGAATTGCTCCTTGTGGTGCGGCTACTGCTGCACCTTCAGCTTTAACTTCTGCTGGCTGCAATTCTTCAGGTCTTACGCGTACACCGTCTTTTGCTTCTTTGATGATGTTTGCTGCAACATCTGCAACTTTCGCTTCTGGGTTGAAACGTTCTGTGTAAGCTTGAATTAACATTGGTAAGCTCAAGCCTGCAATGATAGCCATGCGTTCTTTGTTTTCTTCAAAGATAAGGTTTGCTTGGTTGAATGGTGAGCCACCCCACAAGTCAACTAAAAACAACACTTCATCTCCAGGATCGAACGTGTCAACTGCATCGAGTAACTTCTTACGCAAGTCATCAGGACCTTCGTTAGGCATGAATGTAACAGATTGTACTTTTTCTTGCTCTCCGAAAATCATTGAACCTGATTGCTTAATGCCATCAGCGAACTCGCCATGACTTGCAATAATGATTGCAATGCTCATTGAAAATCCTCCTATTTTTTATTATTTGTTCTTGCTAAAAAAGGTATCGATAAGAACAGACAAATTATAACAAATCCCTTGAAAATTTAACAATGATAACCCAATTTATTTTAGGTTAATTCGGGCTGTATTCCCTTTCAATTACAGTGATTGCGTTTGCTTTAATAATTCTGATTTTCAGTCAGGAATTGATTTTTATTGTGTTTGAATTTCTGCATAAGAAAAAGGAGTTTAGGGCTATTTTTTCTAGCCATAAACTCCTAAATAATGATTATTTTAATGAATAGTTTGGTGCTTCTTTAGTGATTTGTACGTCATGTGGATGGCTTTCTTTTAGGCCTGCACCTGACATTTCCATGAATTGTGCTTTGTCATGAAGTTCTAGGACATTTGCTGCTCCGACATAACCCATACCAGCTTTTACGCCGCCAAGGATTTGGAAGATAATGTCTGAGGCTGGACCTTTGTATGCCACGCGTCCTTCGATACCTTCTGGAACCATTTTGTTGGCTTCATTTACTCCGCCTTGGAAATAACGGTCGCTTGAGCCTTTTTCCATAGCTCCAAGTGAGCCCATACCACGATAAGTCTTGAAACGACGACCTTCGTATAATTCAAATTCGCCCGGACTTTCATCAGTTCCGGCAAGCATTGAGCCAAGCATTACGACATTTCCGCCAGCTGCTAAAGCTTTCACTACGTCACCAGAATACTTGATACCACCGTCAGCGATAATTGTTTTTCCGTATTCACGAGCAACAGAAGCTGCGTCGTAAATGGCTGTGATTTGCGGTACACCAACACCGGCAACTACACGAGTAGTACAGATTGAACCCGGTCCAATACCAACTTTGACCACATCAACACCTGCATCATACAAGGCACGCGCACCACTTGCAGTTGCTACATTACCAGCAATCAAGGTCTTATCTGGGAAATGGTCGCGGATTTCGCGGATTTTGCGTAGAACACCTGCTGAATGTCCGTGAGCTGTGTCAATAACAATCGCATCCACACCAGCGTCAAACAAGGCTTGCGCACGCTCAAAGGTGTCACTTGTTACCCCAACAGCTGCCGCACACAATAGACGACCGTGGTCATCTTTGGCTGCATTTGGAAACTCAATTACTTTTTCAATATCTTTAATTGTAATCAAGCCTGAAAGTCTGCCATCTTCATCAACGATTGGCAATTTTTCAATCTTGTGTTTTTGTAAAATCTTTTCAGCGTCTTTGAGGTCAGTACCAATAGCTGCAGTAACCAAGTTCTCCTTAGTCATCACATCACTAATAGCAACTGTATAGTCTTCGACAAAGCGCATATCGCGGTTGGTAATGATACCAACTAGCTTTTTGTTTTCCATAGTGTCAACAATCGGTACACCTGAAATACGGTACATACGCATCAAATCCTCTGCATCTTGAACAGGATGCTCAGGTGTCAAAAAGAAAGGGTCGATAATAACGCCTGATTCAGAACGCTTAACCTTACGGACTTCGCTGGCTTGTTGCTCAATAGACATATTCTTGTGGATAACAGCTAGACCGCCTTGACGAGCAAGTGCAATCGCCATTGCTGATTCAGTAACTGTATCCATGCTGGCAGACATGATAGGTACATTGAGCTTAAGATTTGGTGCAAGCTCAACAGACAAATCTACATCATTTGGCAAAACATGACTTTCCGCAGGAATAAGGAGTACATCATCAAAGGTAAAGCCTTTTTTGACGAATTTATCGTTCCAATTTGACATTTTTTCAACCTCTTTCGTTTTCATTTATTTTTTCAAAAGTAAAGGATATTGCTAGAAATTTTACGCTCTTTGACAGATGATGTCAAGACTTACTTTCCTATATAGTAGAAAAAATTTTATAGAAAAAGAAAAAGCAGGCATTTCCCGCTTTTTCTTTAGTTTATTTCTTTTGTTTATTCTTTTTAGCAGCCTCTGCTTCAAGCGCTCCTCTTGATGCCATAGATGTTCTGATATTAAATCTTTTCTTAAGGAAAAGACGAGCGGCAATAGCCAATACACCAATGACAAGCATTACCCATCCCTCTGGATAGATATTAATACTTGGCGAAATTAATAGGGTCACACCAAATGAGAGGAACCATGCAACCATTGCCAAAGCAAGAAGACCAACTGTTTTCACCATACCCGGACGTTTGCTAGTATCTGCTTCTGGTCTATCGTACTGATAGATTTGGCGATACATCATGTAGAAGAAAAGACCACCGACAAGTGCCATGACAAAGGTTGTGATGATACCGTACATAGAACGGCCACCGCCTGTAGTAATCCCCATCACACCTGAAATCAAACCTAAAACTCCTAAAAGTAGTAGGGAATTGTCTGCCCACATCAAGAAAGGATTCGTGTTTTCTTCAGGTCCGCTACTAAGGCTTTCTGCTCTTTTACCGCTTAGAATATCTGCTTGCGCTGAAACTGTACCAAATAATTGACGAGCGGTAATTCCTGATTTTTGATTTTCGACTGTTTCGATTAACAATCCGTTGAGCTTTTCTACACGTTGGATTTCAGAAAGTCCTGCTTGCTCTAATTGTCTGTTTAGTTTTAAAAAGTATTCTGCATTTTTATTGGTTAATTTGCTTTCAAGCTCTTTGTTTTGAGCGTTGATTTTTTGTAGTTCACTAGCTTCCATTTTAATCTTCTTCCTTCTATTAGTTTAAACGTTGAAACGGAATTCCATAATATCGCCGTCTTGAACAACGTAATCTTTCCCTTCAAGACGCACGCGACCTGCTTCTTTGGCCGCTTGGTGTGTTTTGTATTTATCCAAATCTTCAAATGAAATGGTCTCTGCACGGATAAAGCCACGCTCAAAGTCCGTGTGGATAATACCCGCACATTGTGGTGCTTTCATGCCACGACGGAAAGTCCATGCACGCACTTCTTTTTCGCCAGCTGTAAAGTAAGTGCCCAACCCTAGCAAATGATAAGCCGCACGAGTTAGTTGGTCCAAGCCACTTTCTTCTAAGCCCATTGCTTCGAGAAATTCTTTCTTTTCTTCGTCTGTATCAAGTTCAGCGATTTCTTCTTCCGCACGAGCAGAAATGACAACCACATCCGCATTTTCTGTCGCTGCGAAATCACGGATTTGTTTGACATATTCATTGTCATCCGCGTCAGCTACTGCATCTTCTGATACATTCGCTACATATAAAACAGGCTTAGTCGTCAGCAAGAACAAACGCTTAACCATTTTTTCTTCTTCTGGGGTAAACTCAATCGTACGAGCAGACTTGCCTTCTTCTAAGACAGGACGGATTTTCTGTAAAATCGCAAACTCTAGTTGAGCTTCCTTGTCCTTACCTGTACGGGCAATCTTTTCCACACGTGTGTAACGCTTGCTGACAGATTCCAAATCCGCAAGGATTAGCTCCATATTGATGGTTTCAATATCATCCAATGGGTCAACAAATGCTGCTTCACGGTTGTTTTCTCGCATGATATTCTCATCATCAAATGCACGAACCACATGAACAATGGCATCTACTTCACGAATGTTGGCAAGAAACTTGTTCCCCAATCCTTCGCCTTTTGAGGCACCTTTTACGATACCAGCAATATCCGTAAACTCAAAGGTCGTCGGAACAGTTTTCTTAGGCTTGATAAGCTCCGTGATGCGCTCTAAACGCCAGTCTGGCACTTCCACCATACCAACGTTTGGGTCAATCGTTGCAAAAGGATAATTGGCAGCCTCAGCACCTGCTTGTGTAATTGCGTTAAATAAAGTCGATTTGCCGACGTTTGGCAAGCCAACAATTCCAGCTGTTAAACTCATCTATACTTCCTCTTTCTTGATAATTACTTTTTTTATCTTCTTATTAAAGTCGCGCCTTGCAAGCATGACGATATGCTCACAGTTGGTGCAGCGGATTTTGATGTCTGCACCCATACGGATTATTTCCCATGCGTTTGCCTTTTTATTGGTAGATTTGACCACACAAGCGTGAGGTTTTTTCATTTCAACAATATCGCCCAAATCATACATACAAAACGTTCCTTTCACCACTAAGTCATTACATAAAGTCCTAACTATTCTATCACAAAAAAGCGCAACATTCCATAGTAGGAGCGTTGCGCATTTTCTAGTTAATTTATTACTATCTTTCTGTATAACCTAATTCCATCAATTCGTGGATTAGCTCTCTTGTTTTAAGATTGAGCTTAGATGCAATCAATTCAACATTGGCGAATGTCCATTTTGCAAGTGTCTTGTTATTAATGTTTTGCAAAACGCTTTCGCTGATGCCGCTATCTTTAGAAAAACGATAACGATTGTAGCCTCTAGTATGTAATAAATTGTCTAATAAACCTCTTTTTTCGCTCATGTTCACACTCCTCCTTGTAAATTTCAACTAATCTTTTCTAAAATTTAGTTGCGAATTCTCTTAGTTGTATCAAAGAAACTTAATACAATTCTAATATAACAATTTATTCCACCGATGTAAATAGTGTTTCTACAATTTTTTAAATTTTTTTTGTATAATGTATTATATGAAGGGGAAAATTGCTAAATCGAACTATCTATTTAAGTATTGTACCATAACTTCTAGCAAACACAGTAGAAATACTAAAAAATTGTACAAAAAAACTATAGAGGTTGGGGGACCTCTATAGTCATCATATATGTGCCCAATAAGCTGACTAGCAACTATTGTTTTCAAAAGGGTGACAAGTCTCGCAATCTTTTGGGGAGAAAGATTGTTGGGTGCTGCTAATCATGGGTACTTATATGTGCTTGAAACTTGTCTGTATAGGGATTAGGTGTAGTCTTTACTACAAGAATTAATATACAGGTATCTGGATAAATTTCAATACTTTTTTGCGAAAAAATTGTTTTATAACTACTATTATTTAGCAGAGCAATAGAAATAAAGTTAAGAACATCCGTTATTATAACTGTGTTATCGCTTAAGAAATCTATAAAAATCCATAGTTATTTGGAAAAACTGAATAAAATACCAATATCAGCTGTTATATATTTAGAAAAATGTTCATTTTTTCAATCTGTCATGACAGCTAAAAAGGGAGAAGATATGGAAAATACAATCTTTGCGCGCATCGAAGTTGTTTACGAAAACCTAACAAAAAGTGAAAAACGGTTGGCGGATTATATTCGTACACACCCAAAAAGAGTTATCAAGATGAATACCAGCACTTTGGCAAAAGAGGCTGATGTATCTCGTCCAACTATCTCCAGAATGCTAGAGCGTATCAATGTTGAGGGGATTGGCGCCCTGCATTTTGGGCTAGAGATGTTTTTTACCGATAATGAGGAGCCTATTGAGCCTGTACTGACAGCTATTCAAAATCAGGACAGCGTTGAGGTTATTGCTAAAAAACTCAGCAGCCGCTATAAGATGGCTCTTGAAGAGACTGTGGCAACACTTGATTTAGAAGAAATAGAAAATATTGTTGGGCTTATCGAAAAAGCCTCCGAAATTTTTGTTTTCGGTGTATCACCGGGTGCATCTATTGCTAGAAATTTTTATTCACGCTTTCAATTTAGCAACAAGTCAGTCTTTAACGACCAAAATCATCTAAATATGGCGACTGCTTTGGTTGGCAGCAAGGACGAAAATGCTTTGCTCTTTCTGATTAGTGACTCAGGAGAGGTTCATGAAATTAGCGTCTTAGCCAAAATGGCGAAGAAACAAGGTATTCATGTTATCGGTATTTCTTCGCAGGAAAAAAGTACGCTAGCAAAATATGTTGATTATCTGCTGTTGGTGCAAACGCTGGACTATAAATTTCCGCTAAAAACTACGACAGCAGATGCAATGATGAGTATGCTTTTGGTGGTAGATATTCTCTTTCAAGGCTATGCGGCTCGGCATTATGATGACACTTTGGAGCGCATTCGCATGAGCCGAACTGCTTATAGCCGCTTTAACTCGCCTAATTATTTATCGAAAGAATAGATACAAAAAACCAATGCTGCTATTACTACAGCATTGGTTTTACTTTCTTAATTTCCCATTGTAAATTCGCTATTTTCTGGAAGTTGGAACTCATCTCTAATCCCGCTGGTTACATAAACCTTGTTGTCACGAGTCACAAAGACTGCATCGGTTCTATCCAGATTTTCGATAAATGCCATGCCTTTTTCCAGCCCTAAGCCAAAGACTGTAGTCGAAAGTCCATCTCCGTCGATTGATTTATCTGAAATGATAGACACACCAGCAATCTCATTATTAAATGGATAACCTGTGCGCGGGTCCATCAAGTGATGGTAAGTCACACCATCAACAGTCAAGAAACGCTCGTAAATCCCTGAAGTAACAAAGGATTGATTCACACCCGGCAAAGTGAAAATAACAACGCTACGCGCTTGATTAGGGTCCTGAATACCGACATTCCACGGGTCATCTTCTCCACGAGGCGAGTGTCCCATAACATAGACATTTCCGCCCAAATCAACTACCGCAGTTGTCACACCACGCTCTTTAAGAAAATGAACTACAAGGTCACAAATTGCCCCTTTGGCAATCGCACCTAAATCCAGTCTCATACCCTCTTTTTCTAGGAAAATCGTATGGTCTTCTTCATTCAGTTGCAACCAATGGAAATTAACTAGCTTGAGCTTTTCATCAATCTCCGCTTGACTGGGCTTTCTGGCATCATCAAAGCCAATGCGCCACAAATTTGTAATCGGTCCAATCGTTGGGTCAAAAGTACCATCAGACTTTTTGGCATAAGCAATCGCTGTCTGAACGATGTTGAAGACATCTGGATCTACCTGCACTGGATGCGCTCCAGCTGCAGCATTAATCTGATCAATCTGCGAATCAATATTATTATTGACATCCAGCTTGTCGCCTAGCTCTTGAATGTAATTGAAAGCATCTTCTAGGACTTGTTCCTTATCTCTGTCATAAATACGGATGGAAACGTTGGTACCAATCATCACTCGATTATCCGAAATCGGCTCACTAAGCAAATTACGGCTATCTGCATTTTGTGAAGTGCAAGCGCTTAGGAATAAAATACTTGCCAGCAAGGAAAATGCAAAAGCTATCTTTTTTTTCATTGTCTATACCTCATTTTTTCTAAAAAACAATTTTATCACAATCTTTGCCATTATAACAGAAATCTCCCATAAAAAATAGAGCTCAAAAGTAGAGCTCTATTTTCACTTAAATTGGGAAGTATTAATCAAGCCGTAATAGGCAAATGACCGATTTGCAGCTGACTTCTTAAATGAGCCAATTCCTCATATTCTCTAACAAAAGCATCGAACAATTCCTCAATGGTACAGCCGATGACACCAAAAATTCTTTTTGCATGAATGGCATTTTCCGTTTGTCTGAACTGCCAATTTGTGTTTGATTTTCGTAAGAGTTCCATATAATAATCTATGTTATTTAAGTTTTTAATTACTATAAAATTCTTCATTTCGATGCTTATGTAATGTTCATGTATCACCAATTCAATCGGGGTTTCTTCGCTATTGATGATAAATATGTCTTCTTTGTGAATGTTTTGATTATACATATATTGAAAGCCATGATGACGCAAAAATTTAATGACATCCAAATATGCTTCCATAGACGCTAAACTCACTTGCAACACTCCTTTAACGCTCTCGCAATATTTACACTCATATTGTAAAGCGTTTTCAATATAATGTCCACTATAATTATTATGAAAATAAAAAGAAAGAAAGCAGAAAATTTACTTTCCACTTTCTCATACAAATATTTGTTGCCCCTGCCAAGTAGGTATATTCTAGCAGATTTTTTATTCTTCTACAACCTGTACGCGTAGGGTTGCTGTTACATCATGGTGCAGTTTTGCTGGAACATCTGTAAATCCTAATGTACGTATTGGGTCTTTAAGCAATAGTTTTCGCTTATCAATTTTGATTTTAAATTGGTTTTCCAAAGCCTCAGCGATTTGCTTTGATGGAATAGAGCCGAATAATCTGCCGTCTTCGCCTGATTTTGCCTTGATTTTGACGATTGTTTCTTCATTATCAAAAACCGCTTTTAACTCTAGTGCTTCAGCTAGAATTTCAGCATCTTGTTTGTCTTTTGCTTTTTGTTTGCCTTGCAATTCACTCATTGCTTGATTGGTTGCCTCTTTTGCAAGACCCTTTTTTAGTAGAAAATTGTTAGCATAGCCAGTTGGTACTTCCTTAACTTGCCCTTTTTTTCCTTGTCCTTTTACATCTTGTAGAAAAATTACTTTCATAAGTCTTTATTTCCTCCCATAAACTTCATCCATGTGTTCGTGGATAACTTCGATTAATTGTTGGCGCAGCATTTGTACGTTGGTTCCCTCTAGCTGAACGGCTGCATTGTTGAAATGACCACCACCACCTAGTTTTTCCATGATTAACTGTACGTTGATGTCGCCATTACTTCTTGCAGAAACAGATGTTTTTGAATCCTCTCGTTTAGAAATAACAAAACTAGCATGAATTCCACTGAAGGACAGGATAGTGTCGGCTGCTTTAGCAACAGTTACACCATCATAAGCTTTGTTTTCAATCCCACAGGCGATAATCATATCCTCAGTGACAAACTCATTGTTAGAAATAAGCTCATACATATCCATGTAGCTAGTCAAATCACTTGATAGCAAACTTGCAACTTTTGTGCTATCAGCTCCCATTGAGCGTAAGAAACTCGCTGTATCAAAGGTTCTTGAGGTTGTCTGCATTTGGAAATTCTTTGTATCAACGGTAATACCTGCCATGAGCAAGGTTGCTTCCACTCGTGACAAACTGCTCTTTCTTCCAGCATGGAACTGAATTAACTCAGTTACCAGCTCACTTGCCGAACTTGCGCCGCTTTCGATATAACTTAATAGGGGCGTTGCTGGAAATTCTTCACTTCTTCTGTGATGGTCAACAATGACTACCTTATCAAAGAGGTTATAAACATCTTCTGAAATTGATAAGCTCGGCTTGTTGTAATCAACCATTACTAAGAGAGCATTTCGTTTTTTCTTCTCTAAAACATATTCAGGAGTAACAATCGCATTATATAAATCAGGTATTTCTTCGATTTCTTGAATACATCTTTCTGCATCCGCAATGTATTGACTAGGGTCAAGAACAACGAAGCCGGGTTTATTGTATTCCTTTGTCAAATGAAGTATCCCAAAGGCTGCTCCAATCGCATCCATGTCTGGAAAGCGATGACCCATTATATAAACTTCATCCACTTCTTGCATAATTCCCTTGAGGGCAGTACCCATAGCTCTTGTACGAACTCTCGTTCGTTTAACAACAGAGGCTGATTTTCCTCCAAAGTATTGCGGACGACTGGTTTCTCTATCGTCTTTAACAACCACCTGATCGCCCCCTCGGACAAGAGCAATCTCCAAATTATTACTGGCAACCTTGCCAACTTCAGCAGAATTCGCCATTCCGTAGCCAATTCCTAGTGAAAGTGTCAATGGTGTGTTGTTTTCTTTCATTTTTTCTCGGAAAGTTTCCACCAAATCAAACTTCGTAGCCATCATACTCTCTAAAGTCTTGTATCTGGTCACGAAGAAATAACGCTCACGATTTAGTCTGCGTGCATAAACCTTATGCGTACTCAGCCAGTCAGTAATAATCGAAGTTGTTAAACTATTCAGGATAGATACTTCCTTTTCTTCCATCATTTCTGCGATGTCATCATAGTTATCTACTGAAATTATCCCAATAACCAACTGTCTATTCTTAACTTCTTCCTTCATGAGTTTTTCGTTGGTCGTATCAACAAAATATATCAGTCCATCATCCTTGAATAGATAGAAATAATACTGTTTTTCGCCAATATTCATAAAAGAAGAATCTTGATCTTCCAGCATTAATATAGATTGAATAATCGGTTTATCAATCGCAATCCCCTCAGCTGTATAAACATAATCTGCATAGGGATTTATCCATATACTCTCAAAAGTTTCTTTATTGTAACGAATTACACCCAAAGGCATGGTATCAATGACCTTTTTGATTGAACTTTCCGCTTGATCATTGGTATATCGAATGAGTTCCATCTCATTTTTTTCAATTAACTTGAGCAAATACCATGAAAAACCCACTAGTATCAGCCCGACAATCACTGTCCAAACTATTTGCATCCAGTTATCTGGCAAAAGTACAATCCCTGAAATTTCAAGGATAGTCATTGCACAAACAAAGAGCATAATATCTTTAATCGTTGGTTTTCTCATCAACGTCCCCTTCTTCATTTCATACTTGCAACAGTAATATTTTACCATAAAATCAAGGATTATTATAAAATTTGACATATAAAAAAGCCGAGTGTTTCACGTGAAACAACTCGACTCTTATTTTTATGCTTCGCTTTGTACGAATGGAAGTAATCCCATGATACGAGCGCGTTTGATAGCTACTGTAAGTTTACGTTGGTTTTTCGCACCAGTTCCAGTTACACGACGAGGTAAAATTTTACCTGATTCTGAAATGAAACGTTTTAATAATTCTACATCTTTGTAATCGATGTATTCGATATGGTTAGCTGCGATAAAGTCAACTTTTTTGCGACGACGACCGCCGCCACGACGTGGTTGAAATGCCATTTTAGTAATTTCCTTTCTGATTAGTAGATTAGCTTAGAGCTTAGAATGGTAAGTCATCATCAGGAATGTCGATTGGAGCATCCCCGCCACCAAACAATGCGTCATTTCTGCCAAAGTTTGGTTGAGTTGATTGACTACTTTGAGAGTTGTTTGAATAATTAGGTGCTGAATTATTAGTGTAACTTGCCTGTTGAGCAGATTGTTCAAAACCTCCGCCAGTACCGCGTTCTTGACTAGCAGAACGAGATTCTAAAAATTGGAAGCTATCCGCAACAACTTCAGTCACATATACACGTTGACCTTGCTGGTTTTCGTAGTTACGTGTTTGAATTCGACCGGTAACACCAATCTGGCTGCCTTTGTTGGTATATTTTGCCAATGCTTCAGCTGATTGACCCCAAATTACGATATTGATAAAGTCGGCATCATATTGCCCCTGAGGGTTTTTGAATTGACGATTTACTGCAAGCGTAAAGGTAGCAACCGCACGACCATTTGGCGTATAACGCAAATCTGCATCTTTTGTTAAGCGACCCACTAATACAACATTATTAATCATTTGACATCTCCCTTCGTATTGTTTTTTGATGTTTCACGTGAAACATTTCTTCTAAGATATAGAAGAATTCTGCGATAAATTAGAAGAATTACGCTTCTAATTTAACAATCATGTGGCGCATGATATCATCGTTGATTTTCGCTAAACGGTCAAATTCAACTAATGCTTGCGCTGTTGATGGAGCAGAAACTTTCAATACGTGGTAGATTCCTTCGCGGAAACCATCAATTTCGTATGCCAAGCGACGTTTTTCCCACTCTTTAGATTCGGTAACTTCTGCACCGTTATCTTTAAGAATGTTGTTGAAACGTTCTACTAAAGCAGCTTTTGCTTCTTCATCAATGTTTGGACGAATGATATAAGTTACGTCATAGTTTGTCATTGATTTACACCTCCTTTTGGTCTATGGCTAAGTTAAAACTTAGCAAGGAGAACTCATTTCGAGTACTCACAATCTCATATTATACATACAAATAGCATGTTTTGCAAGTTTCAGTGTGGTTTCCTGCAAATTATTTGGAAAAGCTTAAGAGAGCTTAATTATTTTCCTTTGCATTTGGTACTTTATAATACTCTTGACCTTTAACAAATTCAGTTCTAGCAGCAATCAGTTGGTCAACGGTAACAAAAGTATAGCCCTGTGCTTTGAGTTCCGGAATTATTTTTGCTGCGCCATCTACACTTGATTGATAGATATCATGCATCAAAATAATCGAGCCATCCTCAGTATTATTGATTATTTCCGTGTAAACTGCATCAGAATTTAGAGATTTCCAATCCAATGAATCTACTGACCATTCAATAATCACTGCGTTTGCGAGGTTTTTGACATCCTCACTGGCTGCACCATAAGGTGGACGCAAAGCATCAGGTCTAACACCGATTGCTTGCTCAATGATATCACTCGTTTTATCAATTTCTTCTTTCACTCTGCTGGTTTCAATTGTCGGCAAATTTAGATGATTATAGGTGTGTGAAGCTATTTGATTTCCATTTTTATAAGCTTCTTGCACGATTTCTGGATAGAATTCCACACGATTTCCAAGAACAAAGAAAGTAGCTGGAACATTTTCTTTCTTTAATATTTCCAATAAAGCAGGGGTGGTTGCAGGATTTGGACCATCATCAAAGGTCAGAGCTACCAGTTTTTTATCTTTTAAATCAGCTATTTCCTTTTGATTATCCTGAACCTTTTCTTCTACTTTTACTTTATCAATCTGGCTATCTGTATGAGAAACCTCGTCTTTCAATTTTCCTACTAATATTTGGTCATTAAATAAGTTACCCAATTCAACTAATGGAATGGAAATGTGATTGATAGGATTAGCATTGGAGCCTATTTGATAATCTTGAAAATAAAAAGTTAGTTCTTTGTTATCCAAAACAAATGTTTGATAATGCTCTTTGACTGGTATCAAACCATCTTTCAACCTTTCCATTTCACTAGGATTGTCCTGAAAATAACTTTCTTGGCTTAATTTTTCATAGATATATTGCGAAATAGGCACTAAAGCATCCATATTTTTGAAGATATCTTCTATATTCAGTAATTTACCAGAGGATAAATCATAAGTCTTAGTAATGATTGTCTCTTCTGGATGGGCTAGCATTCTATAATTAGTAAACTGAGTGAATTTAAAACTAATAATATTTTCTGACAAACGATAGGTTTCAAAAGACATGAAGAACTCTGCATCTTCTTGATTTTCTTTGCTTGCTTCAAGAAATTCTTTTATGGAGACTTCTGCAAATTTTTTCAATTCTTGGTTGATTGTCTCATTTGGTGTCTTGGGATAGTTTACTGAAAGTAACGGTTCTTCCATCTGTGTAATGGTTTCAATGTCAATTCCTGATAAACTTTGGCTTTTTGTGACTTTTGCTATATATTTTTTAGTAATATTTATATGTTCGTTCTTTTTTATCCCTTGAATTGCTACAACTGAGCCGATTGATATGACTGCTAAAGGTAAGATATGTAAGGCTAGATTGCGTTTTTTTATTTTTCTTTTTCCATTCATAGAGAGTTCCCTCAATTCATTCTATTGTTATTTAATTGTAACATCATTAATAGCTGTAAACTAGAAAAATTTTAAAATAAATATGTTTCATGTGAAACGTATTTGTTTTGGTTGTTTCATAAAGAAAAACTGACCTCGAACAATCGTTCAAGGTCAGTTATCTTATTCTTATTCTTCTTCTGTTTCGATTTCTTCTTCTTTTTCAACAATCGCCATTGTTACTACTTTGGCATCACTTTCCATTCTCATTAGGCGCACGCCTTGAGTGGAACGTCCTGTTTGTGAAACATCTTCGGTTGCAAAACGTATGATAACGCCCATATCGTTAATCACCATGACATCTTCGGTGCCGTTTACGGTGGATAATCCAACCAACTGACCGTTTCTTTCGGTAATATTTGCTGTCTTAATCCCTTTACCGCCGCGTCCTTTGACAGGATATTCGGTGGCTTTGGTACGTTTGCCGTAACCATTTTCGGTAATAACTAGCACTTCCGCTTCATCATGTAGAATGTCGCTTCCGACTACAAAATCATTAGTACGCAGGGTAATACCTTTGACACCTGCGGCAGTTCTACCCATGGCACGCACTTTACTTTCGTCAAAACGAACGGAATAGCCAGTCGCTGTTCCCATGATGATGGTCTGTTTGCCGTCAGTTTTGAATACATTAATCAATTCATCGTCCTCACGCAAACCAATGGCACGCAAGCCATTTGAGCGGATATTCATGAATTCTGATGCAGATACACGCTTAACAATTCCTTTTTTGGTAGTGAAGAAGAGATAACCTCCGTCTTTTGCCTTACCTTCAACAGACAAAATCGTACGAACTTTCTCGTTGCTATCAATGCCTAAGAGGTTTACCAATGGAATTCCTTTTGCTGTTCTACCGTATTCAGGAATTTCGTAGCCTTTAGCTTTGAACACTCGTCCTGTATTTGTAAAGAATAGTAAAGTTTCATGAGTATTTGCAGAAAGGATTGTTTTTACGAAATCATCTTCGTGAACGCCCATTCCTTGTACACCGCGACCGCCACGTTTTTGCGCACGGAATTCATTAGATGCCATGCGTTTGATGTAGCCGTTGTTAGAAAGCGTGATAACCACGTCTTCTTCTTCAATCAAATCTTCATCTTCAAGGCTCAAAACTTCGCCGACTAAAAGCTCTGTTCTACGTGGATTGTCATATTTCTTGCGGATTTCATCAAGTTCTTCGCGGATAATTGAGATAACACGCTCAGGACTAGCAAGAATATCTGACAAATCTTTGATTAATTCAAGCAGTTTTTGGTACTCATCTTCAATCATATCACGCTGCAAACCTGATAAACGACGCAGACGCATATCTAGTATGGCTTGCGATTGCTTATCAGAAAGCTCGAATTTCTCCATGAGTTCAGCTTGAAGTTCGCTATCGGTACCATGTGAAGCACGAATCATGCGAATAACTTCATCAATATGGTCCAGTGCAATTCGTAAACCTTCGAGGATATGTGCACGAGCTTCTGCCTTATCCTTGTCAAATTGCGTACGACGGACGATGATTTCTTCTTGATGTTTGATGTAGTATTCCAAAATCTGCTTAAGACCAAGCAACTTCGGCGCACCATCAACAATCGCCAGCATATTGAAACCAAAGCTTGTTTGCAGATTGGTTTGCTTGTAAAGATTGTTTAAAAGAACACTCGCTGATACATCACGACGGACTTCGATAACGATACGGATACCTTCACGGTTGGATTCATCACGCAAGCCAGTAATTCCGTCAATACGTTTTTCACGAGTGAGGTCCGCAATTCGTTTAACCAGCATCTCTTTATTGACCATATATGGCAACTCATTAACGATAATTCGCTCTTTGCCGCTAGACATTGTTTCCACATCTACACGGGCACGCACCATGATTGAGCCTTTACCTTTTTCATAGGCACGTCGAATGCCAGACTTGCCTAATACAAGTCCCGCTGTTGGAAAGTCAGGTCCCGGTAAAACTTCCATTAAATCAGAAACACTCGCTTCTGGATTATCCAAAATCAGATTGATGGCATCAATAGTTTCGCCTAAATTGTGAGGCGGAATATTTGTCGCCATTCCAACGGCAATCCCTGTCGTCCCATTAACCAAAAGGTTTGGAAACCGTGCAGGAAGTACCTGCGGTTCACGCTCGGTGTCATCATAGTTGCCCGCAAAATCTACGGTATTCTTGTTGATATCACGTAGCATTTCCTGAGCAATCTTGCTCAGACGCGCTTCAGTATAACGCATTGCCGCTGCTTTATCGCCATCAATCGAGCCGAAGTTCCCATGACCATCGACCAACATTTGACGATAAGACCAAGGCTGTGCCATCCGAACCATCGCCTCATAAATGGAGCTGTCACCATGCGGGTGGTATTTACCCATAACATCTCCGACAATACGAGCGGACTTCTTATGTGGCTTGTCGCTGGTAACGCCTAGCTCATTCATCCCATACAAAATACGACGATGAACAGGCTTCAGCCCATCACGCACATCAGGCAAGGCACGAGCCACAATAACACTCATTGCGTAATCAATAAACGAGTCTTTCATCTCTTGAGAGAGATTGACATCAATGATATTTTTATCTTCCATATTCTACTTTTCCCTCGAATTTCTAAACATTCTCATCTTTATAATTATACCATAACAACAGATTGATTTGGATTTTTACACAGAAAAACTATCCTTGTGAGAAACTTGAAGAAAGAAAAAGAAGGAGCATTATAATTCTATATTTATTAGTTTATCAAACTATCAAAAACAATTTCTCCAATAGTCGTTTTTCCCATTAAAAAATGCTATAATAACCCTTAGAAATTTTATAGGAAAAAGGGGTGAACATCTTGTTAGACCATATCTATCAAGCTATTCAAAACAAGAAAATCGAGTTTTTATTGAAAAAACATAATATCCAGCTCAAGCACTATCTGCCGGGACGTATTCGTTTGGCACTGCTTGATTGGCAGAGCAATGAGCAGCAAGTCAACTCATTACTACAAGAAATCAACGAAGACCAAGATGTAACTAGCGTGGAATTTACCAAAGAAACAGGTTCCTTGCTTATCCATTTCAACCATGAAGCCATCAACAATCCCAATGTTCTTAATCGCTGGCTAACAACTATTCAAAAATACATCTAAGAAAGGAACATTTATGTTTCAGACAATTATCGGTTTGGGTGCCTCACTTTTGGCATCAAAAACCTTAGCCAAAGTGCAAAATCAAAATGTCCGTGTTGTTCATGCCATTCCCGGACGAGTTCGCTTGCAATGCGACCGTTGGAAAAACGAAGCAACTGCGAGAAATTTGCAAACAGCCTTTGAGCAATTTCCCATTGTAAAAGAGGTCAAAACTTCTGAAATCACTGGAAGCTTGCTTTTAACTTTCCAAGTGGAACATTTAACACAAGAGCAATTTGACGAATTGGTACAAAGTGCGGTTAATGTTTCTGTTGCAAGTCTTCCTGAAATCCAGTCAGATTTGCTGACTATCATGAAGAAACTCATGGAAACAGTTGACGTTTCTATCAAGAGACAATCAGGCGGCAAGCTTGATATGGACTCACTTTTAGTGGTGGTTCTTATTATCAACAGCCTCATGAAATACTCGCTCAACCCGACATTTGCGACCAGTCTTTTGTATTGGTCTTACTCGATTTTAAAAAGAAAGATGTGAAAAAATGGAAAAATGTGTGATTGTTCACGCCATTGCCGGACGAACGCGAATTCGTCTTCCAATCAACAATCTCTTGCCAGCACAAATTGAGGCTAGATTAAGAAATCTGCCAAATGTTACTGCTGCAAGTTATTCAAGTATTACTAATACAGCAGTTTTATATCATGAAGAAACACAATTAAATAGAAGAATTATAAAAGAAATTCCTGCATTATTTACTGAAAATCTGCCACAAGTTGTGGAAACTCAAGATAAAGTTTCTTCAATTAAAGGACAAGTCCGAGACTTTGGTTTAGTGCTTGGGACATTACTTGTTGAAAGATTTTTCCTACCCAACTTAAGTTTGAAATTCCTATCTCCAAGCTCAATGGCAATTCTTTTTGTCAGCAGAAAGATTATCAAAGACGGTTTACTAGCATTGCCTAAACCAAATGCGGATACCTTAACCACCGCATCTCTGGCTGCATCCTTACTAAAAGGCAGTCCAAAATCCGCATTTATCATCTATGCTATGTCAAGTTTAAGCGAAATATTGACCGAATACACCGCCAACAAAACGCGCGGTTTCGTCAAAGACATGATGGAAATTGACGCAAAAGAGGCGTGGCTAGTAGCAAATAATGGCGAGCACATCAAGGTTTCTGCGGATATCATCAAAAAAGGCGACAAGATTATCGTCTTTCAGGGGGAAAAGATTTCCTTTGACGGCACGGTTACGGACTATTCAGGAGAGGTCGAACAGTCCTCAATCACTGGCGAATATATGCCCGTCTTTGTGGAAAAAGACAGCTATGTCTATGCAGGCAGTATCCTAACTGATGGGAAAATCGTTATCGAAGTCGAAAATGTCGGCGAAGATTTGGCGGTCAATCGCATGATTAAGCTGATTGAAGAAGCTCAAGACAAGCAGGCAGATATCCAGCAGTTATCAGAAAGAATTGCCCAAAAAGCTGTACCAATTTCCTTTGGTCTAGCTGGATTGATTTATATTTTGACAAAAGATTGGTCTCGCGTGCTCAATATGCTAGTCATTGATTATGTCTGCGGGATAAAACTTTCGACAGCGACCGCCATTTCTGCCTCTATCGGAAAAGCTGCTCGCAAGGGAATTTTAGTCAAAGGCGGACAGACTTTAGAAGAATTATCCAAAGTAAATACGATTGTCTTTGACAAAACAGGCACCATTACTGAAGGTCGTCCAGTTGTTACCAGCATTTCTGCCTATAATGGCTACACGGAAAACAAGGTAATCGCTATTGCTGCCTCAGCAGAAGAGCATTCTTCCCATCCGATTGCACTAGCAATTCTCAATGAAGCCAAGCAAAGAGACATCAAAGCGTTAGCCCACGAAGACCAAACTATGCAGAATATCGTCGGCAAAGGGATTTCCGTCTATGTCGAAGACCAGCATGTTTTGGTCGGCAGTCGTAAACTGATGAAGGATTATCACATTGACATCAAGGATAAATCCAAATCAGGCATCTACATTGCACAAAACGAGCAGCTGATTGGCATACTAGAAATCGAAGACCAAGTCCGCGTCGGCATGAACAGAACACTCAATCACATGAGAAGAACCGGTGTGGATGAGATAATCATGCTAACGGGCGACTACAAAGAGGCAGCCAAAAAAGTAGCCAACCGCTTATCCGTTGACGAATTCTTTGCCGAGGCTTTACCTGAAGAAAAGGCCAAATTCCTCAAGAATTTGAAGGAGGAAGAAGGTCGAGTAACCATGATGGTAGGCGACGGTATCAATGATGCACCCGCATTAGCTCATGCCAATATCGGCGTTTCACTAGGTGCCAAAAAGACCGACATTGCAATGGAAACCTCAGATATTGTTATTCATTCCGACAATCCAGTGCTTTTGGCTGACGCTGTGAACATTTCTCATGATACAATGAAAGTAATCAAGCAAAACATTGTTGCGACTTTTGCAGTGAATACTCTTGCCATTGCCTTTGGCTCGGTTGGGGTTTTCCCGCCAATTATAGGAGCAACTATTCACAATGCAGCAACTATCGGTGTCGTTTTAAACGCCGCTAGACTACTACTAGGAGGAAAAAAGCCAAATGCGCGTGAAATACACGATTGAACACGTAATCTCAGGACGAGTACGTTTGATTGTGCCGACCTTAAAGCAAGTCCATGACCCCATGTTAGTTCAAGAAACCATCTGCCTAATCGGTGGCATTAACAGTGTCAGAATTGAGCCGATTATCCAAAGTATTGTAGTCACTTATGATGAAACGAAACTACATTACAAACAAGTTATCGAATTTGTTCAGCTGTCTGTGTATCAATACTATGAAAAATCCCCATTAGCACTAGACCAAGCGAAAAAAGATATGCGAAACAGTTTGATAAAATCAGCCGTTTCGGGTATACTGCTACTTGCAGCAGCTACTAGAAAAACGGTGCGTTCAACACCTGATGTCTATGATTATTTGGCTGTTATTTCTACCTCTTACACTGTTTTATCACATGGTGAGGACAAGATTAGCCATCCAGATGTTATTACAGGGATTGTTTCTATGCTTTCACTGGGTTCAAAAAACATCATCCAAACGGCAACTCTGTCATGGTTTGTCAATCTAATTGAGATATTCAATGATTGGCGCCGCGGACATACTTTTGTATATTTTTAGAGGAAAAAAGGAGAAAATATCATGTTTAACAAAGATTTCATTACAGGATTTATTACAGGAACAGTAGTTGGAGCAGTAGGTTACAAATTGTACGAAGAAAACGGCGGACAATTACAAAACCTTATCCAATCAGCAGCTTTCCCATCACAAAATGCACCAGCAGCAAACGCACAACCAACTATCGAAGAATTGGTAGCACAAAAAGAGCGTTTGGAAGATTTGATTGCTGAAAAGAAAGTAGCAGAATAATAACAAAAACGAGTACAGGATAATCTCCTATACTCGTTTTTTTAGGCTTATTTCTAAGTCTTTTTTTACAAATCTAAAGTCGCATAATGTGCGTTTTCTTCAATAAAATCACGACGAGGTTCAACATCATCACCCATGAGCATTTCAAATACTCGGTTTGCCTCTTCAGCGTCTTCCAGTTTTACACGCGCAATCGTACGGCGCTCTGGGTCCATTGTCGTTTCCCACAACTGATGGTCGTCCATCTCTCCTAGACCTTTGTAACGCTGAACGTTAGGTTTTGGCGTACCCGGCAAGCTTTCAATAACTGATTTTAGGCGACCTTCTGCATCAGGACCAGGCTGAACATAAGTGATATTCTTGCCCTGCTTAACTCCGTAAAGTGGTGGCATGGCAAAGTAAACATAGCCTTGCTCAACCAAAGGACGCATATAGCGATAGCAAAGTGTCAATAAAAGCGTACGAATGTGCGCACCATCGACATCGGCATCGGTCATGATAACCAATTTGTGATAGCGAGCTTTCGCCACATCAAAATCTGCACCAAAGCCAGTGCCCATCGCGGTAAAGAGTGAGCGGATTTCCTCATTGGCTAAAATCTTATCCATTGAGGCTTTTTCCACATTTAATATCTTACCTCGAATAGGTAGGATGGCTTGAAATTCTCTGTTTCGACCTGATTTTGCTGAGCCGCCAGCTGAATCTCCTTCGACGATGAATAATTCAGTCATCTCAGGGTCGTTAGACGAGCAGTCAGCCAGTTTTCCGGGTAGATTGGATAATTCCAAAGGATTTTTACGGCGGGTCATTTCACGCGCTCTTTTGGCTGCTACGCGGGCTTTTGAGGCTTGAATACCTTTTTCCACAATCAAGCGGCCTTCTTTGGGATTTTCCATTAAGAACTTTTGGAAAGCCTCAGCGAACAATCTATTGGTAATCGTTGAAACTTCTGAATTACCAAGTTTTGTTTTGGTTTGTCCTTCAAACTGCGGGTCAGGATGTTTGACTGAAATAACGGCAATCAAGCCTTCGCGAACGTCTTCTCCCAACAAGTTTTCGTCATTATCTTTCAATATCTTTTGCTTGCGTGCGTAGTCATTGACCACACGAGTAAGTGCTGTTCTAAAGCCCTGTTCATGCGTTCCGCCCTCATGCGTGTGGATATTGTTGGCGAAGGATAGGATATTGGTTTCGTAGCCAGTGATGTACTGCATAGCTACTTCAACCGTAATTCCCTCAAGTTCTCCTTCTGTAAAAATCGGTGGGTCAAACAATGGCGTTTTCTTCTCATTCAGATACTGCACATAAGAAGAAATCCCACCCTCATAATGATAGGAATTAGTCACTTCTTCATCAGGACGTTTGTCTGTGATAGAAATACTCAAACCTTTGTTTAAGAAAGCAAGCTCACGCACACGAGTAGAAAGTTTGTTGTAATCAAACTCTGTCGTTTCTGTGAAAATCTCCGCATCTGGTACAAAGTGAACCTTTGTTCCACGTTTGTCCGTTCCGCCAATCATAGCCAAATCCGCTACAACTGCTCCACGCTTGTACTCTTGGAAGTATTTTTTACCGCCCTTATAGACAGTGACATCAAGTGTTTCAGATAGAGCATTAACAACCGATGAACCAACACCGTGCAAACCACCAGAAACCTTGTATCCGCCACCGCCGAATTTTCCGCCGGCATGAAGAATGGTAAAGACAGTTTCCACCGCAGGTCGCCCAGTTTTCTCCTGAATATCTACAGGAATACCGCGTCCATCATCTATAACGGTAATGGAATTGTCCTTTTCTATGAAGACTTCGATGTGACTAGCAAAGCCAGCCAACGCTTCGTCAATGGAGTTATCCACAATCTCCCAAACCAAATGGTGCAAACCTTCCTTGCTGGTCGTACCAATATACATACCCGGACGCTTACGAACCGCCTCAAGTCCTTCTAAAACCTGTATCTGACTGGCATCATAGCTCTCGGCTTCTTTGTTCAATTCTTCTTCTTTTTTATCATTTACCAAGGTATTACACTTCCCCTCTTCTTTTAAGTCCACTATAATATTTTACCATTTATTAGGGAAAATTGCTTAGTTTCATTCAATATTTTTAAACCGTAAAGAAAATTTTCTTGACAAATTAGGTCAAGCAAGCTAAAATGTTCAAGTATGTCTAAGTACTTAGAAAAAGCGCTAATTAGATAGACAAAATTTTTAGACGAAAGGTGTGAATTACACATGAAACGTACTTACCAACCAAACAAACGCAAACGTCAAAAAGTTCACGGATTCCGTAAACGTATGTCAACTAAAAACGGCCGTCGCGTACTAGCTGCTCGTCGTCGTAAAGGCCGCAAAGTGATTGCTGCTTAATTCTTTTTGAATGAAATATCCTTCTAAAAAATGGTTACTCGAGGTCATTTTTTAGAAGGATTTTTTTGTTGTTGCGAAAATTTATTTCTTGCCTGAATATAAAGATACAAAAATGTCAAAAGAATTTTGTGGAAAAGTCTTCTGACATTTGATTTTTATGCTGTACGAACCGGCGTAATTAACTGAATAAATGATTCAGGATCTTCCACTGGTCGAATGGTAAATGGACGAACTGGTGCGATAAATTGGATTTCCACATGAGCGTCGCCAAAAGCACCGAGTGCTTCTTTCATGTAATCTGGGTTAAAAGCAATACTCAAGTTTTCCCCAGTAATCTTTTCAGGTGCCAAATCTTCATCAAAACGTCCAACTTCTGGGGAATTTCCGTAGAGTTTTACCCCATTTTGAGTGATTTCTAAACGCACGATATTGTTGTGTCCTTCATGGCTCATCAGTGAGGCACGCGTAATGGCACGCTGCAATTCTTTTACCTCAAATTCCACAGCTGTTGTGCATTCGTTTGGAATTAGGCGGTCAGTTGGAGGGTAGTTGCCCTCTAGTAAGCGAGAATAGTAGCGAATGCCGCCAGCTTCAAACAAAACCTGATTGTCTGAAATCAACACATCTAGCATTTCCTCTTCCTCAGCAAAGACTGAACCGACTTCTTTTAAGCTAGAACCGGGAATAACAATGTCGAAATTGGCTGTTTCATTAGGCAGGCTCAGCAAACGCTGGCTCATACGGTGCGAGTCTGTTGCGACTGCTTTTAGGGTTTTGCCGTCTTCCACAAGCATGTGCACACCAGTCAAGATTGGCTTAGATTCCTGCTTAGATACAGAGAATACCGTTTGCGAAATGATTTGTTTAAGGATTTCCACAGGAATTTTCAAAGGATTTTCCTTGTCAATATCAGGCAAGCGCGGATAGTTTTCCACATCTAGTCCTTTAACCGTAAAAATCGCTTTTCCACTGGTAATTTGAACCTGATGATTATCAGTTACTTCCATAGTAAAATCTGTTTCAGGTAGCTGTGCTACGATATTATTGAGCAAGCGAGCGTCCATGACAATCCCACCAGTTTCGTGAATACGCATATTTGCTTTTTCATCATCAGATTTTAAAAATGTTTCAATAGAAATATCCACATTAGAGCCAGTCATCAAAAGTCCATCTTCACTCAAAACCATTTTCACCCCAGTCAAAACTGGAATAGTTGTCTTGCTGGCAATGGCACGAATGGTAATTCTTAAATTAGTTAAAAAAGATTGTCTATTCATCGTTAAACTAAACATTGCATTTCCTCCTTGAGTTTCTTCTTTTCTATTATACCAAATTTGGCGACAAAGTGTTGCCGCTCTTTTATTATATATATTATTAAAGTAGCAGTAGTAGTAGGCCTGTGGAAAATGTGAAAAACTATACTCAAATCCAGTCATTTACAGGCTTTATAGATGTGAAAAGGTTGTGAGTATTTGGGAAAGTTTCTCACAACCTTGTTAATTGTCATTAGGATAGTCTTGATTTGATTTCTTGAATTTCTTTTTGTAGGACTGTATCTGTCTGTACTTTCTTTGCTGTTTGTTTATGAGCGTACATTACAGAAGTGTGGTCTTTTCCACCAAAGTCAGCACCGATTGCTGGTAGGGATGATTTTGTCATCTCACGACACAGATACATAGCAATCTGACGAGGAACGCTGATTGCTTTGATACGGCGTTTGCTCTTTAGGTCGGCTACTGTGATGTTGTAATAGGCGGCAACTTCGCTTTGGATGAGGCGGACATTGGTTTCTGCTTTGATGGTTGTTGCAGGTTTCAGACTGGTTAAGGCATTGGCAGCAAGCTCCAATGAAATATCCTTGCCCTCCATACCAGAAAAGGCTTGAACGCGTAAGAGAGCACCTTCTAGCTCACGGATATTGTTGGTAAACTGCGCAGCAATTAACTCCAAAACTTCGATTGGTATAGATAATTTGCGTGTTTCGACCTTCTTTTGCAATATGGCTAGACGAGTTTCGTATTCAGCTGTGTTAATCTCAATAGACAAACCTCTGTCAAACCTTGAAACCAAACGTTCTTCCAACTGGTCTAGTTCTTTTGGTAGGCGGTCACAGGTAATGACAATCTGTTTTTGATTGGTTGTTAATGCCTCAAAAACCTGAAAGAATTCCTGTTGGGTTTCGCCTTTTTTATTCATAAACTGAATATCATCAACCAAAAGCATATCAAGTGTGCGATATTCCGCGCGGAATTGCTCCATTTCGTTGCGGCGAATGGCTGAAACAAAGTCATTCATAAAGTTTTCAGCAGTGACATATTTAATGCGAGCATCAGGCTGATTTTCTAAGAAAGCATGACCAATCGCCTGCATCAAATGGGTTTTCCCCAGTCCAACGCCACCGTAGATAAACAGCGGATTGTAAACAGTTCCGGGCACTTGAGAAACAGTTTGTGATGCGGCATTGGCAATCCGGTTGCTTTCCCCAATAACGAAATTTTTAAAGGTATACTCCGGATTGAGATTGCTGTCTATCTTGCGTAAAGGAAGTGGCTGCTGCGTTTCCATTTCGTAAAAAGGTGTTTCTTTTATTATCGGTAATGCGTCTTGAGCGATATCTTCTTCGGTTTTTGGTACTGGAATAAGCTCAATATCACAAGTCATTAAAGCCGCCATTGCGAATGGTTCGTTGACTTTCATGTTCCAAAAATCCCTTTCGATAAAGGTTGGAACCTTGATAATCAGCTCATTATTCTTAAAAGCAACAGGTTGGCTTTTGTTGACAATGATATCCAAAAAATAATCCGGCAATCCCTTGCTTTCGCGCAAATATTTCAAAGTTTTGTTCCATATTTGAACGTAATCCTGTGTATTTTCCATAATTTTTCCCCAGTCAATCAATCTTCCTTTCAAGTATAACAGGTTTTTAAAAAGTTTTCCACAATCAGCAAATTCGCCTTATATCTTGTTTCACAGCTTGTTGAAAGATGTTTTCCACAAAAAATGAAAAATGTGGGACAATTTGTCTGAGTTTTTATTCTTCACAAGTGGTGTGAGAAAAACATCCTTGATGTAATAAGGAAAGTTACAATTTTTAACAGTTTTTCTATAAATGTGAAATGATTGTCAACAACCTGTAAAATTGTGGTTAATTCGTGAAAAAACTATGGAAAACTTTGGGAAAAGTCGAAAAAATACCGCTATTCTGCACAGTTTTTTCTCAGAATAACGGTAATATTTGTGAAACAATTTGTGTGTTTAGGCTAAAATCGAGGTTGAACCAAAAGTCTTATGAATTATTACTTATCAAAATACTTAGACTTGAGCAGCTCAATAACAATATCCACTGTTTTCCCAGCTGCTAAATGCTCGTACTTTTTATAATTCCTTTGTGCTTGGTCGTTGGCATTGTCTGTGATTGCTCGTATGCTGACAAAGGGGATGGAATGAACGCTGGCAATTTCTGCTAGAAAAGCACTTTCCATATCCACTGCTGAAATACTTGGGAATTGAGTTTTCAGCTTCTTTTTTTCTTCGATATTTTCTAGGAAATATTCATAAGTCATGATGTCACAGACAATAGCGCTAGGATAGAGTTTATCTAGCATATCAATCATTTTTTTGCTGGCTGTGTAAGTTAGTCCGTTTTGATGATTGTGATGATTTTTGCCGATAATTACGGCAAGTGGTGACAAGGTATAGTCAATCGCTCCAGCAAAGCCGATAAAAATCAGTCGTTTGACCTCAAAGTGCTGGATAAGTTTTTCCACACATTCTTGTTTGTCTTCTTTGGTATTTTTTTGTGGATTGACCACAATCAGCTCTTCTCCGCCGATTTTTGCACTTGTGTATTCTCGATTGTCTAGTTCAATTACGGAAAATTCTGCTAGTTCCTCACGAAATACTTCTACTTCTGTATCAACACTGCATACAACTCCTACTTTCATAACATTCACCCTTTCCTTTCCCACTGTTATCCTACTTCTATTATACCTTTTTCACTTGAAAAATAACAAGATTAGTCCGTATGGAAAGTTTACTGGAAATCCTCTATAATTAAGCAAGAGTAAGTAGTGGATGAAAGGGGTAAATGTATGGAGAAAAAAGGCAAGATTGTCAGATATGAACTTATTCCGATATTTGCGATTTTGGCGTTGGCAATTGGGTTTGGGATTTTTTATTTTCAACATCAAGCACAAAAAATGAATGAAAATGGCGCAGCAATCGCACTTGAGGTAAAGAGTGACAAGGAATGGAGCCAGAATTTCGAGTTGTTTTTGCAAACAGATGAAGACAAAAAGATTATGTTACAAGAATCAAATGTCATCGAAGATTTTCAAGTGCATAAGATTGTGCTGTTTTCAGGAACTGCGGATTTGATTTTTGCAGCTGATGGGCAGGATTATACATTGGTAAGCAATATTGACGGCAATGCAAGACAGGGATTGAATGTAACAATTACCGTGAGTGAATTGGATAATAAGCTGAATTTTGATACGGTTTATCGATTGGACCCGCTAGTTGATTTTAGTAAGTTTAAATAAAAGGAAATAGGAGAATTTATGGAAGAATATATATTAAAGAAAGAATTCATCACTTTAGGTCAGTTTTTAAAAGAGATGAACGTAATTAGTTCGGGCGGTTACGCCAAAATCTTTTTACAGGAAGAAGAAGTTTTGGTCAATGGAGAATTGGAAAATCGTCGTGGTAGAAAGCTTTACGACCAGATGACTGTGGAAACTTTAGGCGAAAAATATCTTGTCCGTGCCGCAACTGCAGAAGAACAAGCAGTATTCGACGAAGAGGCTGCAGAAAAAGAGCGTGTAGAGGCTCTTGTGAAAAAAATGAACCTCCAAAATAAACGCAAAGCTAAAGCGAAAAAATGGAAAGATGCTCGGAAAAAACCAGCTAAACCTACAGAAAAACAACCGACACAAGCCAGAAACAAAAAACAACCACCAAAATTCCCGGGTAGCAAATAATGAATATTGAAGAGCTAAAACTGATAAATTTCCGCAATTATCCACAAGTGGAACTGGAATTTAGCGAAAATATCAATATCTTTTTAGGCGAAAATGCACAGGGAAAGACCAATTTGCTAGAAAGTATTTATGTTCTTGCATTAACCAAATCCCACCGAACCAATCAGGAAAAGGAATTGGTTAATTTTCAGGCAAAAGAAGCTTTGTTATCTGCGCAAATTGCCAAAAGAACGGGCAAATTTGTCATTGAATTGCGTTTTACAGCAAAGGGCAGACAGACCAAAGTCAATCATATTCAACAAAAAAAGCTTTCTGAATATATCGGTTCAATGAATGTGATTTTGTTTGCGCCCGAAGATTTGGAAATTGTCAAAGGCTCGCCAAGTATACGCCGTAAGTTTTTGGATATGGAGCTTTCGCAGATTAATCCGATTTACCTCTATGATTTGATGGAATATCAGAAATTACTCAAGCAAAGAAACCTTTATTTCAAACAGTTATTAGAGAAGAAGAAAAAAATTGACGAGATTTATCTGGATGTCTTGGAAGAACAGCTGGCGCAATTTGGTACAAAAGTCATTTTGGCACGCAAAAAATTCATTGAACAGCTTTCAGTTTGGGCAAAATCGGTTCATTCGACCATATCTGGTGGCAAAGAAGTCTTGACTTTGAGTTATTTAGATACGATTAAGATGACAGAAGACAAGTCACTTGTGGAAAACTATCTAGCGCAACTCAAGGAAAATCGTTTGAAGGATAGCCGTAGATTAAGCACTTCGATTGGTCCGCACCGTGAGGATTTACTCTTTTTTGTCAATGACTTAGATGTTTCTCGATTTGGCTCACAGGGACAACAGCGGACAAGTGCCTTGTCTATCAAGCTGGCGGAGATTGATTTGATGAAGGAATTTACTGGCGAATATCCGATTTTGCTATTGGATGATGTCATGAGCGAGCTGGATAATGACCGGCAGATTTTTCTTTTGCAGGCAATTCTGGGGAAAACCCAGACTTTTGTCACAACGACTACCTTAGACCATTTGAAAAGTCTCAATGTTCCGGGTAAAATTTTCCATATTAAGCAGGGGAAAGTGGTTAGTCAGGAAGATATATAATGAAAAATATCCTAGCGAAATTCTAGGGTATTTTTCTGTTATTTTCCAAAAAACAAGTTATTCCTAACCCTGAAAGATATTTACACTGTCTAGTAAAACCCTTATACTTAAAGTAAGTAATCGTTACCAAAAATTAATTTAATGGAGGAACAAGCAGTGGAAAAATTTTTCTGGGGCAATTCAGTTTCAAGTATGCAAACAGAAGGCGGCTGGGACCAAGGCGGCAAGTCTCTTTCGGTCTATGATGTACGTGAGGCGACTGAAAACTCAAGCGACTGGCACTTTGCTAATGACAATTACAACAATTACATAGAGGATTTTGACTATATGCAGGACTTGGGGATGAATATGTATCGTTTCCAAATCTCTTGGTCGCGTGTGGTTAAAGACGGCAATGGTGAGTTTAACGAAGAGGGAATTGCCTATTATGACCGATTTATTGATGACTTATTGGCTCGAAATATCACTCCGATGATTTGCTTGTATCACTTCGATATGCCACTTCATCTGGCAAAAACCTACAATGGATTTGTTTCTAAGGAAGTTAAGGATGCATTTATCCGCTTTGGCAAGGAGATGGTCAATCGTTTTGCCCACAAGGTCAAGTATTGGATTACCTTTAATGAGCAGAATATTTTCCACACAAGCTTTGGTTTTAAGATTGGCGGCTACCTCAAAGGCGAGCAGACTTTGGATGAAATGTATCAAATGCAGCACAATGTGATGGTTTGTCATGCGGAGATTGCTAATCATATTCATGCGACAAGTGATGCTCAAATTGGTGGGATGATTACTTATATTGAGGCTTATCCAGCAAGCTCTAAGCCAGCCGATATTAAGGCAGCACGCGAAAGTGATGAATTTTTGAATTTTACTTTATTAGATTGCTACGCTCATGGCGAGTATTCTAAGCATCACATGACTTTTGCTAAGAACAAGAACATCGATATGAACATCTTGCCGGGCGAACTTGAAGCGATTAAAGCACATAAAAATGACTGGTTGAGCTTTTCTTATTATTCGTCAACGACGATTAACTCGGAGTTAATCCCTGCAGATACGGCTCCCAATATGTATATCAACTACGGCAAGCAGGAAAATCCTAATATTGAATCGACAGAATGGCAATGGCAGATTGACCCGCTGGGCTTTAGAGATGTCATGAACAAGATGTATCAGCGTTACCGTATGAAGATTTTCCCGATTGAAAATGGTATTGGCGTACAAGAAGAATGGGATGGCGTTAACCCTATTCAAGACGATTACCGCATTGATTATATGGGTGCGCATATCAGAGAAATGCTCAATGCTATTGAAGAAGACGGCGTGGAAGTTATGGGTTATCTAGGCTGGGGCTTGATTGATATTCTTTCTTCGCAAGGGGATATGAGAAAACGTTACGGCGTGGTTTATGTCAATCGTACCAATCACGATTTGCGGGATATGAAACGTGTGCCGAAGAAGAGTTATAATTGGTTGAAAGAAGTGATTGCGACTAATGGGGAAAGTTTGAAGGCATTGGTATAGTAAAAAAGGAAACCATTTTCGCGAGGTCACGAAAATGGTTTTTTTAGTGTTTGATTGACAAATGTAACCGACTATCACTTTCCATATCAATTAATAGAATTATTTGAGACACTATGATATATTCAAATATGCGAGAATATCACGTTTTTCTTGGCGGAACTGAGCTTCATAAGAAGGTCGGTGATGCCTAAAGTGACATTTTTTGTTAATTACGGTTTTTCACAATCTCTTATAGATTTTTCGGGAGAATATAGTGGAAAAAGCTTTATTTGTGGCAATGTGGGAATTCTTACAAAGTATCTTTGTAGTTTCTCAAGTTGTTGGCATTGCGGGATTTTTCGCTACTTTGATTGTTTGTATTTTAGTGGCTAAACGCAATTCAGTTGCTGGATTGTGGTTAGAAAAACACTATGATTTCAAAACCATCAGGTACAAAAATGAACGCAAGAAGAAATAGTGTGCAGTAATACTCGTTAGAGTAAGCACAAAAATACCGTCACCTAGAGAATGACGGCAAAGTTATAAAAAAGAATTTGCCAGTTCCGTCAGGTGAGACAAAAACTCGCAGGGAGGATGTGTTGACGCACATCCTCTTTTCGTACATATCATATCATGAAATAGCTAATAGTTTCAATATCTGTGACTGCTATTTAAGTACCAAATAATTATTCTTAACGATTTTTAAAAGGTTTTCATCATGTAGTATAAGTGATCGCCCATTTATCAAGTAGTAATCTTATAAAATCTCAGACGAATACCATATACTAAAGTGTAGAAAACTAAAAAGAAATGGGGAAAAACAATGAGATATGTAGCATTTTTCAGAGGAATAAACGTCGGAGGACGCAATAAAATCAAGATGAAAGACCTAGCTCAATTCTTTATAGACTTAGGTTTTTCACAGGTAAAAACTTATATCCAAAGCGGAAATGTGGTCTTTTCCACAGAAGAAGTGGGATTTATCCACAAGTTAGAAGAAAATTTTGTGGAAAAGTTTGATATTACTAGCAAGATTATCATCAGAAATCAGCAGGAAATCACGGATATTTTGGACTTTCAAGCTTTTTCCACAAAAGAAATTACAAGGGCTAATCAAGCCAATCCTGAAGTGGTTCATGAGTATGTCTATTTGGGTACAGAGAAGATTGACAAGGAAAAGGTAGAAGAAATCCTTGCTAAGATTGAAACGCCTGACCTTTTCCACATTCATGATAAAGAGATTTATCTGTTGGTTGATGATAGTGTGCATAAGTCCAAGCTTGCTAATGCGCTGGGTAGATTGGATTTCCCACTGACTGCGCGGAATATGCGGACTTTGAATAAAGTGGTAGAGATGATGGAATAAAAAGAGAAGTTGAGGTTGTAAACTAGGCGTAAGTCTTTTAGAGCAACCTGAACTTTTTTTATTCCTATGTGGAAAACATTGCTATATAATAGAAAAGAACTGTCAAAATAAGGGAGAGATAGACAAATGAACAACTGGGAAATAAGGAAAATGTTGCCAGAAGAAGTGGACGCTGTAGCAAATTTTATCGCTAAGGGCTACGCAGACGACCAATTTTTCCACTGGTGTGTGGATAATGACGTCAATCAAGAAGAAATTGTGACCAAGTATTATCAGGTTTATCTAAGAGCTAAAGGTGCTAAGGTCAATATTGCGGTAGATAATAAAGGCAATTTGCTAGGCGCAAGTGTCTGGTTGCCGCATGATGTGGATGAAACTATCTACGAAGAAATCGATAGAGTTGTGGAAAAACATCAAGATAGATTTGCAATGGTGGCGGACAAATCTCATGCAAATGAGCCGAAAAATCAAGTATTTTATCAGTTGGTTGGTATTGTTACCGACAAAAAAGCACAAGGTCAAGGCATTGGTGCAGCACTTCTCAAGTATCAACTTGACCAAATAGACCAATTAGGGATTGCTACATATCTGGAAGCCTCAACCAAATATGACGGAGCAGGTATTTACGGAAAATTTGGTTATCAATATTTTGGAGACATCATGAATTTTGAGGACAAGACCTATCTTTATCCTCTATACAGAAAGGCGGGCGGCAATGATTAAAAAACAAAATGATACTTATAAAACAGCCTTTATCTACGACGAAAGTTTCTTTTGGCATAACGCTGGTGCAGGTGCTTTGTTTGAGCCAGCTGATAAGTACATACAAGAAAACGGCTCTGTGGAAAGTCCAGAGTCCAAGCGTCGTGTGAAAAATCTTTTGGAAAGAAGTGAGCTAATTGGCGAGTTGGAATTGATTAGACCAATCGCCGCAACTCAAGAACAGCTGGAATATTATCACACAAAAGAACACATTCAAAGGGTCAAGGAATACAGCAAAATCGGAGGCATTGACTGTGGAGATTCTGCTATTGTTGGTAAAGGTTCCTACGAAATCGCCGCTCTATCAACAGGTGCGGCGATTCAAGCGGTCAAGTCAGTTGTGGAAAAACAAGTGAAAAACGCTTATGTTCTCACACGCCCACCGGGTCATCACGCGATGGCTGACGAGGGAATGGGCTTTTGTATTTTCAATAATGTCGTTATCGCGGCAAGATATGCGCAAAAAGAGTTGGGGTTGAAGAAGATTGCCATTGTTGATTGGGATGCTCATCATGGAAATGGCACGGAAGATGCCTTTTATGAGGATGATAGTGTACTGTTTATCTCGCTACATCAAGACAATTTGGAGCCGATTGGTCGCGGGCAAACAGGGCAAAATGGTCGTGGAAAAGGTGTTGGCTTTACCAAAAATATCCCTCTGCCAGTTGGTTCTGGGGATGCGGTTTATCAATATGCCTTTGAAAAACACGTTCTTCCTGCAATCGTTGAGTTTCAACCTGAGTTGATTTTGGTTTCTGCAGGGCAGGACGCTAGTATTTTTGACCCATTGGCACGCATGATGTTGTCGGCTGATGGTTATGCTTATATGGCAAAAACTATCAAAAAATTGGCTGAAAAAGTATGCGACGGTCGGTTGGTTTGCCTGCATGAAGGTGGGTATAGTGAGGAATATGTACCATTTTGCACGCACGCAATTATCGAAGAATTGAGCGGTGTGGAAACAGATGTGGAAGACCCATTTATCTACGCTATGGCGGGAACTGGTTTCGACAAAATGAACGACTATCAAAGAAATTGGGTGGATAATTTGTATCAGGAGGAAAAGCAATGAAATATGAATTTGAAGGCTATTTAACGCAAAAGGATAATGAGCTTCTAGCTTTGCGCAGTATGTTCAAAGTCCGTTTGGGTATTTGGATTGCTTGTGCTTTGCTGGCGATTTTATCCCTGCTTACTCAAATGTATCTCTATACTATTGTGCTGGTTGCTTATATTTTTATCATTGAGTTTATCCTACGTTTGCGAGCAAAAAGAGCCTATCAGAGCAATCGATTAATGGAAAAGGAACAGAAATATTCTATTTCGTCAGAAGAATTTACTGCACAAAATGATAACTCTCAAACCAGTTTGAAACCCGACGAGATTTATCAGGTCAAGATTTATCCAGAGGTAATTTATCTTTTTATCTCAAGACAACAAAGTATGATACTCATGAAAAGCTGGATGAAAGATGGTAGCTGGGAGGAACTTAATCAAATGATTAAGGATAACTGGCCTGTGAAAAAATCTAAATAAAAAAGAGGTTCTAAGACGGTAAAATCTTAGAACCTTTTGTTTATGCTTGGTTATCTGCTACTTGATTGTTGCTTACAATAGAAGCAGAGTTTAGGTTATTTTTCTGGTTTTCCACAATTCCGTCACGGTTTTTCTTCCAGAAAGAAGTATTTCCACCGATTACATCATCATAGAAAACTGGGTCGTTACCTGATTTGCTTTGTGCTTTGTAGTCGTTGATGACTTTAATAGCAATATTTGATAACTTAAATAGTACAAAGATATTCAAAGTAGCCAAAGTTCCTGTGAAAAGGTCAGCGATATTCCAAACGAGATTTAGTGGAACAAATGATGCTAGGAAAATTAACACAACAGCTACAACTCGCAAGATTGTTACAGATGCCTTGCTCTTTGTGATAAATCTTAGGCAAGTTTCGCCGTAGAAATAGTTACCGATGATTGATGTGAATGGCAATAGCAGGAACATCACATAGAACAATGGTGCGCCCAATGCTCCAGTAAAGTAAATCATTGACTCACGAACCAATGCTACACCGACTAAATCACTACCATAAAATGGAGACATCAAAACGATAAAAGCTGTAATTGATGAAATCCAAAGTGTATCTAAAAAGACACCAAAGGCATTCACAATCCCTTGCTTAGCAGGGTGAGAGCTGTCAGCTGTTGAAGCTGCAATCGGCTTAGAACCAATACCCGCTTCGTTAGAGAAGATACCACGACGCAGACCTTGTTGTAAAGCTTGTCCGATAGTAAAACCAATCGCACCACCAGCAATTTGTCTTGCCCCAAATGCACTAGAGATGATATGACCAAAAGCTGTGAAAAAGGCAGGAAGGTTGAACAGAACAATCCCTGTACCAGCAACTAGGAAAATGATAACCATAGCTGGCAAGATGAACATAGTGATATCAACGATACGTTTCAAACCACCAAAGATGATGATTGCGATAATTGACGCAACAATAATCCCAACCACTGCTCTATGAGGAACGTAGGCTTGGAAAGTATCCACAATCGTATTGGTCTGAACAGAATTCCAAACAAATACATAAAGGAACATCAAAAGTCCAGCAAACAAATAAGATGGAAATTGCGACTTAAATGCTTTGCGGAAGTAGTACATAGGACCGCCCATAAAACGATCGCCATGATTTTCTTTATAAACTTGTCCTAGCGCACTTTCGATTAAGTTGGTCGCAGCTGAGAACAATGCCATCGCCCACATCCAGAAAATCGCACCCGCACCACCTGAAACAATCGCTACAGCAACACCGACGATATTTCCAGTACCGACACGAGAAGATTCAGAAATAGCAAAAGCCTGAAAGGCTGATAATGAAGTCTTTGGTTTGTCTCCATTATTTTGCGTGTTTTCCTGCGCTTTTTTATCTTGACCAGTGATAATCTTCGGTAGGTCTTTCATCAGTGAAAACTGAGCAAACCTCGTCCGAAAAGAAAAATAAATACCGGCGATAACGACAAAAGCTCCAAATACCCAAGTCCACAAGAAGAAGCCAAGACTTTGGATTTGACGTGTAAAGTCTAATAATGTTTCGTACATAGATAAATCCTCCTAATATTCCCCTATAAACCAAATTTTCAATATTCTGAAAACTCCTGCTTGATTTATAGATTTTAAAATAAAATTAGAAGTTAGACAAAAAATTAAAAACAATTCTTTTTAATATCTAACTTTCTTTTAATCAATAATATCACATAAAAGTGGAATTTCTAGTAGTGTTTATGAAGTTTTTCTTGATATAAGACATTAAATGTAAGGTTTTCTGTCATGAAATCAATGATTTGAAAGAAAAAAGCTCAGAACAATCATGCTCTGACCTTTTTTTGTATTATATTCCATTTTGCATTTTAAACGCCTTCAAGGTATTCATCATCAACATAGTAATGGTCATCGGACCAACGCCGCCGGGAACTGGTGTGATGTAGGAAGCTTTCTTAGAAACTTCCTCAAAATCCACATCTCCGACGATTTTTCCATCCACGCGGTTGATACCCACATCTAAAACAACTACGCCTTCTTTGACCATGTCAGCTGTTAAGAAATGTGGTCTACCTAGAGCAGCGACCACGATATCTGCTTGTTTGGTAATTTCCGCTAGGTTTTTCGTACGTGAATGTGTGATGGTGACTGTTGCGTGATGGCTCAAAAGTAGTTGGGCAATCGGTTTTCCGACGATATTGCTACGTCCGATAATCACGACATTTGCTCCCTCGATTTGAATATCATAATACTTGAGTAGCTCAATCATGCCTGCAGGTGTGCAAGGCTCAAGGCTTTCTAGCCCAATACTCAATGCGCCGACTTGCTCAGGATGAAAACCATCGACATCTTTTTCCACAGCAATGGCTTTTATGACCGCTTGCTCATCAATGTGGTTTGGCAATGGCAGTTGCACCAAAATGCCGTTGACTTCCTCGTCCTTGTTTAGTCGGTCGATTTCAGCCAACAATTCTTCTTGAGTGATAGCTTCAGGTTCTTCGATAATCTCTGACTGGAAACCTAGCTCCAATGCGGTTTTTTTCTTGGAGCGGACATAGCTTTGGCTGGCTGGATTGCTGCCAACGATAATAACCGAAAGTTTGGGTGCTTTACCGATTTGCTCGAAAAGTTCCGCTGTTTCTGCCTTGATTTTTTCACGCAGAACACTTCCAACGAGTTTTCCATCTATAATCATACAGGTTCTTTTTCCTTTCTGATACGTTTCTTGGCTGGCGCAATGTGGATAGCTTGATTGAAGAAGTTCTCTGCTGCCTCAAGTATTCCTTCTGAAAAAGTCGGATGCGGTTGAATGAAACTTTCAATTTCTTCAGCTGTAACTTCCTTGCCAATAGCTAAAGTCAACTGAGAAATAATGTCCGTTGCATTTCCGCACATTAATTGCGCACCCAGTAAAACATTTGACTGTGCATCAAAGACCAATTTGACAAAGCCGCGGTCCAATTCTTCGATAATCGTTTTGGCGTTGGCTGTTGTTAGGTATTTAGAAGATTTGACTTCAATCCCTTTTTCTTTGGCTTGCGTTTCAGATAGACCGACTGTTGCAATTTGCGGACTGGTATAAACGCAGGCTGGAACTAGCTCTAAATTCATGCTTGGTTTTTTGCCTGTGATGATATCAATGACATTAGCCGCTTGCGCACTTGCCATGTGAGCCAGCTGGATATTACCTGCGACACAATCGCCGATAGCGTAAATATGCTCAATGGAAGTCTGGAAATTTTCGTTGACGACAATTCCGCGATTGACTTCAAGATTGAGGTTTTCACTGACCAATTCATTCGTTTCAGCGGTTCGACCGATAGCAATTAGAACTTTTTGCGCGCTTGCACTGTTTTGCCCTTTTTTGCTGTCAAAGATGACTTCCAGTTGCCCGCCCGTTTCTTTGATTTCAGATACTTTTGCCCCTGCGTGAATTGTCACGCCTTGTTTTTTCAAACTCATAGCAAGGCTTTGTCCGATTTCTCGCTCCATTGGAGGAAGAATGCGGTCCATTGCCTCAATAATGGTTACTTGAACGCCCAGATTGCTATAAACGGATGCCATTTCTACACCGATAACGCCACCGCCGATAATGAGCAAGCTATCCAGATTTTCTGTGTTTTCTAAGAGTTCATCACTTGTAACAACGTTCTTTAATTCCACTCCGGGAATATTTGGCACGAATGGTTTAGCACCTGTTGCAAGGATAATGTCGGTTGCTTGCAGCACAGTTTCTTTTTCATCATTGAGCTGGATTGCACCAACATCTGTTATTTTAGCACGATGAGGGTAGATATCCACACCATTTGCCTGCAAAAGTCCCTCAATTCCCTCACGAAGTTGTGTGGAAATGTCGTCCTTGCGAGCTTTCATGCGCTCCATGTCGTAGCCAGTGTTTTCAGACAGAATGCCGTTTTCCTTGCCGTTTAAGAGTTCATGGTAAAGATGGCTCAGGCGCAGATAAGTTTTCGTTGGAATGCAGCCTTTGTTTAAGCAGGTTCCGCCTAATAAGTTTTCTTCGATTATTGCAGTTTTCAAATTCCGCTGGCTTGCGCGGATGGCTGCTACATAGCCACCCGCTCCGCCGCCGATTACGACAACATCATACTTCATCTCTTATCCACCTAACGATTGGTTTTCTAGCTGCTTGCAATTCATTCGGACGAGAGATAACCGCTGTTTGTGGGAATTTCGCAGCTAGTGAATTGTCAGCAATCACTTCATCATAAATCTTGATGTAAGTATCTGCCACCCAGTCTAGCATTTCTTTTCCTTCAGTTTCGGTTGGCTCGACCATGAGAGCCTCTGGCACAATGAGTGGGAAGTACATGGTTGGTGCCATCATACCGTAGTCCAGTGTTGCCTTAGCCATATCTTTTGCAGTGAAACCGTACTCGTTTTTCTCACGCTCCATCGTGATGATGAACTCGTGCATACACAAGCCCTTGTTGAAAATCTCAAAACGCTCGGATAAACGCTCTTTTAGATAGTTAGCATTGAGAACTGCGTGTTTTGCCATGAGCGGAATGCCTTCTTTTCCATAAGACATGACGAAAGCCAAAGCGCGCAAGGTAATCAGAGTGTTTCCATAGAAAGAAAGAACCTGTCCGATACTTTCCTTGTAAGCTTTGAAGTCATACTTGTCGCCGTCTCTGACGATTTGTGGACCCGGTAGGTATTTGCTCAAAAATGCCTTACAACCAATGGCACCAGAACCCGGACCGCCACCGCCGTGAGGAGTAGAGAAAGTCTTGTGCAAGTTGAGGTGAATACAGTCAAAGCCCATATCGCCCGGACGGATAACGCCCGCAATCGCATTTAGATTAGCACCGTCATAGTAGCAAAGTCCGCCAGCCTCATGGATAATTTTGGTAATTTCCGTGATATTTTCCTCGAAAATACCTAGCGTATTAGGATTTGTCATCATGATACCAGCCAAGTTTGGCGTAATCGCAGCTTTCAAAGTATCAAGGTCGATACAGCCGTTTTCGTTGGACTTGATGTTGATAACTTTCATCCCACACATTTGAGCAGTTGCTGGATTGGTTCCGTGCGCGCTATCAGGTACGATAACTTCGACACGATGATGCTCGCCACGCTCTTGGAAGTATTTTTTGAACATCATGAGTGAAGAAAATTCGCCATGCGCGCCAGCTGCTGGTTGGAAACTCATGACATCCATGCCCGTGATTTGCGCAAAGCTATCATTCGCCACAGTCAAAGCCTCAAGCATTCCTTGAACCGAATGAACAGGTTGCAAAGGATGAATGTCCGCAAAGCCCGGCATTGAAGCAACACGGTCGTTAATCTTTGGATTGTATTTCATGGTACAAGAACCCAATGGATAAAAGCCGTCATTGATACCGAACGTGCGACTTTCTAGGGCTGTGTAGTGTCTGGAAATATCTGTTTCCGCAAGTTCAGGTAAGTCCGCGCGTTTCTTGCGTTTGAATTTGCTTGAAAGTTCAACCACAGGCACATCACTTTTTGATAGATATTCCGTTCGTCTATTTTTTATTGATTTTTCAAATAAGAGTTCCATCTTAGGCAACCTCCTTAATCGCAGCAATTAGCGCGTCGATTTCTTCTTTGGTGTTCATTTCAGTTGCACACCAAAGAATTTCGCCATCTTCAAGTGGCAATCCACCTAAAATGCCTTTGGTTTCTAAATGAGCCATTAGTTTTTCCACATCAACTGGAGAGTTTGTGACAAATTCATGGAAGAATTCTGCGTCGTATTTTAGTCCAAAGCCAATTTTTCCTAACTCATCTGCTAGGTAATGCGCTTTATTTACACAAAGTTGTGCCACTTCTTCCATTCCTTGAGGACCCATTGCTGCCATATAAACACTTGCGGCAATGGCAATCAAAGTTTGGTTGGAGCAGACATTTGATGAGGCAGTTTCACGGCGAATATGTTGCTCACGAGCTTGTAAAGTCAATACAAAAGCACGATTTCCATCTTCGTCAACAGTTTCTCCACAAATACGACCCGGAATATTGCGCGCCATTTTTTGCTTACAAGCCATGAAGCCCAAAAATGGACCGCCAAATGACATCGGAATACCCAAAGGCTGACCTTCTCCAATGGCTACATCTACACCCAAATCGCCCATGCTTTCAAGTAAAACAGAAGCAGTAGGATTAATCACAGCGATAACCTTGATATTTTTCGTATGAGCCGCCTCAACAATTGCACCCACATCCTCAATCAAACCAAAGAAGTTCGGCTGCTGGATAACAATAGAAGAAACGCCCTCAAGGTCATGGTTGTTGAAAGCATCAATATCAAACAAGCCATTCTTTTGTGGTAAAATCTCAGTTTCAGCATTATAAGCCCACTGATATGTTTCAATCGTTTTAGTAAAAGTCGGATTAACTCCGCCACTAACAATCGTTCCAAACTTTTTTTTACGCGCATCACGGCACATAGCCACCGCTTCAGCAGCAGAAGAACCGCCGTCATATTGAGAGGCATTGGAAATATCCATACCTGTCAACTCGCAAATCATAGTCTGATATTCAAAAATCGCCTGCAAAGTACCTTGCGAAACCTCTGCTTGATAAGGCGTATAGTTGGTCTTGAAACGCTCCTTGCCCGCCATTTCCGGAACAATAGCCGGAATGTAATGACGATAAGCCCCAGCACCGCGGAAGATAGTCGGATAGACAGTGTTCTTCCCAGCCCAAGCGTCAAAGGCTTTTTGAATATCAATCTCGCCCACTTTTTCAGGGATATTCAACTCATCCAAAAACAAGCCATCAGGTAAATTTTGATATAAGTCATCTAATGAGCTAAGTCCAAGAGTGTCAAGCATTTCTCTTACTTGCTCATCGGTATTCATTAGGTAGCCCATCTTATTTCTCCTCGCTTACGAATGCCTCGTAGTCTTCAGCTGATAATAACTCATCAGTATCCGTCACATTTTCCACCTTGATAAACCAAGCATCATAAGGCGTATCATTGATAAGCTCAGGAGCGTCCAATAATTCTTCATTGATTTCCGCAACCACACCAGTAACAGGCGAGTAAACATCAGAAACAGCCTTTACAGATTCAACATCACAGAAAACTTCGCCAACAACAACCTCGTCGCCAACCTCAGGCAGATTAACAAAAACCAAACCACCCAATTCCTCCTGAGCAAAATCAGAAATCCCGACAATAGTCACACCATTTTCTTCCTTAACCCACTCATGATCCTTACTGTATTTCAATTCCTTTGGAAAGTTCATATTCTTTTTCTCCTTTAAATATATTATTGTTTGTTTTGATAAATTATTTTAATAATAGGCTGACCGAAAGTCTGGAGCCTACTTTACCACCTGAACATTCCCGCAGCGTCTTTGGCGTGAATGAATTACTTAGAGTTAGCGACTTGTCGCTTACTCTAAGTTTGAGGCTCACGAGCAATGGAATTCGAGCGGTTTTTGCTCGAAGTCGCTTGCGTCCAGCTGCTCTAATGTTCAGGTGGTAAAGTAGGCGCAAGGCTTTCAGACTACGCCCAATTTCCTACGCTTTATAAAACGGTGTCTCAATCACTTCAACATCCACACGTCGCCCACGAACATCAACCTGCAACTGCTTGCCGATTTCGCTATATTCCTTATCCACAATCGCCAAAGCACCAGCAAAATCCACATAAGGAAGCTTCGTACCAGAAGTAGTAAACCCAATTTTCGTGTCGCCATCATAAACATCAGACTCCCCACGAACAATCCCACGACCAACCACTTTCAACCCAACACGAGTATTCTTATGCTCCTTATCAAGCAAAGCTTTCTTCCCAATAAAATCAGTTTCCTTATTCAACTTCACAGAAAAACCAATCCCAGTTTCCAACGGGTCAATCTCGTCATTCATATCATTACCATAAAGCGGCAAACCAGCCTCCAAACGCAAAGTATCACGAGCCACCAAACCACAAGGCTGCACACCATATTTAGCACCAGCACCCATCAAAGTATCCCAAAGATAATAAGTATCCTCTGCCTTACAGTAAATCTCATAACCAAACGAACCAGTATAACCAGTACGCGAAATCAAGACCTCAATCTCGCCCAGTTTCACATTTTCCTTAAGCGCAAAGAAAGGCTTAGGAATATCCGCCTCATCCATCAAATCAGCAATCAATTCCTTAGATTTCGGCCCTTGAACTGCAATCAAACCAATGTTATCAGAGATGTCAGTTAATTTCGCATCTCCAATCAAATGCTTTTCAATCCATGCAAAATCTTTTTTTATATTCGCCGCATTTACTACAATCCGATACTTGTTTTCGCTCAAATAATAAACCAGCAAATCGTCTATAATCCCGCCATTTTCATTAAGCATTGGTGCATAACGCACGCGCTCAACTTTCAAATTTAGAATATCGCCCGGCAAAAGTACATCAAGCGTTTTTTGAGCATCCGCTCCTATCAAATCAAATTCGCCCATGTGCGACACATCGAATAAGCCGACATCGTTTCTGACTGCATTGTGTTCTGTGTTGACATCGCTGTATTGTAGCGGCATTGAATAACCCGCATAAGCACCCATTTTGGCATTCAAGGAAATATGCGCATCATACAATGGTGTTTTCTTTTCCATTTTAGACCTCCGTTCCAACTTTTATAACTACTATTATATAGTAGATAAGTTATTATTAAAACGCTTTTTTAATCATTTATTCATTTATTTATCTTGTGAGAAATGGCACCAATAAAAAAAGAAAATTGAAAAATTTATGAAACTTCTATGTAAAATTCATGGTATAATATTTTTTATAATTTAAATTTAATTTAGGAGGAAGCCCATGAAATACAAAGATATTTTTCTAGCCTTTTTCCGCGCGGGCATTCTAGGATTTGGCGGTGGTCCAGCTTGCTTGCCTATTATTCAAAAGGAAATTGTGGATAAGTACGGTTGGCTGACAAAGGAAGATTTTAGTGAGATTGTGGCGATTGCCAATACTTTACCGGGACCTATCAACACCAAAATGTCCGGCTACATAGGTTACAGACTGAAAGGTAAATTAGGCAGCGTTTTTGCGATTTCTGCGACTGTTTTGCCTTCGGTTATCATGATGATTGTCTTTTTGGGTGCTTTGGAGAATTTCAGTGATTTGCCTCAAGTGCAAGGCATGATACAGGCGATTATCCCCGTGGTTGCGGTCATGCTGGGCCTGATGACATGGGATATGCTAAAGGCAGCGCACAAGGGTCTCAAATGGCTGACCATTATCTTGCACTTAGTCATTGTTGGATTTCTAGTGGCATTTGTCAATGTTCATCCAGCGATTATTATTGCGCTTATTCTACTTTCGGCATTATTCGGACACAAGATTTCTAGGAAAGAAGGTGCGGGCCAATGATTTATTTAGAACTATTTTGGGTCTTTTTCATTACCAACATCTTAGGCTACGGCGGCGGTCCTGCGACTATTCCCTTGATTGAGCGAGAGGTTGTTACAAGTTTTGGCTGGCTAACTGAAACGCAATTCATGGAAACATTAGCTGCTGGAAATGCCTTGCCCGGACCGATTGCTACGAAAATGGCAGGATATATCGGCTTTCAAATGGGCGGAGTTTTCGGTGCAATCGTGGCACTTTTAGGAACAGTTGTTCCATCTATCGTGATGATGGTCTTGCTCATGGGCATTTTGCTCAAATACAAGGACTCCCCACAGGTCAAAAAACTCTCACTTTATGTGCGTCCAACGATTGCAGTCTTGTTAGGTGTGATTGTCGTGCAGAATACCAGTGCATCATTTACCAATATCGGATTGATACATCTAGTGATATTAGCTGCTGGTGCTTTGTTGGGCTTGGAGAAATTCAAAATTCACCCAACGATAATTATTGCAGCAGCCTTGATATATGGGGCGTTTCTACTATGATTTAGAAATTCAAACAGGGATTGTGGAAAAGTGGAGAAGACTTAACCACAATCTCTTTTTAATTTTTTTTAAAAAATTTTCTGAAAACTCTGACAATCTTCTATAAGATTGTTATAATTGAAATATCATTTTATTTTGGAGGAAACTTTATGGATTTTATTACGAATCCGGTATTGATTGCAGTTGTAATCATGCTGGTACTCTGCCTTATGCGTGTCAATGTCATGCTGTCACTTTTGATTTCAGCTCTCATCGGTGGTCTTGCTGGTGGTTTAACCTTAACCGAAACCATGGCAACTATCATCGAAGGAATGGCGGGCAAAAACAATGTCGCACTTAGTTACATTCTTTTAGGAACGATGGCAATCGCCATTCAACATTCAGGAATTGTCAAAATTCTTTGCTACAAATTGCTGGCTGTATTCAAGAACAATCGTATTGTAACGGTTTTAGTTCTAGCTGGTGTGGCAAGTTTGTCCCAAAACTTAATTCCCGTACATATTGCTTTTATCCCGATTTTAATTCCACCGCTTTTGTATGTCTTTAACAAGATGAACCTCGACCGTCGAGCGCTTGCTTGTGCTTTGACTTTTGGACTGAAAGCTCCTTATATGGTGGTTCCAGTCGGATTTGGTCTGATGTTTGGTAATATTGTAGCGACCAATATGGAGCTTGCTGGTATGGAGGTTGCTGGTGGAGATGTTTGGCGCTATCTGTTAATTCCTGTTTTGGGAATGTTTGTTGGCTTGATGATTGCGACCTTTGTTACTTACCGCAAGGAAAGAAATTATGAGCAGACTGATTTGGAACTTGAAGAAGTCAAACCAGAAGACTTAAAAATGCTACCACAACACTGGTTTACTTTGATTGCTATTGTGATTGCTTTTGGTACGCAAGTTTTCATGAGAACACAGTTTAATACTGGTTTGGGCTTGCATATTGGAGCGATTGTGGCGATTATATTCATGATTGTGACAAAAGTTATTCCATATAAGAATATGGACGAAACTTTCTCTGGTGGGATTAAGCTTATGGGTTCGATTACCTTTATCATGCTTGTAGCTGGTGGATTTGCTGGCGTGGTTCGAGCAACTGAGGGTGTTCAGGGACTGGTAGATAATATCACTGGATTTACTGGCGATAGTCAGTTGGTTTTGGCCTTTATCATGATTATGGTTGGTTTGATTATCACGATTGGTATTGGGACAAGTTTTGGTACTGTGCCGATTATTGCGGCGATTTTTGTGCCTTTAGCAGTAGCTGGTGGTTTTTCAGTGGGCGCAACAGTTTGCCTAATCGGAACAGCGGCTGCGTTGGGAGATGCGGGTTCACCTGCATCGGACTCGACACTTGGACCAACAGCAGGACTTTCTGCGGACAATCAGCACGACCACATTTACGACACTTGTATTCCGACCTTCCTGCACTTTGATGTGCCATTGGTTATCTTTGGTACAATTGCTGCTGCTTTTATTTTGTAAAAGGGGAAAAAATGAAAAAAATACTACCGACGCCCGAGCAATTATCTGCTTGGGCTAGGCTTTTGTTGCCTAAAGACGATATCTTCTATCTAAAAGAGCCAATACCTACTAATGAAAAAGTTCAAATATTCAGTGTAAAAGAATTTTTTGCAAATCCAAAATTTCAAGATATCGAAATCATCAATGCTCTTGAAGCGTGGAAACGAAGTAAGGAAGTCAATTTCGTGGCAGTTGCCAAACCTGAATGGTTTTCATCCTTATCTATACAAGAAAAGAAATCTCTGATTACCTTGCAAGTCCAACTAAAAAGAGGACTTGTTTTGCCTTTGCCATTTGGCAACTTGTCTTTTCCTGACGAGTGCATTAGCCTTGACCACGCTGTATTAACAGCAGAAATCTGGCAGAATTTTCCACAAGAAAAAGTCCTTTTAGGACTTGCACAAGACTGGGATGACGGACTTTGCTTAGAAATTCCACCCAACGCACCCCAATATATCAAGGCTTTTGCTAATAAATATGCTTACAAATCAGGCGCAAACTGTCTGGCAACGAGCATTTACGCCATAACAGGAGAGGAAGAAATTATCCACCAATGGCTACATCAAGAAGAATTTCTAGCAAAACTTGCCAGCAATAATTACGAAGAAACGAGCAAAACTGCTCACGAAAAAGGCGATATTCTAGTCGGAAAAAACAGTAATGGAGCCATTGCACATGCCGCTTATTGTCTTGAAGAAGACTGCTTTTTTAACAAAGATGGGCAGTATTTCTTCAATCCTTGGAAACTGATAAGTTGGCAGACCTTGCAGGAGGAATGGGAAGATTTGAGCTGGATTGTATATTCGCAAAAATAGGATTTCATTTGTTTCTAATAAAAACACGCTAAAAATAATATTAAAATTGATTTTATTTAAAATTCTCTCTATTAATAAGAATGAAAACGTGTTAAAATGAATAGAAATAAAATTATTATGAATTGTTGATGAGAACTTAAATGTAGAGTAGGGAAGTGCTCTGCTCATCAATGCAAGGAGAAGAGATGGTTAAGAAGTTTTTAGCGATTGTTATGTTTGTTATTATGGTCGGTTTTGGTGCGGCTTTGACCTTGAAAGCAGCGATTGGTGTCGGTGCTTGGGATGCAAAAGTTGCGACGATTGCCTCGATTATGAATGTGCAGATTGGGACGATGGTAATCGTTGCCAACAGTTTTATGGTGCTAGTGCAAATTCTTATTTTGAGAAAAGGATTTAAGAAACTGCAATTATTGCAGGTTTTGGCTACCTTTATCATGGGGAATATCATCAATTTTGTACTTTATACCTTGTTGGTAGATTTTGAGATTAACAATTATTTCATGCGTTTGGCAGTTTATTTGGGCGGGATTGTGCTGATTGCTTTTGCAGTTGGTGCAGTTATGACGATTAATCTCATTCCTTTTCCTGTCGAGGGAGCTTGTCAGGCAATGAGTAAAAAAACAGGCTTGAAATTTGCTTTTCTTCGCCAAATGCTAGATGTTGTTGCTGTTTTATCAACAATTGCTCTAACTTTTATCTTCTCACAAAACCTAATTATCCGCGAAGGTACGATAATCGGTGTTCTGATTTTTGGTCCTTTGATGGGCTTTTTCATGAAACAACTCGCACCACTCTTTGTGAAACTGCGTTTGGTTCATGAGGATAAAGAAGAAAACGAGCAAGAAGAACTGCTAGAGAATGCATAATACTTAAACCAATAATCATCGAGAATTTTCTCTCGGTGATTTTTTCTAAAGAACAGGTGAACCATGAAAATCAATCCAGAAATCATCAAAAAAATGCGCACAGAGCTCAACTTCACACAGGCAGAAATGGCAGAAAAACTCTTTATGAGCCAAAGACAGCTCTCGCGCATTGAAAATGGGCAGTCAGATTTGGATATGCTGTCCTTTTATTCGATATTAGAAATCTTAGGCTATCGCACGGAAGATTTTTGGCTTTTGTATTTGGAAACGGATGAATATGCCAATTATCGAACCTTTAAGGAGCTAAAAAATCTAGCCAGCCAACAAAAATTCGGACAGATTCAGGAAAAATTACAGGAGTTGGAAAATTCTCCTTTGATGAACTACCCATTTATCCAGCAGTATATTTCTATGATAAAAGCTAGAATTGCCCCAGCTTTGAGCGTGGATGAGCGCATTGAGCTACTAATGGATACCATTAGCCAAACCATAAAGAATTTTGATGATCGGAAAATCAAAGACTACAAAATGACTTTTCCCGAAGTATCAAGCGTTTATGAGTTGGCAAATGCCTATTCACGCAAGGAAGATTACCAAAAAGCTATCCAGATTACTGGAGATTTATTGGAAAATATCGACGAGATGAAATTATCGCAAGAAGACAAAAATGGGATTGTTCCTCTGCTTTATCTAAATCTTGGTTATTGGAATGAATTTATTGGTGATTATCATAAAGGATTAAAATATGCTCAGTTGTCATGGGCAGCCTGCAAGGAAACGGGGAACTTTCGTTTTATTCATTACTCTTTGTATCGGATTGCCAAGTCAACATTTCTTCTGGGAGAAGACGAGGCATTTTATAAACCTTGGCTTTTAAGAGCTTATCATACAGCTTGCGGACTGGGTGATTATGATGTTGCTAAGACGATGAAAGAAGAAGCACTCAATGAAATGGGTGTTGTGATTGAGTATTAGGTTTCATCTGAGCTAAAACCCCTCCGCCTACTTTGAAACCAGAACATTAAAGCAGCTGGACGGAAGCGACTTCGAGCAAAAACCGCTCGAATTCCATTCCTCGTGAGCCTCAAACTTAGAGTAAGCGACAAGTCGCTAACTCTAAGTAATTCATTCACGCCAAAACCGCTGCAGGAATGTTCTGGTTTCAAAGTAGGCTACGGGCTTTTAGCTCAGATACAACCAAGACGACATTTCCTGTCTAAACCTTATCCATTCTTAGACAGGACTTGTCGTTTTTTTGATGCGATTTTTCCCTTATACTTAACCTATCACTTAAAGAAAAGAGGTTTTACTATGTTAGTAGCAAGCAAAACAAGACAATTAACTGTAGCAAGTATTTTCAGCGCTATCGCTGTTGTGTTTATGATTATCGCAGAATTCACACCGATGTTTTCTCATGTTGTCACATGGGTTTCAGCTGGGTGTTTGGTTATTATCTTAAAATCAAGCGGTCAAAAAATGGCGATTTTATCGACAATCGTTATTGCAATTTTAGGTTGGATGATGACACCGAGTTTGTTTGGTTCGATTAATTTCGTCATGCTTTACGGCACTTATCCGATTGTTAAAATTTATTTTGATAAGATAAAAAACGTGCTTGCACGCAGACTGGTTAAAGCTGTTTATTTTGTGGCTTATACAGCAATCAGTATCGCCTTGAGTTTCTTTGTCTTCGGGACGCAAAATTTAATCAATAATTTTGAGCAACGCGGAATTCTAGGACTTGCTCTACCAATCGGTTTACTCCTATTTTACGCAAGCTGGTACGACTGGTTTTTCCTTAAGTCAATGGATACATTTTGGGAAAACAAATTGCAACATCTGATTAAACGCTAGGAGGACACTCATGAAAAAGTTGTTTATAGATAAAAATTGCTTTTCTTTCCGCAACAAGTTTGCTGTGACAGATGAAGAGGGAAAGGTACGCTACACAATAGAAGGAAAGAAGTTTGCGCTGGCGAATAATGTTGTGATTTCTAATGACGAAGGTCTTGAGCTGGCACGAATTAACGAAAAATGGACCTTGAAAAATGTAACTTACGAGCTGATGATTGCAAATGAGTTAATCACAAGCATTCAGCCTAAATACAGTTGGACGAAAATGCGTTATGAAGTGGAGAATATGGATATCGACCTAGTCGGAAATCTGTCTGCGCTTAAGTTTGCTATCATGAAAAACGAGGAAAAGATTGGCGAAATTTCGACTAAAGCATCTTCCATGTTTTCAAAATTTGTGGTGGATTGCTATGATGACAGTTGTGAACTTTTGATACTGTCGCTTGTTCTGGCGGTGTCGTTTAGCAATTCTAATATGTTGAATATCGGCTTAATTGGTGGCGTAGTTGGTGCAGGTGTGATGTGATGAAGAAAATTAGCTCTTGAGAGAATTAGCAGGACGCAAACTTTCCACTGGGGTTTGGTCGTTTTATTCTCGGCTTTCTAGCCAGAAGACGTTTTTGTGAAAAGATATAAGTAAAAGACTTAAGACAAGGAACAATTTGTCTTAAGTCTTTTGATATTTTTACACCGTAAACCCAACATTCAATAAATACATCAAAAACAATATCCCCGCAATCACCGAAGCATAAATAACTACTGGTAAAAATGCAGCTGAGATAAGTTTGTTCTCCTGCCCCTCCGAGTTGGTTGTCGCTGCAACAGCAACGACATTATTGATAGAAATAGCATTCCCCAAACTTGCACCAATACTCTGCCCAACTAATATCAACATGGTCGGAATATCTAGCAAATGCGCTGTTTCAAATTGCAATCCGAAGAACATGATGTTGGAAACAGTCGCCGAACCTGATACAAAGGAGCCCAATGCGCCAACAAAAGGTGCGGCTAATGGATACACGCCCCCGAAAATGCTGGATAATGCCTTAGCAATCTCGGTTGATTTCGAGCCCAAATCTCCATCAGGATAAGAAAAGTTGGTAAAGCGCATGATTTGCACCAAAGCAATCCCAAAAACAATAGCAAGCACTGCGTTTTTCAACTGAGCAATCGTCGTATTGAAAATGGTCTTCACTTCTTCCTTGCTGGCTTTTCTCACAAACAAGAATAAAATAGCAATCGGCAAAAATGGCAGTAAACCGGGATTGTTAAGCGGAGCCCAAGTCCAGCTGATACCATCAATACCAAACAATCGGCTGATGGAAATCGTCACATTTTCACTTCGGATAAAACTTGCGATTGGCAACATTGGCAATCTTGTGATTACCAAAATCAAGGCAATCAGGCTGTATGGCGCCCAAGCAAGCTTTTGCGAAACACCAGTTTCTTCGACATTTGAGTTGTCAACCAAAGGGTCATTTTGGAAACGATAGACTTCTTTTGGTACCAAAAATCCTTTACGAACGGCAAACAAGACAATCGGCAGACCAATCAAAGCACCAAACAATGTTGGTAGAGCTGGGCTAACCAATGCTACCAACCAAGCAGGAACAGCAACTGCTACACCTGACAAGAGGCACAAGGGCAGAATGGAAATGGCATCTTTTATCCCGCGTTTGCGTCCATCGCGCATAGTTATTGCCGCAATCATCATGAAAGGCACGAAAGCCGCCATAAACATATTGATGAAAGCTGCTTGAGCGTTAAGTTGGTTGAAATAATCCAGTGCATTCATGCCGGTCACATCAGGTATGCCAGCTGCAATGGACGAAAACCCAACGGTAATCGGTGTACCCGCTGCCCCAAAAAGTGGGGTTGGAGAATTGGCAATCAAACTTGCCAAAGCTGCAAAAAAGGAAGGAATGCCCAATCCAACCAACAAAGGAGCCGCCAAAGCAGCAGCCGTACCAAACCCAGCCGCGCCCTCAATAAAGGCACCAAAAAGCCAAGAAATAATCAAAATCTGAATACGTCTATCTTGCGTTATCCCATTAAACCCATTGCCAATGGTTTCAATAAAACGCAAGTTGAGCAAGGTATTCAAAAGGAAAATCGCACTAAAGATAATCAAAATAACATCAATAGAAGATAAAAACCCTAAAACTGTAAAGGCAAAAGCATGAACAGCCTCTAAGTGCCAGATGAAAAGTGCCGAAACCACACTCACCACCCAAGCAATCATCAGCGAAAACCCTGCCGTTTTCTTAAATCCTAACATAAGAACAATCGCGACAACGATTGGTAATATTCCGAATAATGCGTACAAATTTTTTCCTCCTAGTGAAAAGTATTAGACATATTTTAGTCTTCATTTAACAACCAGTCAATGAGATTTACATTCCTTATGCCATCTTCATCGCTCAAAAATCTATCTAAACTTAGTACATATTTTGGATAAGCATCTTTTATCTCCTTGAGCGAGCGAAATTCTCTGGTTCTTGTTGTTTCATTTGTCATCATATAGGTTACTTGAAAATATCTTTTATCTATACCTGTTTGTGTATTTTTCTCAGCAATAAAATCAATTTCATAGCTACTTTGAGTACAATAGAACTGTAAACATCAGACAAATAGGTTTTTCTGGCATCAAAATTGAGCTCATTCATTGATAAAAAAGGCATACCTCTTTCGGCAATATAAGCATCAAACAAGTCATCTTATTTTCTTTTATAAAAGAAATTAGGTGTGAAAATGCATGAAATATCTTTTATAAAAGAAAATTATAGCATAAATCTTCCGTTTTTCCTCATAGAAAATGACAAACCCTTCATTAGAATATGCTAAACTAGATATATAACTATACAAAAAGAGGAGAAATCATGACAATCAAACTAATCGCAACAGACATGGACGGCACCTTCCTAAACAGCCAAAACGACTACAACCGCCCACGTTTTCAGAAACTCTACCAAAAAATGAAAGAAAAAGGCGTAAAATTCGTCGTAGCCAGCGGCAACCAATATTACCAGCTCAAGAGTTTTTTCCCAGAAATTGAAGATGAAATTTCCTTTGCAGCGGAAAATGGCTCTTACGTTGTAGCTGAGGGCAAGGAAATCTTTGTGGCAAAAGCACCTGATGAACTGGTAAAAGAAGTTTTAGACATTCTGCAAGATTTTGCAGGTGCAAAGGCTTTGGTCTGTGGAAAAAATTCTGCCTATATGCAAAAAGGGCAGAGCCAAGAGCTTTTAGATTACATGGGTCAGTATTATTATCGCCTCAAAGAAGTGGATGATTTGCACAAGGTAATCGAAGAAGACCAGATTTTCAAGCTTGCCCTGCATTTTCCAGAAGATGAAATTGATGCAGCCTATAAGGTTCTTGAGGGAAAACTTGCTGGCAAGATGGATATGGTTATCTCAGGCTTTGAAGACATTGACCTTTTGACATTGGGCGTACACAAGGCAGACGGCATTGATAAGCTAGCTGCAATTTGGAACATCAAACCCGAAGAAATGGCAGCCTTTGGCGATTCGGACAATGACTTAGAGATGTTGAAATATGTCAAACATTCCTTTGCTATGAGCAATGCGCGTGATACAGTCAAGGAAGTTTCCAGTCAAACAATCGCTAGCAATGACGAAGATGCTGTATTAGATAAAATCGAGGAACTATTGGAGGAGATGTAGATGGAAACCAACAGAATAGTTTTAAGAAGCTGGCAGGAAAGTGATGCACCTGAACTTTTTCAACTAGCTAATAATGAAAAAGTAGCACATGCTTGCGGCTGGTTGCCTCACAAGAATGAAGAAGAAAGTCTGGAAATTCTTCGCAATATTCTAATTACAGAAAATTCATTTGCGATTGTGGGAAAGTCAGGTAAAAAGCTAATTGGTGCGATTGGTGTCAATAATTTAGCTGAGGGTGAGTTTACCAAAGCTGGAGATGTCGAGCTAGGTTTCTGGCTGGGCGAAGATTTTTGGGGCAAGGGCTATATGCAAGAAACGGTCGCACTTGTTCTTGACTACTGCTTTGATGAGCTTGGCAAGGATAAGGTCTGGTGCGCACACTTTGAAGACAATGAGCAATCTCGACGTTTGCAGGAAAAACTTGGCTTTGTTTATCATCATAAGGACGAGGCGCTTTACAATGGAATGCTAGGAATTTTCTACAACTCTTGTGTGAATGTGATGACCAAAAAGCACTGGGAGGAAATGAAGAATGACAGATAGCAACTCCGCCCCTTTTCCACATTGGCGGCGGAATATTAATCTCTTTTTAGCTGGGCAATTTTTGTCAGGCATTACCAGCATGATTGTGCAATATGCGATTATCTGGTATTTAACGCGTGAAACTGGCTCGGCATCCATGCTGAGTTTTGCTACAATTCTCGGCATGATACCTATGGTTGTGCTTAGTCCTTTTGTCGGGCCGCTTGTTGACCGCTGGAATAAGAAATTGACCTTGATGTTGACGGATATTTTTGTCGCCTGTTTTGCTTTGGTTTTGGCAATCGTTGGGACCGTTTCGCCCACATTTCCCTTGTGGTTGGTCTTTATCTCGCTTTTTATGAGAGCTTTGGCACAGACCTTTCAAATGCCTATTCTCATGTCTATCTTGCCAACGATGGTGCCGCAGGATTATTTGACAAAGGTCAATGGACAAGTTGGGATGATACAGTCAGCGAACTTTATCATTGCGCCAGCTTTGAGTGCTTTCTTGTTTGCTCGAATGCCCATGAATTTTCTGATTTTGTTTGATGTTTTGGGCGCAATTGTTGGTGTTGGGCTGTTACTGATGATTGTTATTCCTAAAGTTTCCTCACAAGGAGAAGAAGTTCATTTACTTAAAGACGCGAAATTTGGTTTTTCACAACTTTTCCACAACAAAGGACTGTGGTATTTGACCTTAATTGGTACGTTATTGGTGCTCTTTACCATGCCTGCTTTTTCCATGTATCCTTTGATGACATTAGGTTACTTCAATCGCGAAGTTGGCGATGCTGGGATTGTGGAGGTCATTTTTTCCACAGGTGCTTTGGCAAGTTCTGCTTTTTTAAGTAGTTATGGAAAGTGGAAAAACAGGGTTAAGCCGATTGTCTTTTCCTTTATTGTTATGGGGCTGATGATTGGTGCTAGTGGGTTATTGCCACCCAATTCGCAAGGGTTTTTCACATTTCTTGTCTTGAATGCGGTATTTGGCTTTGCCCATCCTTTTTTCAACACCATGTGGATGGCGATGATACAACAAAGCTACGAGCCAAGTGTTCTCGGACGTGTTATGGGGGTTTTGAGTGCCTTGCTCAATGTCGCAGGACCGATTGGGCTCATCTTTGCTGGACCACTGGCTGATAGAATAGGTGTGGAAAAGATGTTTATTATCGCAGGAATTAGCTGTCTGATTTGTGCAATGCTTACGCTGATTATTCCACAGGCGAGAAATTATGATATTGAATTACAGAAAAAATTAAGTATAGAAAGCGAGGAAACACAATGAAGAAATTAGGAGTAACTTTTGAAAGTGCTCAGGGTGCGGGGATTGAGAAGATTAAAGCCGCTGCGCCTGATTATGAAGTAGTTTTTTGCAAGACTAGCGACGAGGTGATTACTGAGTGTGAGATTATCTTTGGCGGGATAAATCCAAAGCTCTTGCAACAAGCTAAAAAGCTCAAATGGCTACATACTTTTACCGCTGGTGTGGATTATCTCTTGAAACCAGAGGTGAATTTTCCACAGGATGTGCTTTTGACCAATTCAGCTGGCACTTATGGTGTGGCAATTTCTGAATATCTGCTGACAATCACGCTCATGCTTATGCGTCGCAATCTTCAGTATGCTAAATTGCAATTCGAAAATACATGGAAACCGCTAGGCTCGGTCAAATCAGTTTACGGCAGCAAGATTTGCGTAGTTGGTCTGGGTGATATTGGGGAAAACTATGCTAAACGCGCGCAGGCTTTAGGTGCAAGTGTGGTCGGTGTTGTACGCTCGCCGCGTGAAATGTTGCCAGATTGTGTGGAAAAACTCTACACGATTGAACAGTTGGACGAGGCAATTAGTGATGCAGATGTGGTCGCACTTTGCCTACCGGGAACCAATGCGACAGCAGGAATGTTTGACAAAGAGCGTATGGAGAAAATGAAAGATGGCGCTATTATCCTCAACATCGGGCGAGGTTCAGCTATTGATACACCTGCTTTGATAGAGGCTCTACAATCAGGAAAATTAGGTGGAGCAGGACTTGATGTAACCAATCCCGAGCCATTGCCAGAAACTTCACCACTTTGGCAGATGGAAAATGTTGTGATTACTCCGCATATTAGTGGTAATCAGTCCTTAGCATTGACGAATGAGATGATTATTGATAAGTTTTTGGCTTACTTAGAGGATTATTTGTCAGGTAGGGAATTTGAAAAAGTTGTGGATAAGGCTTTGGGGTATTAAATTGCGCTTAGTACACGCGGCTGCGAGAAAAGTCTTCCGTCTTCGCTCAAACACAAATAATCGCTGTGCATGACCCGCCAGCAGCCCCGCATAAAGCGCGGGTCTCATGGCTAAACCGACAAGCACCCACCCTAAGTGCTAAAGTACTAAGGGTGGAGAAGCTTTCGGTTTGTCTAAGATGCACGGCGATTATTTGTGTTTGAGCGAAGACTACAGACTTTTCTCACAGCCCCTAGCGTTTATTTCTTATCTATAAAAAATGTTAAAACAGCAACAGGTTCTCTCAAAAGTATCTGACGAAGTCGAAATACTTTTGAGAGAACCTGATTTTGACTTCAGTCCAAATCCATCTCCAAAACCCAAACCAGAGAAATCTTCCCATGTATTTCCATTTCTTTTTGCGTGCATTTCTTATAGCCCAAACTCTGCCAAAAGCACAATCCGCCAATGTTTTGCTCCAAAACACCCAATCTCAGCTTTTTACATCCGGATTTTTTCACAAATTTCACCCCAGCTACATGAATGAGTTTTCCGATATTCTGCCGACGATTTTGTGTACTCAAAAGCATTAATCCGATAATCCATGTGTCTTGTTCTGGATAGTTCTTAACCAAATCAATCAAGCCAATCAACTTACCAGCCCGCTCAAATATCCCGAAAACAAACTTGTCTTCCAGCGTTTTGCCTTCGGGCAATGTGGAAAACAATTCGCGAGCTTCACGTTTTGGCTCACTTGCTCCGCTTGATAATATGCTGTAATCCGCATTTTCCGCAAAAAATTGCTCAATTTCTTGGATCGGGTAGTCCTCTAATGTCTGAATATAGTAGTCCTCATTTATCTCTCTTCTCAAGAAATCTCCTCCTCATCTGTTAAAAACTTCTCCCCAACGTCCTGTAAAACATCCTCCGTCGCTTGATAAAGCCAGTCAGCAAGCGAAATTCCGTCCTGCATAGGTGTATAAAGTAGCTCAGGATGTCCGGCAAAGGTGTGTGGTGTTGTGCCATCTTTGGCGTTTTTATTGTAGTCGGTCAAGTAATAATGCAGATTGGGAATATCTTTCTTCAATTGTTTTTCCACAGGAAGAAGTGATCTGTGGAATTCTTGCAATCCTTCTGGGCTAACAGCCATTTCACGCCCTCTTAATTTATTAAGAAATCGGGTCAAATCCCTATCCCAAACAGAGTTAGAATGCAGGAATTTCGTGCCTTCAGGCATATTATCACGCGCATAGCGGAAAAGATCATAAATGAGATTATCGCTTTCTACATAGTTCTGCAAATCAGCTGGAATTTTCCACACATCCTGTGTAATACTTTTCCACAGGGGTGTGGAAATATGTGTTGCCTCAGAATAAACTGTGACATTTGCACACCATGGATACAGCGCAGCTATCAGTGGTGCGTAATAAAGCACGCCAAAACCACCAGCACTTGAGCCCATAATCATCAGTTTTTCAGGGCTTTCTGGAAACTCTTCGTGTAGAACTTCCAGTATTTTTTCCATATTTTTATAGCCGTGATGGTAGAGGATTTTCTCCTTGCCATTGCCTGCTGTGTAGTGAAATTCATTATCCCCCAGATGAAAATCGGCTGTGGAATAAGGAACATTCAGGATATTCCAGTCGTGAAAGGGATTGCGCTCGTCGTTTATTTTCAGCAAACCGACATGGGTCATGTTGATTGTGGCGTTCATCATGCGGTTGATGTAGTAGCCTTCTGCCAGTCCCAACAGTGCTGAAACGCTCAAGGGTCTGTCGGCTGTGTATTCATTCCAGCTCATACCGCCACCTTGAAACATGACGAGCAGGTTGTTGCTTGTACCCTTTCTAAATGAAACAGTATAAGGCTTGCCAGTCGAGCAAATTGCTCCTTCGACGACTTTCATTTGCCATTTGTTGTTTTCCATTTTGTCTTCTCCCCTTTTTCTTCTATCTACTACATATATTAACAGAAAACCAGTCAATTCTTACACTTATTTTTCCCATAATCAAAAGAAGCTGACGATTTGGGTTTTGTCAGCTTCTTGTTGGTCATTGCGTATCTTTCCTCCGCTCGCGGATGTGGAGGACAAGACAGATGATAGCCCCGCCTATTAGTAACAAGGACAAATTACGCTCGCCCGTGCTTGGTAGTACGCCTCCTCGTGAGCCTAAAGAATCGCCTGCGACACCTTGAGTGTCATCTTTGCCGTATTCCCATTGGTCTTGACCGGCAAAGGCATCGGGTAGTTCGGCTTCTATATCCGCATCCAAGCTTTCAACTTCCGCTCCGCTGGCTTCGTCTCCGCCGGGGATATATCCTTCTGGTGCGTTTCTAAAGTTTGCCCAAGTCAGTCTGGTACTTGTCTTTGGACCATTCACTAGATTGCCGTTTTTGTCGATAAAGTCAGGTGTGCGTATATATTCTCGTGGTTTTTGCTCGCTGGTTAGTAGGGTAAAGTTTGCTTTCTTGGTATCTTTGGCAAAACGCAGGGAAGCTACGCCGACTGGGTCTTTGGGGTCGCGATAGATAAATATGACTGTATCAGGTAGATTAAATCCATCAGGTGCTTTTACTTCTCTGAGCAAGTAGAGACTACCTGCCTTCATATTCAATTCACGGAAATACTTGCCGTCTGTTCCTGAGATAAACCGACCATTTGGCATGAGTTTAAAGTTATTGTCTATCTGTTTTTTGCTTGCAAAGCCAGTCAGATTTGCTTTGTCTCCAGTGTATTCAAAGAGGTCAAATGTCGCAACTAGCGGAACGGTGAGATTGTCTCCGTCCACTTTGAGCAGGGAGTATTTGCCGTTGAAGACTTTAAACTCTATTCTCTTGATGACCGTTGCAAGGGGGGCTATTTCGGCAGCTGATACTTTCATTGAGCCAAAGGCTGCTGTTGAACTTGTATGCCCGGAAAGATTTGCTTGCTCCGCCTCATCTTCATCTTTGTCTTCTTTATTTTCGTTTTCTACAACCTTTTCCTCTTCACTTGAGTTTTCAGGAGTATAAACATGATAACTGTCCTTGCTTGCATCCAAATCACGAAGCGGTTTGCCATCTTTGTCATATAGAGTAGCCTTGACTTCATGTTCTCCTTTTTTCGGTACAACAATTTCCCAGATTTCTTCTTGTTTTGGATAGTTAGGAGCGGAGATGGTTTTGGTTAGATAATAGGTCTTTCCACGTTCGAGAAGAACCGCACCGTTTGGCATATCCACGCCTTCCATACAGCCTTTCTTACAATCCCCACACTTGCCTTCGCAACTTTTTAGGTATCCGTCATCTCCTGAGATTAGACAAATATCTAATGTTTCATCTAATGGTGTTTTTCCATCCCAAAGGACTTTAGGGGTAATGGTTGTCAGCCCAAACATCGCTCCTGCAAGTGGTTCGTCAAAGTCACTGTCATAGTTAGCAACTCTAAGGTCAAAGACATCATCGTCATCAAAGATGTGGATAATCTTTGCGTGGAAAACATCGTCATCATCTGGAGAAAGATCATCAAAGGAGCCTTTTGCGTCACTTGGGTATTCTTTCATATCAACAGTTCCGTCGGCTTCAACTTGTAATAGCCAAGGGTTTGTATCGGCGTATCCGTCGATTTGATTGGTCTTTTCAAGTAGGAAGTTGGTATTTGGAGTTAGTGTAAAGTCTTCAAACTCTACAATTCCATCTTCATCACTTGTACCGTTAAAGGTTTTTCCATCTGTGTCTTTTTTGTATCGGTCTTCCCCTTCGGTAATCTCAACTTTAGTGATTTCAAACTCAAGGTTTGGAATTGGCTCTTCTTCTTCATTGACATTGGTTAATAAGAGCTCTTTTCCTGAAACGACAACAGGGTCAGTCGGAGGAGCTGGATTTGGCGTGGACTGATCTATCATAGCAGATGGAACGGCAAATGGTACTTGTCCGCTGTCTGCCTGTGTTTGCAAGTAAGTCTCATCCTTATCTGACACAAAATGCCATGCACCTGCATCCTCATTATCTATCCGAACAACGTGCGTGATACGAACTTCTTCATCTAAACCAAGTGTCAAATCACTTAACGAAATAATACCATTTACAAAACTTGCCTGAGTGTCCTTGCTCTCATCTACACTCCCATCTTTGAAGTATTCAGTAAGGACAGGCTCAACAAGTGTAAAATGCTCGCCAATCTTATTCCTATAGGTTCCCCCAATAATAGTAGGAACTTGTTCAGTAGCAGACTGTTCTTCTGAAATCGTGTCTGAGTGGTGGTGTTCCTCAGGCTCATCAACAATAGTCGCTGGTTCTTCCTCAGAAGTCATTGCTGAATGGTCATGCTCACTAGCACTGGTAGTCGGTTCTTCTGTTACTTTCTCTGGTTCCTCCACGTTTCCCCGAATATTCGTCACTACCATAAACAAGCTAGGGTCTTCATCATCCTGAATTGCAAACTGCCGAATACGGAAAGTTTCTTCCTCTCCATTACCATAGACAATATAGTTATCGGAAAAATTATCCAACAAGTCCGCTGGGTCTGTTTGCGTATTTGGAGCAAAATCCTCAGACATCTCTATATTTCCAGTATGATTAAGAACATTATCCATTCCTGAGACAGTCCAAGTGTTATCAGGAGCTGGTATCTCTTCCTCATCAGCATAATGAGGTATAATCATCACATCATCTGCACTTACGCTCATTGGTGCTATTTTGCTTGCCCCTACGAAATAAGGAAACAGCAGTACAAAAGCAAGAGCAAGATGCGTTAGTCGTATTACTCTGGTTTTATTACCCATTGTTATTCCCTTCCTTTCTTTTAGTAGGGCCACAGAAATTCCATGACGGAGGCATATTGGTAGGTGCCTGTTGCACTGTCGATATAGACAGCACAAGTGACGGCGTTAGCATTGAGTAGGTTTTTCAAATGCCCTGTTTCGTTGTTGTTTCCTGCCAGCAAGTCGGCTGATTCATACAGGGTCAAGCGTAGAGCTTGGTCTGCCATTGCTTCGGGAGTTAGATTGGTATTAAGAGCCGCAGCTCCAGTTGGAACGAGCGATTCGCCAAACTGGGCGGCGTTTATCTTGCGGATGGTGTCGTTGCTTAGATGGCTCTTGCTCATGAAGCCTGCGATTGCCCGAGTTGCCGCGTAACGATAGGCGAAGTCATCGTTGATGATAGTCATCTTAGGCAAACCGATACTTTCACGGTATTTATTTGCCTGCTCGACGAAACGTTTGGTAAATCGGGTGTTAAAGTCGTTGAGCATGGCTTGTTGACTACGCTCTTGGGCGCTCATGATGTAGCCGTAGTTGTTGTCTTTGAGTTTCTTTTTGATACCTGCCGCAAAGTTCTGGTAGGCACTAGCGTTGATGGATGCTGTGGTAACGCTTGGGGTAAAGGCGTTATATACTTCCGCATCTGTCCTTAGAGGTAGGCTTGCTGCAAACTCCTTAGCCTTTTCGTCCATTTTGGTCATGACGGCAATATCAGGCTCGTAGCGGTATTCGACTGTGAGGTTGTTGTTGACATTGACAGTCTTAATCGCTGGTTTTTTGTAGCCATAGACTGCTTGGACGGGTACAGCGTAGCTATCTCCGAATTTCTTGGAGATGTTTTGCTCTTTGGCGACCAGCTTACCAGTTTTGGCGGAGAGGTGTTTGATATTGATATTGTAGTTTTTTGGAGTGTAGTACATAGTGATAGTGGTGTTGCCCTTGACTGTGATGTTCTTTTTATCGGACGCCACATAGCCGTTGAAGGCCTTAGGTAGGGCCGAATAGCCGCGATTGAACTTGACCGTTGCTTTGACATCAGCTGCCATCGCTTTTTTTGTGGTGGCGTGCTGGTGTTTGACAATAACAGTAAAGTTTTGCGGTTTGTAGCGGTAAGTGATGGTCTGATTGCCAGTAACCTTTATCTTTTGCGCAGCAGGCTTGGCGTAACCACCGATACCGATAAGACCCGGGGTATAATAGGCGTTCTTTGGTGCCTGCACTTTCTTGGTAGCACTCAGCTCGCGCCCTGTTTCCGCATCAATAAAGCGCACCGAAATGGTGTACTTAGGCGGAGTTTGTGCACCCAAAACTGAGTAGAAGCGGTTAAAAACAAGTATGGATAGCAGGATAAACATGACTATCAAATACCTGTTTTTCTTCAGTGTTTTCATAAATGACACTTCCTTAACTTGTGCAAAGCATATCGACAGTCCTTCATTTATACTGTGATTATATGCCCATTAGGGCAAATAAACAAAGATAAACCCGAGTTTGCTCATTATTTGAAAAATATTTGCTGAAATATGGGAAATGGTAGGTTTGGATGGGAAAAATGTGGGAAAATATGCTTGGTGGGAGAATTTGTTCAATATAAATAGAATAACTCACGCAATACAACTAACATTTGGTTTGATAAAGAGCCCGATTGGAAAGATGAATAAAATAAAAAAACTTTCGGCTCAAATTGAACTAAAAATAATTACAAAAACAAATCTTTATTTGTTAGTGTTTGTGAGGGTTTTGTGGTATATTTCAGTAAAGAAAATATTTTCGGCTCACGAAAACCAAAAGGAGAACCGCAAATAAAAAAACAAACAGGCAACTTATAGGCTGCCTGTTTGTTTAGCTTTAAGATTTCTTCTGCAATTTCAAATCCGCAATGGCCTCAGTAAGTAGCTGTGAAAAGTTTACCTGCATTTCTTTTCCTAGCTTGTCCGCCCATTTAGGAATAGTCAAAGTCTTTTTCACTGGTATATCTTGATTGAGATAATCTTTTAGGTCAACGCTAACCATAGAGATAAACGATTTTTCTTTGTCGTAATCCATGTTTATGTCTTCGTGATCTTTGAAAGGGTCATTTTTTTCAAGTGATAAATTATTGATGTTTGATGGTTTTGGAAGTTCTTCATTACTTTCGATAAAATCAGCAACAGCAATTCCTAAAAAGTCCGATGCCATAAACATTGCATCCTCAATACTCTCTCCTTGAGTTGCACCACACTCAATAAAATCAGGGAAAAAAATAGAATAGACAGCAGCAACATCATCCGTATCATCATAGTAAAATAAAGCGGGATAAGTAATTAGCATTGTTTGTCTCCTTTCAGTGTATCAGTGGTTTAGTATTACTTAACCACTGGTAGTTGTCTGTTCTTCTTTGGAAATTAATTATCACTTATTATTGATTATTCTATCGAGATAATATAGAATGTATTTATCCAAGAGATAGCAGTAGCTATCCAAGAAAAATCTACGATTTTATCAGTTAGCTTTCGAGCTGACTGTTTTTTATTTTCACAAATCTATCAGAAGCGTTGTAAAACTCAGATAAATAGCTCTTGATTTGGCTGTTTGGTTTCATATTGAAGATGAAACTAACAGCCTTTTTTCTGCGTGTATTTGAAAGTCTTTTATTCTTTTTTCCAGTCAAACCATAACTGATATAGATGTTGAGGGGCGTAAAGTGGAATAAATGATTTCTCAAATTGTTCAAGTCATCAATTTGATTTTTTAATCGCCCTATCTGTAAATCGGTATCTTTTAGAATTAAGTCCAAATAACTTGATAATTCAGGAATGTCTTTGTGGTTAAATAAATAGAAAATCAGTTGTTTCATCTTTCCAAATTCCATTTTTGTAATGTATTTCCATGTTTCTACACCACAATATCTTTCCAGTCCGTTTACTTTGGATTTGGTAATAATACGTGCCAAATCTTCTTTTATGGATTGTTCAATTTGCTCATTTCTTTCGATAATTTCGCTAATATAGTATGCCGTTCTGGAGTTTAAGTTTTTTTCAAATTCATTCATGGCAGCCATAAGGTATTGGCTAACTTCTACATCTTTTTCGTAATATTCAAGCCACTCATCAAAGTTAGAAGTTTCATAGTTGTGCTTGTTTTCAGTCAATGTCAAGATGTACTTGATTTTACTGCAAGAAATTACATTGTAGTAATTATTATCAAGCAAAATCTGTCTTGCTTTTTCAACATCTGTAACTTCAATGTGTTTTTGAACTTGTAAAAGTTCAATTTGTTCATCAATGGTCTTAAATTCTTTTGCCATTTCTCTCCCCTATTCCAAACTGGTCAAAATCGACCAGTTTCATTTATTCATACCTATTAAGGTTGTTGTTTCCCCAAAAGATAGCAGGCGTTAAGACTGCCTTTTCCGTATTCTTTGGCTATATTTTAACATAGTTTTGAAAGCTATATCGAAATTAGTTGTTCTTATTTAATCGAAATGATGGAGAGAAAGGTTTAAGTGGTAGAAAAGTGAAATTCTACTATTAAAACAAGTAAATTCTGCTGAAAACAGACAACCATGAACAAAAGCAATTACACTCGTCAAGCAAAACATTAAATAAATATTTGAAAGATTAAGGAAATATTAAAAAAAAAACGAGCTATGTCGTTCATCACTCATATAGCCACTTTGGTAAACTAAAAGTGTATAGCTACACATTTTTTTGAATGGAGGGAAATGAATGAACGGACGAACGAAAATGAGAAATCATTTAAGATTTAAACAACACTGGGACAAGTTAATCAGGATATTCATCACGCTTGTTTTGGTTTTTCCTAACTTTATTGGGGTTGGGACGGCTTTTGCGATTGATACGACGGACGGAAATCCAGTCTATCAAGAGTTTGGGGAGACATTAACTGGTGGTTTAGGAAGACCTCGTGAAGAAGCATCTTGGTATGTTCAGCCCGCTGGTGCTACATATCCTCAACCTAATGTAGTCAACCATCGAGGAAATCAAGGGATTGGTTCTCCGAATTTCTTTAGTCCTTCGACTACACATGAAGGGTTGAATAGTGATTTTGGGAATGAATATATCAGGCACGCAATAGCTGGTAGCAATCCCGCTCACGAAAGTTTCGCAATCAGACAATTTGCGAGAGAGACAGCTACACCTGGCTTGTTTGATGTAATAACAAATATTCGTGGTAATGCTCCTTTGACTATTCAGCCTATTGAGATTATCTTGGTTGCCGACCATTCAAGCTCGATGTCAGCAAACGTTGCAACTAATCTTTCAAGGTTACAAATATTAAATGAAGCTGTTAGAAAAATCGTTACAGAATTACACGGTAGAGTTCCTAGTCAAAAAATATATATCGGTCATATCTCCTATGGAACAACCATTAATAGTGGAACAAAAGTTGATTTAGGAGATATTAACGATGTTGCTCAAAAGAATAAATTACTTGGAATTAATAGAGTAACCGAAGGTTATACATTTACGCAGGCAGGGCTAAGATATGCCTCGCAAATGTTTACGAATACTGCTGGTAGAGATAGAATGATTATCCTATTAACTGACGGTGTTCCTTCTGTATCAAATGTTATCACTGGAGCAAGTAGAACAACCGGGCAAACAGGGATTAACAATTTCACAGTAACTGGTACTACTTATGGAAATAAGCCAACAACAGATCAAACAGGACCTACTAGAAATTGGGATACTTCAAGATTTGTTACTCCAACTGGGCAAGGTCGAACTTCTTCAGGAGACTTTGGAGCGAGGTATGTAAAAAATACAAGCAACAATACCGATAACACAAATTACCAATACGACAACAACTTCTTAGCGACTATCTTTGAAGCGCAAAAAATAAGAGCTGGATTAGTTAGAAACGATAGCGGTGTATTTGAGCAAAGAGCACCAATTACGATTGAAGGTGTTGGTATTGGTATCAGAGAAACCACATCTGGAAGTTATGGATTTAGCGAAACAGAAATTAAAAACAAATTCGGACAAATTGCTACTGCAGGAAGATTTAGAAACTTACCTGACGGAAACTTACAATCTATCTACGACGCGATTTTAAGTCCAATCCTAGAAAACTCATCAACTGTTAGAAACGGTTCTTTTGTAAATACTCTTGGTCAAGGTTTTATCTTGGAAGGAACACCAAGTGTTTCTATGTATCGAGATGGTGCTAGGATTGACTATTATGCAAGCACAGAAGTTGCAGCAGATAGAAGAAACTTTACATTATCTAATTTAACGCTTGGAGTTGGTAGAGAAGTCCAAATTACCCACCAAGTTCGTATCAACACAGAAATGGAAGGATTTCTTCCTGAACACTGGTATTTCATCTCTGACCCGAATGCTACGAGGTTCCAACCTACTCTAGCTAGTGGCACTGTTCCATTTGCTGTTCCAGCAGGTAAAGCACCAGGTGTAGAAATCGAGCTGACAAAAGTATGGCAAGACAACCACGAACCAGAAAGCACTCGTCCTGCAAGACCTAATTATGTCACTTTTGAGCTTGGGAGAAATACGAACACAGCAGGTGCGTGGTCGAGAAAAGAGCAAGTGCCAACTGCTCAAGGCGACACTTGGACGACGACGGTGGGTAAACTACCGAAGTTTAACAATCAAGGTGTTGACTTTGAATATTATGTTGTTCGTGAGGTAGATGCCTCAAGTGACTATTATGTAACGATTAATGGAACAACAGTTACCAATAGATTAAATCCTAGATATACCTTCTATAAACGAGATGCCTTGACTGACAGAGCTTTAGTAGATGTTGAGTTTAAGTTATTCACAGATGTGAATGCTGCTCCAATCGCTATTGGCAGAACTAGAGAAGGTGGACGTTTATGGTTTAATAATAATGGCGAATATGAAGATTTCATTCGTCTAGCAACTGGTACAACTTATACAATGGTTGAAACAGTGAGTGAAGATAGCTTACTAAACTTTGAAGCTCCAGCAAGACCTTGGACTTTTGTAGCAGGACAAGCAGGACTAACGAATGAGCCAAACTCTCCGCTTGATAGCTTAACTTATATTGATGGAAGTAACACCTATGAAGTTCGAGTAGTCAACTACAGAACCAACCCACTCTTAAGATTAAGAAAGTACAACTACAATGTTCCAGGTCAAGCCTTAGACGGAGCATCCTTTACGATTGAAAGAAATAACTCTACTGAACCCTTAAGAACAGCAGTAAGTGCCAATGGTGGTTATGTAAACTTCGGAGATGATTTCCGATTTGCTAAGAACTCGACTTACACTTTGACAGAAACTATTCCAGCTCCAGGTTTCCAAATACCTGAGGTCAACTCATGGACGATTACAGTTGATTACCGTGGCGATGTGAAAATGGGCGAGTATGCAGGAGTGAATTCTTACTTCCGCCTTCGTCACAATACATTGATTGTGAGTGTGGATAATAAACGTATCGAAACAGACTTGCGTATTGTCAAACTTGATGGCGATGCAAGTGCTAGAAAGCCACTTGGCGAAGTGGACTTTACACTTACTCCAGTAGATGCAGTAGGTCAAGTTATCGGTGAAGCAATCCCAGCAATAAATAATAATGGAACTGTTACCTTCCCTAATTTTGTATTCAACACAGTTGGTCGTTACAGACTAGATGAAACGAATAATACTGGTTGGCAAGCAGCAGGTCCTTGGTACTTTGAAGTGAGAGAAGATGGTTCGATTTACAAAGATGGTGTAGCTCAAACAACAGGAACGGGCAATACTCGTACACTCACGATTGATATTACCAACTACCGTGAACCAGTTTTCTTCAATATTGTTAAACAAAACGAGCTAGGTGTAATGCCAAGTGTTCAGTTTACACTTGAGCGTTTGGATGAAGAAGCAGATGGTATTGAATTAAGTACAGACCTAGAGGGAAGAATTAGCTTTGGCGACTTACCAATCGGCTCACAATTCCGCTTAACAGAAACTGTTCCAACTGGATTTAAACAAGCAGGACCTTGGATTGTTACTGTTGAAAGAAACGGCGATATTCAATTTGTTGAAGAAGGAAACACGAATTCTACTCCAACATTAACTTTCGCAGATAGATTGGAGCAAGAAAACTCAAATCTATTTGAACAAACAATCATTAATGAAAGAATTCCGACGAACTTTACTATTCAGAAAAACTTCCAATATGGAGCTGGCGAAGTAGCTACTTTCATCCTTTCTCAAGAAGGAACTGAAGTAGCTAGAGGAACAAGTAATGAACAAGGTTTAGTTACCTTTACTAACGACTTCCAATTCCTATTGCCAGGAGTTTACCAACTGAGTGAATTAGCAATAGATGGTTTCCAACCAGCAGGACCGTGGACTGTGACAGTTGCTCAAGATGGTGCAGTAAGTATTTCTGGAAATCCTGTTGCTAGCTATAACTTTACTCGTGGAGCAACAACTAATAGCTTTGAAGTAACCATAGACAATCAACGTGTTGCCAACAATCTTGAGATTATCAAGATTGATGAAGCTACTGGAGAAAGACTAGACGGAGTTACATTTACTCTTACAGGACCTGGTATTACAACACCTTTAGTTTCTTCACAAAATGCTACAACAGGTCACTATTACTTCCCAGGGTTTAGCTTTGTTGCACCGGGAGTTTATACTCTGACCGAAACAGCTACTGCTCCTGGTTATGTATTGCCGGGCGAGAACACTTGGACATTTACTGTCGGTACAGACGGAAGTGTGACAAGTTCGACACATTTAGCAGATAGACTTCCTGCTAATTCACATGGAGAAACTCTTTTCGTTACAATCGACAATTCTCGTGCAATTCAAGACTTAGAGATTACCAAGATTGATTTCTACACAAGAGAAGTAATGGCTAATGTAGGCTTCACTGTGAGCTTTGGAGGAAATACTTCGGAAGTATTCTATACGGATGAAGATGGCATTCTAGTTCTTCCTATCCAAAGAGCAGGGGATTATACCATTACAGAGAATGTTCCAGCTGGTTTCCAAGAAGTTGGACCATGGGTAATATCAATCGACGAAGCTGGTAATGTTACGAGTGATGACTTTGAATTAAATGAGAATACTCCTTACAGCTTTGCTGTAACCATTGAAAACGTTCGTATCCCACCAACGCTAAACATCTTGAAGGTGGACGACCTTGGAATAGCCCTAGCAGGAATTCCTTTCACTTTGGTTGAACAACCAAATGCCAATAATCCTATTGTAGGAGCAACTCCGCAAGCAACAGTTACTGCTGTTGATGGCTCAATGAATTTCACTCTATCAATCGGTTCAACCTATCTATTGAGAGAAGCTAGACCAGATGCTTACGCTCCAGCAGGCCCGTGGTTAGTTGAGGTTGCCCTTAATGGAACGGTCACAATGACAGACCAAAGTGGTATCAATTCATTGAGATATTGGACAATCAATGCGGAAAATACCTTTGGTGTAACAATTATTAACCAGCGTGAATTGGTAAATCTTCGTGTATTGAGTGTAGATGAGAACTTTGATACTCCACTTCCAAATACAAGCTTCAATCTTCAACGTGTAGGTGCAACAGACCCGACAACGATTGCTCATAATGAAGTTGTTTCATTGGATATGAACAGCGTATATTCATTGACGATTGCTGATATTGAAGATGGATTTACAGCGAAAATGCACACTTGGACGATTACTACACCAGCAGTGATTGATAGACTTGCACATCCGCATGGGGTGTCAGCTGCAGTTACTGAGCTTGGAGGCACTAGCCTGCCGCTTACAGCTCAAGATAGATTTAGCGTAAGACATACTCCAGGTACGATTAATGAAAGTTTAATTCCTTTAGGAATTAGAGCTTTACCAAACACGCACCATTTAACTGAGATTGAGTTTTCAGTCTTCCACGGTATTACACATGACCTGACGCTTGAAAAAGTTGATGGGCATGACCAAGTAACTCCACTTGAAGCTGAATTTGAGCTTTCAAGATTTAATCAAGAAGTCGAAGGAACAAATGTTCTAGGAAATGTGATTGACTTTGGCAACATGACTGAAGTTGCAAATGAGTTTACTGATGTTGAAGAGTTTGTGTCAACCGACGGTACACTTTCCCTTGAAGGCTTAACGCGTGGTGTTCTTTACAAGTTAGTAGAAACAGGCGAGCCAACTGGATATGTTCTCTCAGATGTAGCAATCCTTGTTTACATGGACCAAGCTCAAGTCGCTCATGTACGATTTGCGAGAGTTTCCCAAGAGGATGAAACAATTCTTGAAATTCTTAACGAAAATCCAGCAGAAGTGCTAAATAGCGCAGAGGGTGTTCTAACCTTTGCCAACTTTAGACTTCAAACAGCTCTTGATATCGTGAAAACCGATGCTCATACAGGAGAGCCAAAACCAGGAGTTGAGTTTACACTTACAAATCCTAACAGAGATGTAGTTGCTTCTGCACAAACAGATGATGAAGGATTGATTTCATTTGGCAATGTCTTTGATATTGCTGGTAAATACATTCTTACTGAAACAGATGTACCAGGATTTGTAAATTCAGGTCCGTGGACGCTAGTAGTTGCGGAAAATGGCGACATCTATCTGAATGATGTAAAAGTACCATTTGTTGATGGTCAACGCTTGATTAAGCTTGAGATTGAAAACGAGCGTGAAGTTAGTTCCTTCAATCTGACAAAACTTGACGCAACAAGTAATGTTCCAAGACCTGGTGTGAAATTTACACTGGAAAGAATTGGGACAGATGAAGTATGGACTGGTATTAGTGGAGCAGATGGCTCAGTAGTATTTAGCTCAGATGAAGTTGAAGGCTTGTTCACATTTGCAGTAGGTGCAAGCTACAAACTTACAGAAACTCGTCCAGATGGTTACGACCCAGCAGGTCCTTGGAGAATTTCAGTAGATAATACTACTGGTATGATTTCAATGGCTAATTACAATGCAAACGATACTCGACAAGACTTTACAGCTAATGATGTATTGAGCGGAGTTGAATTTGTAGTAACTATTCGTAACTATCGTACAATCACCAACCTAGAGTTAATCAAACTAGACGGAAATGCTTCGCAAAGAACTACTTTAGAAGGATTTGAGTTTACTCTAACTCTAGTTGATGAAGACAATGTTGCCATTCCAGGATTTGAACTATTTAGCGGAACAAGTGATGAGGATGGTGTTGTAACGTTCGACAACGACTTTGTCTTTGCTGCTAAAGCTAGATATAGATTAGACGAAGTAGGTCAAGAAGGTTGGCAAGAAAGAGGTCCTTGGTTCTTTACAATGGAAGAAAGCGGCGATATTACCTTTGACGGAGACATCTTAGATGTTGAAACTAGAGATGGTGTACGTTATGTATCTGTTGATATCGTCAACGAACGTGAAGAAATTTACTTCAGCCTGACGAAACAAAATGCTCAAGGCATTATGGTGGGAGTAGAGTTTACACTGGAGCGTTTAGATGTAACAGCACAAGATTTCTCTGATGTAACAGACCAACAAGGTCAACTTACCTTTGGAGCTTTACCTATTGGTTCTACTTGGCTTTTAAGTGAAACTATACCAACAGGCTACTACGGGGCAGGTCCTTGGATTGTTGAGATTACTAATACAGGAAATGTAAGCTTTAGAGTGCAAGGTAGCCAAACAGTGCTTGTTTCAGATGACTTCCCTGTTGCAGAGAATACCTTTACTGTAACAATCAACAATGAAAGAATTCCAACAAGATTTGTTTTAAGAAAAACAGATGCTTTTGGCACAAACCTTGTAGGTGCTAGATTTGTCTTGACGAGAAACATTGATAATCAAGTAGTAGCTGAGGCAACAAGTGATGAAGAAGGCTTAGTAGATTTCGGTAACTTCCTATTTACAAATCCAGGAGGTTACACGCTAACTGAATATGAGCCAGCAGGCTTCTACTCAGCAGGTTCTTGGGCAGTAACAGTTGGTCTTGACGGTGCATTAAGCATTGACGGAAACAACCTAACAAGCCAAGACTTTACACGAGGTGCTGAATTAAACACCTTTGATGTAACTATCAGAAACTACCGTATTCAACCAAGACTGAACCTACTGAAAACTGACAATGAAGGTAATGAGTTAGACAATGTTACGTTCGAGTTGGTTCAAGTAGATACTGGTGAAGTTGTTCAAACAGGTACGACGAATACCGACGGCATGGTAGAGTGGGAAGATACAGACTTTACTCTAGCTATTGGTGTAAATTACGAGCTTAGAGAAACAAGAACTCAAGAAGGTTTCCTAACAGCAGGTCCTTGGATGATTGAAGTTTCAACTGAAGGCGTTGTAACAATGCGTGATGTGAATGGTTATGACAGCTTTAGAGAATGGACGATTAACGCTCCGTTCAGCTTCGGTGCAACAATCATGAACCAACGTGCAGAACTTTTAGCTCTGCAAATCCAAAACATTGATGCAGACTTCGCTCATGGATTGGCAGCGACCTTTACGCTTTCAACGCGTTCGCCTTTTGCTCAATATGAGGAGGAAGACACATCTGCTATTACGTTAGTTGCAGGTAATCAAGGTTTCTTGGTTCCTCAAGAAAATCCAAGCGCTCAAGCGATTGATTTGGCATTTGGTACTGAATACTTCCTAACGTTGATTGACTTACCTGATGGCTTTACCAAGCAAACGCACGTTTGGCATATTGCCACACCTGAACAGCTTGAAAACACAGATGAGCCAGCTCCAGTATGGCAAGCAAGAACATTTGCAAGCTTTGCTGAAAGCCTGCCAAATACCTTTGGTATTACCGCTCATCTAAGATATGGCTTAGGTCATGTATATGCAAGTCAGGCAATCCGTCACTTGAATGCAGAAAACGATAGCTTCAATGTTACTCGTGTACTTGGTACAGGTAATCGCACAGCTCTATTATCGAGAGCTCTTACGCCTATAGTAGAAAACCAGACTTTAGTAGAGTTTTCTATCTATCACAATATCGAACACGACTTCACTATCCACAAGGTAAGTGGCACCAACAATGCAACACCATTAATTGCGACTTTTGAGCTATCAGCATTCACTGGAAAAGTCGAAGGTACAGATGTAATTGGTAACGTTGTTGGCTTTGATACCACAATGCAAGAAGTTGTGAATGAGTTTGAAAAGGTTTCAGAGTTTACGACACTTGCTGATGGTAGATGGACTTTACCAAACCTTAGACGTGGTGTTCTTTATAAGATTGAAGAAACAGTTGCACCTGAGGGCTATCAATTACCAGCTGTAGTGATTATGGTCTATATGGATGAAGAGCAAAACCCGCACTTCCGTTATGCGACTATCTCAGAAGATGGGCAAACCTTTGCGCTTTTGACGGAAAAACCTATCTATCATGTGGAGATTGGCGCTGAAGTAGTAAATGTTGATTTACGCTTTGCGAATTTCCCAATCAAAGGTACAGACCCAGAGGACCCGACTGACCCAGAAACACCTGAAGGGCCAGATACACCTGAGGTAGAAACACCAACACCACCAACTCCTGAGCCAACTGACCCACCAATTTTGGGTACAGACCCAGTAGATCCAAATCTTCCACTCACTGGTACATCACCGCCAACAAGTGTGAATGTAGGTGGTGCAGCAGGAGACGAGTTACCAACTACAGGCACTCCTCCAAGAGGTGGTTTCCTACCAATCACAGGTGGAGCAGAAAGTGACTTCCTATTAGTAGGTGTCCTTCTAGTCATCGGTTCAGCTGTGGCGATTTATAGAAACAAAAGCAAGAAGAAACAATAGATTTACAGGTAAAAAGGGCTGATTTCAGCCCTTTTTATTGTATTTTTAGAAATTTACGATATAATACTATTTGAAGATTGGGAATAGCCCAATGAAGTGGTAAGAGTGCAGCCACGTTCCTCCGCATGAAGGTGATCATTGCGTTAGCAGCTAGGTGCGGTATCCTAGATTTGCACTCGTCTTTTTTTACACTTTTTTGGGGGGATTGGGTTTGAATGGATACGAAATCGTTACTTGAACAATTTGAAAATTTTGAGAAGAACTATCATAAAAAGGAAATTTTAATTACCTCAACATTTAGGAAAGCTCCTACCCTCCGAATTACATTCGACAATTCCAATTTTCCACATTTAATTGGTCTGCATAAGATATACTCTAGCCGACCAAATATCTTAATTTCCCAAATAACCAACGAGAAAATCACAATAGAACAGCTAAAAACGAACAGAAAATATACAGATATAAAAGACAGAGTGCTGAATATCCATCGTTTAGACAATTTTTTCTATAACCCAAAAGCTGAATATTTCATCTTCTTAAACGAAGTTGACAAACGAAACCAAATGAATTTAGAAATTGTGTTTTTTGAGAAAAGTTCTGATAAATTCTATACTTTAGGCATACGCCCAAGAAAAGATGGAAAATATTCTCCTGTCACTTTTTTTGTAAAAAAAGGAAAAACACTCTATCCTAACTCACCTCGAATTAAGATACAAGACATAAAAATCATATCAGAAGAAGGTGAATAATGCTTTCTTCTTTTCGTATATCATTTAAAAAAACTAAAGCTAACTTAAGTTAATTGTACTTTAGTTTTTTTTATATTGTATTTCGTCACTAGATGAAAGAAATCCTAAAAAACTACCAAAACCCCCGAATTTGTAGGCATATTTCTTTAGTATTAAAAATATCTTTGGTATGCTTAATCTAGCGTTAATTACAGTTGGTGTACTTAGCGTAAATAAAAGAAACGGAGAAATATCAAGTGAAGAACTATCTTACAACAGCAGATGGTGCTCCAGTGGGGGACAATCAAAATTCACTAACAGCGGGCAATCATGGCCCCGTTCTTATCCAAGATGTGCATTTGCTAGAAAAGCTGGCGCATTTTAACCGCGAGCGTGTGCCTGAGCGTGTCGTTCATGCTAAAGGTGCAGGAGCTCATGGTACTTTTAAGGTTACGCAAGATGTAACGAAGTACACAAAGGCTGCCTTTTTATCAGAGGTTGGCAAGGAAACGCCTGTTTTCCTACGTTTTTCTACAGTTGCTGGCGAGCTTGGCTCAGCTGATACGGTGCGTGACCCGCGTGGTTTTGCGCTGAAATTCTACACAGAAGAAGGCAACTATGACTTGGTTGGGAACAACACGCCAATCTTCTTTATCCGTGATGCCTTGAAGTTTCCTGACTTTATCCACACGCAAAAACGCGACCCTCGTACGCACTTGAAGTCGCCAACGGCTGTTTGGGACTTTTGGTCACTATCGCCTGAGAGCTTGCACCAAATCACTATTCTTATGAGCGACCGCGGTATTCCTGCGACACTTCGCCACATGCACGGTTACGGTTCGCATACTTTCTTGTGGGTTAATGAAGAAGGTCAGCAGACTTGGGTCAAATATCACTTCCGTACCAATCAAGGCGTGCAAAATATGTCGCTAGATTTGGCTGCCAAATTGGCTGGAGACAATCCAGATTTTCATATTGAAGACTTGTCATTAGCAATCGACAAGGGTGACTTCCCTTCATGGACTTTGTATGTTCAGCTCATTCCATTTGAAGTTGGGTTGGAGCGTCCAAATCAATTATTCGACGTGACAAAAGTCATGAGCCAAAAGGAATTCCCATTGCATGAAGTTGGTGTTCTTGAGCTTAACCAAAATCCTGAGAACTACTTTGCAGAAGTTGAGCAAGTAACATTTTCTCCGGGTCACTTTGTACCGGGTATTGAAGCTTCTCCTGACAAGCTTTTGCAAGGGCGTTTGTTCGCTTATGGCGATGCACACCGCTACCGCGTAGGTGCCAACTCTGCTCAACTGCCGATTAACGCAGCGAAAGCTCCAGTTAATAACCACCAAAGAGACGGTCAAATGACTATCAACAATGGCAAGGGCAACATCAACTACGAGCCAAACAGCTTTGACGGCATTGCTGAAAAGCCAGAGGCTAAGTCTAGCTCTTACGCAATCACTGGCGAGATTGGCAACTACTCGTATGATGAAGACTACTACACACAAGCAGGCGATTTGTACCGCTTGATGAACGACGAGCAGAAAGCTCACTTGGTAGGCAATATTGTAGGCTCACTTGGTTTGGTTGACAATATGGATATCAAGCTTAGACAAGTAGCGCATTTCTACAAGGCAGATGAGAACTATGGAGCTGCTATCGCTAAGGGACTAGGTTTGGATACAGATGAACAATCATCTCAAGATTTAAATGATATGAACAGACGACCTAAAAATCGTTTCATGTAGGAAATAGGAGGAAAAATAAATGACTTTAGTATTACACGTTATCTTCGGTGCAGTAGCTTTCATCGGCTCATTGATGTTAGGCTCAACATTCGGCCGTCAAGAAAATCTATCAAAAGCACAAAAAGCAGCCATTCACATGAGCTACTTTGGTGTATTAGCTTCAACAGTTCTAGGCTTTGCCTCAGCAATGGGTATGGGGATTTCGCTCGTTGGCGTTATCGTAGCCGCTGTAGCTTACACAGGCTTTGTATTCTTTAGACCTATGAAGAAAGTTGCTCGTAAAGAAGAAGTTTAATAAATAAGTGAACCCTGCGATGTTTTAAGACATCGCAGGGTTTTTTAGCTATTTCATAGTTCCTAACTATCATTTTGTTCGGTTTATAACTGCTATTTTGTTCGAGTTCTATCTATCATTTTGTTCAATCTCTAACTGCTGTTTTGTAAAGTGTCTATTCCCTATTTTGCCAAACACCAAAAAAACAAGCCAGCCAAAGCCAGCTTGTCCTATTTCAAATCTTAAGCAAACAAGAAGTTCACCGCAAATTGTGCGATAAATACGGATGCAATCGTTACCGATACGAAACCAGCCGTAACCATGTTTGGAATGAGGTAGTTTTCAATCGCGCGTGTTTCTTCTTCTGATTGACCTAACTCAGCGGCAACTTCCTTAGGAATGATAAAGGTTGTCGGCATACCGAAGGAACATGATACACCCATGCCCATTGCCATCCATGGAGAAACCTTGAGGATTTTTCCGAGGATAAGTGAACCCAACAATACACCGATAAATCCAAGTCCTAATGTGATGCCTAATGGCAATAACATACCCAAAATCATAGATGGAGTAGTATCAGCCAAAGCACCAAAGATTACTACAGTAACGATAAATACTACTAACAAGTAAGATTGAGTTTTTGGAAGAGCGTCGTTTGGCAAGAAACCTAATTCGCCGAATACTACACCCAAAATCAATGATACAACAAGGAAGTGAACACGTCCGTTTGTGAGACCTGCTAACCACCAGGAAAGAGCAGCAACCATCATAATACGAGCAAAAATTCCAGATGGCTTGTCAAATACTGCTGGTACAGTGATTAAACGCTTCTTAGGTTTTTCTTTTTCAGCTGTTACATTGGCATAGTGAGCAACTTTTTCCTTGTCTAACAAGAATGTCTTTGCTTCTCTACGCAATAAGAATGAACAGACTGGAATACCAACTAAGTTATCAGTAGCAAATACCAAGATTAAGAATGGAATGAGGTAAGGCATATTATTTTCAGTGAAAGCTTGCGTAAACATCAAGATAGCAACCTGTGTTCCCGCAAAGATAGAACCTGCGGCAAAGGCTTGGTATTGACCATGAGGCATAACGTAAGTTCCGACAACCCAGATAAGAATAACACCTGATAAGGCACCAACTAGGGCAATAATAACGGTTTTCCATTGTTTGAATAGGGTCATAAAGTCAAAACTTGACCCAACTCCAATGATTGTGGCTGCAAATACAATCATCATAAGTCCAGTAACACCACTATCCTGTAATAAAGTTGGTGGCAATCCTAACCAAAATCCAATCATAAGTAGTACAACGACTACGAATACCGTAGAGATGATGGCTTTTGTTTTTGTTGCGACGATTTCGCCAAGTGCAAACATAGCAAGAATAATCGCAAATGCATAAACTGCTGGCATTTGATTTCCTCTTTTCTTTTATGTATTTTTTAAAAATAAATAATTCATTCATTTATTTATAATTCTACTTTAATATACCTTGTTAGCTTTTTCAAGACAATTTTCTGAAAATTCTTTACAATATTTATCCCCCTCGTCTAAAACAAGGGGGATATAAAAGTTTACGCTGTTTCTTTGATTGGGGAAATGTTCGCTTCCGCCTCTTGTTTTGTCGCTTGGGCTGCTTGGTTGGCTTCCATTTCTTTCAAGTTTGGGCCAGCCATTAAGTTAGCAAAAATCGAACCAGATACAATCATAAAGATTGATTTTAGCACGCCCGGTACAGCTGCCATTGGGAACATTGCAAAGTGTGTTGCTGCTAGAGATGAAGCAAGTGCAGAGTTTTGCATACCTACTTCGATAGCGATAGTTGTCGCTTTTTGGTTGCTTCCTTTGAAAAGCTTGATAAAGCCAAAACCAAGTGCATAACCAGATAGATTGTGTAGGGCAACGATACCTAAAATCATCAAGCCGCTTGTCAATACGTTTGCTGCGTTACGAGAAACGATTGCTCCAACGATAGCAAGAATAGAAATAACAGAAACTAATGGCAGAATACCGATAAGTTTGTCCGTAATTTTGCTAAACAAGGCTCTGATAACTAGGGCAAGAACGATAGGTGCTAGAACTACTTCGACAATTCCCATGAAAAGTGCCATAGTGTTGACTTCGATAGACTGACCAAGTGCTGCCCAGATTAAGAATGGTGTCATAATCGGTGCAAGCAAGGTAGAGATAGTCGTTACAGTGATTGACAAAGGCATATCGCCATTTGCTAATAGGGCAAATACGTTAGATGAAGTGCCTGATGGTGCAGCACCAACCAAGATAACCCCGATAGCCAATTCTTGCGGAAGATTGAAGATACGAACCAAAGCAATCGCAAGACCTGACATGATAGCATAAGGAACAAATGTTCCGATAAGGACATCCACTGGACGTTTGAATACAAGAGCAAAGTCGCTTAGGCGGATAGTAAGACCCATTCCGAACATTACCAATCCTAGTAATCTGTTAATCCAAGCTGGTTGAACCCAGAGGAAAGTCGGCGGGTGGATGAGTGATGCTGCCATAACAAGAACGGCTAAGATAGCAACGTTTTTGCTGGCAAGTTTACTGATTTTTGTTAATGTTTGCATATAATTTCTCCTTAATAATAAAATATATAATTTTGTACTACATTGCTTTTAGTGCATCTTCTTTTGCTTTGACTAAGTCAGTCAAAAAGTCATTGTAAGGTGTCGCAATGCCGTACTTTTTACCTTTTTTCGCAACCGCTCCGTTGATAAAGTCAACTTCAGTTTTACGGTTGTTCTTCATTAAATCTTGATACATAGATGGATAGTGCATACCAATCGTTTCTGGGTTAAAGCAGCTATGTACTTGCTCCAAGCTTTCCTCTAGGTCAAGCGTAACCCCTTCTTCTTTGGCAACAGCGATAATTTCTTTGACAAGTTTTTCGCAAATGTCTTTTGCTGTTTGAGTTAATCCAAGCTCAGCCATATTGACATCCAAGATAGTACAAAGTCCGTTCATGGTGCCGTTGACGCAAAGTTTCTTATAGATAGTCTTGATAACATTGCCTGAATGTTTGGCACAAAGTCCAGCTGCATCCAAAAGTTCCGCGATTTCCTGTGCATTTTTAAGACCAGTTGGGTCCATTTCTTGTAGTTCTACTGTTCCGATACCGAAAAGTTTGATTTTCCCCGGTCCTTCCATGCCAGCAGTCCACATGGTGTTGCCGATAAAGATGTTTTCTTTTTTCACATATTTCAGAAGGGTATCTTCGTAACCCATTCCATTAAGTAGGCAGACAACCTTTGTATTGTCCGTAAAGCTTGATGACAGCTCTTGTAGCATTCCGTCTAGCTGCATTGCTTTGGTAAAGAGAAAGACTAAATCTAAGCTAAAGTCTTCATTATGTACTTCATTTGGAAAATAAACTGGGATTTGAGCCACTCGCTCTTCTCCGTTCCAGTTGATTTGTAGGCCATTTTGTCGGATGGCTTCGACATGGTCTTTCCATTGGTCGATAAGCACGACATCATTTCCCGCACTTGATAGCATATAGCCAAAACGGCTACCCATAGCTCCAGCGCCAGCTATGGCAATTTTCATATTACTCATATTGTTGTTTCCTTTCTATGTATCAAATTGTTTGCTTCTTTCTATTATTCTGTCCATTCACGAGAGTAATAAAAAAAGGCTTTTCGTATTGCCATAAAACGCTTACATATTTATAATAATATTCTAATACATTACCTTGTGATTTGCAAGATGATTTTGTGAAATCTACTATTAAAAAAATTTATAGTTGGATAAAAAATTACAAATTGAATGCGTTTGCAATCAGTGTTATAAATAGATATAGGGAAAAGGAGAAAAAGAAAATGATCGTTGTTTCCGTGGCGGGAGGTTCACAAACAGAGATTTTTACTCTTGTAAGAAAGGTGAGAGAAGTATTTAGATGAGATTAAGTTTCTGGTTTTCGATAGTGCGGACAACATAGCAGATGAGAACATTTGGGAATATGTTCACTGTCAAGATGAAGTCGAGGTTGCTAGGAGTGCCGTTCAGGCAGTTGTTCTGCAAGGAAACGTCGATGCGATTATCCTTACAGGTGATGCGGTTTACTCAGAAATCGTGAGAAATGAAATCGAAAAATACGTTTCATGGATTGCACCTGTCAAGTTTTACCCCGGAGAAATGGAAATGGAAGCTTTATACAAGGGCGCACTTAGAGTGCTGACCGGTCAAGAAAAGCTTTAAATTATAATGAAGTTTAAGGAAAAGGAGAATAGAAAGTGTCAGAAAACAAAACAGATTTACTCGTTTTAGGTGGCGGAACAGGTGGTTACACCGCAGCCATCAAAGCAGCACAAGCAGGATTAAAGGTAACATTAGTAGAAAAAGAACGTTTGGGTGGTACTTGTTTACATAAAGGTTGTATCCCAACAAAAGCACTTTTAAGAAGTGCGGAAGTCGCGGATACATTGAAAAAAGCTGCGGACTTTGGCGTTGAGGCAAGCGGAGATTACGCAATCAACTTTGCCAAAATGCAAGAGCGTAAGCAATCAGTTATCGAAACATTGTGCGCAGGGATTGAATATCTTTGCAAGAAAAATAAAATCACAGTCATTGAAGGCGAAGGAATTGTTATGGGACCTTCTATCTTCTCGCCAGTTTCTGGTGCAGTAACGGTAAACTTCAACGACCCAGATAAAGAGCCTGAGATTATCATTCCGAAAAACGTGATTATCGCAACTGGTTCATCTCCAAGAACTCTACCAAATCTTCCATTGGATGAAGAATACATCCTATCTTCAAATGGCGCTTTGGCACTGGAAGAATTGCCAGAAAACATTGTTATCGTCGGTGGTGGCGTTATCGGTGTGGAATGGGCATCACTGCTGAACAGCTTAGGAGTGGAAGTAACTATCGTAGAATTCCTTGATAGATTGCTTATCAATGAAAGCAAGACCATCTCAAACACACTAAAAGCTGACCTTGAGAAAAAAGGCGTGAAGGTTCTACTTTCTTCTAAAGTTGAAAGTGCAGATGTCAAAGACGGTAAAGTTGCAGTAGCAATCGAAGGTCAAGATACATTGACAGTTGATAAAGTTCTTGTAGCAATCGGTCGCAAGCCAAATGTCAACAGCATTGGTCTTCAAAGCACATCAGTTCAATTCAACGATAAAGGAATTGAAGTCAACGAATACTACCAAACAACAGAAGGTCATATCTACGCGATTGGCGACTGTATCGACACACTTCAATTAGCACACGTTGCTTCAAAAGAAGGCGAGTTAGCAGTAGCTCACATCCTGCAAGAACACGTAGAAGTGCTTAACTACACAAACATTCCTCGTGCAGTTTACACAGCTCTACCGATTGCAAGTGTTGGTTATACGAAGGAAAATCTTCCTGAGGACATGAATGTCAAAGTTGGTACATTCAAGTTCAACTCAAATGGTAAAGCATTGGTTTACGGCGAAGCAGAAGGAATGGTGGAAGTTCTTCGTGATACAGACACAGACGATTTGGTCGGTGTATCAATCATCGGACCACACGCAACAGACCTAATCGCTGAAGCGTCAACAGCTATCTACCTAGACGCAAGCCCGCTAGAGTTAGGCGAAGCAGTTCATGCTCATCCAACCTTATCAGAGGCAATTCAAGAAGCGGCATTAGATAGCTATGGTTTGGCAGTTCATAAATAAAGGTCGTAAAACTGGCGTTTTGTTCTGTAGAAAATTAGGAAAATTTTTCTTTGCGCCTTTTGTAAATAAAAATTTTATCTATTTTCCTAAGAGCAGCCATTTGAACGCCGAAAATAGTCGCATAAGAAAACGAAGAAAAAAGGTTAACCAACAGCTAGAAAAATCTGTTGATAACCTTAAAATAGAAAGGGAAAATAAGATGAAAGAATTAAAAGTTTCAGGTTTAAGCAAAGAAGAAATCATTCAAGCCTATAAAGCAGTTGTCCGCGGTCGTCGCCTTGATGAGCGTTTGTGGCAATTAACACGTATCGGGAAGTCATCATTTAACATCTCAGGTCAAGGTGCTGAAGTTGCTCAAGTAGCGATGGCGATGGCATTTGAGCCAACAAAAGATTACTTCCTACCATACTATCGTGATATGACCGCCTGCTTGGTTTGGGGAATGAGCGACAAGGACATCCTCATGGGTACATTCGGTAAGGACGCTGACCCATCTTCGCATGGTCGTCAAATGCCCAACCACTACGGCTCAAAAGCACATAATATCGTATCATTCGCTTCAACAGTATCCACACAAATGGTTCTAGCAACAGGAGTTGCTTACTCAGCACAACTTGAAAAATCTGACTTCGTTACATTGACAACAACAGGCGAAGGCTCTGCCAACCAAGGCGAAGTACAAGAAGCAATGAACTTTGCTGGCGTTAAGAAATTGCCAATGATTTTCGTCGTTCAAAACAACCAATACGCAATCTCAGTGCCAATCGAAGAGCAGTATGCCAACGAAAGAATGTCTGACCGCGCAGTAGGTTATGGATTTGAAGGTGTCACTGTTGACGGAAACGACTTTGCAGAAGTTTACTTAACATTCAAAAAAGCAGTAGAAGATGCTCGTGCAGGCAAAGGACCAAAACTTATCGAGTTGATGGTTTCTCGTCTAACTTCTCACTCAGCGGATGACAACCAAGCAATCTACCGTCCAAAAGAAGAAATCGAAGACATGAAAAACAGAGACCCACTGACAATGATGCAAAAACAAATCCTTGAAGAAGGCTACCTAACACAAGAAGAAATGGATGCTATCGACAAGGAAATTCGTAAAGCAATCGATATTGCAACAGACGAAGCAGAAGCAATGCCAGACCCAGATCCATCAAGCATGATGGAACAAGTATATGCACCGTAAGGAAGAAAAGGAGAAGAAAACATGGCTGAAATGACCTATTTAGAAGCGATTAATCTTGGGATTTCCGAGGAAATGGCTCGTGATGAAAAAGTAGTTATATTTGGAGAAGACGTTGGTGGCGTAAAGGGCGGCGTGTTTGGCGTAACAGTCGGACTTGCTGAAAAGTATGGCGACCACAGATGTTTTAACACACCTCTTACAGAAGGATTGATTGGTGGTTTGGCAGTCGGTTTGGGCTTGCGTGGCTACCGTGCCATTGGCGAGTTCCAGTTTGCAGATTATATCTTGCCAGCAGCTAACCAGATTTTATCAGAAGCACGTACGATGCGTTACCGTACAAAAGGCGACTGGACTGCTCCTATCGTTTACCGAACTCCTTATGGCGGTGGCGTTTCAGGTGGCTTATACCACTCTCAATCAACAGAAAAAGTATTTATCGGTCAACCGGGCTTGCGCGTAGTTACACCTTCAACTCCAAGCGATGCAAAAGGGATGATTAAGGCAGCAATCCGCTCCAACGACCCAGTTATCTTCTACGAGCACAAGAAACTCTACCGTATGTTAAAAGAAGAAGTAACAACTGACGAGGACTACATTGTGCCAATCGACAAGGCTGCAGTAGTACGCGAAGGCGAAGACATCACTGTTATCTCTTACGGAATGACGTTGCACTTGGCAAAATCAGCAGCTGAAAAGTTGGCTCAAGAAGGCATTTCAACTGAAATCGTTGACCTTCGCTCGCTTTATCCTCTTGATAAAGAAACGATTGTAGCAGCAGCTAAGAAAACTGGTAAAGTTCTTCTAGTTACTGAAGACAACAAGGAATCAACAGTTATGAGTGAAGTTTCTGCAATTATTGCAGAAGAAGCACTTTTCGACCTAGATGCACCAATCGCACGCTTGGCTGGACCTGATGCACCAAGTATGCCTTATGCAAAATCACTAGAGCGTGAATTCTTGGTAAACGAAGACAAGATTATCAAGGCTATGAAAGAATTAGCAGAGTTCTAAAAAGGGAGGAGAAATACAAAAATGGGTATTAAAACAGTAAAACTCCCGCATTTAGGCGAGAGTGTCACAGAAGCGCAAGTAACAGAATGGTTGGTTCAACCGGGCGACAAGGTGGAACGCTACACACCATTAATGGAAGTTGTATCTGACAAAGTATTGACAGAAGTTCCATCAGATTTTGAAGGGACTATCAAGGAATTGCTAGTTGATTTGAACACTAGCTACCCAATTGGTACAGCCTTGATGACAATGGAAGTAGAAGGTCAAGGCGATGATGAGGCTCCGGCAGCAGCTCCTGCAAAACAAGAGGCAGCACCGGCACAGGCTCCAGCACCAGCGGCACCAGTTGCTGCTACACCAGCACCTACTCCAGCTCCAGCAGCTGCACCTGCAAAACAAGCAGGCGGTCGTTTCTCACCAGCGGTTCTAAAAATCGCTCAAGAAAAAGGCATTGACCTAGCACTTGTAGTTGGAACAGGCAAAGACGGACGTATCACTAGAAAAGACGTTCAAAATTACGACCCAGCAAATGCTCCTGCACCAGTTGCAGCAACGCCAGCACCGGCAGCAGCTCCTGCTCCAGTAGCAAGCGCACCAGCACCATCAGCTCCAGCCGCAGCACCAGTTCCAGTAGGTTTAGAGGACAAAGTCGTTGCAGCTGACCCAATCAGAAAAGCAATCGCTACGAAAATGGTTCAAAGCGTCAACGAAATTCCACACGCATGGATTATGGTTGAAGCAGATGTGACCAACATCGTAAACCTACGCAACAAAGTGAAAAACCAATTCAAAGAAACAGAAGGCATCAACCTAAGCTTCTTCCCATTCTTTGCTAAAGCAGTTGTTCAAGCACTCAAGAAAAATCCTAAGCTTAACACACAATGGGATAACGGCAACATCATCTACAAGAAAGACATCAACCTTTCTATCGCTATCACAACAGATGAGCATTTGTATGTACCAGTCATCCAAAACGCTGACAACTATTCACTAGCTGGACTTGCTAAGAAGATTAACGAGCTTGCTACAGATGTAAAAGCTGGCACATTGTCAACAGACAAGATGATGGGCGGAACATTTACACTCAATAACACTGGCTCAATCGGTTCTGTTCAATCTATGGGTATCATCAACCACCCACAAGCAGCGATTTTGCAAGTAGAATCTATCGTTAAACGCATGGTTCCAACTGCGGATGGCGGCTTTAGAGCAGCAGATATGATTAACCTTTGCCTATCAATCGACCACCGTATCCTTGACGGCATTCAAGCAGGTAACTTCTTGAAAGATGTCAAAGAAAACCTAGCAAGATTTAGCGACGAAGGCGACATTTACTAAAAAATAAAAATGCTTGAAAAGTTCTAATCAAAGAACTTTTCCAGCTATTTCTATGAATAAACAGATTAATATTGTCGAATAAGCTCGATAAACTCATCCATTTCCCTTGGTGCCTTGTAGTTTTTACGCAGGGCAATCCCGATTGGGAAGAAATTGTACTTATCTTTTAATGGTATCCAGACTAGAGAGCTGCTATTATTGACTTCCTTATACTCAATCGGCAACAGGCAAATGGAGTTATTCTTATTGAGCGAGTGCAAAAGTACCTGCAAATCATCGTTGTATAAAACAATATTTGGCTTATAGCCACATTCATTGGTGCGATTGACCAAAAGTCTGCCTAGCATGAAGTTGGTAGAAAATGACGAAAAACGCTCATTTTGTAAGTCTTCAAATGTAAGCTCTTTCCTAGATGAAAGTGGATTGGACTTAGGCATAACGACCGAAACATGATAGCCCGTTTTGCTGTCATTAAGCTCCTCATATACAAGGTTTTTTGGATAAATATTGGGATAGGACAATAGTCCAAAGTCAATCTCTTTATCAACCAGCATTTTTTGAAGCTTTGCAGAACCACCTTGCTTGATAATTAAATCAACCGTTGGGTGCGACTGGATAAAAGTTGAGATTTCCTCCATAAATTGAATGGAAAACAAGGTAGTAATCCCCAGACGGATTTTGGTCTTCTCATTGGCAGTGTTGGTACTCATAGTTTGAATATCAATACTCAGCTGCTCAAATCCCTCAACAAGAGGTAAAGCATGCTCAAAAAGATAAAGCCCGGTCTCAGTTAGTTGATAGGGTTTGTCCTGATGTTGAAAAAGACTGGTTTGCAATTCGCTTTCTAATTTCTTTAAAGACAAAGAAAGCGTCGGCTGAGTCACAAACAAATTGCGAGCTGCAGCGGTTAAGTTTTTGGTATTGGCAACTTCGATAAAATATTTTAATTGTTGGATATTCATAAAATCCCCCACAGAGTAATATAATCCATTCTATCACAGACAAGAGCAGAAAATGAACAGGAGAGAAAAAATAATGGAAAACTTCAACAAATTCAACTACATGGAAAAATACGGCTACGAGCAAATGGTATTCTTCCATGACCAACACACAGGGCTAAAAGCTATTACTGCCATTCACAACACAGTAAATGGTCCAGCTCTAGGTGGTAGCCGTTTTTGGAACTATGCCAATGAAGACGAAGCAATGGAAGATGCACTTCGTTTGGCAAAAGGCATGACTTACAAAAACTCTATCGCTGGCTTGCCACTTGGTGGTGGGAAGACAGTTATCTGGGGAGATGTTGAAGCTATTCGCAAGGACCCGATTTTAGAAGAAGCTTTCTGGCGCTCCTTTGGCCGCTATATCGAAGGATTGAACGGTCGTTACATTACAGCAGCAGACATGAACACGCGCACACAGGACATGGTACAGATTAACAAGGAAACCAAAAATGTAGTTGGTCTTCCGGGCAAATCTGGCAATCCATCACCATACACTGCTTTAGGCGTACTTCGCTCAATGCAAGCTTGTGTCAACTTTGTGTACGGCTCAGATGACCTTTCTGGAAAAGTCGTTGCTATTCAAGGCTTAGGCGCAGTTGGTTACAGCTTGGCTGAGCAGTTGCATGAAAAAGGGGCGAAATTAATCGTTACTGACATCAATGAAACTGTCCTAGAAAAAGCGAAAAATGAACTTGGAGCAACAGTAGTTGGCTTGGACGATATCCACACAGTTGAAGCAGACATTTACGCACCATGTGCACGCGGTGCGGTGGTTAATCCAACAACTATTCCACAAATCAAGGCAAAAATCATCTGCGGTTCAGCCAACAACGTTTTGGCTGAAGAAGAAAGAGACGGCAAGCTATTGGTTGAAGCTGGTCTTATCTACGCACCAGACTACTTGGCAAACGCAGGTGGCGTTATCAACGTAGCACACGAACTTAGAGAAGGTGGCTACAATGAGGATGCGTCTATCGCTGACATCAATGGAATTTACGGCAAGATGCTAACAGTTCTTAACACAGCTAAAGAATCTGGCAAACCGACATTCCAAGTAGCGAACGAAATGGCAGAAGAAAGAATTGCTCGCACGATGAAGTTGAATTCTATCTACACTCGTCCGAGATAATAAACGAAAGAAAAGGCTAACTATTTAAGAAACGTTAGCCTTTTTTATGTTAGATGAATGAATAAACTAGAACTTTTAGAACGATTTATTAACGAAATGACAAAAACCGTTCTTTTTGACTTGCTCCACAAATTATCTGCACCAATCCGATGACAAAAAAGATTGCCTGAATAGGTGCGACCGACCACATGATGAGGCATTGGATGATTATCCACAGGCTCAAAACACTACCCATAAACAAGGAGCAAAGTGCGGTGTATTCTTTTTTTCGTATGGCAATGATGGCTAAAAAGATATTTCCTACACCCAAAATGAGAAACAAAAAGAGACTGGGGATAAAAAAGTTGGTAAAAGGTCCGTAATGCAAGACATCAGGTGTAATACCCATAGGTGCATCTGGGTGCAAAAGACCGCCAAATCCACCAGCTAAAGCACCGATACCGACGAAGAAGTGTAAGAAAATGCCTAGTTTTTTCATATTGGTTTCCCCCTAGAAATTCGGATATTTTTCTGAAGTGAAAATAGTTTTCCCGATACAGCTGAGTAAGAATAATGCCGGCAAGTAGGTTATCCATGACAAGACCAGATAAATCAGCGGTGGATTGTCAAAGTTTGGTGCGGTTAGCTCTAGTAAAATGAAGACGTCACAGATATAAAACAGGAGTGAGCCTAAGATTATCCGCCCAGATTGCTCCTCGCCGTAGGTGCAAATACTGCGCCAGCCCATGAGTGTTAGTAGAAAGAGATAGATTGGCACGACTAGCATATATTCTAGCGTGTGTTCGTGCAGGTTTATCATGATGATTGCGGTAAAAAGGATATATAAGCCCCACATGATGAGGAAACTTCGGGTGGAGAGTTTTTTGTAAAAAGATAGCCAGTTTTCGTCCTTTTGGGCGATTTTTTCTTGTTTGAGTGCATTGGTTTTCTTCCAGTGGAAAATGGTTAAGCAGGTGTGAGTGACGGAGAAAAAGAGCAAGCCAAAGTCCATGTCAGCGGCGTTGATAATTTCTGCTAGTGCTGCGAAGAGTAGGGCGATAGTGATGAATTTGGTCTTTTCAATGCTGGGTGCTAGTAGGTTATAGAGAAAAGTAATACCGACATATCCGGGTACGCCAATGCGAACCGCCCATGCGTGATAGGCGATAATGTTTAGGTCTTCGATGATTTTTAGTGTCCAGAGGAGTAGGAAAAAGCAAATAGAGACTATGATGTAGATACGGTCTAGTTTGGAGAACTTCATTTTAATACCCCCTTTTGCTGATAGCGTATCATATTGGGCAGAAAAAAGAAAAAGAGAGCCTAGAAATTTGAGAAGTTTTTGTGTTGAAATTGAGTTATAATAGTAAGGATTGATTTTAGATTATTTCAAAGGCTTTGCCGGAGGATGCAAGAGCTTTGGAACAATCGTTTGTAATGTGAAGGAGAAGATTATGACGACAAATGCTTTAGAGATTGAAAATCTGACAAAGACTTATGCTTCTGGCGTGCAGGCTTTGCGGGGGATTAGTTTGAATGTGGAAGAGGGAGATTTTTATGCACTTTTGGGTCCAAATGGTGCGGGGAAATCGACGACTATTGGGGTTATGACTTCACTGGTTAATAAGACTTCTGGGAAAGTTCGTATTTTTGGCTATGATTTGGATACGGATATGGTGCGTGCCAAGCAGTGTATCGGGTTGGTTCCACAAGAGTTTAACTTCAATCCTTTTGAGACAGTGCAGCAGATTGTGGTCAACCAAGCGGGTTACTACGGTGTACCGAGAAAGGTTGCCATCGAACGTAGTGAGAAATATCTCAAGCAATCAGACCTTTGGGAAAAGAGAAATACTCGTGCGCGAATGCTCTCAGGTGGGATGAAACGCCGTTTGATGATTGCGCGTGCGCTCATGCATGAGCCAAAACTTTTGATTTTGGATGAGCCAACCGCTGGGGTGGATATTGAACTCAGACGAGATATGTGGGATTTCCTGCGTGAACTCAATGCCAACGGAACAACGATTATCCTAACTACGCACTATCTGGAAGAAGCGGAAATGCTTTGCCGCAATATCGGCATTATCCAATCAGGACAGCTAATCGAAGACACCAGCATGAAAAACCTGCTATCCAAATTGCAGTCGGAAACTTTCCTACTCGACCTGTCTGTGACTAATGCAGACATCCAACTAGAAGGCTATGAATTTGAAGTTGTTGACAGTCAAACAATCGCAGTTGAGGTCCAGCGCAATCAAGGGATAAACTCCGTCTTTGCTCAATTAAGCCAACAAGGAATTGAAGTCCTATCCATGCGCAATAAAGCAAACAGACTGGAAGAATTATTCGTTAAAATAACTAAAGAAAGAGCGGTGGAAACACATGTATAGCCTTTATTTTACAGCCTTAAAAAGTCTCGCGGTCAAGGAAACACACCGCTATCTACGCATTTGGGTGCAAACTCTAGTGCCACCAGTCATTACAACTTCCCTGTATTTCATCATCTTCGGCAACCTCATCGGCGGACGAATTGGTCAAATGGCGGGTTTTTCCTACATGGAATTTATCGTACCCGGCTTGATTATGATGTCGGCGATTACTAGCTCCTACTCCAACGTTTCGTCATCATTCTTCTCGCAGAAGTTTCAGAAGAATATCGAAGAACTGCTGATTGCGCCAGTTCCCACTCATGTGATTATTCTCGGATTTATCACTGGCGGACTAGGTCGCAGCCTGATGGTTGGCACGATTGTTAGTGCGATTTCGCTCTTTTTTGTGCCACTGCACGTTTATTCATGGGGAATTGTTATCATTACTCTCTTGATGACGGCGATTTTGTTCTCATTAGCTGGTCTATTAAACGGTATTTTCGCCCAGTCATTTGATGATGTGTCGATTGTACCCACCTTTGTTTTACAGCCTTTGACTTATTTGGGTGGTGTATTTTACTCCATTTCCATGCTGCCAATTTTCTGGCAAAGAGTGTCACGCATTAACCCGATTGTCTATATGATTTCAGGTTTCCGCTATGGATTTTTAGGCGTGAAAGATGTGCCGATTGGTGTTTCATTGGGGATTTTGGTGTTATTTATTGCCGTTTTGTACGGCGTTTGCTGGCATTTGATTGAAAAAGGACGTGGGTTGAGAAGTTAGAGCTGAACGTAGTTGATTTCAAAAATCAGCTGCGTTTTTTGTATTTAAGTTGCAAATAATTATATTTAGTTGTATCATAACGTATAATACAAAAAGGAGAAGTGAACACTATGGAACTCACTCGAACTATTCTTTTACTTATTCTGCCCATTCTCGCTATCCAGCTAGGGCTAATGATTTACGCTTTGGTCAAAGTAATCAAGAGCAAAACTACTAAATACATGAACCAAGCCGTGTGGATTTTGATTATTGTGCTACTCAATATTATCGGCCCAATCCTCTATCTCGTGCTAGAAGGAGGACAAGATGACCGCGATTAAAGTAGAAAACATCAGCAAAACCTACGGCAAGCAAGCCGTATTAGACCAGCTATCTTTTGAAGTCGAAGAAAACACCATTTGCGGATTTCTCGGATTAAACGGTGCAGGTAAAACCACGACTTTTAAGCTGCTCAACGGACTTATCGAAGCTGATAGCGGAGCCATTGAAATCTTCGGACAAAAAATCGACCGCAAAAACACCAGTCAGGACGTGAAATTCCTACAAGACGTGCCAGAATTTTACGCCTATATGACCGCTCGTGAATACCTGAAATTCATCTGCGACCTCAACGGCATTGCCAACAGCAAGGAAAAAATCACCGAAACCTTAGAATTAGTTGGCTTGAGTGATGCCAAAAACAAACGAATTGGCAAGTTTTCACGAGGTATGAAACAACGAATTGGCATTGCCTCAACCATTATTGCCAACCCGAAAGTCCTCATGCTAGACGAACCAGTTTCCGCCCTTGACCCAATCGGGCGCAAGGAAGTTTTTGACCTACTGGAAAGCCTCAAAGGAAAAATGACAATTCTCTTTTCCACTCATATTATCGAAGATGTCGAGCGTGTGAGCGATAAAATTGTCATGATACACAAAGGCAAGAAAATGCTGGACGGCTCTATTTCCCAAATGAAAGAGCATTTCATCAGCAATCTACTGGAAATCCAGTTCAACAAGCTAGAGGATATGGAGACATTCGCTGCCGCTTTCACGCAATTTTCACAAGAAAAACAAGAGGCAAGAAACATCCTCACGCTGACAACGGACACGGTAGAAGATACTCAACTAGCGATTTTCAACTATCTAAATGCCAAAAAAATGACCGTAGCCAGCATCAAACAAGTGCGCCCAAGCCTTGAAGAAATCTTTGTAAACGAGGTGAGCGACCAATGAGAAATCTATCAATTCTAATGAAAAAGGACTTTATAGAGCTAATCCGCACCAAAAAAGTCCTCATACTGTCGCTGGTTTTCCTGCTATTTGCCATGAGCAGCCCGCTTTTAGCCTTTTATATGCCACAAATTATTGCCTCAGTTGGTGGCGAACTGCAAGGACTGCAACTACCAGACCCGAGCATTACTGACAGCTACACCCAGTTTGCCAGCAATATCAGCCAGCTTTGTGCCTACGTCCTGCTAGTTTTGTACGCAGGTCAAATCGTAACTGAACGTAAAAAAGGGCAGCTTACAACACTCATGAACAACGGAGTGACAAAGGCGCAGTTTGTCCTATCCAAAGTTTTCAGCCAAATCCTCTTACTTACAGGGATTTATTTACTCTCCATCGTCTTTCTAGAGTTCTATAATTTCGTTTTGTTTGACGATTTTCTAGTAAAACACACGCTGCAAACCTATTTTGCCCTTTATATTTACCTGATTTTCGTCATTGCACTGGTGAATTTCTTCAGTAGTCTAGCCAAAAGCAATGTGATGAGCATTTCCTTTAGCTTTATCACCGTGATTTTACTGTCGATTTTTGATTTGTTTAGCTTTGGCCGCTTTATGCCGAATTATTTGATTTCTTTGTCGGTGAAAGTGTTGAGTGATAAAGATGTGCTGCTGAACCTTTATCAGACGAGTTTTATTACGCTTGGGATTTCGATTTTGTTGGTTGGGTTGAGTGTGGAGCTTTGTCGGACTTGGGAATGAACTTTAGGATAATACGAAGTCTAGTTTATATTATCCTAAATTATGTCCGTTTTTATGAAAAAGTAAAGTGTACTTTATTTTTTCATAACTTTGAAAGCAACCCAAAGTTTAATTAGTCAAAAATATGAGGAACAATTCATTCGCAATAGAATGGATTGTTTCTTTTTCAATGCAAATTCATTAAAAATTCTCCTCTATACTAAGTACAGGTTGATTTTTTCGTTTACTTTTTCTTTTAACGTTTGTAAGAATTCACGCCTAATAATTTAAATAATTGAACGAACCCCATCTATTAACCTAATCATAAATAGCCTAATTATGATTAGGTTAATAGATGAGGACGGAAAATGGTAGGAACATTGAGTGTATTCATATTTCCACTTACTCAGGACTTAAAAAAAAGCAGATTGCAAAGCCAGCAATCTGCTCTTTTCAACCTCATCAAACCCGAAACCGATACCCAACACCCCAAACAGTCTGAATATGCACAGGATTTTGCGGATCCTTCTCAATTTTCTCCCGCAAACGATTGATATGCACCGCAATGGTGCGTACATCTCCAAAGCTGTCCATGCCCCAAATCTGCTCGTAGAGCTGTTCTTTGCTGAAGACGGTATCGGGATTTTTCATAAGAAATGCCAGTAAATCGAACTCTCTTGCCTTGCAGTCAATCTCAGTTTCTTCTACATAGACACGACGTGCCTGCACATTTAGGCGGATATTGCCCAGTTGCACCTCTTTTTCTTGAGTTGATTTGACTGGATTTGTACCAAAGGATTGAATACGCTCGTATTGAGCAAGGTTTGCTTTCACTCTTGCAACCAATTCAGGCAGAGAAAAGGGTTTAGAGATGTAATCATCTGCACCCAAGCCTAGTCCGCGGATTTTATCGACATCTTCGATTTTGGCAGTTGCCATGAGAATGGGGATAGCCAGCTGCTCACGCACTTGCTTGCAAATTTCAAAACCGTCCATGCGAGGCAGGAGCAAATCTAGTAAAATCAAATCATATTTTCCAGTCAGTGCTTCATTAAGCCCGTCCAAACCATCTGCTTTGTGCATGACTTGATAGCCGTTGATTTCCAAAAAATCACTGACAATTTCGGCGATAGATGTGTCGTCTTCAATAATCAAAATCTTTTTCATTGCTGGTTTTTCCTTTCAATAATAGGCAGTTGGATAAGGATAGCAAGTCCGTCGCCTGTCTGATTGCTGGCGGAAATTTCGCCTTTCATGCCTTCAATTAGCTTTGCTGAAATGGCAAGTCCTAGCCCGCTTCCTTGCGAAGGATTGTTTCTTGCCTTGTCTGTCCGATAAAAAACGTGGAAGAGCTGAGCTAGACTTTCCTCGGGAACGCCCGAACCGTTATCGCTTAGGCGAATATTTAATTTATTCCCAGTTTTTTGACAATCAATCAGTAATCTTCCCCCTGTTTTTCTGCCATATTTCACGCTATTTTCCGCCACATTGAGCAGGACATTTTTCAACTGAACACTGTCAATGAGAATGTTGGTGCCTTGCACGTTTTCTCGAAGTTCAACTTGTAGTCCTTTTTGCTCGTATTCTTCCTGAATGTCAGCAACAAAGGCACTCAGCCATTTTCCAGCATCGGTTTCTTTGACATTCATGGGGAATTCGCCAATATCCAGTTTGGAAAATAGGAAAAGCTGCTTGATGATATGCTCAATGTCATCGGTTTTGTTCTTGATGGTTGCTAGATATTTGGCTTGTTTTTCGGGCGTATTCGCCATGCCCAATCCCCAGCCTTCCACATAAGTCTTGATAGAAGTCAGCGGTGTCCGCAAATCATGGGAAATGCCAGCGATTAATTCCTTGCGGTTTTGCTCATCTGCCTGCTTTTGCTCGACCATTTCCTGCAATCGCAGTGCCATTTCATTGAAATCCACATAAACCGTGTCAAATTCATTGCCCGTTTTCTGCTCAATGCGATAGCTCAAATTCCCCTCGCGAATTTCTTCCACGCCCTCAACCAACACATCTAAAGAAGTATAAATTGGTCTAAAGACAAACCGTGTCAGCAAACGATTGGCAAGTAGTGCAAAGAGCAAGAGTACCGCTAATATCAAAGGAATAATCAGATACTGAAAGTCAATAATCCTTGCGGTTTGCAGATAAAGATTGGCAGAAATGACAGAAAGGTCAAGGTATTTTCCATTGCCTGCTTCTTCAATGTCCTCAAATCGCCCCTGCATTTCCTCAGGCAGTAGCAAAACTGTCTGTCCGCTGGCTAATTGATAAACCAAAGCTTTGTCAGATTGCGGGAACTCCTGCCCCACTAAAGAAGAAGTCGCCTTTTCCACAGGGATATGTGCCACTTGCGAATTGATTAATTCCTGTCCAAACCGTCCAATAAATAGGTAGAAAATGCTCAGAAATAGCACGAATGTTAATGTAACTGGCAGAGCGACCATGAGAATATTGGATACCAAGAGCCGTCCTTTGATTGTTTTTGTCATGTCTTCACCTCATTTCCTATTGTAAAGCAAGTGTGAGCCAGCAACTAGGTCTTTTTGAGCTAGTTTATAAACTGTTTATAATTTGACGATTTTTGGTTTATATTTGCTTGTTATGATTAGGCTATCAAGAAATAAGGGAGCAATCACTATGAAAACAATCCAAAAAATACTCGCAATTCTTTTCTCGTTTATCTGCCTATTCTCAGGAGCAAGTCCTGTTCTGGCAAATCAATCCGAAGAAATCATCACACCATCTGGGCTGACTTTGGCACAAATGGAAAGCAAAATAGAAGAAATCGTTCAGGCACATTTGGGTTATTCCACACCCGGTGCTGCCATTGCGGTAGTCAAGGACGGACAAATCGTCTTTTCACAAGGCTATGGCTATGCTGATTTGAGCCAGAAAACGCCAGTAGATGCTGCGACAACAAGCTTCGGCTTTGCCTCAACCAGCAAATTGTTCGTTTGGGTTTCGGTTATGCAGCTGGTGGAGCAGGGGATAATCGACCTTGATGAAGACATTAACAACTATTTACCAGAAGACTTTACTGAGGAATTTGGCTTTGAAATGCCTTTTACCATGCGTCATTTGATGAATCACACGGCAGGTTTTGGCGAAAATATTTTAGGACAGCTTCATGAGCAAGGCTCACTAGAGCGACCATTTACCCTGCGTGAAGCTTTGCTGTTAGCCAAACCTAGACAGATTTTCCAGCCGGGAGCGGTTTCTGCCTATTCAAACTTCGGCACAGCTTTGGCGGCTTATGTGGTCAGCAACTTGACGAACCAAGACTTTGAAGACTATGAAAGACAAAATGTCTTGCTGGTAAGCCGCATGAGCAACACGCTCAATCTGCCCCATTGGTTTGACAATCAGGAATTTTTATCAAATAAAGCCAACGGCTACACACCGACAAATGACGGCTTTGAGCAAGGAATGTCTGTTTATGTCAATCTCTATCCGCAAGGTGCAATGAGTGGAACAGCTCAAGATTTGGCACATTTCACTCTGGCATTAACGCCAGCTCTTGATGAAACCAGCCCACTTTTTGAAGAGAAAGAGACTTTGAATAACCTCTTTACCTCAAGCTCGCTAGACCCGAGTAAACCTGCAACTCATCATGGTTTCATGCGTGCAAGCGGTGCTGACAATGCTTTTGGTCATGCGGGCGATTTGGTTGGCGGTTTTATCAGCAACTTTATGATTGTGCCTGAAGAGCGTTTCGGCTTTGTCGTTCTTGCCAACACCGCAGGAGTGGTTGACCCAACTAGCGAGCGTGCGGATATCCGCTTTGATATTGAGCGGTTGCTATTGGGAACTGGCACTGATATTAGTGCAGGACTTTCAGAAAATCTGCCAAGCACGACATTAGTAGAAGGCACTTTCCTACGCGGTCGCTCTATGCAAGGGACTTTCCTAGAATTCTTGGACTTCCTAGTCGTACCGCCAACGAATGTTTCTGCCCTAGATGAGCAGCAAATAACACTAACAATGGGACCATTCGGCTCAGCAACTTACAAGCAAAGCGCACCATTTGTCTATCAACGAGTAACTGCCGACAATTCACTCATGCAATCCGTTCTGCCACAAGAGCTGACCTTCCGCATGGAAGACGGAAAAGCAGTGCAAATCCACGCAGGAAACGGCAGTGATTTACTAGCACGCGAGCAATTCCGCTCGTCAAACTCATTGATTATCAGCAGTCTAGCTATTGTCCTAACAGGTCTGTTTTTCTTGCTTGCACCGATAGTTCTACTGGTAAAAGCAGTCCGCAGAAAGAAAAAAGGCATCTTATCCACAAGATTTGAGCGAATGAAAACAGGACTAATCCTCTCAGGTAGCCTGCTCTTCCTCAACAATCTCATTGCTTTGGCAAGGATTTTGCTGATTAATATGTTCCGTACAAGTGCGGAAATGGCACCGCATATTTGGATGAATTACGCCCTTGCAGGACTTTCAGTTTTCTTTTTCATTGGTAGTTTTATGGCGATGAAAAAAAGCTCAAATATTCTTCGCGGCAAGTTGGCTTATGTATTGTCGGGGTTGTTGGTGGCTTTTTTGATAGCTGTTTTGCAACATTGGAATTTCTTTGTCATATTGTGAGGAAGAATTATAGGGTAAATTTGAGCGTCTTTTATAGGCGCTCGCTTTTATTTATCTGGATAATTGAAACCATTTGCCCATTTGGGAGCAAAATCTATAAATGTAGAAGTTTTCCTATTAACTATCCCCTTTTCCCATCCCTTCATGCTATAATAATCATTCATCCCAATTTTAAGGAGGCATCCATGCAAGAATACATCACCATCACCAACGCCCGACAAAACAATCTCAAAAGCGTCAGCCTAAAAATCCCCAAGCGCAAAATCACGATTTTCACAGGAGTTTCAGGTTCAGGTAAGTCGTCTATCGTCTTTGACACCATTGCACAAGAGGCAGGTCGTCAGCTAAATGAGAACTTTTCCGCCTTTGCACGCACCTATCTGCCCAAGTATTCCCAGCCTGATGTGGATAGCATTGAAAATCTTTCGATGGCGGTTGTGGTTGACCAAAGTCGTATTGGCGGCAATTCGCGCTCGACTTTGGGGACGATTACGGATATTAATCCACTCATTCGCCTGCTGTTTTCGCGTTTGGGTCAACCAAGTATTGGGGCAGCGTGGAATTTTTCCTTCAACGACCCGCATGGAATGTGTCCGACTTGTGAGGGAATTGGACGGATTGTGGCACTTGATTTGGATAAGGCGATTGATAGGAATAAGTCACTCAATGAAGAGGCTATTCTGTTACCGGGACACAAAATCGGCTCATGGCAGCTCAAGTATTATACCAATAGTGGATTTTTCGACAATGATAAGCCCATAAAGGACTATACGGAAGAAGAACTGCACAAACTTCTTTATGCCAGCGGAGAAAAGATTGACTCGCTTTTTATCGAGGGCATGAACTCAACGTATGACGGGATTGTTGTGCGATTTAATCGCTCCAATATCAAGGGAGGTACAGAAAGTTCAGCGGCTACGCAGAAGAAAATAGCTCCATTTATTAGCGAGCAGAAGTGTTACGAATGCCACGGCACGCGCTTTAATCAGCAAGTGCTGGCGTGCAAGGTCGCTGGCTATTCGATTGCGGATATGCTCTCCATACAGATTGACGAGTTGGTGCAGGTAATCAAGGAGATTAAGGACGCGAGTGTTGCACCGATTGTGGCGAATATTACCCAGCGTTTAAGCGATTTAGTGGAAATTGGCTTAGATTATGTCAGCCTTGACCGTGAAACTTCGACCTTGTCAGGCGGAGAAAGCCAGCGTGTTAAGATGGTTAAGCATTTGTCCTCAAGTTTGATTGATGTCATTTACATTTTTGACGAGCCAAGTATTGGACTTCATCCAAGAGATGTTCATCGCCTCAATGAGCTTCTGGCAAAACTTCGCGACAAGGGAAACACGGTCGTAGTGGTTGAGCATGACCCAGATGTGATAAAGATTGCCGACTATATCATTGATGTCGGTCCAAAAGCGGGCAAGAACGGCGGAAATATCACTTATGAAGGTAGTTTTCAAGGCTTATTAAGCTCTGATACCTTGACAGGAAAAGCCTTTGGTAAGAAGATTTCCTTTAAGGAAACTCCGCGTGAGCCAAAAGAATTTATCGAAACTTCTAAAAGCACGCTTCACAATCTGAAAAATGTCAGCCTAAAAGTGCCGAAAGGCTTGTTTACAGTAGTTACAGGTGTAGCTGGTTCCGGCAAGAGCTCGCTAGTCAACGGTGTCTTTGCTAAGGAATTCCCAGACGCAATCATGATTGACCAATCCGCAGTCGGTGCCAATAGTCGCTCCAATCCTGCGACATACACAGGCATTCTTAACGACATCCGCAAGATGTTCGCTCAAGAAAATCAGGTGTCCGCTGGACTATTTACCTACAATTCTGAGGGCGGCTGCGAAACCTGCAAGGGACATGGTGTGATAAAAATGGAGCTGTCCTTTATGGATAGTGTCGAAATCCTCTGTCAAGCCTGCGGTGGCAAACGGTTCAAGGATGAAGTCTACCAGTACAAACTCAAAGGGAAATCCATCGACCAAGTGTTGAATATGACCATTCTTGAAGCAGTCGAGTATTTTGACGAGAAATCTATCAAGCGAAAACTCCAGCAAATCCTTGATGTCGGCTTGGGCTACATGACACTAGGACAGCCACTCAACACCCTATCTGGCGGAGAATGCCAGCGCCTGAAACTAGCAAAGGAGCTCAACAAAAAGGGCAATATCTACATCATGGACGAGCCGACAACGGGCTTACACATCTCGGATATTACCAGCGTCCTCAATATCATTGAGCATTTGGTGCAAAAGGGCAATACCGTGATTGTCATTGAGCATAATACAGATGTCATGCGAAGTGCTGATTGGCTGATTGATGTCGGAGTAGATGGCGGAATTCGTGGTGGGGAAGTTCTTTATGAGGGCAAACCGAGCGGATTGCTTGCTTGCGAGCGCTCGATAACAGCTAAATATATCTAAAAAATAAGCAGTGTCTCAAGAAAAAGTCTTGGAACACTGCTTTTAAGCTTATTAGATTTTCTCCAAACGATAACCCATCGCATTCTTGATAAGCGGAAACACACTCAAAGCCACAGCTCCACTAACCGCTCCTTGCATGATATTCAAAATCACACCCGACAGACCAATCTCAATCGAGCCAAACATAACGCTGCCGCCAATAAGGTAACCAATAACCAAAATCACCCAGCAAGACAAAACCGCAAGCAAACGGCTGACATTATTCTTGCTATGATGACCCAAAAGACCAGCCACATAACCCATAAGCGAGTAAACAATCAAGGTAACAGGAGCCCAAAGCCACAGCTGCAACAAGATATTCAAAATCAAACCAGACAGCCCGCCGATAATCATTCCCTGTTTTTTACCTAAAAGAAAGGCACAAATAAAGACCGAAGCCATCAGCGGAGTAAAGATTTCGCGCCCGATTGGAATATGTATCATCAAGCCGACACTAACATTAAAAGCGATTAAAATTGCGTTACGTGTTATTTTTTTTACCATTATTGCTCCTCTTTTCAGAATATTTTCTGTAACTTTCTATACTTTAACAAAAAGGAGAATGGCTGTAAATCTTATTTATTTTGGTAGTTAGCTAAGTTTTTCTACTATTATCTCATCCATAAACCCAAGAGCCACCTGTTTATCAATCATGCCAGACATCTCGTGTTGTGCATTGCACATCCCACAAGCCATAGCGTATTTTATCGTATCCATCAGCCCAAAGCCTTTTTCCAAAGCATAAGCAAAGCCACCCACTGTTGCATCTCCTGAGCCAGTCACGCTTTGGATAGGGATTTTTGGGATGCTGACAGTGTAAAATTCCCCATTCATCTTGCAAACCGCACCATTTTCCCCCAATGATGCGACAACAAAAGGAATATCCGCAAATTGTTCCATCTTTAAAGCCTTGTAAGCATCATCTTTTGTCACAACTTCTGAGCCGTAAAAATAGCTCAGCTCATGCTCATTTGGTTTGATAAATGTCGGTTTGTGTCCTTTAGTGTTCAGTAAATTCGTCAGTTGTATGCCAGAAATATCCACTAAAACTGGCAATTCTTTACTGATATTTTCACGAATATAATTCATCATCAAAGCAAACATTTGCTCATTGTCTGAATTGACCGACCCGCAAATGCAAATAGCACTCACATTTTCACTAGCAATAATTTCTCCGACCTTATCAAGTAGAGCAAAAACTTCCTCGTCTTTAACCTTCGGGCCTTCTTCCACAATCTCCGTATGTAAGCCATTGTCGCTCATTATTGTGATAGAAGAACGCGTTTCATCAGAGATTTCCAGCATTTCTAGGCGAAAGAGGTTTTCTTCTGTTAAATATTCACGAGCCAAAGCTCCCAACTTCCCACCGAGAAATCCAGCTAGGAGAACTTCTGCACCTGATAAAGCTGCGGTTCTGCCAGCGTTAATTCCCTTGCCTCCGATATTGCGGGCGGGAGATTTCGTGCGGTTGAGTTTGCCCTTTTCAAGTGTAGTTAGAAGATAAGTAAAATCAATCGCAGGGTTCATTGTGATAGTGATTATCAAGATTATTCCTCCTTTCTGGTGTGTTTATTAAGATGATAGTAGCATAAATGAAAAAAAGAAGTCCATGAAAGGCTCTTACATAAACTAAAAAAGCCACCAATAAAACATGGCAGCTCAACTTCTATTACCTTGCTTTACTAGAGTTCAGCGAAAGTCCTTACTACATCCAAATTCATCATGAATTTTATGATTTGTTCTTCCAGAACTTACAGTCAGGAAAAATGTTGGTCATAAAAAACTGTCATAAAAATCCAGATGAACTGAAAGATGAAAACATTGTCGGTCGTTCAATCCTTGGTTAAGATTAAGGACTTTGTTGTAAAACCCGACCGTTTGGGTTTTGCTTATTACTAGAATAAAACCCTATCCGCAAGGGATAGAGCTTTTGATTATAGTCTAGTATTCAATTTTTATAGAAGTATCATAAGTATTAGAGTTGATTACCTCCCTACTTGTGATAAGGAGATACCTACCAAAACTAACTGAGTTAAACACCGCTTTACTTATGGTATCTCCCTACGTATCAGTTATGACTGCGGTTAATAATCGCTATTTCTTGTTACCTATTAGGTATCTATCGCAAGAAATAAAGAGCCATCACAATTGAATGGCTCTTTTCCTAATCAGCTTTCTTTAATTCAACCCGTCTTCAGCTATTTGGATTTGCTTAATCAAATCATTCCTAACATCTTTTAAACCATCTTCAAGAGTCGGAATATTGACTTGTATTATTTCCAAAATGGTACTAGAGTTGACAGAAGTATAACTATGAGCGACCAAATTTCTAAGTCCTTTTATCTTTCTCCACTCAACAGCTGGATATTTCTCTTTGGTCACACTGGATAACTTATCGTTGGCTAACTGCTCTCCGATTTGACTGAGCAAAAAGCTAAGATTTTCTATGACCATTTCATCATTCAAATTAATATTTAGCTCGGAAAACCGCTTGATGTTTTCACTAATACGCCCAATGTAATGGAGCATTAGGTCGATATGCTTCAAATCCTTCTCAATAACTTCCCTCACGCAACTGCTACCCTATCCCTTTCAAAATATTTCTTGAAACTTCCTTGAAAATCAATCTTGTTATGATTGATTGAATAAATTTCTATCAGGTCAACGGGAAGTCCAAAAGCATCTTCTAGATCATTTTGAAATGCGATTACATCCAGCCCGACAATATTTGAAGTTTCTTTATTGTATGCAAAGTCTAAATCTGAATTACCGTCAGCCTCTCCTCTTGCATAAGAACCGAACAGATACATTTCGTTCACACCGTACTTTTCTGCAATAGGTTTAGCTATGGCAATTATTTCCTTTATTTCATAAACCATCTTTTGCACTCCTCCTCATTTTTCTAGTGTAATTATACATTAAGAAAAGTGTCTATTCCATGAATAGACATGGCTACACTACTCGGCTTTTTTCAAAATCTCAATCCAGTTTTGTTTCTGATACAAGACTCTTAAAAAAACAACATCATTACCAACAATCAAATAGAACACAAGATAACTCCCTGCAATGCTCATTCGGACTTTCTCATCATCAATGGTTCTTCCCAATCTGTCAGACACATCAATCCCAATTTCAGGGAAGTCTGAAAGACCGTTTACTGATATCTGTATATTCTGCATGGTATTGATGGCTGCTTCCTCAGACATAAAGTTGCGAGTGATATAATCCATGATGCTGTCCAAGTCTTTTTCAGCTTGGGCAGAAATCTCAATCTTATAGACCATATTTCTTGAATACCTCATCAGCTGGCTTGGTTCTTCCAGCCTTGTAATCATCATAGCCTTTTTGCAGTTCAGTAAATAATTCATCAATAATCATTTCACGTCTTTTGGCTTTCTCATCGATAAGCTCGATAGGAACACTTTGCTTTTCAACAATCTTTTGTAAGAGTTGGTTCATGATAGTGGTCATGTCATAATTTTCTTTGCTGACAATTTGCTTGGCGCTTTCTAAAAGTGCGGAATTTGTTCTAAAGTTAAACTGTGTATCTTTTATTACGGTAGCCATAAGAAGCTCCTCCTAGATATGCGTGTATATACTTGAATATATGTATTCTATCACGATTTATCGTAATGTGCCAAATATTCATCTCTTCCATTGCCGTCCTCCTTTCTGCCAATCAATAAAACCCTATCCGCAGGGGATAGAGCTTTTGATTATAGTCTAGTGTTCAATTTTTGTAGAAATTTCATTACTTATGGTATTTCCCCTGCCCATTATTTATCATCAAACTCCGATAAACCTGCTCAATCAAAATCAATCGCATCAGCTGATGTGGAAAAGTCATCCGCCCAAAAGAAATCGCCTTGTTGGCACGCTTATTGACCGCATCACTTGTTCCAAGAGAACCACCAATGACAAAGGTAATCTTGCTTTTCCCCTGAATACCCAACTGGCGAATGTCCTCAGCAAGCTCCTCGCTAGACGGCAGTTCACCCTTAATCGCCAGCACAAAGACATATTCGTCGTCTTTAATGCGAGCTAAAACTTTTTCCCCCTCTTTGTTTTTCACAGCCTCCATTTGTGGAAAACTCAGATTTTCTCCAGCTTTCTCATCAGGAACTTCGACAATTTCCAGCTTGCAAAAAGATTGCAAGCGTTTGGCATACTCGTCAATCCCTAGTTTTAGGTACTTTTCCTTGAGTTTTCCCACAGTAATAAATTTAATAGCTAACATTTCACACCTCGATATTTTCTGTGGATAACTTGTGGAATAGTTGAGGAAAATAGGATGAATTTTCAACATCTATACTATTTTTCCACAATATCTCACAAGTTTTTCACAGTTTTTCACAGCGTTTTCCACTTTGACTTGTGGAAAACGGATGGTTTCTACCATGATTATACTACATCAATCCACAAGGTACATACAAAAAACAGCCTGACTTCTCGCCAAACTGCTCTTAAATATCAATAATTTCATGAAATATCTGGATGTAGTCCTCTTTTTTAGGCGACGCATTTATCTTCAAAAGTAGCTCTTGCAGCTGACTTTGACTGGTTTCAATCGGTGTGAAAAAGTCCGACAGCGTGATTTCTAAGGCGTTGGTAATCTTGATGAGCGTTTCAAGGGAGATGTTTCGCTTATCGTTTTCTATGAAACTGATAAACGGCAGGCTCAAATCCGCCTTCTCAGCAAGTTCAGCCTGCGTCATTTTCATAGCCTCACGCCGCTGACGAATATGCGAACCAATCGTATTTAGGTCTTCAATCCTCATAGAAACTCCCCTTTGTTTATAGACTATTGTCTAAGTTTAATGGGAAATATTAGAAAATAACATAAACGAATGTATCATAATTATAGATAATATTTTACTATAATTTATTTTTTTGTTAATATAATCATACAGTAGTTAATCTATTGCATTAAAAGGAGGTACTATCATGAACAAAAATCTATTAATTGTTGTAACATTTTTAGGTCTATTAATTCTTACGGCTTGTGGTAGCGAGAGCGGAACTAACGGTACCAATGAAAGTCAGTCTGAAACACAGGAAACATCTGTTGAAACCAGTACTGAAGAAACTAAAGATGAAAAGTTAGGGTTGGGAAGTACATTTGAGTTTGATGGTTCATCTGGTCTAATTGAAATTCATTTTGGCACGGATATTACTTGGAAAACAATCGATAATGAGTATTCTGATAATAATGGTGCAACTATTTTCGGAATACCTATGACAGTAACGAATAAAAGTGATGAAACTGGCGGGCTAAATCCATTTGATTTCACAGTTTTCGGTTCAAAAGGTACAACATTAGATAGTGTAGGTTCAGAATTTGACGATAATATAACTTGGATGGGGGATTTACGCCCAGGAGCTAGCCAGAGTGGAGTATTGTATATTTTGTATGATGGAGATGGAGAGTATGCGATTGAATTTGGCACTTTTTCGGGGTCTAAACAAGAAGTTGTGTTTAATATTACAAAATAAGTAAAAGACACCTCTTGATTACAATTATTATTATAGCTAACATACAAAAGTGGTCATCAACAATTAGTTGAAAACCACTTTTTTGTTAATATTTCAAATCCATTCAACTAAACAACCTTAGCCAAAAAGTACTTCTTCTTCCCACGGCGAATAACAGCGAACTTCCCGCCAAATGAGCTAGCAGGGTCAAGCACAAAGTCCAAATCCGTCACTCTATCCCCATTCACACTAATCGCACCATTGGTAACATCTTCACGAGCCTGACGTTTGGATGGCGAAATCTTTGTCGCAACAAGCAATTCCACAATATTTTCAGGTGTCGCAGAAATCTCCACATTCGGCATTTTGCCAAAGGCTTGCTCCGCCTCTTCAACGCTGAGGTCTTTGATTTGATTGCTAAACAAAGCGTTAGTAATCTTTTGAGCAGTTGCCAATTCGTCTTTTCCATGAACGAAAATCGTCACTTCTTCAGCCAAACGGCGTTGTGCCTCACGTTTTTCAGGCTCAGTTGCCACCTTTTCCTCAAGCTCAGAAATCTCATCCTTACTCAAGAACGTGAAATATTTAAGGTATTTAACAACATCTCGGTCGTCTTGATTGAGCCAGAATTGGTAGAATTCATAAGGCGAAGTCTTCGCAGCATCCAGCCAAACTGCGCCACCTGCGGTTTTCCCGAATTTCGTGCCATCGGCTTTCAACATCAAAGGAATAGTCAGTGCAAAAGCATTCGCCTCCGTTCCCTCATGTTTGCGGATAAGCTCAAGACCTGCAGTGATATTGCCCCACTGATCTGCACCACCGACTTGCAGTTGCACATCATGCTGTTGGAACAGAGTCAAAAAGTCAATCGATTGCAGGATTTGGTAGGTAAACTCAGTAAAGCTGATACCAGTTTCCAAACGGCTAGCGACAATATCCTTTGCCAGCATAGTGTTGACGTTAAAGTTCTTCCCGAAATCACGAAGGAAATCAAGTAAGGACAACTGCGACAACCAGTCATGATTATTAACAAACTGGATATGCGAGCTGTCGCCAAAGAGCTTTTTAGTTTGTGCAGTTAAGCTATCCACATTCTTTTGCAAGTCTTCTTTTGACTGCAAAGTCCGCTCAGAAGTACGTCCAGACGGATCACCAATCGAGCCAGTTCCGCCACCAATCAAAATATATGGCTTATGCCCAGCAAGCTCAAAACGTTTCAACATCAAAAAAGGAATTAAATGCCCAATGTGCATACTGTCGCCCGTTGGGTCAACGCCACAGTAGAGCGAAATACTCTTTTCCGCCGTCAATTTGCGCAATTCTTCCTCATTTGACATCTGATTAATGGCACCGCGCCATTCTAATTCATCAATAATATTCATGTTCTTCCTCCGTTTAAATAAAATAAAAAGCCCCTCGACCAAAACAGTCAAGGGACGAATATACCGTGTTACCACCCAAATTTATACACTAAAAAAGCATATATCTCGAAGATTTAACGCATCTAACGTGACTTTTCGTCAAAGGCTAGCAATGTGTAATTCATATCAAAGCATACATTCGTTTGCACCACCACGAACTCTCTTTAGCAGGGGCTTTTCTACTACTAATCATCGGTCAACGCCAAAATATCTTCTATTAATATAAGCCTTAAATGCTTGTTTGTCAAGGTTTCACGAAATCCCAATGGTCATCCGCCTGCTCATAAGGCTCAAGCGAAATTTCCTGCGTTACGGCATCAATCGTCATCAAATAAGGCTCATTTAACTCATGTGTCCACAAGCGAGCAATTTTTGGTGTAACTTCAATGACATGAGATGTCGTCATTTTATCAAAATCGATAAATGGCTTTGGATACTTTTGCTTGTAGATTTCTTGGAACTTCTTATCCTCAGATGCCAACCCTTTAATCTCAGCTGTACCAATAATTTGTACTTCCCCAAAGCTAAAAGCACAGTTTGGATTTTCTTGAAGTTGCTTGAATTTCTTGAGATTGCTGCTGGTTTGAAAGGCGATTTTGCCATCATAAACCACAATGCTAACGATGCGTGCAGTCACATGGTCTTCCTCAGAAGTCGCCAAAGTTACCTGCCCTTGCGTGTCAATTCGTGTCAAAAGTCCCGATAAGACATCTTTAAAATCAGACATAAAATCCTCCTAGTAGTTAGTTTCAATAGTTATATTATAACAATTTCGCCTGATTAAAGTATTATTAATACTTTCTAATAGTAGGAATGGTAAAATTGTCCTATAAACTTGACAAAAAGGAGTAGAGATGAAGATATTCGCACATAGAGGAAATGGCTTAGGATTTCCAGAAAATACATGGGGTGCTTTGACAACGGAGCAGCTCAAAGATTTAGATGGTGTAGAAACAGATGTGCAACTGACAAAAGATAATATATTAGTCATCCACCATGACGAAAAATTGGGACGGATTTTCGAGGGTAATGAACCAATCCGAAAACTAACTTTCGCACAATTACAGGAAAGAAAATGCTTAGTAAAAGGATTTGAAGACCAGAAAATCCCGACGCTTGAGAGCTATTTGAACTTTGCCTTAGAACATGAAATATTTATCCATTTGGAAATCAAGGCTTATGATTACTGGCATTTTCAAAAGCTGGCTAAGAAAACAGTGCAGGCAGTTGAACAAGCAAAAATGCAAAATTTGGTGTCTTATTCTTGTTTCTTTTATCCAGTCTTGTTGAAAATCAAGTCAATCAACAAGAATTATCCATGTAATTGGTTGGTTGAACGCAAGCTCAGAAAGTTGGATTTTCCATTTCTGAAACACATGGATGGACTGCATTTGGATATTCATATATGGAAGAAACTTAGTAATGAGGAGCGAAATACTATGTTAGACATTCGTTCGGTTCGTATTTGGACGGTTAAAACGCAAGAACAAGCTCAAGAGTTGTTGAGTAGTGATATTGAGGCTTTGATTGCTAACAATCCGTTGGAGATTTTGGCGATGAATAAAGGCTAAGAGTGCTGATTAGGCAAGTTATTATGCCTAATCAGTATTCTTTTAATGGTTTTTGTAATCTATCGGATAGTTATTCATGCGAATAGTTTATTCGTTTTCTCTTTCAAATAGAATGTCAAAATCGCTCATGAATAGGGTGAAAATAGTTCATAGTCATTAGCTACTTATTTCCCAATACTTTGAATAAACTGCCGATTTTCCGAATATCCTAACATCTCTGCTATCTCGTTTTTAGATAATTTTGTCTCCTCATGCAACTCATTTGCTAAATCTAATTTCCATTTTTTATAAAAAGTACTAAAGGACATTCCGGTATTTTGTATGAATAGTCTGCGGATATGTGAAGTACTTAGAAAATGAATCTCACTCAAGTCTTTTAGAGTTGTACGTTTATTTTTTCTCTGATAAAGAGTCAGCATAATATTGTTGAAGTGAGGATTGATTTCACTGAGTATTTTGCTGATCTCAGTCGAAAAATACAGAAATTTTTTGCTAATTTCTCTACTAGGTAGAGCTTTGCTAACTAGAAATTTTTTGCTATCTTCTTGGATGATTCCGTCCCAAAAAGAATAATTATCGATATTCTCTAATGGAAAACCCCCATATAGAATTGCTCCAATGAATTTACCATGAATAAATAATGCCTTGTAATGATAAACTAAACCGAATTTTCCTATGAAAATGAAACAATCGTTTTCAGGAGAAGTATTAGCTTTTCCGAAGGTTTCTTGATAGTGAATAAATTCCTTCCACTCTTTGTTATCAACTATTTTATTCAAAAGTACCTCACTGTTCCTTTGCTTAATTTTCTTATTTTTCTCATTCAATAACCTTATCAGTGGAAATTTAAATTCTGTTGCAATTGCATAAATCTTCTCTAAAACACATTCAAAATTCCTCACATGAACTTCCTTCTTTCTAATTCTTTTTTTGGTTCTAATAATAGATACGAAAAAATTTTCCAATTTGGAAAGAAAATTTTATTGTTTTAACAAATGAGCGGAAAATCTTCAATTTATGAGCGCTTTTGGCCTACTATTTAAAAATTATGAGTGATAGGATGTTAATATCTAAACTGAGGAAGGGAGGTTATCCTATGTTCAAAAGAATTAGTTCAAGTTTTTGTATTTCTGTGATAATAACAGCTACACTTATGACTGCTAGTTTTCTAAAGTTACTATTTTCTACGAAAATATCTGGGAAGTATTATGCCTATTTCAATAGCTTGTTTTTTGAGAACTTGCCAAACCCAGACGGTAGTCTTACACTTAGAGTAGGTTTATCAGGAGAATACATTCCAATTATTGTCTCTATCTTTGTTTTTATGCTCTTAATATTTTTATATCAAGACTATAAGTCTCGGTCAAAAGTTTAAAATAATCCGAAAACCACAAGTTTATCAAACCTGTGGTTTTCAGATTTTCAGAAGACAGAAGAAAATAATATCATCTCAGTATTTCAATTATATTTTTTTGAGCAGCTTTGTTGGCTGGTACGAAACTAGACAAAAGACCAATAATTACAGAAATCCCTATAGAAAGAAGAACCATGGAAACATCCATTTTTAATCGAAATGGTAGCAAGATAGAGATGCTAAGAGCTAAAAGAATTCCAATAAGATAACCCAAAATACCACCAGATATACTTAATAAGCATCCTTCTAGTAAGAATTGTACCCGTATTTCTTTCTTTTTTGCACCCAAAGCACGACGGATGGCGATTTCTTCAGTTCGCTCTGCAACTGAAATATACATCATATTCATTATTCCAATCCCTGCAATAACCAAGGAAATGCCAGCTATAAAAGCAATAAATAGCGTAACAGATTGAAGGACTTTTCCAATTCCATCTGTAAGCTCTGATAAATCAAAACTAGAGTATTCACCTAAATATGCATTACTTCCGTTTTTGGATAAAATCATCAAAACTTGTTTTGTGACAGTACTTGGGAGATGTCCTTGCTTAATAGATAACTCTATGTTTTGTTGTCGTTCTTGATTTCTGAAGTAAAAGTCAGCGGTATTTTGGGGCATGATTATATCTTTTTTCATTTCTAACAGAGGAGTATTTGTTTCCTCAATTATTCCAACAATAGAAAAGATATACCCGTTATATTCAATCGTTTTATTTAGAGCAACATCCGTGCTGGAAAACACTTCTTTTGAGAATTCCTCACTAATTAGCACATTTCTCGCTTTCTCAAGATGGTCTTTTTCTGTGAGATTTCGGCCACTGAGTATTTGGTTTTCATCTAGCTCTCCAAAATTAATTGCTTTCTGATATTTTTTTCCACCTATTGTGACATCATCAAAAGCAACAGAGGAGGAATCTTTAAGGATTTCAACATTCGTCACCCCTTCAATTTTACTTATAAGCTGAAAATCACTTTCACTAAAAAAATCAGCATTGCTATTTTCAAAGCTGTCAATATTATCTGGAGAAAAGTAGATAGAAACTTTGATATTTTGAGAATTTCCTGACCTGTTAAGGTTTTCCATTGTATAATTTTCAAAAGATTTTCCTAAAGTAAGAATAGTTATTACACAACCGACACCGATAATAATACCCAACATTGTTAGGAATGATCGTTGCTTGTTATTATAGATTGCTCTGGTGGCATCAAGTAGAAGATCCTTAAACCTCATTTTTACTCCTTTATACTATTACTTTCCCATCCATTACTTCTAAAGTTTTAGAGCAGAATTTCAGTAAGCTGTGGTCATGGGTGACCAGAATGATAGTCGTTCCTTGTTTATTTAACTTGCGAAAAATATCCATTATTTCAAGAGAGGTTACGCTATCAAGTGAACCAGTTGGTTCGTCAGCTATCAAAAATTTAGGATTGTGAATGATTGCGCGTGCGATTGCAACTCTTTGTTTTTGTCCTCCAGATAACTGGTTAGGGTATTTCGATTCAATTCCCTCTAATCCAACAAGTGTCAGGACTTTAGCTATTTTTTCTCTTTGCTTTTTCAGTGAAAAACCTTGATACAAAAGTGGCAGTGCGATGTTTTCTGAAATTGTCATTGAAGGTAATAACTGGAAGTTTTGGAAAATAAACCCAACAGATTTATTTCGTAATTTAGATAGTTCGTCATCCTTAAGTAGTTGCACCGATTGGTTATTAAAAAGATACTCGCCCTCAAAATCTGTATCTAAAATACCAATGATATTAAGTAAGGATGATTTCCCAGAACCACTCGGGCCGACAATTCCTAAAAAATCTCCTTTATTTACCAAAAGATTTATATTATCAATAACTTGATGTTTTTTCTCAGATACCCAGTAGTGTTTATTTACTGATTTTAGTTGAATCATTCTTCTTTCCCTCGAATTCTCGCCATTCATTAATAGATTGAATTATTTTTTGATTTTCTTCTAATCCTGCAGTAACTTGGAAACCTTCTCCTTCAAATGTGCCTTCGATTAATTTTTCGGTAAATCTCTCGTTTTCATATATGAGTACAAAGTATTGGTCAGATTTTTTTAGAACAGAAGTGCTAGGAATAATAAAATTTTCTTGCTCAATTTTGACCTGTACATTATGACCATACTGAATAAAATCATCGGTTTCTACAATAAAATGATAGTTGCTAACTCCAGAGTTGACTTGATTAGAAGATACAGGTGTTTGAGTTATTTCGGTAATAATTCCTTTATATTCTTCATCAGAAGTTAGTGGGAAAATTGTGACTTCTTTATTAATACTGAGGGCATTAAAGTCAAATTCGCTAACCAGTGCGAGAATAGATATTTCTCTACTAAGAATAGTAATTGAGGATTGATTATTGTTTGGTTCAGGATTGGCGATAAATTTTACGATGCCACTTAATGGTGCTAAGACATCAACATTATTTTTTTCTTGTTGTAAATGTAGCTTTTGCTGCATAGAAGAAATGGACAAGTTAATTTGTTCGAGGCTACGTGTGATAGAAATGAGTTCTTCATTGTAGCTTTCAATTAGAGAGATACTTTGTTCGATTTTCAGATTTGAATTATCCAGTTCTCCTTGTATTTCTATTCTTTGTTCCTCGCTAAGTTCGTTAGAGAGTTTTTCTTTTTCTTGTCTTTGTGCTTCTTGCAGTAAGAAGAGCTTATTCTTTTCTTCATTTATTTTTGCATGTATTGATTCAAGGTCTTGTTGGGTGTAGGTTTGCTCATTTTTCTGTCTTTGTAACTCTGTTTGATTACTCAATTGTTCCTGTACCTCTATATCTTTTTCATTAGTAAACAAAATATCCCCTTCATTGACTGTATCGCCAGTTTTTACAAGAACTTGAGAGGTTTCATCTAATAATATAGTTTCTTGTTTTCTAGCTTGAACGATACCTTTAAACAGTAAAGGTTCGGGTCTTTCAATGCCATATAAATTAATAGATTTCTTTGGTTCATCATCGTTCTTTTTTAAAGAAAAAAGGATAATTCCTAAGATTGATACGAATGAGAAAAGTATAATTGACCCAATGATCAATCTGTTTTTTTTACTATTCATAAAAACTCTCCAATTCATTTATTATAAGCATTTTATTTGATTACATATAAAAAAGATAGACTAGCATATACCCTTTGAGCGATTATTGACCTTAATATGAGCGATTTAGCCATCCTATATACGAAAGTTAAGTGATAATATATCAACATAATCAATTTTAGGATTGATTAATAAAAATATAGAAAGGAGAAGATTGGATGAAGAAGATGATTGTTGCAGGCTTACTTTTGTCTTTACCGGTGGTTTTTGGAGGATTTCCTAATGCAGCAGCTATGCTCGGTGTAAGTGCTACTGCTGCCGGAAAGGTAATAGATGCAATCATGATAGGAATGTCAATTTGGGCAATTCTTGGTCTTGTACTTGTAAGCGGCGGTGCCTTAGCAGCTGTTATTGCAAGTGCTCGTGCGCTAATTGTTAGGATTGGTAAAAAAGCTACTATTGCTTGGTAATCCTATCTTTTTGAAGAAGTTTGAATATCGTTTTTTATTCAAACTTCTTTTTCATCTAGTTGCTGATATGAATATTAAACTAAATAATTGTACGATATACATGAAGGACGAGGTTATCTTAGAAGATGTATTTCTTGATATAGACAATGGAATATTCCTTCGTATCAAAGGAGAAAATGGAAGTGGAAAAACGGTTTTATTGAATACCATTCTTGGCTTAAATAAGAATACTTCAGGCTCTATTTCAAGGAAATATGATAAAGCAGATTTATGTTATATATCTGACACACCATTCTTTTTTGATGACGAAAAGGTCGAAGAAGTTATTTGGACTTTGGCTAAATTTTATTCATCTACCTATAAAGTGCTAGAAGATATTTCTTCAACACTAAATTTAAATCTCGCATCTATAAAGAAGAAAAAAATTTATGAATTATCCAAAGGAACTAGGAAAAAAATGATGATACTCCCATTGTTTATAGAAACATCTAAATGTCTAGTCTTAGATGAGATTTTTACAGGTTTAGATTTGGACACTCAAGCATTTGTTTGTGAGCGCTTGGTAAAGAAAAGTGTACAAGGAGCAACCATTATAATAGTTGAACACAATGAATCTATTATGGAAACAATTAAAAAGAACATCACTGTAGAGGAGATAGAATGCAAGAACAAAAAAATACAAGTCGCTATTTAATAGAAAACAAAGCAATTCTTTGCTCATTACTGGCTATTGCAGCAGTCCTACCATTAGTAAACATAGATAATTATCTATCATTGTTTCAAAACCTCGATATAGATTTGCTAGATTCCATTAACTTAAGACTTATTGTTTCAGTTGGAATTATAGTAAATGGTGTGGTTTCGATGGTGATTAATTACAACATCTTAAAAGTGGTTTATATGTTAGCAAAATATAAAATAAGCAAATCACTATTATTCGCACAATACGTTTCTTCTGTTCTTACTCTATCTTTAGTGATAGTGATATTTCCTAATGTCAAAATAGATAATTTGGAATTAGTTAAAAACCAGGTAATAGTCGTTTTTGTATATTTTACTATGTTCACGATTTTTAATAGACTGAATTCCAATACCGAGATCAAAAAGGGGTTATTAGGAACAGGTCTTTATGTATTTATAACTTCTGTACTACTAATTTTATTCAGAGGAGTGATTGAATTTTGAGTATTTCACGAGCTATCTATAAAACTAGCCTTAAAATTACGTCATTAACTTTGGTTTTTGGGAGTATTCTTTCATTGTTTTGTGCTTTTGCATTTGGATCAAGTATCTCTTTTGAGATTGAGGGAACTTATCCTGATACGATGAGTATTTTTCTGAATAACCTTCGCTTCATTTTCGTTTTTCTGATTCCGTTTTTGGGAACAATTTACTTTTTATTATCTTTTGGGTATATATTCTCATTAATAGGGGTTAGTGCTGTAAATAGTGGATTGCTGTTTACGATTAGCAGATTAATTCATGTACCTTTAGAGGTTTTTTCCTTTTCTATTCCAATAACCTTGTCAATCTTATTGGGTAGGAAGTTAATGAAACAAGAAACAGACTTAACTGCTAAGGATACGATTTTTCTGTTATTAATATCGATTATTTTGCTATTCTTATCAGCAGTTTTGGAAAATTCATTGATTTAAAAGGAGAGTATTTTGATAGATAAACTAAATAATAATGCTATCTTATTGTTGGCAAGTGTTATTTTATTAACAATTGATTACTATGATACAGTACTTCCTAGTCCTTCGATGATAGGGGGTCTTTATGTTAAGAGTAAAATAAAAGTCTGCTTATATCTATTTTATATAACAGCTAAAAGAAAGTTCCTTCCCATTCTTTTAAGCTTGGTGTTCTCAATAATGCTGTTTATTTATGACAAGAGTAGTATATTTCAAATTCTCTTAATACTGATTATCGCTGTTACTTCCCCACTGTTATCCTACTACCCTCTGTTTAGAGTAGGAAGATATGTTTTATTTAGTTTGGTTTTGATTAGTTATCTTTCCAAAAGTGTTTTCCTTCGTTTTATGATTTTTCTGTTGGTAATTGGACTCCTTCTATTTCTTGTCAATGTTTTAGTAAAAAAGGGTTTATTCCTAACATACAAGAGAAGTAAGTGCTATCTGAAAAGTTGGAGGAAAACACTCCTAATAATACTTGTAGCAATACCTGTATTGGTAGTCATAAATCCAATATTTGAGCGCTTGCCAATAGAGCAAGGATTATTAATGGGTATCTTGCTTATTTGTTATCAGTTAGAAGCTGAGTTACTAACGAATGAAAATACCTTGCTTGTTTCCAGAGCGAGAGCTTTTTTAAATGTTGTTAAATCAGATAAGATAAACATATCATTTTTTAGAAGAGAACAATTCACAAAGATGATTAACTACTTTGGCGTATTGTTCATGCTCTTGATAGTCATTGCATTAAGGAGCAAGCTGTACGTAGAATTATTCATCTTGCTATTCGGTGTGTTAATCTTGATAATAAGCAATTTGGATCTATATCTTTACCATTTTATTTTTCAGAGGTCAGTAGTTTATGAAAATAAAATAACAAGATATTTGGTAGGGTTGGTAATTAACTTCTTAGCATTTCAGTACGCAATGTATTATTCAGTTGTAAAGCTTTTACCTGATATGGTTATGCCAATTCAAATGCAAATTTTTTATCAAATAGTATCTTTCATCTTTTTCCTTGTTCTGCTTTTGGTCTTCGTGAAGAGATATAAAAAAGTGTTTGATACTCGTGGGTAAAAAGCTAAAGGTTCTAGTACAACTTATAAATACAGATGTTCAACTATGGAAGTGTAGTCTGTTTTTCTTACTTATTTTACGCTATCATGCTATTGGTATTGCCCTCAACCATAAGTGAAATAATTACCTAAAAAAGAAGGACTATCTTCTTTTTTTATATTCCAATGAAAAAACAAAAAAGAAAACGTTGACAACTTATTCAAAATAATTTAGTATAGTTATCAAAGGAACCGGTTCCCTAGGTGCCGGTTCCTGGTTTTATTTCTTATGTGGTACCGGTTCTACAAAAGAGAAGTCAAGCCTATTCTTCAAACACAATATGGCCAGTTGTTAGAGGTCTAGGTCAGGGTATAGTCAATAAGTTTCAGTAACTCAGCAATAATTCTAAGTAAGAAACATAAAAGGGAGATAGCAAAATGAAATTACAAGAAATCGCAAAACAAATCATCCAAGGCGTAGGCGGAAAGGAAAACATCCAATCCGTAGCACATTGTGCAACACGCCTGCGTATCATGACGAACAATAAAGAACTTATCCAAACAGACCTAATCGAAGGAATTGACAAGGTCAAAGGCTCATTCTATAACTCAGGTCAGTATCAAGTAATCTTAGGTACTGGTACGGTTAATAAAGTTTACGAAGAAGTTGTTGCTTTAGGTGTAAATTCTCAAAGCACAACTGCTCAAAAAGAAGTGGCTCAATCAAACGAGCAAGCAAATATTTTCCAAAAGACTGTCCTCTCATTTGGCGATGTCTTTGTGCCGATTATTCCAGTATTGGTGGCTACTGGGCTATTTATGGGTGTGCGTGGTTTACTTACTCAACCACAAATTTTGGCTCTTGTTGGTATGACACCAGCGGATATTTCTGAGAACTTTATCTTGTTTACACAAATTTTGACGGATACGGCATTTATCTTCTTGCCAGCTTTGATTGCTATGTCTGCCTTTAAAGTTTTTGGTGGCACACCAATGATTGGTTTGGTTTTCGGTTTGATGTTGGTTTCGCCTGCACTTCCTAATGCTTGGGGTGTTGCTGGAGGAGACGTTTCGCCGATTTATTTCTTCAACTCTATTCCGGTCGTGGGTTATCAGGCGTCAGTTATTCCAGCTTTCATTTCTGGTTTCTTGGGTGCTAAATTGGAGCAAAAGGTTCGCAAGTTTGTACCTGATACACTTGATTTGATTGTGACACCATTTATCACTTTATTGGTAATGGTGGTTGCGGCACTCTTTATCATTGGTCCATTGTTCCGCTCGGTTGAAACGGGTATTACTGCCTCAATCAACTCTATGCTTAACTGGCCGTTTGGTATCGGTGGTTTGATTATCGGTTTCTTCCATCAGATTATTGTGGTTACTGGTATTCATCATGTCTTTAATGCACTGGAAGTTGGTTTGCTTGCAGAACATGGTTACAACGCATTTAACCCAATTATCACAGCAGCAATGGCGGCTCAAGGTGGAGCTGCATTGGCAGTTGGTTTGAAAACCCGCTCTAAGAAACTAAAAGCTTTGTCAATTTCTTCATTTGTATCTGTTATGTTAGGAATTACTGAGCCAGCAATCTTTGGTATCAATCTACGCTACGTGAAACCATTTATACTTGGCTTGGCTGGTGGTGCAATGGGCGGTTTACTTGCGGCACTTTTCAATCTTCAAGCAACAGGTATGGGTATTACACTTGTGCCGGGTACACTGCTTTACCTGAACGGTCAGCTAGTGACTTACCTAATCGTAACCATATTCTCAATCGGTGCTGGTTTTGCATTGACTTGGCTCTTTGGTTACAGCGACAAAATGCAGGAAGAATTAGGTAACAACTAAGAAACAAACAATAGAAATGTAGGGAAATATATGAAAACTTGGACAAAAGAAGAACTTTATAAACCATTGGAAGAAACTTCTGTCGAAGAGTTCATCCAATTAAAAACGAAGGTTGACGCGTGCACTTGGCGTCAAACTTTCCATATTCAACCAATTACAGGACTACTTAACGACCCGAATGGTTTTTCTTACTTCAACGGAGAATACAATTTGTTCTACCAATGGTTTCCGCTAGGTCCCGTGCATGGTCTCAAGCATTGGTATCATGTGAAATCAAAGGACTTAGTCCATTGGGAAAATGTGGGGCTAGGCTTAAAGCCTGAATATGACTATGAAAACTACGGTGTCTATTCAGGTTCAGCGATTGAAAAAGACGGTCAACTGCATATTCTTTACACTGGCAACCACCGAGATAAGAACTGGCAACGCAAGCCTATGCAGGCATTGGCGAAGATGAACAAGCAAGGCATCATCACAAAGCTGGAAAAACCTGTTATTGACAGCGTTCCTCAAGGCTACACCGAGCATTTCCGTGACCCGAAAGTCTGGGAAGAAAACGGTACTTATTACGCAGTTATCGGCGCGCAACGTGAAAATCTCAGCGGTACAGTTGTATTGTATTCCTCAAAAGATATGACTGACTGGACATTTGAAGGCGAAATTCAGACCGACTATACAGATTTTGGCTATATGTGGGAATGCCCTGATTACTTTGAACTGGACAAAAAAGGTTTGTTGTTGTTTTCTCCGCAAGGTATTCCAGCTCAAAATGGGCGTTACCAAAATATTTATCAAATGGGTTATTTGCTAGGTTCGCCTTTGGATATGAAAGAAAAACGTTTAGAGCATGGCGAATTTCAAGAGCTGGACTTCGGCTTTGACTTCTACGCAGCCCAAACAACTCTTGACGAAAAAGGTCGCAGAATTCTCATCGGCTGGATGGGTCTGCCCGAAATTGATTATCCAACCGACGTGTCTGGCTGGGCGCACTGCCTGAGTTTGCCTAGAGAACTCCGCGTAATTGACGGGAAACTCTACCAAACACCAGTGGAAGAATTGAATGATTTACGAAGAAATCAAGAAGATTTCGCTGGATTGGTTAATGGCATTCAGGAGATAACTTCTGCGAAAACCTTTGAGGTTGAAGGGGAATTTACTAACATTCAAGCACAAAGCGTTGGTTTGAAGCTTCGTGCAGGTAATGGGGAAGAGCTAGTCTTTAAGTACGATGTAGAAAATCAGCAACTTATCCTCGACCGTTCAAAAGCAGGCGTTGAATTTGCTCAAGAATTTGGCGATACGAGAAGCATTAGCTATAAAAAAGAAAAGCTAAAATTTCGTATTTTTGTGGATACTTCCTCTGTGGAGATTTTCATCAATGACGGGGAATACACTATGAGTAGCAGGTTCTTTTCGACCAATACACAGGATAAAATTCAAGTATTCAGCGAAAATGGTAGTGCTAATGTTGTGTTGAGGAAATGGGATATACACAAATAAAAGAATGCCCGTAACCAGATGAATAGGTTGCGAGCATTTTTATGTTTATGAAACTTGTACCTGTAAAACTAGGAAAGTTTCGCGATTTACAGGTAAAAGTTTTTATTTAGCTAGATTGACTACTTTTTCCGAGCTACCAATCCAATCAAAGCAATGTCATCATTAGTATCAGCTTGCAAAAACTTCACATCAAAGTCCGAACCACCGCCATCATCTCCAAATTCTTTAGCAAAATTCTCCACACACCAATCCGCCCAGGGTTGCCACAAGGCTTTGGGTTCCTCCAAATCATAACAGGTCACAATGTCGCACAAGCCCGTTTTCTCCCAGAGCTTTTTCCACCATTGCCCACTATGAAAGGTAAACAACTCAGGTATCCAGAATTTTTCCAAAGTATCGGGATAGCCTTTATCGAATTCTTTGACTAATCCCGGCACAATAATACCAAACTGTCCGCCCGATTTTACCAGTTTTGAAAGCACATCGGTAAAATAGCTCTCACTAGCTCCAAAATAATGGTAACTATCCACAGCAATCACAACATCAAAAAATCCCTGAGCATAAGGCAAAGCGTGCGCTTCCGCATGAATAGGAAACACTTTGTCCGCAACCCCTGCTTCTTCAATCCTTTTTAAATTATCAGTGGCATTAATCCACAAATCATTGGCAAATACAGTCACTCCAAACTCTTTGGCTAGAAAAATACTGGTCAATCCTTTGCCGCAGCCCAAATCAAGCACACGCATACCCGGACGAAGTTCCAAATGCTCACACAAATCCTCCAATAACCACAAAGGATTTGGCCCCATCCAATTATCTTCAATCCATTTCTTGTCATATTTTTCCGTTCTCGGATAATTTTTCATTCCATCCTCCTATTAATCCTCAAGGATCTTATTTTCTAAAGGCTTATCTTCAAAATTTTATGAGCACGAGAGTTTTTGGTCTGTATTCTGACTTAGGTGGGACAACTGGCGGAACCTAAGTCAGAATACAGACCAAACACTCGTCTGATAAGTTCACCCAAAAACTAATCCGTCAACCTCTTCACGCTATCCCGAACCACCAAATGCACTTCTTCATACTCCTGTGCAACATACCTTTTCCCCTGCGTCAATCCAATCAACCCAGCAGCAGCTTTTTTCCCCGCCTCATAATAAGGATAATGCACCGTAGAAAGACCAACCAAATCCGCAATATCATAATCGCCAAACCCAATAACAGAAATATCTTCAGGAATACGCAACTTATGCAAACGAGCCGCCTTCATTACCCCCAGTGCAATGTTATCCGTCGCACAAATCACCGCCGTCTTGCCATCAAGTCGGTTTTCTTCTATAAGACTAGAAAACAACTCAAGCGCACTCTTCATCTGAAAGTCTGTTTCAAAATAATCAATCTGGCAATCAGCCACGTTTTCCGTTGCTTTTTGCACGCCCTCTTTCCGACGAAGACCAACAGCAATATCATTTTCCGGCACGCTCAAATAAGCAATCTTACGATGCCCGCCTTCTGTCAAATACTCTCCAACCAACAATCCCGCCTGAAAATCATCATAAACCAAACAAGGTAAACCCTTATATTCCTGACCGATACTAAGAACAGGCAAGTCAATATCCATGATTGCCTTTTTATGCTTGGTAGTCAAACTCGTCCCAAAAAGGATAATTCCAGCCACTTTTTGATTGGCGAAACCATATAAACTCTCAATCTCACGCTCCGCAACCTGTTCGGTATTGGAAATCAAGAGCTGATAACCATTCGTTCTCAGCGTTTCTTCCAGCCCTTTCAAAATAAGTGCCGCCGAATAAGAGTTAAGACGAGGTACAATTACGCCGATTAGATTGGTGTTTTTCGCCTTTAGACTTTGAGCAAAGGTATTAGGCTCATAATGCGTTTCCTCGATAATTGCCTTGATTTTCGCACTGGTTTCCTCGCTGACATAGCCACCATTGAGGTATCTGGATACGGTACTTTTGGCAACACCTGCACGTTTTGCCACTTCTGCAATCGTTACTTTCACTGGATTTTCTCCTCTTTTTTCTTCTTCTTAAAATTATACCACACCAAATGCTTTGGGAAATTTCCCACGAGTTGAAACTTTTACCCTCTTGTTCCACACCTTCCCGAAACGCTTTCAAAGTATTGAAAACCATTTCTCAGGGATGTATTATAGCTCATGTAGAAAACATTAAAGAAAAGAGGAAACGCAAATGATGCAGAAAATTCAAAGATTTGGTGGAGCGATGATGACACCGGTCTTACTATTCGCTTTTGTGGGGATTGTCTTGGCACTCACGATTGTCGGAAATAATCCAGCACTTGTTGGAAGTATTGCAAATGAAGGAACGGTTTGGAACAGTGTTCTTTCTATTATCGAAGGTGGCGCTTGGACGGTCTTCAACCAAATCGAAATCTTGTTCGTTATCGGTCTTGCCATTGGTTTAGCTAAAGCTGAAAAAGGTCGTGCAGCAATGACTGGCGCTATGCTTTACTTCACTTGGAACTATTACATAAACGGTATCTTAACTCACTTCGGTCATGCCTTAAACATTGACATTACTGGTGCAGTTGGTGCTGGTACTGGTCTGAAAGATATCGCTGGTATTCGTACGATTGACACAAGTTTAGTTGGTGCAATTGCGATTGCGGCAGTCAGCGTTTGGATTCATAACAAGTTCTTCAATAAAAAATTACCTGAATTCTTAGGAATTTTCCAAGGTTCGACATTTGTATATATTATCGGTTTCTTCCTAATGATGCCTTTGGCAGTGGTGACAGTTTTCGTTTGGCCGAATGTTCAAGCGGCGATTAACTCACTACAAGGAACTATCGCGTCAACTGGTGTGGTTGGTGTTTGGCTTTATACTTTCCTAGAGCGCTCACTTATCCCGACTGGTTTGCACCACTTTATCTGGCAGCCATTCTTGTTAGGGCCTGCAGCAGTGGACGAAGGAATTCGTGCAGCATGGCTAGCAAACCTACCAACAATCGCGCAATCAACCGAGCCTTTGAGAGATTTGTTCCCTTACGGCGGATTTGCCTTGAACGGTATGGGTAAAGTATTTGGTTCAATCGGTATTTCTCTAGCTATCTGGAGAACAGCCGCTCCTGAAAAACGTAAAAAAGTATTGTCTATCTTAATCCCAGTTACACTTACAGCAGCTTTGACTGGTATTACTGAGCCTTTAGAATTCACTTTCTTATTTGTTGCTCCTGTATTGTTCGCTTTGCACGCTTTCCTTGCAGCGACTATGGCAGCAGTTGCTTTCTCCCTTGGTGTAGTTGGTGAGTTTTCAGATGGACTTATCGCTTGGGCAGCGCAAAACTGGTTGCCACTTGCAGCAAATCACTGGGTTACTTATGTTATCCAATTAGTTATTGGTTTGAGCTTTGTAGCGATTTACTTCTTTAGTTTCCGTTTCTTGATCATCAAGTTCAACTTTGCAACACCGGGACGTGAAGTTCAAGACGATGTGAAATTCTACAGCAAAAAAGACTACAAAGAAAAAGCAGCCAAAGCACAAGACGCTGGTGTGGCGACAAATGCTTTCACTGAAAAAGCAGCAGCTTACATCGACGCATTGGGCGGTGCAGCAAATATCGCAGAAGTAAACAACTGTGCAACACGCTTACGCGTATCTATCAACGACAGCAGCCTTATGGCAAATGATGCAACATTTAAAGAAATCGGTGCCTACGGTATCGTGAGAAAAGACAAAGCAGCACAAGTCATCATCGGTGGCGATGTAGTTATGATTCGTGCGCAAGTTGATGAATTACTAACAATGGAAAACAACTAATATTTATTTATAAGAGAAGAAGAGGAAAAATATAATGAAAAAACAATCTATCGTAATCGCAGGCGGCGGCTCAACATTTACACCGGGTATCGTATTGATGCTTTTAGACAACTTAGACAAATTGCCAATCCGTCAAATCAAATTCTATGACAACAATGCAGAACGTCAAGCTCCAATCGCAGCAGCTTGCGAAATCATGATTAAAGAAAAAACTTCTGACATCGAATTTATCGCAACAACTGACCCTGAAACAGCATTTACAGACGTTGACTTCGTTATGGCTCACATCCGCGTTGGTTTGTATGCTATGCGTGAAAAAGACGAAAAAATTCCATTGAAATACGGCGTTGTTGGTCAAGAAACTTGCGGACCGGGCGGAATTGCTTACGGCATGCGCTCAATCGGTGGCGTACTTGAGCTTATCGACTACATGGAAACATATTCTCCAAACGCTTGGATGCTGAACTACTCAAACCCAGCAGCTATTGTTGCCGAAGCTTGCCGTGTCTTGAAACCAAACTCTAAAGTATTGAACATTTGCGATATGCCAATCGGTATCGAAGAACGTATGGCAAAACACTTAGGTCTCAAATCTCGTAAAGAAATGACTGTTAGCTATTATGGACTGAATCACTTTGGTTGGTGGACTGATATCCGCGACCAAGAAGGTAACGACTTGATGCCAGCCTTGATTTCACACGTTTCTGAAAATGGCTATGCTATTCCTTCAGAATTGGTTGAGGGACAACACGTTGACGCTAGCTGGAAGAAGACTTTTGAAATTGCTAGAGATGTGCAACACTTAGATCCAAAAACTCTACCAAACACATATTTGAAATACTATTTCTTCGGCGAAGATGAAGTGTCTCACGCAAACCCTGAATACACTCGTGCAAACGAAGTTATGGATAGCCGTGAAAAACACGTCTTTAGCGAATGCCGTCGTATCGCTGAGCTAGATACAACATTAGGCACAACGCTTGAAATCGACGAACACGCGTCATACATCGTTGACCTTGCTCGTGCGATTGCTTACAACACGCAAGAAAGAATGTTGCTTATCGTTGAAAACAACGGAGCTATCTCAAACTTTGAACCAACTGCAATGGTTGAAGTACCGTGTATCGTAGGTAGCAAAGGTCCTGAGCCAATCACTCAAGGCAAAATTCCTACATTCCAAAAAGGTTTGATGGAGCAACAAGTAGCTGTTGAAAAATTGGTTGTTGAAGCATGGGCTGAGCAATCTTACCAAAAATTGTATCAAGCATTGACTTTATCTAAAACAGTACCAAACGCACGCGTTGCGAAAGCATTGTTGGATGATTTGATTGAAGCTAATGAAGAGTTTTGGCCAGTATTGTATAAAGAAGAAACTTCTCGCGTAGCAGCGTTAGTTTAACTCATTCACATTGAAAGGTTGACCGTAAATTTTCTTACCGCCGCCCTAGTCAAACGTTAGGGCAGCAGGACGGAAGCGACTTCGGCAAAAAACGCCGAATTCCATTCCTCGTGAGCCTCAAACTTAGAGTAAGCGACAAGTCGCTAACTCTAAGTAATTCTTTCACGCCTAAACGCGCTGCGGCAACGTTTGGCTAGGGCTCTGGTAAGAAAATTTACGGTCAACCGAAACAGGAAAGTCTTTCTAGGGCTTTCCTGTTTGCTGTTTTGCGAGTATAATGTGTTGGGAACTTACAAAGGGAAATGAGGGATATACTCATGAATTTAGAAACAATTATCAACGAACATCACGGTCAGCTAAATCCTAGTGAGCTGGAGATTGCGTCTTTTGTTATTAATAATCAAGAAAAAGTGCAGGCAATGAGCATTGTTGAGTTGGCGGATGCTTGTCACACTTCTAAGTCGTCTATCCATCGATTGACGAAAAAACTGGGTTTTGAGGGCTTTTCCGAGTTTAAATACAGCATGAAGTCTTTGCCAAAGCGGCAGCCTCAGCGGAAAAATCTGCTGGATTTGCAGATTGAGGATATTTCTGCGACCTTGAAACTGTTGCGACAATCTGAGATTAAGACCATTGTTGACAAGTTGAGCAAGGCTGAGCGTATTTTTGCCTTTGGTACTGGCTGGGGTCAGCAAAATGCCTTGCAAGAGTTGAGTAGAAATCTCATGCGTGTGGGTAAGCACGTTTTGGTTATTCCGGCAAAGCTAGAGTTGGACTTTCTCATGCCGACGATTACGGATAAGGATTTTATTCTTATTGTTTCTTTGAGTGGTAGTGTGGAGGATTTGCAGGATAATATCCGTTTGTTCAATATGAAAAATGTGCCGATTTGCTCGATTACTGGGTTTCACAATAACTTTTTGGCACAGCACGCACCGCATAATCTGTATTTCCAGACTACGCCTGTTTTGACGGATGAACATAGTGAGGCGATTTCGTTTATTACCTTGAATGTGGTGTGTGATGCGCTTTATCGGGAGTATTTGAGTGTGGTTGAGGGGTGAATGTAAAAAGCAAGTTAGAGGTTGTTCTAACTTGCTTTTTTGGTTGCTATTCGCCTTTGTAGTGAGGATAGTTCTTCGCATATCCCTCTTTATTCACCTGCTTAGCACGTCCAAAGGATAAAGTATCCTCCGGTACATCACTTGTAATAGTCGAACCTGCTGTAACCAAACCGTTCTTGCCTACATGAACTGGGTTGACAATGTTAGCATTTGAGCCGATAAAGGCATGGTCGTCCACAACGGAAGTATATTTATTCTTACCGTCGTAGTTGACAAAAATCACGCCGGCACCGATATTGACATCTTTACCAATTTTCGCATCTCCAATATAGCTAAGATGTCCTGCCTTGCTGCCCTCGCCAAGCACCGCTTTCTTGACTTCCACGAAGTTCCCAACGTGAGCGTTGACACCAATCTCAGCTAGCGGACGAAGATGTGCCATTGGACCAACATCTGCACCTGTGCGGATAATGCTTTCTTCAATCACGCTTGAGCGTACTTTGACATTGTCTTCAATCGTGCTATCCACAATCTCCGAATTTGCGCCGATAAAGACATCAGAGCCGATAACGGTTTTTCCTTTAACCGCTACATTCGCTTCGATAATCGTGTCGTTGCCAATAACCACATCGCTCTCAATATAGGTGCTTTCTGGGTCAATCAGCGTTACACCGTTGGTCATGTGGAATTTATTGATACGGCGTTTCATAGTCTGAGCAGCTTCAGATAAAGCGATACGGTCGTTTACGCCTAGACTTTCTTCAAAGCTATCCATTTGAAAGGCTGAGACAGTATGCCCTTTTTTCTTGAGAATTTCGATAACATCAGTCAGGTAATATTCGCCTTGCGCATTGTCGGTATTAATCTCCTGCAATGCCTTAAACAACAGCTCGTTGTCAAAAGCGAATGTACCTGTGTTAATTTCTGTCGTGCGTGCTTCTTCTGGAGTTGCATCCTTTTGCTCAACGATACGCTCAACAATACCGACATGGTCGCGGATAATGCGTCCGTAGCCTGTCGGGTCAGGAGCATTTGCAGTCAAAATAGTCGCACTTGACTGGCGGATAGTGTGGTAGTCAAAAAGATTTTCTAAAGTTTCCGCACGAAGTAATGGCGTGTCGCCTGCAAGAACAATGGTTGTTCCTTTTTTGCCTTCTAGCAATTCCTTTGCCATCAAGACTGCGTGACCTGTTCCCAGCTGTTCTTCTTGTAAAACGTATTCGCTACGTTCGCCCAGCTGACCTTTTACCATTTCAGCACCATGTCCGACAACTGTTACAATCTGCGTTGGCTTAGTCTTTTCTACTTGAGATAAAACGTGTTCCACCATGCTTTTTCCAGCCACCTGATGCAAGACCTTGTAAAGTTTGGATTTCATGCGCGTGCCTTTGCCGGCTGCTAAAATAATCGCATATCTTTGTTCCATTGTATTTGCCTCGTTTTCCTAATTTTATACCTTTTAATTTTAGCATAAAAGCTTGTAATCGTGGTAGAATAAGAGAAAACTGCTAAGGGGAAAATAACTGATTATGACAAATGAAACGCTAGTAACTTACCTAGAAAAAGCACTGGAAAACCAGATGAATGAATACGATTTTGCACTGGATTGGTCGAAAGCCAATCGCAGTATTAAAATATCTGTCCGCTTGTTTGCCGAAAATCAAAAACAAGTCGCCTTTGAAGATGCGGGTCAAGTGGTTTCACAAGAAGAAATCCTTGAATTTGAAGACGCAGCCTTGTTCTTCGGGCAATCGAACGAAAGCACGGTCAACAAGGGCAACTACTTCACAACCATTGCCTTTGATGAGAAAAAAGGTTTAGAAAAAGGAATTATCGACGCATTTGCCACAAGTTTAAAGGAAATGATGGATAATTCGCAAGAAAAATTCCTAGATTTCGTTGAAGAAACAACATTGGTTAGCGGTATGGTGGGCTTGAATGATGAGGAAATCAAGGCTTATTTCACAAGTCTATCAGACGACCAACAGGACAAGTTGCTCAAAGCATTGGAAAAAGAAGAACTGACTTTTGAGTTTGTCTTCGACCAAAAAACCTTTGAAGAACAAGTGGAGAAGAATTTACAGACAGAAGATGGACAAGTTATCTTGACTTATCCACTATATTAGGGGGCAAAGTACATGAATTGGACAGAGATTAAAGCATTTACTGCATCAGAAAGTGTAGAAGCCATCAGCAATATCATGATTGAAGAAGGCGCAAAAGGTGTCGCTATCGAAGATGTTCTGGATATTGAGAACTATCAGGAAGACCCATTTGGCGAGATTGTGGATAAAGCTGCACTCATGCAGGGGAAAACTGGTGCGATTGTGGCAGCCTATTTCCCAGAAACAGTCTTTCTGCCAGAAGTTTTGCCAGTTATTAAGGAGCGTATCACGGAATTGGCTAGTTTTGGCTTAGATATTGGCGAAAACAGAATAGAAGTTGCTCAGGTCGAGGAAGAAAGTTGGGCGGATGCGTGGAAGAAATATTATTCGCCTAAGCGTTTGACGCGTTTTCTGACGGTTGTTCCTAGTTGGGAAAAGTACGAGCCAGAGTGTGCAGATGAACGATTGATTGTTTTAGATCCGGGCATGGCTTTTGGAACAGGCACGCACCCGACGACCAAATTGACCTTGCAGGCATTGGAGGCGGTCATTCGTGGTGGCGAAACCATGCTTGATGTCGGCACAGGCTCAGGCGTTTTATCCATTGCCGCAGCTCATTTAGGGGTAAAAGAAATTCACGCTTATGATTTGGATGATGTTGCAGTTGCTCGTGCCAAAGAGAATATGGATTTGAACCCTGTTGCTAAGGATGTTCAAGTGTCAGCAGGCGATTTGCTTAAGGGTGTAGATATTCAAGCTAACTTAATTGTGGCAAATATTTTGGCAGATATTATCATTTTGATGTTGGACGATGCTTTTAATTTGTTGAAAGATGATGGCAGACTATTACTTTCGGGAATTATTGAGGATAAACTCGGCATGGTTTTGGAGGAATTATCTAAGGCTGGCTTTGTGGTTGAGCAAACTCTTATTCAAGACCAATGGCACGCGCTCATTGTCAAAAAGCCCGATTTGGATACAGACGGCACGATTAGCGGGGGTTGAGTATGCAGAGATATTTCATAAAAAATCCTGTTCCTGCTGATGATACTTTTAAAATAAATGATGAAAACCTGCACCACATGAAAAATGTCATGCGTATGAAAGAAGACGACGAGGCGATTTTGGTTTTTGAAGACGAAACGGCTATTCGTGCCAAAGTCGCTCAAGTTGGCGATGATTTCTTGTTTTATCAAAAGGTGGAAGTCCTGCAAAAGCAAGTAGAATTGCCAGTCAACATTATAATCGCCTCAGCTTTTCCTAAAGGCGATAAGGCGGAATGGATAACACAAAAAGCAACCGAGTTGGGTGCGCATTCCTTTGTCTTTTTCCCGAGTGACTGGTCTGTTGCTAAATGGGACGGTAAAAAGCTGGCGAAAAAAGGGCAACGCCTAGAAAAAATCGCTCAAGAGGCAGCCGAGCAATCTCACCGCACGCATTTGCCAAAAGTTGCTATGTTTGAAACCTTTAAGCAATTCTGCTCAGAGTTGGACGAGTACCAGCATATCCTGATTGCCTACGAAGAAACCGCTAAAGCTGGCGATGTTTCGTCCTTGTACAGCTCTTTTGAAAAGTTCTTACCGGGCGAAAAAGTGCTAGTTATCTTCGGCTCAGAGGGTGGACTTTCGCCTAATGAAGTGGAAACCTTTGTGGAGAAAGGCGGCATACCTGTTGCATTAGGTCCACGAATTTTGCGTTGCGAAACGGCTCCATTGTACTTGCTATCTAGTGCCAGCTTTTTCCTAGAAATGCAGCAAGGAGGCAGTCAATGATAAAAAGCCAGATTTATCTCAATTATTTAGTGAGTGATGAAGACTTGAAAATCTTTATTCAAGAGCTGCCTGATGAGGTCACAGAGCTATTCGTTTATCCCAGCCAGCTAAGGCGGGTGCATGGGCTATTATATGGTAGAAAACTCAAGTTAGGCTCCTACGCAGATTATCCGCTGGGTGCAGGAACGGCTGAAAAGATAGCTTTTGAGGTCGGCAGTTTGTTCAAGGAAGGTGCAGATATTGTTGCCGTTTTCCTCTCTCCACAAAAAATCCGCGAGGCTTGTTGGGAAGAATTGCAAGAGCTGACTGACACCATCAACCGCATAGAACGAGGCAACGGCGAGGTTCGTTATACGCTTGATAGCCAGTATATGCGCGAGCTAGACAAGGTGCGGATAGGTCGCCACCTCAAGCCTTTTGGCATGAAACGAATTTCTTATTTTGCCAAAGATGTAGAAGACGCAATGCACACCACTCAGATGTTTCGCTGGGATGGCGGTACGGAGTTGTTTTTGCAGATTAATCTAGCTGATGTTAGCGAGGAAGATAGTCAGACGCTGCTAGATAACGGCGTTAATCAAGTTGGAAATGTTATGAAAGGAAAAAGCAAATAAAGCAGTAAAAAACAAACAATAATCGTATATAAAAGCGACAGAAATCTTTCTTCTTGTCGCTTTTTTTGATGTTTATCTTCCCTTAACATTATATTATGCAAGTGTAGTAAAGCTAATAGTCTAAACTCTGGTTTTCACTTTCAATAATTGAGAGAAAGGAATATAATGCGTCTATAAATAACTTTTGTTTCGTTTAATGGAAGGAAGTGCTATCATGGGCAACGTTACAAATTTCTGGACGCATTTTTTCGACTATAAAGGAACGTGTAAACGCAAAGAATATTGGCTTGGTCTTATAATCAATGGAGTGTTTTTATTCGTTGTTTGGTTTTTCTTATCATTTTTACTAGGCATCTCTGCTGGTTCAGCAGATGCGGAAGAAGCTACTTTTGTTGGGCTTGCGGTCTTTATTGCGTTTCTTATTGGTATTATTTTTCTTTTAGGCTACCTCAGTTCCTCAGCTAGAAGACTACGAGACAGTGGATTTCCTGCGTTGCTATTATTGATGCTTATTGTTCCATTTTTGACTATTGTTATCTTTGTGCTTACTTGCCTTCCCACTAAAAAGGAAAACAGACACTAACTGTGCAGAGAATGCTCCGACCTAGAAAGAAGTGGGGAAGATGAAAAGGGAAAGAAAATATAAGTATAGTTTGGGAATGGTTCTTTTTTTGGTGCTATTCCTTTTTGCGTTGTTTCCCCTAAAAACCTCCGCTTTGCCTGATACTCTGTCCGGAACGCAAGCCTTTTCTTCCATTGGCAATTACGAAGTGCTGATGTTCAAAAGCACAACTGGTAGCGAAACAGTGAACATCAATTTGCCAAACAATGCGAATATTGCAGGAGCATTTATGGCTTATGAAAGCGAAGTTTCCGCTAATGTAGCTAGTCTAAGTGATACTGCTTCAGTTCCGCCAATGGTTCAGGGGCAGGCTATGCTTATTCAAGCACCTAATGGAAATACTATTTCTTGTGCAGGCGCTACCCAGCTTCTTACAGGCGACATCACGCAAAATCCGCAGGATAACAATGCCAGTGTCAATCAATTTGCAGACATTACCGATTTTTTGAAAGCCCATGGTTCAGGGGCATACACCAACATTTCAACAAATGTCGGGAGTAAATGGGCAAGTAGCATTGTCTATGTCATTTTGGAAGACAGTAGCTTTCCTTTTCAAGATGTCATTTTGACCAGTTTTTGTGGAAACGATGCCACTGCTACTGGTGTAGTAAGCAACAGCTTAAACGTGAATCTAACGCCACCTTATATGACACCTGCAGGACAAACTGGTACAATCACTACATTTATGGGTACGTTTGATGCAGGTGACTCGCTTAATATTAACTATGGTTCAACTAGTCTTTCTCTCCCTTCTAGTTTGTCGGGTGCTTTTGTTACTTGTTCTTATTTAGTAAGCAAACCAACAAGACAGCTTAGTTTCTCCCTTACCCTTACAAATGGTTCAAGTCCAACCACTATAAACGGGGAAAACATCTCAACTTTTTTGCTTCAAATTCCAATTTCACCAACTTTTGTTACTTATTCCTTGATAGACCAAAATGGCTCAATTATTCCGTACAGTGCAGGTGCATCTCTATCATCTAATATATGGACTGACCCTGACGACAGCAGTGTGCCAGAAGTTTTGAACAGTGCAGGAAAACTGTATCTAAATGGAATTTCAGGACAAGCCTTTCCTCATTTTACCGCACCTGCACTCACTGGCTACTCTTATGTATCTGAACTCTCAGACACACCGTCTTTTATATTTCAAGGGAATGCACCTTCTAATGTGAACTACCAGTATTATGAACTCTCGGACCTAGTAATCCCTCAAGGCAGTTGGCAGATAAACGATTCCAGCTATCAAGTTGGCAAAAAGATTACCGCAACCTTTAACCAGCCTGTCAATAACTTCAATATCCCTTATCGTTACAGTAATTGGGAGACTACCCTAACTCTGCCCTCTGATTTTGTTAGTCCAACTATTCAAGTGTTGGACAATACAGGAAAGAGCGTAACTGCTCAAATTGATAATCTAGGAAACAATCAATACAAAGCCACCATCTCGCCCGATACAATGGCTGCCCTTGCTTTCAATGGGGAAACATACAGCTTTGTAGCAACTGGTACACTCAATGCTCAACTAACCGACCAAACCGTACTGAATTTCAATGCAGATACGGTTATTAACGATACAAGCACAAATACTCCTTATCAAACCAATCCTATCTCTCATAAAATTACCGTAAAAGTGAAATATCTTCGTCAAGGCTCTACTGATAGTGTAGCCAAATCTTCTATTTATGTATTTGGTTACGGCAAGGCATGGTCTGTACCGCCTTTAGCTGTTCTTCCAACAGGCTATTATTTAGACACGCAAACAACCAAAGATGTGATGTCTGGGGATAAATTGAATTTTACAGACAAGACATTGACCTACTACTATGCACCAATCGAAAAGAATATCTTTGTAAATTATTACGATGAATCAGGCACAAAGATTGGCGACAATTCTTTCAAGGCGAACTATCTTGAAAGCTACACTACCAGTGCGCAGGATATCGAAGATACTTATAGCCTGCTGACAAACCGTATTCCAAAAAACGCCACAGGGATTGTTGGCAACACAGATGTTACCGTCAACTATTACTATCGGAAGACAAAGGGCTATTGGGTAGATTTAGGTTATCACAGCAGTGGTATTACACGCCTAGATTATCACGGACATATCCGCTCAAATGCCTTGCAATATGCAGACGGTCAGATGATTACCTTGATTAACACAAAAAACGGCATTCTTCTTTATCAAGACGATAAAGAAGGTTCTGTCATGGAAAAAGAGATAAACTCTGGAAAAATCGAAACCTTGAAAGTCGGCAACAACGACTCCATAACCGTTCAAGTACAGGCAATGGGGAGTGCGATTATTACACGCAAGACTCCTGTATATACTATGGTTACGCAAATTTCAAAAGGAAATTTTAGCAATACGACCAAGATTTATAACGGAAAAACATTGGTTGAAGAAGACAGCTACCAAGCCAATGGAGTAAAAGGTGTGCTGTTGAATCAGCAAATCAAAAAATTCATCAGCGGAAGATATGTTGTTACTTCTAAGAAAATATTGACTGGCTCAATCAACACGCTCAATCAAAGTGCGCAAGATGCTCCTGCTACGGAATATGTCATGCAGATGAAGGGAGAAACCCAAGATGTAAGCAATCAGTTTGACCAAAAAAATTTGATTTCTGCAGCTTTTACTCCAACTGTTCCTAACACTCCTAGATTAATGCTTATTTTCCGACCACTCTTTTATCTTACTAAAGCCCATGCAGATGAAGAAACCAGCGATACTACTGATACTGATGAAGAAACGGAGACAGATACAACAGACATAACCACAGATGATGATGTAATGGCGGAAAACAATTCTACCTTTACAAGCTCTTTGACTGGTTCTGCTACTATCCCTGAAAATCCAGAAGACTCTTTCAAGGAAAGCACAGGAGATATGGATGATACCGCCCGAATGAACCAAACAGCCAACCCTAGTTTTGAAGTATCAGTTACCGACAATGACAAGGTCTTGGCAAATCAAACCTTGCCTGACAATGCGACCATGCAAGCGGAAATCCCACCCGAAACAGACGGACTGTTACCTGCTACCCTTGAAATTCAACCAACCAATGATGATATAGGTATCACACAACCGCTAAGCGATGATGGTGTCCTGCCAAGCATGGGGGAAGTTAATCCTGTCAGCACACTTTTGCGTGTCTTTGGTATGCTCTTAGTGGCAATCAGTTTGCTTCTTCTCAATCGCAAGACAATCCATAAAGCAATGAAGAAAGTGGATAAAAAGAAACTGACAAAATTCTTCAATGGCTTTATGGTCTTTGTCTTGCTCTTTACTTCGCTCAGCATTTCGCCAATGGATGTTGGGGCAAGACATAGAGGACACAGTTGGTATTATAGTCTTACTAGAATTTTCTCTTATCAAGCTCCAGCACCTAGAAGACAAGTTTATACACCCGTTTATTACCCTAGACCTGTCCGTGTCTATACACCTCCTGCGCCACGCCCTGTCATTCGGCAGATTGTTTGGCAAGCACCTCGCCCTGTTTATCATGCACCAGTCTATCATTCTGCCCCAAGACCCGCACCTAGACCTGCGCCAGCACCACCAGTCAGAAGATACACACCGCCAGCTCCAAAACCAAGACCAGTTGTGCCACCTCGTGTAACCGCAAAAGCGAAGACTCGGAAAAAAGCGCAACCAAGTCTTGCCAACACTTTCTTTGGTGCGTTCAAAAAAGTTGGAAAACTTGCGAAAAAGGCAGTTGTTGGCTATGCTAATTTGTATGTAAACGCTGGAAAAACAGCTTTTACAGCTCTTAAGGCTGCCACAGGCAATAAGAAAGCCCAAGCGCAATTAGCGAGAACCATTTCATCAGGTATCAAGACTGTCAGGAAGATTGCAGCTCCTGCAGTCCATTTTGGTGTAAAAATTGGCAAATCACTCGCTCATGGTACAGTTGGCTTTGTGAAAGGATTCGGTGCTTCACTTTGGGACACTGCCAAAGCTTTTGTTCACACAGCTGTTTCAGCAGGGAAATTAGCAATTTTGGCAGGAAAAGCCGCTATCGGCGACAAGAAAGCCCAAAGACAGCTCAAAGCTAAGGTCAACCATGCAATCAAAACAGCAAAAAGCGTTGGGAAAGCTCTAGTATTTGCAGTGAAACACCCAATAAAAGCCGCAAGAAATGTTGTAAAAACAGCCAAAGCTCTATACAACGTTTTAAACGAGACGATTAAGAAAAAAGGACTTGGATATGTTCTAGGCTATGCTGGAGGTCAAATTCTGACTTCATACTTGACTGGTGCGGTTGGCGGATTGGCAGTTGCGAAAGGGGCAAGTTTGGCAATTACTGCTCTTAAGAGTGTGAAGAATGGAGAAAAACTTCTCAGCTTAGCAGATAAAGCGAATAATGTTCGCAAGAAAGTTATGCTTGTTGAGCAACGAGAAAAGGCAGCTAAGAAGCTTTATTCAGGCGCTGAAAAAATTGTTAAACTAGGCAAGAAAGTTACACCAAAAGTTCTTAAAAAGACTGTTCCTGTATTGGCGAAGAAAGCTATTCTTGCGGTTCCTAAGAGAATTATCAAAGATACGAAAGAATTCTTTGTTTCTATTGGTGGAATAAAAATTCCTGTTCATTTAGAAATTAGGCAAACTGTTTATACCAATGGAACACTTGGACCAATGGGCTATAAGATTGATAGCGAAGACCTTAATAGTTTGGTAAGTAGATTTGCTGCTAATCAGGGTCTCAAAAAAACAATAAATAAAGAAACTTCCGCTAATTTGAAGTTAGTGAAAAATCTATCGAAAGTTACCGTTCCAAAAGAATTTGGGAAAAATACGCTTAAGCATTTAATGGTTGGCGATGTTGAAAAGAACAGTAAAGGCGTATTGGAAGCACACGGATTTCACTCAATATATCTTCAGGATAGCAATAGTAAGGTATTATACCCACTTTCCAAGCGTGACAAATTTGGAGTTTACAATGCTAAAGTTATGGTGAATGGAGTCAAAAAAGGAGCAATGTCCACCATGTTTCCTGATGATTGGACACCACAGACTATTGCAAACGCCATTAGTGAAGCAATGAAAAATAAAACACCTGTTCCAAAGAGAGATGGATTGTATCAAGGCGAAACTTCTAATCATATGAGAATTGAAATTAAAATTGTCAATGGAAAAATTGATACTGCCTACCCTGTATGGCAAGGGGGTGGCAAATAAGATGAATTTAGAATATCGGTTTGAAAAATTTGTTCTACCAAGCGGGATTGTTTCTGGCGTTCCGACTATCCTCTTCCAAGATGAACTAGCTAATAATAGCATGCTTGATGAATTTCTTAAAAGCTTAGATATGGATTATGGGGAAAATGAATTTTTTGATATGTTAGATAATTATTGGCATTTAGACGAAAATGAAAGAGGTGCAAATACTGAGTTATGGACAATGGATGTTAATAAAGATAATACTGTTACTATATATGGCTGGGAAGAGTTGCATAGGAGAACGTCAATCGAGGACTGCTATATCAATCCATCCATCACACTTAGTATTGATGAAATTAAAAAATTGATAATTGAGTATCGAAAAAGAGCAAAAGAGTATAGGAAAGAGGTTAGAGAAATTAATAAAAAAAATGGCTTTAATTAGGATGTGTCTTAAAACTATCTAAATAAATCCTTTAATTCTTACTTCGTCAACCCAAAAATAGCAGCCACATAAACAAAAGATAAGAATGACTTAGCCAGTTTATCGTATCGTGTCGTAATACGACGGAAATGCTTTATTTTATTGAAAAAACATTCCACCAAATGTCTTTCCTTTGGTGGAATAAAAAAACCTGTTCATTTAGAGATTAGGCAAACGGTTTATACTAACTGAACACTTGGTCCTATGGGCTATAAGATTGATAGTGAAGACCTCAATAGTTTGGTTAGTAGGTTTGCTGAAAATCATGGATTAAAAACAGAAGGTACTGTGGGTGGAAAATCTCACATGAATAAAGCATTAGAACGTATCACAAGTTTAGAAAGAATCATTAAACAACAAAAGCTCAATGAAAAAGATTTGAGAATAGCTAAAGAATTATTAGAAGACTTGAAGAAAGCTGTAAGAGGTGAATAATAATGAAGTCCAGCCAACTAAACCAAGTTTTATTAGACTCGTTTCCCGAATTAAAAGACAATATCGAAGAAGAAATTTCTTGGCAAGATGGGATGGACACTGGTTCACATCTTATTTTCGGGGATGTATTTACCCCATTCATTTTAGAATTTCTAAAAAATGAAAACAATGATATTTTAGGACGTATTGCCTTTTTCTTGGAGAAGACGCTAAAAATAGACGATGAATATGCTTCTGAAGTAATCTATCTAAGTGTCCTTGAAAGTATAGAACCTTATTTTGATAAAAATTCCAATTTTTATCAGATGTTAGGACCTCTATCTAAAAAAGCACTGGAGGATATAAATATATTTTGGAATCCTTGAGTTGTTAAGAAAAACACGAGAAAATTATTTGAGAGGTGCTAAAATGTTTTCCTTTTTCTACAGTATGCTAATGTTACAGCCAATAAGTCCGCCCACGTTCATGATTCTTATTGACAAGCTTTCAAAAATGGAAATTGTTTTTAATAATTTTCGATTTTATGATATTCGTTCGAAGGAGTTCACTTGGGATAAGCTTTATAATACCTCAGAAACCTTAGAAGAAAAACTAATAATTGTAGAGACTATTCAAGAATTAAATAAAAACTTTGAAGAAAAGACTATAGCAAAGTTTGATATGATTGTAAAAAAGGAAAAATTTGAAGCAACTATTTCATTAATCAATGAAAAATACTATGAAATATGTTTTTCTATTGACTATGAAAATTCAGATGATAATAAAAAACTTTTCTCAAAAAAGTTAATTAAAGATATTATCGAAACATTAAATCCAATATCTTTAGTTTCAGGAGTTGAGGAGAGTGTGCTAACAATAAATCAAACTAATTTTTATATGTCAAAAAATGTATATGAATACTATACTAAGGATTCAAAATATAAATTACCAATGTTTAAAAGATTAAGAGATATTGACTGCGAGACGGTAAACAATGGAAAATTATTTACAAAAAATAATTTCTTAAGTAGCTAATAACAAAATTGATAGACATGTCACTTAATATGGCGATTTAAGAAAAAGAATTCATGGGAAAAATCTTATTTTCTGCCTTTTTCTTGTAGCTTTTGTAGGAACACCGAAATAATTTCGGATATACAGATAAGTATACCATCTATGGAAGAATTAGAGATACTTCTTGAAAAAATCTCTTAACGAAATTTGATATGATTGTGAAAAGGGCGGAATATGAGGATAATATTTCATTAATCAATGAAAAATATTATGAGCTATGCTTTTCCACCGATTATGAGAACTCAGATGATAGTGAAAAATTGTTCCCAAATCAATTCATTAAGGATATTATAACAATTTTAAAATCCAGCTACTCTAGTTTCTGGAATTGGAGAAAGCATGCTGACAATAGACCAAACTAATTTCTATAAATCCCAAAATGTATCTAAATTTGCACTGAAATACAAGATATAAATTACCAAAAATTTAAGAGTGGGTATAAATATTATGGATAAAAGATATATATGTTTAGTCTGTGGATACAATAGATTGGAAGAGTTACCCTACGGCATAGACGGTTATCCGTCGTACGAAATTTGTGCTTGTTGTGGTTTTGAATATGGCTATGATGACTTAGACCGAGGGGAAAGTTTTAAAGAATATAGAGAAAAGTGGCTAAACAATGGAGCACAATGGTTCGTTCCAAAAGAGCGACCTGCACATTGGAATTTGAGCGAACAACTTAAAAATATTACAAAATACGAATCACAATAACAGGATAATAACCAATATGATAAATGAACAAACAGAAATCTTAGATTGAGGACATTGGAAATAAGAGACCCTAAAGCAAAATTTAGTATTAAAATCAGATATTAGGAGGACATGGAATATGAAAGAACTTTGGGAAAATTACACAAGCATTTCGGTACCCGATGACTATTGGATAAAAAAAATAGAACACGATGTTGAAGAACTCAGGATTAGATATGTTTTTGACATGGAGAGTCTTAATGAAGGGTTTTACTTAGTATTTAACGATACTTTATCCTTTAATTACTCAGATATTCATGGAGCAATAATAAGATTACAGAAAATGCCAAAAAGTATTTTCAAGAACCAAATCAATGGGATATATATCGCTACTTCCTCTAACTATATGAATAATTTTATTATTGAGTCACAAGGAACTTTAGGGAAATTAGAGGAAGTAAAACATTATCTATTAGTAGATGAATATAATGATAAAATCATAGATGTGCTTGCTTTATCTGAACCGAAGATAGAATGGATAATCAATGATTAGGAAATTAAGAAGTGCTTAGACGGCTTTAGGAGATGTGAGGGAAAATATTGGTGAAATCCGTTTTTCTGTTTGTTTTGAAATACGACAAGCTGTTTATTATAACGGTATGCTCGGTCTATTCAGTATGATTTCGATAGGGAAGGACTAAGTAGTTTGAACAGAAGTCTGCTGAAAAACATGGAATTAAGGAAATAATTAAGAAGAAAAAACAGAGTAGCTTACCGAAGTAGGTTGTTTTTGAAAATTCACTTAAAGCAAATGTCCCAAAAAAATGGTAAAGCTCAAACATCCCAAAATGTAGCGAAATTACTCGCGAAATTACTCAGAAATATCCCCAAGCCTAAGGTCAAGGTCTGTCCCCCTCAGCTTAAGCTTTTATGCTATAATTAGAACAAATATCACAAAAAACAGGTGAGAACATGGCAGAAGAGATTAATTTAACAGGGCAAGATGTCGTCAATATCGTTGCCAGATATATGAAAAAAGAAGAAGTAGCCTTTGTGGAGCACGCGCTAGAATACGCAAGCAACGCCCATAAAGACCAAATAAGAAAAAGTGGCGAGCCTTACATCATCCACCCCATTCAAGTAGCTGGGATTTTGGCGGAGCTGCACATGGATTCGCGGACAGTTGCGACAGGTTTTTTGCATGATGTTGTAGAAGATACGGACACCACGCTAAAAGACCTAGAAGAAGAATTCGGCAAAGATGTCGCCATGTTAGTTGACGGCGTAACCAAATTGGGTAAGATTGAATACAAATCCCACGCCGAGCAATTAGCCGAAAACCACCGAAAAATGCTTTTAGCAATGGCACAAGATTTGCGAGTTATCCTCGTGAAACTTGCCGACAGACTGCATAATATGCGTACGCTCAAGCATCTAAGAGAAGACAAGCAAAAGCGTATTTCCAAAGAAACGCTGGAAATCTACGCACCATTGGCACACCGTTTGGGTATCAGCAGGATAAAATGGGAGCTAGAAGACACCAGTTTGCGTTACCTCAATCCTCAGCAGTATTACCGCATTGTGCATTTGATGAACTCCAAGCGTGCCGAGCGTGAGGCTTATATTACAGAGGCGGTCAGTGAGATTAAGAGTGCTACTGAGGAACTGGATATTTATGCAGAAATCTACGGTCGTCCAAAGCATTTGTACTCTATTTACCGCAAGATGAAAGACCAGAAAAAGCAGTTTGATGAGATTTATGACCTCTTAGCCATTCGTGTCATTGTGGATAGCATTAAGGACTGTTACGCTGTTTTGGGTGCCATTCACACCAAATGGACACCAATGCCGGGGCGTTTCAAGGATTATATTGCCATGCCCAAAACCAATATGTACCAGTCTATTCATACAACTGTCATTGGGCCAAACGGCAATCCACTGGAAGTGCAGATTAGAACCACTGAGATGCACGAGATAGCTGAGTTTGGGGTGGCGGCTCACTGGGCTTACAAGGAAGGCATTACTGAAAAAGTCGAAACGGACGCTGTTTCAAGTACGCTTTCATGGTTCCATGAGATATTGGACTTGCAAAAAGAATCCACTGACGCGACCGATTTCATGGAAGGTGTCAAGGGCGATATCTTCTCTGATAAGGTCTATGTTTTCACGCCTAAAGGAGATGTTACCGAGCTGCCAAATGGCTCAGGACCGATTGATTTTGCCTATTCCATCCACTCGCAAATTGGCGACAAGACGGTTGGTGCAAAGGTCAATGGCAAGATGGTTCAGCTGGACTACCGCTTAAAAACGGGCGATATTATCGAGATTGTTACCTCGTCCAACTCATTTGGTCCAAGTCGCGACTGGTTGAAACTGGTCAAAACAACCAAAGCACGCAACAAGATTAAACGCTTCTTCAAGGCGCAAGACCGCGAGCTTTCTATCACAAAAGGTCGTGAGGCTGTAGCCAAAGAACTGGTTGAGATGAATTACAACACTGCTGTTTTCCTCAACAAACAGCATATTACCAAAGTCTTGCAGCGATTTAACTTCCACAATGAAGACGAGCTATTTGCCGCCATCGGCTTTGGCGAAATCTCGCCAGTAACTGTGGCAAATCGCCTAACCGAAGAAGAACGCCGAGTAATTGAGCGCGAAAAAGCCAAAGAAAAGGCTGACGAGCTCATGCACGGCTCAGTCAAGGTAGATAAAACGCCAGAGAAGATGAAAATTCGCCACGACGGCGGGATTGTTATTCAAGGTGCCAACAACCTCATGGTTCGTCTGTCCCGTTGCTGCAATCCCGTGCCGGGAGACGACATTGTCGGCTACATCACCAAAGGTCGCGGGATTTCTATTCACAGAAAAGACTGTCAAAATCTAGCAAATTCCCCAGAAGTGCAGGAGCGCTTGATTGAAGTCGAGTGGGAAGAAGAGCTGACCAAGACCAAGAGCAAGGAATACATCGCTGAGCTTGATGTTTACGGCTTTAACCGCTCAGGCTTGCTAAATGATGTCCTGCAGGTAGTCAGCACCCAAACCAAAAATCTAGTAAGTGTCGATGCCAAACCAACCAAAGACAAGATGGCATCCATTCATCTGGCGCTGGGTATTCATGATATTAACCATTTAACCTTGCTGGTTGATAAGATAAAAAGCATACCAGATGTCTATGCTGTCCGCCGTACTAATGGATAATTTAATATGGTACGAGGTTGAGCCGAAAGTCTGTAGCCCACTAAGACAACCGAACATTCCCGCAGCTGATTAGGCGCGAAAGAATTACAACCCCTTGACGCTTCAGCGTTTAGGGGTTGTTTGAGGCTCGCGAGTAATGGAATTCGGCGGGTTTTGCCGAAGTCGCTTACGTCCTGGTGCTTTAATGTTCGGTTGTCTTAGTGGGCAGAAGACTTTCGGTTCAACCTTTTTTGTTTTGGAGATTGCTTTCAGTTCAAACCAAGAGCCAATCATGCTAAAATGCAGATAAACCCAATTATGAAAGGGTATGGTAGTATGAAAGCAAGAAAATTTCTCTATTATTTAGGCACAAGCCTAAGCCTTTTTATCGGACTTTGGCATTTTACCGTTCCCTATTTATTCAACTGGGCAAGCTATATTTCTCCTGAATATCGCAGTTTGATTGTGGCGATGGATTGGATTAATTTCTTTTTTTCACTCCTTTTATCCGGTTTGAGCCTACTTCTTCTCTTTTTTGGACGCAAGATTTTGGCTGGAAACAAGGAACTTCTTGTTTTTTATTGCCTATTAGTATTTGTCTGGTTTTGCCGCGTAATACTTTCATTTATCGAGCCTTTTCCAGTAGGTGCATTGGCCCAACAGATGTCATCACTTGTTATTTTTATAATTTTATTGTTATCCGTAAGGTTTAAGTAAGCAACATTTAAAAACTCGTGTTATAATTTAGAAAGATAATAGATAGAAAGGGTGAGAGAACATGCATCAAATCGACTTGACTGAATTGGTTGCCAAAAATTTTTTGGAGGAAAAACCATACAAATCTGGCACAACTTCCACTTTTACTGCCGGACCTTTTGACAATGTAACCCCATGCGAAATCAATGACTTGCGAAAAGGAATTGGAGAAGTTAGCATTGAAGACCTTTTGAAAGCAAGTGTTGACAACATTGATATCGAAGAAGTAAACGCAACAAGACGCAGTTTCAAAGTGACAGTAACTTACTCATGGAAATTATCCTTAAAAGACAAAATGAAACTGATGATGAAAAAATAGCCAAATATGTTATACTAGACCTTTCCTCAACAGGAGAGGTCTATCTAATGGAGGTTTGAAAATGTCTAAGAAAAACAAAGATATCGAAGTAACAGTAGAAGAAGTCAAAAGAAATGCTGGCAACACACAGATTGTTGTCAACCGACTAACTATCGGCAAGCAAGAAATCGGCTTTGTCATCCCCCTTGAAAACGGAAAATTTCAAGTAGAAAAAGACGGGAAAGTTCTTCTGACAGTAAAAACGCTAGACGAAGGTTTTGAGGAATTAATCTCTGAATACAATTTGCATCAATAATTGAAAAAAATGCAAAGTTTTCCTTGAAAAAACTGAAGGCTTTGGGTATTATATTGTAGTTGAGTTGAAATGGCTTAGCAAAAGTAATATCCAAACACGGAAGGGTAGCGAAGAGGCTAAACGCGGCGGACTGTAAATCCGCTCCTTCGGGTTCGGGGGTTCGAATCCCTCCCCTTCCATTGCTGTGAAACTTGAGATTTCTTGAGTTGAGCAGTATAACTTTTCTTCGTGATTGTTTCTCTGGAATTGATTTTTTGAAAGTTTATCAGTTTTGAGAGAAATTATTTTATGCGTCGCACGCAATCGGGCTCTTACAAAGCAGTCCCTAGGAAAAAAGATAAAATTCAATTTAGGCAAAGAGCGCCTAAAGTGAATTTTCCTATTTTTCTACGGGCCTAAACGCTTTGACGAGCACCTAAATTTTGGGGTATAGCCAAGCGGTAAGGCAAGGGACTTTGACTCCCTCATGCGTTGGTTCGAATCCAGCTACCCCAGTTGCTGTGAAACTTTGGTTCTGTGCCAAGCACAGGTTCATTAGTTGAACAGTACTAAGCGAATGTAAGTGAGCTTAGTTACATATGCCTATAAGTCTTGTCCTTTGCGGGCAGGGCTTTTCTTTTAATTTTTTTCTCAAGTAAAATACATACTATTGCAAATCAGTCAAAAAAATGGTATTCTATTGCTTGTAAGTGATTACAAAAGGTACAATAAATACCATAATATAGATAGGAAAGGAAGAGTCGAAATGGGATTATTTGGATTCGGAAAGAAAAAAGAAGAAAAGAAAGTAGCACCAGTTGTAGATAAGAAAGAAACAGTTGTAGCTGAAACTCCAGCTGCTCCTAAAGCACCTAAAGCAGAAGGCGAACGCGTTGTATGCCGTATTTTCTGTTCAGCAGGAGCATCTACTTCTCTTTGGGCACAAAACGTGCAAAAAGCAATGGACGCTGCTGGTCGCGATATGGAAATCAAAGCTTACTCAATCTCTGTTATTGATGATGAAGCAGGCGTTGCAGACGTTATCTTGATTGGCCCACAAACTCGCTACGTTGAAAACGACGTAAAAGCGAAATTCCCAGATAAAACAGTTGCAGTTGTTCCAATGCAAACATTTGGTTTGATGAACGGCGAGCAAGGATTGAAATTTATCGATTCATTACTTTAAGAAAAATAAAAAAGAGAAGGCTCAGGTCTTCTCTTTTTATTACGGATAATCTGAAATTCTTCCGCCTACTTTGCAATCCGAACATTAAAGCAGCTGGACGCAAGCGACTTCGGCAAAACCCGCCGAATTCCATACCCCAAGGGTACTTCCTTCGGGCGTTGCAACGTGAGCCTCATACTGAGAGTAAACGGCATAGGCGTCAACTCTCAGTAATTCTTTCGCGCCAAAAACGCTGCGGGAATGTTCGGGTTGCAAAGTAGGCGGAAGAATTTCAGGTCAGCTTTTTTTTTAGTTGCAAATGATGAATACGAACAGCCAAATCAGCAAGTTGTTTGGTCGAAATAATCGTATCCACCAAAAACAGCTTGTCCTTTGGCAACTCACTCATATAACTATTGCTCAAGATAATGTCATATTCATCCAAACCACTAGTTGCTAGCAGGAGGTCGAAAATCTTCCCTTCATAGACTTGCGCCTGCATTTCGTGTGAAAAATGGATATTCATCCGCGACTTAAGCGTATAAGCATGGTTGGTCCCAAATGTTGAGACAATCAGAATATTTATCTTCTTTTTTTCTTCTTCAAGGCGAATTGGCAAATCGCGCCACTCGGAAAAAAGTGCCTCTAACACGGCATAAAACATTTCTGAATACCACGGAAAGAGCATTTTCCTTTCCAACAACTGCAATTCTTCCTGCACTTTTACGCAAAATTCCTGATAGTCATCAGTTATCCGGCTAGGACGAGAAGAAAAGTAGTTAGGAATAAAGCAATATTGATGCGGAAAAGACTTGTAGCTAGTGTATATGCTAATCAAACGGTCAATCACTTGCTGTTTGTTGTCCGGCAAAATCTCGACATTTAGCTCAGTTGATAGATTATGGATAAAGCTTGAAACAAACTCGGAAATTCGTACTTTTTCCCCCTCATTGTCCCATGCGTACAAGAAGTGCATGACTGTTTGGGCGATTTCCAGCTCCCAGCCTTGTGCTAGCTCGAAGTCCAAAGCTGCTGCTAGGTATTCTTTTTCATCCAACATCGTATTGTAAACCAGTTGGTCGCTTTTAGAATTGGCTCGGATGGACTTGAGTAAAAAACCTTGTTTCATGCGAATAAGTGTAACCGCAACAGCGATTGCTACTTGATTAAGCAAGCGGTCGTCCATTTTTCTGCCTAGTTTTTGCCCAATTCTTTGCACCATTTTTACCAAGCGTTCCCGATTAATATCGGCAAAAGGCCAGTAATAAATCTCATAAACCTGCTCAAAAAAGTTGGAAAACAGAAGGCGGATATGCCTTTCCTTGTCCCCAATAATCGAGCAAGGCTGCGTGTGAAACGTAATCCCCAAAGGCGAAAATTCCTTGTCAATGGCACGAACCATGCGATAAAGCGAACTTTCAGATAGGAATAATTTCTTACCCCATTCGTTAATTGAATAATTCGGCTCAAGGAAAACTTCCTTTAAAAAACGCATAACGCCAGACTTTTGCAGGACTTCCTTATGCAAGGAGTGCATATTATGCAGATGATTAAAACTCACTCTTGCTCCGCGATATTTGGAGAAATCCAGCTTGAGATAGTCCGACCAATTTTCCTCAAAGAACTTAAAATCACTCAAAAGTGTTTTGCTGGAACAATCAGAAGCACTAGCCAGCTCTTCCAAATTGACCCAATCCCTTTTTTTCTCCAGATAATCAACGACTTTTAGCCGACGTTTTTCTGAACTTGTTAATAGATTATTCATCACCATTCCCCCTGTTTTTCATTCTAACAATAATAGTAAAAAATGAACACTCAAAAGGTGGAAAATTTCAGGGCTTTGTAGTAGAATTTGAGGCGAAACTAAAAACTATGAACATGAGAGGATACTTTCACAATGGCAAAATTAGTATTTGCGCGTCACGGTTTATCAGAATGGAACAAGAGCAACCTATTTACTGGCTGGGCTGATGTAGATTTGGCTGAGCAAGGAGTTGAAGAAGCAATCAAAGCAGGGATTTTGGTAAAAGAAGCAGGCATTGAGTTTGATATTGCTTTTACATCTGTTTTGAAACGTGCGATTAAAACAACCAACTATGTATTGGAATTCTCTGATCAACTTTGGGTTCCAGTGGAAAAATCTTGGAGATTGAACGAGCGTCACTATGGCGGATTGACTGGCTTGAATAAAGCTGATGCAGCTGCGAAACATGGCGATGAGCAAGTGCACATCTGGCGTCGTTCTTATGACACTTTGCCACCAATGATGCCTCGTGATGACGAGCATTCAGCGCATTCTGACCGTCGTTATGCTCTGCTTGATGACACAGTTATTCCAGATGCTGAAAACTTGAAAGTTACTTTAGAGCGCGCTCTTCCATTCTGGGAAGACAAGATTGCTCCAGCTTTGAAAGAAGGCAAAAATGTCTTCATCGGCGCACACGGCAATTCAATCCGCGCTTTAGTAAAACACATCGAACAATTAAGCGATGACGAAATTATGGACGTTGAAATCCCTAACTTCCCACCATTAGTTTATGACTTTGATGAAAAATTAAAAGTGTTGGATAAATACTATTTAGAAGAAAAATAAGCCTTGCTTACTGAACCAGTCAATAAAGCTGGTTCGGTTTTTTTGTATGAAAAAAGCTCTCGGAAAACTTCCAAGAGCTTTAACTTGTTTATTAAGCATCAATACCCGGAGCTAAACCAAGCTCTGCTTGAACGATCCAGATAAGTTTCTCAAAGTCACCTTTGGCATCAGCGAAGATACCGTTTGATACATCATCGCCTTCTTCGTCACTTGCATCCAAACCTTCTTGGTAAAGACCAGTCATGTAGCGAAGAGATTCCACCAAACCTTTGAAACGATCTTCAGTTGAAACAGACCAATCGCCCGGTGCGCTTTCTAGTTTTGTGTTTTCAGCAAATTCCTTCAAAGTTGAGTAAGGAGAACCATCCAAAGTAATCAAACGCTCGCTGATTTCATCTAGTTGCTCTTCAACCTGACCCATGTATTTATCCATTTTTGGATGCAATTTGATGAAGTTTGCTCCTCGCATATACCAGTGAATTTGGTGGATTTGTACTGACAAAGCTGAAAGGTCAGCAACTGCTTGATTTAAGATAGCTTTTGTTTTTGCGTATTTCATTTTATAATCCTCTTTTCATTATTTTATTACTATTTAAGTGTATCGCTTTAATCAAAAATATTCAAGAGGACTGCTTGAGAATTTTTCTCATTGCTATTGCTGAGTGACTGGCTCTTCTTCCTCGGAGCCTTCCGTAATTTCTAGCTGTTCATTGATTTTTTGAACACTTGCTGCAAGCTCTTGAGTGAGTGTTCCCTCATTTTTCTGACCGGTCAAAAAGGCGAAATACATATTGCGGATGGCCTCTTCTTGATGTGGCAATAGATACCATTTGCCGTTATCTATGCCGAAATACAACTGAGTTTCCACAGGTGTTTGGCTCACTTGCATTTCTGGGATGCTAGTCCGTAATTTTTCTACCATTAAATCCATAATCGCCTGAGGTGTTGTCGCCAAATCTCGATTGCTCATGACCGTTTGCGTCAAGTCCTGACTGACCTTGCGGAACAAGTCCAAATAGTCCAGTCCGAAAATCTGATAGGACACTCGATATTGCCCTTCTTGCTGCGTTTGCTGCATGACCGTGTTGAAGCTAGTTTCGCTTTTCATGCGACCAATCAAGAGGTTGCTCAGCTCGCTGTTAAGCCCGTCAGGCACCTTTGTATGCTCGGTAGTCATATCATTAAAGAAGTTCTTCGTGATGTTCCTAGCCACACTCTGCATAGCTGCAGAAAGCTCACTACTTTCCGCAAAGTGCTGTTGAAAATCCGATTGTGCCGTATCAAAAACAAGCTGATTTGCAAAAAAAGTCCCCGATTGCCCCGCATTTACCGCTTGCCTAGAAGAAGTGCAACCACCAAGCAACAGCCCTGAGGCTCCTAGTAAAACCAACCAACCTAATTTCATAAAATCCCCTCCTTTCAACTCAAATTCCTTATTCTAATTATATCTTAATTTAATGTAATGCAAAAGAAATACACGATTTTATTCATTGTGTCGTACTTATTTATAGGAGGCGATGAAATGTTTTCACTACTATTGATAGCGAGTCTATATTTTTCATGGGAGGATTTGCGGGAAAAGGAGATTTCTGCCCTTGTATTTTATGCGGTATTTGTGGCTTTTGCTGGACTTAATTGGAGTAATATTTACCGGTCGATACCATTTCTTTTGCTGGCTTTTTTGGCGTGGCGCTTTACTATTGGTGTTGGCGAGGGAGATTTTTGTTTACTGGCGATGTACGCTTTAGTTTATGACTGGGAGGAATGTCTGTTGATTTTATTTCTAGCAGCCTTTAGTGGATTGATCTTTTCCCTTTTGTACCGAATTGTTACAGGAATATATATGAAAACCCTACCATTTATTCCTTTTTTAACAATCGCTTTGTTTCTTTATGACAGTTTTGTTAAGAGCAACCACAACATATTGACGAGCGTTTCCATTATCTATATACTTGTTCAGGAAATTATTTACACATAAGAGCTATTGAGTTTACACATAGGAGTTTATACAAATGCAATTAACTAGACCAGATTTTATTAGAGAAAGTTCGTTTTACAAGAGAAATATGACAGATAAGGCTGTAGAAAAGCGTAAAAAGTTTTTCTTTGTCTTTGTTTCAACGCTTTTGGTTGTCCTGCCAATCTTTATTTATGCTGTAACGAAATTGTCTTATTAAAATAGAAAAATTATCAAACAAATCATTGACTTATGCTTAAAAATCTAGTAATATGTTCAACGGTATTGTTTACCCCATTGGAAGGCCCCGGAACCCAAAAATGAAATGTAAACACACACACGAAAAAGGAGATACACTATAATGATGCGTACAACATATATGGCCAAAACTGGCGAAGTAGAACGTAATTGGTATGTTATCGACGCTGCTGGTATTCCACTAGGACGTCTTTCAACACAAGTCGCAATGATCTTGCGCGGGAAAAACAAACCAACATTTACACCACACACTGACACAGGTGATTTTGTAATTGTTATCAACGCTGGCCAAGTTGCTCTTACTGGTAACAAAGCTCAAGATAAAATTTACTACCGTCACTCAAACTACCCAGGTGGATTGAAATCAATCTCAGCTGGCGAATTGCGTGAAAAGAATTCAGTTCGTTTGATTGAAACTTCAGTTAAAGGCATGCTTCCAAAAGGAACTTTGGGACGTCAACAATTGAAGAAACTTCATGTCTATGATGGTGCAGAGCACAAACACGCTGCTCAACAACCAACAGTATTAGACATCACGAACTTAATTTAAGAAGGAGGAGATTATTTTGGCTAAAGTACAATATGCAGGCACAGGTCGCCGTAAAAATGCAGTAGCTCGCGTACGCTTAGTACCGGGTACTGGTAAAATTACTGTAAATAAAAAAGACGTTGAAGAATATATCCCACACGCAGACTTGCGTTTAGTTATCAACCAACCATTTTCTGTTACTGAAACAGTAGGTGCTTATGACGTTTTCGTAAACGTTGATGGTGGTGGTTACGCTGGTCAATCAGGCGCTATCCGTCACGGTATCGCTCGCGCATTGCTTCAAGTTGACCCAGATTTCCGTTTGTCACTAAAACGCGCTGGACTTCTTACTCGTGATGCACGTATGGTAGAGCGTAAAAAGCCGGGTCTTAAAAAAGCTCGTAAAGCTTCACAATTCTCAAAACGTTAATATTACCTATATATCAATGTTTCAGACACTTCCTTATCTTAAGGAAGTGTCTATTTTTGGATTAATCCCCACCTATTCCCCACTCCTTTTTTTACAAGTTGGTTATACACAAAATCAGCAGGAGTTAAAATAACAACGTTGTCTGAATTAACATAAGTTTTTGTTGTTACAATATCTGAATGGGTTAATGCC
>Ga0268261_10000006_pt1 | contig 180183 bp, 142 predicted proteins | sample TergutNc150P1_FD_190353 | JGI IMG/M metagenome (GOLD analysis project Ga0268261, IMG submission 190353) | Nasutitermes corniger P1 segment gut microbial community from laboratory colony in Florida, USA - Nc150 P1 (SPAdes) (version 2) | ecosystem: Host-associated > Arthropoda: Insects >... | reverse complement strand
GGAAATATTGCCCCAGGAACCCCAACAGTAAATCCGGGCAATATTGGAGTAGGAACAGGCACAAGCGATATGCCAGCTACGGTACCACAAGGCAGAGATGAAGCTGTAGAAACTTTTAAGAAAAAAGATGATAAAAAAGAACAAGAAGCCATTGAAGAAACAGATGACGAAGTAAAGACTACCCAACCAGAAGAATCAAAAACAAAAGGTAGTAAAGCTGCAAAGTCTAAAATTTCTAAGCTAGAAAAATCAGATAAAAAAGAATTGCCAAAACCAAAAGAAGAACTGGAACAGCCAGCAACAAAAACTAGTAAAGCATATGATGCCGTGCTTGTAGATGCTATGGATGTTCTTGATGATTTTAATAGACAGTTTGGTGGGATAAGTTCTTTTAATGGTAATACTGAGCATCTAGAAGATGCTAGAAATGCTATTTCTGCTGCACTCGGTAGACATCAAGCTGCTGAAAGTTTAAACGATTCTAATATTGCTTCAAATTATACAGCTTTGGAGAGTTTAGAAACTGAGTTAACAGCTTTAAAAGCAGATATAGAAAGAGCAAAAAATTACTTAGGAAATGGATACAGTGAAATACGAGACCAATTAGATTATGCTATAAGAAATACAGAAAATGCTATAGTTGCTGTAGGAAATTTAATTGATGAGTATGAGCCAGATACAGCAACACCAGAGGTACCTCCTCAAATTCCTGAAAATCCAGACACTAATTACCCAACAGTAGAACCAGAAAATCCAACTTATCCAGATAATTTATTACCGGGTCCAAATCCTCCTATAAACGATGGTGAAAATGAAGATACTACAGAAGAAGACCAAAATGATACCACAGCTGTAACTACATTTAGTAGTAGGTCTGAATTAGCAAGCAGAAATGCAGAAATTTCAATATATTTAACGAGAATATTTGCAGGTCTTAGAACTGCTGCGGAAGCTTTAGATGATATTTTAGATACAATTCCTCCAGAACCTGAACTACCAACCGACGGTGCCATCCAAATACCAAACGGAGCAAGGCTAGTAATACCACTTGTTACACGCTCCCTTGCAGGTGCTACAGATATGTCTGTACGTGTAGTAGAAGCAACGCCAATACCTATGCAACAACACACTCTACACTTTGCACGCACTAGTGCACCGGGTAGAACAAACACATTTGTACAAACTCCATCTGTTGGACGTGATACAATACGTGTAGGTGATATAGGTATATTTGAAAACCGTACTGGAGTTTTCCCAGCTAATGGTAGATTCGAATTAGTTGCTCCAAGTGGATTTATATTTGCAAATCCAAATGGTAGTGGTGATAGAGGAGTTCGAGTTTATTCAGAAGGTGGATTAGGCGGTGGAACTTTTAGTTTAACATTCCCAACAAACAATAACGATGGAAGAATACTAGAAGTATCCTTTACTGGTTTAAGACCAAGTACAAACTTAACAGGAAACCTTGTAATACAAAATCTAACTCTTATAAGTACAAACCAAAACGTAGTACGTGAGGGAGATATAAGCCTAACTATACGTAATGTATCTAGACCTATAAATAATGAAGAAACTGGATTTATTACAGAGCAAAGCTTTGTAGTTGCAAATGTTTCCGACTGGCATATACGCCTAGAAGCAAGAGAAGATTTACCAGAACTTATAAACGGTAGATTAGTAAGTGTAACAGACGAAGATATAAGAGATTCCGAACACAAAGCAGCTCGTGTACGTGTTACAGAAACAATACCAAACTCACTATGGGGTCCAAGAGTAACAACTTTTGCTCTTCCACAAGGAGTACGTATAAGAAAAGCAGCATTTAGAAATGTTAGAAATCTACACCCAGATAGTATAGAGCAACTTAACCCTACTGGATTCTTCTACAACGACCATGGTCGTTCATTAGACCACAGAGGAAACAATAGAAACACACCATTTGTAAGAATAAATGACAATGTTATAACTGTATCTGGTCTTGAAAATATTAGAGATAGTGAAATATCTTTCGACTTAGACTTATGGTTAAACATCGAATCAGGATATACAGGTGATATAGACTTAACAGTAGGAGGCTCTTCTATACAAAATACAGAAGAACATCCAAGTGTAACAATAGCAACAGCTATAGACCCAATATCTATAAATGCTAACCTTACAAATGTAAGAATGGGTTACAATTTTGTACCTGTAGGCGACTTTACTATAACAGAAAATGTAGCAGGTGCATTAAGGTTAAACGAAGAAATGTACGTTTCTGTAACAGATGAGTTCTTCTCGGAGTTACACTTAGGTGCAAACTTTGTAGCAAATGTAACACAAGGTGATTTATTAATAAGAAATGCAAGGTCGAACAACAACCTAGGCTTTACAAACCAATGGCAATCTTCAAACTGGAGAACAGGAACAAATGCAATAATAGAGATTGAAAGAGAGTCAACAACACCATCAACAATTTCTTTTAGCAACGTTTCATTAAGATTAAGCCCATCAGTTCCAGAGCCACAAACACAACACAGATACGATATTATAGCATGGGGACCTGCAGTTGCAGCAAACTTCAATGGTATAGTGGATATAAATAGAAACGATATTACTATAAACAGAAACGAGTTCTTTAATACACCAGGTATTACAGCACCGTATCTAAACGCACAAGGTGTAGGAACTGGCACAGGAGTAAACTTTACAAGTATAGTAAGGATAACACCGGGTAGTCCTATTATAACAACAGAGTCTCTAGGAAACGTACCAGGAGGACCAGCAGGAATCCAACAACAAGCAATGGATACACAAGCATATGTAAGTCCTGTAAGTGAGTCATTAATGGTACCAGTAAGATTTATATCTATGGGACTAGGACTAGAAGCTGGTCGAGTAATGTGGTCGCCGGAAACATCAACAGTTACGGTAGATGCAGGAGATAGAATAGTACAGTTTAGAACAAACTCAAGTGTAATGCTAATAAACGGAATAGAGTTCCCGATGCTAAATGCAAGAGGAGAAGCGGTATTCTCAGAAGTAAGAGACGAGAGAGCGTTTATCCCATTTAGGTCATTAGGAGAAGCGTTAAATGTGTATGTAGACTGGAATCCAGCAACGTCAACAGCAACATTTGACCCAACTAGACCTGCAAATAGACAATTCCACTTGGAAGATGAGATAGGTCAAGCATTTTTGGGAGATGTAAGAAGTAATGCAGTAGTATCACAGCCATATAGTGCAGGGTATTATAACAATTCTAATACACAGCCATATGCAAGGTATAACTACAATTCAAATTTAAACCAAAGTGTTTTTAGCCCTAGCCGTATTGCAGGACCTATGCGTTTTGCTGGTTAGTTAGCTTTAACTTTATTTATAATAGGGACACTCTATTTAGATAATTAGCTTTACGAAAGTAGCACCCCCGACTATTTTAGTTGGGGTGCTTTTTTGTATATTTTCGTTATTTTTTGTTCTTATGTGTAATGTTCTACATATTTTTAAAATGTCTTATAAATATGCTTTACAAAAAAAATTTATAAAATGTTTGAATAACAAAACCCTTGAGTGTAAAATGCAAAAATGTTATTATAATAAAATATAATAAAGTGAGATTGACTAAAAATGAAACTCAAAAAAGTACCATTAGGTTATGTAACCGTAAATAGTGAAAAGGTACATAACAAGAAGTTGCCAGTATACCGAATGACAGATATTTTTACAAACTATGCATTTGATAAAAAAGAAAATTGGGTATACTTAAAAAACATAGTTAATGTTTTTTTGGAAGAGTATAATAAAACAGCTAAAAATAAAATAGAACTTATTACAGATGACGTAGAAGTAGAAACGCAAATAGAACATTATAAAAACCTAGAAACATTAAAGCCTAAAAAAAGACAAGACTTTGAACTTAAAGAGAAATACCACAAAAAATTTTTAGAATTGCAAAATAGAAAAGATACAAAGCCTATTTTGATAATAAGAAGTTTACAATATTTAGGGATTCCGCTTTCAAATTTAAAAGATGAAAATGATAATACAAAGTCAGTAACACAAATATGGATACTGGGACAAAATCAGTTAGATGTGTCCAAAAATAAAGCAATAACAAATTTTGAACTTGTGGATTCAGAAACTAAAGAAAGCTATCCGATAAAAACAAATATGCTTTTTATAACACTTCCGATTTGTGTTAAAGAACTGGAGGGAGAAGCAAAAGAACTTGCAAGTTTTTTAATGGACTATGAAACAGAACTAACATACAAGGGAACAAAAGAATTAGCTAATATGTTAGAAAAAGAATTAGAAAATTTTAGACAAGAAAAGGGGTTGGTAAATATGATGAGTATATTAGAAGAAAGGGATGCATTAGTTACAGATGCAATGCAGCGTTTGAATGAAGCTAACAAACGTGTAGAAGCCGAGGCAAAACGTGCAGAAGTCGAGGCAAAGCGTGCAGAAGTCGAGGCAAAGCGTGCAGAAGCTGAGGCAAAACGTGTATCAAAAGCTGAAAAAGAAATAGAAGAATTAAAAAAGCAAATTGCACTTTTACAAAATTCGGAAAAACAAAAAAATGAATAAGTTACCGTAATAAAAATAGAAATAAAAAATAGCCCTGCCTTGAATTTTAAATTTAAGGCAGGGCTATTTTTATTATGATATTTGAACAGGATAAATTTTAAAATTATGATATTGTTACATAATGCAGTATTATCACAGACATATAGATAATTAGCTTTACTAAAGCACTTCAACTAATGTAGTTGAGGTGCTTTTTTATATTTTTCCTATTAAGATAAGAAAAAAATTTGTTCAAAATAGTAATAAATGTATTGATATCGAAAAAAAATACTGGTAAAATATAATAAGTAAATAAAAATACAATTAATTTTTTAGGGGGAAATAATGAAAAAACGTATTATATCTACTTTTTTATCTTTTATTATAATATTTGGCACTCTACAAATACAAACATTTGCAAATAGCAATATAGTATTTTCTTTAAGAGACTATATTACTGAGATAGGAAATTTTAATTTTCCTGACAATCTTCAGCAATCAGGTAGTCCTAATTTTGAAATAATAGAACACAATGGAGAAAATGTTTTACTTATTTCAGGTAGAACCGCAAATTGGAATGGTATAGATATTTTAAGAGATGGTCTATATATAGGAGATACTATAGAAATTACTGGTTATGTAATAAATGCTCCACAAGATACCCAAGTAATTTTGGGCGGTGCCGAATCACCTTGGAACTGGGCAAATAATATGACTGCAGTAGGAAATGAAAATTTTACACTTAATCTAAATCTTGGACAAAATCATTTTGAAGAAGAACAATTTGTAAGGTTTAGAATACAAACAAATGATGAAGGTGCAAATACAGATATAATAATACAAAATATATCTATTTTAAGAACAGAAGATTCAGTTCCACACGCTTGGACAGTAGCAACCCCATCTACACCAATAATATCTACACAAGCAGAAGACAGAATACTAATATTTGATATAGCAGGATATGACTATATACAAACAGATGGTTTAACAAATTTTGTAGGTTCTAATTATTTAACAGATTCCGGTAACCCAACTATAACAAGAGTAAATGGAAGTTTACAATTTACAAACAGAACAGAAAATTGGCATACAATAGATATTTTATTACAAAACTTAAACTTGGGTAATACATACCTTTTTACTGCAAATGGTACGGCTAATTCGGGCATGGAAATTGGTTTTCATAGGTCTGATGCACCTTGGAATTTTATAGGAAATTCTATGGTAGCTACAGACACAAATGGAAATTGGCAAATAGAAGCTGTAATAGATTACCCAGTAAATCCTGCTATGCCTGCTGTTCGTATACAAACGAACAATGCAGAAACTGAAGATTTTACAATAGATTCCATAAGAATTTATCAGATAGGTTCTGCCTCTTTAAATTTTGAAACTTTATATAATATAAATAATTCAAATTTTGCAGATTTCGAGAATTACTTATCAGCAGGTTCTCAAATGACAGGAAATATAACAGAACAAGGCTTTAGACTAGAAAATATCACAGGTGATTATACTTCCGGAAATGGCAATTATCTTCGTTTCGATTTACCAAATCCTATAGCTCCTTCTACAGATTTACGTATTTCTTGGGATGTATATGTACCATCTAATGAAAATGACGGAGATAGAAATTTAGTAGGTCCCGGGCTTGTTATAAATTCAAATTTTGGGCAACCACCATCTCAACCTACAAACAATATAGATTTAAACAGAACAATACAAATGGATGAATGGGTGAACACTTCTATAGAATTTGCTCTAAGCCACGAAGTTGGAGATGCCGCAGAACATTTAATTTTCCGTTTTAGGGTAAATAATAATGAACAACAGCCAACTGTACTTTATATAAACAATATTAATATAGAATACGGAGGAGTTGCTGATTTTATACCTCCAGAATGGGATTTAAATCTGCCATCTCTTTCAGAAGCATTTTTACCATTTTTCACAGTTGGAAATATATATCCAACACATGCAATCATGAATCAATTTGATACTAGGTCTGCATTTATACATCATTTTAATGCAGTAACAGCAGAAAATTGGCATAAACCAGACCATATAGCAGGCCCTGCCGGTTCTTTTGTTCGTCCAAATGCGTCAGATTTCAATTTTAGTTCTGCAGATGCAATAGTAGACTGGGCAGTAGAAAACAACATAAAACTAGTTGGGCACGCATTTATATGGCATAACCAAACGCCGAATTGGCTATTTTGGGAAAGTGATGGAGTTCCACATACAAGAGATGACGCACGTGAAAATATGCAGTTTTATATTAGCACATTAGCAAACCATTATAGAGAACGTGGTAATCTTGGAGCATTTTACTCTTGGGATGTAGTAAACGAAGCAATTGCAAGTGGTGGTGGCACATGGGGTTCAGACTTAAACGATTTTACAGGAGGAGACTGGAGAACACAAATGAGGGAAACTTCTCCTTGGTTTATGGCATATGCAAATGGATATAACCCAGATGCAGGAGAACATCCTAGTGATTTTATATACGATGCTTTTGTTTTTGCAAGAAGATATTTCCCGTATTCTATTCTTTATTACAACGACTATAATGAAGAAATACCAGCAAAAAGAAATGCAATTGCTCAAATGATAGAACAAATAAACGAAAGATGGCAACATGATACTGTAAACAACCCAGAAGCTGTACCAGTTGATATGCCTTATAGTGGCAGGCTTTTAATAGAAGCAATGGGTATGCAATCACATTTTCACTTACCTATGGGTGGTTGGTCTACAAATTTCGATAATATAAGACCAGCAATAGAAAGATTTTCACAAACAGGTGTAATACTTGCAGCAACAGAAATAGATATAACGGTAGGTGCACATGGTACAGGAGCTATTAGTTTTGCAGATTTACCACAAAATTATGCCAATTTGCAAGCAGAGGCATATGCTCGTATATTTGGCTATTATCTAGAGTTTGCAAATTATATAGAAAGAGTTTCTATCTGGGGACTTTCTGATACTCAGTCTTGGAGAGCTGCAGGACACCCATTGCTATTTGATGCAAATTTTACAGCAAAACCTGCTTTCTTTAGCATATTAGAAGTATTAGAAAATTTTGAAACATCTAATTTAAACATAGAAACCGTAACAATTAATAATACTACATTGCCGAACGCTAATTTGAACCAAATTTACAGTAATAGAATAGATTTTTCAAGAAAAAATAATTCACCTATACTTTGGACAATTTCGGAGGGTAATTTACCAGATGGTCTAATATTACACTCAAGAACGGGAGTAATAGAGGGAAGACCTACTACTTCGGGAACTTTTAATTTCAGAGTCGAAGCTAAAAACTATGGTGGTACTTCTGAAAGAGAATTTAACTTGACAGTTATAAGTCCCAACCAAGATGTCAATATACCGATAAATGAAAATAGAGAAATTGTAACAATTATAATAAATGATGAAAATACATTTGAAAGCAATGCTTACATTCACGAACAAGAAATATTTATACCTTTAAGAAGGATAATGGAAAATTTAGGAGCTATGTTAATTTGGGAAGAAGGTACAAGAACAATATATGTTACACTAAACAATGAAACAAGCACTATAATACCAAATTTAGTAGTAGATACTAATATACAATCTTTTATTTATAACGATATAACTTATATAAACACAAATTATTTAAACTTGTTTAATTTATCTGTTGAAGTATCATATATTCACCCTGTTGTTATTACAATAAGTAATTAAATCTAACACAAAAAACTGCCTTTAATATATTTATAGGCAGTTTTTTTAATTAAGATTTTTGAAATTTTATTTGTCTTTTTTGTTTACAATAATTTCTTTAACCTTTGCAGCCTTACCAACTCTATTGCGTAAGTAGTAAAGTTTAGCTCTTCTTACAATACCACGCCTAATAACTTCTATTCTATCTACACGTGGAGAGTGTAACGGCCATGTACGTTCTACACCAACACCAGAAGCAATACGTCTAACTGTAAAAGTTTCTCTTATTCCTCCATTTTGTCTTTTTAAAACAGTTCCTTCAAACATTTGTAGTCTTTCTCTTGTACCCTCAACAACTTTTGAATAAACACGAACTGTATCTCCAACATTAAATGGTGTAACTTCTTTTTTTAGTTGTTCTGTTTCTATTTCTTTTATAATAGCGTTCATTTATACATTGATTTCCTTTCAGCATATTTATATTGCTGTATTCTATCATAAAAAAACCTTTTTATCAAGAAAGATTTTTATTTTAGACTCTGCATTACTATAAAAAATATAAAAAAGTTTTTAAATAAAAAAAGAGCTACTCTAGAAAATAATTTCTAGAAAAGCTCTTTTAAAATTGTCGATAATTAGATTCAACAATCTGAGCAAAATATAGATTTTGAAATCTATATTTTGCTTTTTATAAAATATTTATTTTAAACTATAGAGCAGCCCAAAGAGATGCAACTAAACCTGGTGCCCAATTTGGGTCTCCACTAAATACAAATGTTTGTACAACTCTGTATAATCTTCCATTGTGAAGAACTATTTCACCTTCGTTGTAAGTAGTTCCAGCAATTCCGCTAAAAACTCTGTCATAATTACCAGTTGGAGGTGTTACAACTTCTGGAGCTGGTGTTACTTCAGGTGTAGCTACTTCTGGAACAGATGGTACTTGTTCTGGTTGTGGAGTTACTACATTAACATTACCGCTTACGAGTCTCCATACTCCCCATTCACCTGTAGTTCCTGGTTCTTCACTTTGTGTCCACCATTGTGCTTCCCATGTTGCTCCATTATGTTCTACTATATCACCTCTGTTGTAAATAAAGTGAGAACGCCAAGCATTTGGGTTGCCGTGGTTATGGTTTCCGTCATTACCATTACCTGGATTAGTTTCAGGTGTTGGTGTTGGTGTTGGTGTTGGTGTTGGTGTTGGTGTTGGTGTTGGTGTTGGCAACGGTGCTACTGAACCATCATTCGAAACATATATATCTTTTATACGGTACCAAGAAACATCGTTGTCGGAAACATGCCATGCCACCATTATAGCGTGTGCACCACTTCTATCTGTCGGAATATGAACATTGTGAGTGTGCAGTACACTTGGATTTGCAGGAGGATTACCACCATAATTAAAAGAAGCCATGTATTCAAAATCTGCAAAGTTTAAAGGTGCTGCAGGATTAAACCCTGGTCTACTAATATAGTAAACAATTGTACTTGTACGATGTGGGGCAGTAAACCACCATTGTATTTGGTTAGAACCAGTAGACATAGGCACACGATGGAAACGATTTGCTCCGAATTCTCTCATACTTGCAAAACCACCTATAGTACCGGAATTTGCAGATATGGCATCATTTAGAGATATTCTTCCATTTTCTACAGAAAATCTCCCACTAACTTCCCCTACACTTTGTGGCTCCCAAGCTACGTTACCCATGTTACTATTTAAATTTCCACCTCTTGCAGAACCAAGATGTGCTCTATCATTTACTACCCAACCATGTGCAAAAACATTTGTAGTAGCTGCGAAAGAAATCGCTGTAGTAATTGCTAAACCTGTAGCAATTTTAATAAATTCTTTTTTCATTATATAACCCCCTTATGGTATATATTAAATTTTTAAGTATTTATACTTCACACAATGTTCAAAGTATTAAATACTTTAACTTTGTCTATAATATATTATATGCAATTAAAAATCAAATTGATACTCCTATTTCTATCATCCCTCCTTTTTACTAACTTTTTATTCAATATTAACTATTTTTTAGCATATTGCCACGAATTAAAAAAAAAAGTATAATGATATAAATAATTTTACAATTCAAAATAAAGAAATTGGAGAAAAAATGAAAGTATTTATATTCGGTCATAAAAATCCAGATACTGACACAATATGTTCTGCCATTGCTTATGCAGATTTAAAGTCTAAAATAGACAAAACTAAAAATTATACAGCAGCAAAACTAGGAGAAATAAATAAAGAAACTAAATTTGTAATAGACTATTTTAATATAGAAGAACCTATTTTATTAGAAAGTGTAGATAATCAAAATGTAATATTAGTAGACCACAATGAAAGAAAACAAAGTGCAGATAGCATAAACAACTCTAACATAATAGAAATAATAGACCACCATCGTATAGCAGATATAGAAACAAAGGTTCCAATATACATAACAATAGAGCCTTTGGGTAGTACAGCAAGTATTATTTACAAAAAATATTTGCAAAACAATTTAAAAATTCCAAAAGATATTGCAGGACTTCTTCTTAGTGCGGTTCTTTCTGATACGTTAATTCTCACATCGCCTACAACAACAAGCGAAGACATAAAAATTGTACATGAACTTGTAAAATTATGTGATATTACAGATTTCAACGAATATGGCACACAAATGTTAAAAGCTGGCTCATCTTTTAAGGGTTATACAACCAAACAAATATTTAATACAGATGTAAAAAAATTTGAATTTAAAAATGTTATTTGTTTTATAAGTCAAGTTTTCACTTTTGATGTAGATTATATTTTAAATCAAAAAAATGAAATTTTAAAAACAATGGAAAATCATATATCAGAAAATAATGCGAGTCTTGCTATTTTTGTTGTTACAGATTTAAAGACAAACAACTCAACAATGTTAGCCACAGGAGAAGCAATTTGGCTTGCACAAAAAACTTTCAATATGGAAAAAAACGAAATATTTTTACCAAATATTGTTTCTAGAAAATCTCAAATTGTTCCTCCACTTACAGAAATAGCACATAGTGTGTAAATTATGAAAATTCATTATAATTCACCAGTTATTTTGACGTATTCATTAATTTGTTTTATTATTGTTGTGCTAGCACATACTGTAAGCGAGGACATAATAAATAACTTTTTTGTAATATACAGAACATCTGCTACTGACCCACTTTTATATATACGTATGTTTACATATGTTTTTGGTCATGCAAATTTTAATCATTTTTTTGGAAATTTAACAATGCTTTTACTTGTAGGACCAATGATAGAAGAAAAATATGGTTCCAAACCTCTTTTAATAATGATGATTTTTACAACATTTATTGGAGGGCTTAGCCATATTATATTTTTTTCTATTGGGGCGCTTGGAGCAAGTGGTATAGTTTTTATGCTTATACTTCTTACTCCTTTCACAAATATGAAAAAAGGTAAGATTCCACTAACATTTATACTTGTTGCTTCAGTATTTATAGGTAGAGAATTTATTTATTCTGTAACAGTTGTAGACAATGTTTCAAGATTTGGTCATATTCTGGGCGGAATTAGTGGTTCTATTATGGGTATGATTACAAATAAAATAAAGTAAGGATTAGTATGATAAAACACATAGTTTGTTGGAACTTTAAAGAAAATGTAACATTTATAGAAAAAGAGAGAGCAAAATTAGAATTAGAAAACCTTTTAAATAAAATAGATGGACTTGAAGAAGTAAAAGTTTATATAAATTTATTAAATACTAGTGATAGGCAAATGGTTTTAGATAGTACATTTATATCGAACGAAGCACTTCTTAATTACCAAATACACAAAGAACATCAAAAAGTAGCAGAGTTTGTAAAAAATATTACTTGTGATAGAGTTTGTTTAGATTATAATATATAGAGAAATATTTAGAATGGAGATTTTATGAAATTTCTTTGGCCAGATATTTATGCAAGAAATATAAGAGTTATCCCATATGAAGAGCTTTTGAAAAATAATATAGATACACTTATTTTTGATATAGACAATACATTAGTCCCATATGATATTTCCCATGCAAACGAAGATTTGACAGATTTTTTAGAAAAATTAAAAGATATGGGTTTTAAAATTTGCTTATTGTCTAATAATAACAAAAAAAGAGTAGATGTTTTCAATGAAAATTTTAGTTTTTTTGCTGTGTGGGATGCAAGAAAACCAACATCTTATGGATTAAAAAAGGCTTTAAAACTAATGAATTCAAGAGCATCTCAATCTGCATTGATAGGAGACCAAATATTTACCGATATTTGGTGTGCAAATAGGAGTAAACTTAAAAGTATACTTATAAAGCCAGTAAATAAAAAGGACACTTTTGGAGTATATCTAAAAAGAGGTTTTGAATCTATAATTGTAAAATCTTTTATAAAAAATGCAAAAAAAAATAAATAAAAAGCAAAATGGTTTTACTATTATAGAGTTAATAATATTTCTTGCAATATTTACAATTGCATCATCTGTTATTTTTCCTAGTTTTAGTACCCGTGGTAGAAGACAAATTTTAAATGCTGCAAGAGTGTTGGCATCAGATATTAGAAATATACAACAAAGAGCAATGCAAGAATCTACAAGATATACTATAGAATTTTTTCAAAATACAAATATATTTATAATATCTAATGAAAATTTTAACGATGTAAATTACCTAATATATGATAATATTATATTTGAGCAAGTAAGATATGCACGTAATAGGTTAGAATTTACAGAACGTGGTACTCCATCTGGTGGAGGTACAATAATACTTAGAAATAATAGTTATATGATAGAATTGACAACAACTGTATCGAGCGGACGAGTACAAATAAGAGATGTAATAAAGCTATATTAAATTAAAATATAAAAAATTGGAGGATTTATGGTTTCGGCAGGAGATTTTAAAAATGGTTTAACAGTAGAAATAGAGGGAGTTATATATCAGATTATAGAATTTCAACACGTAAAACCCGGGAAAGGTGCAGCATTTGTAAGAGTAAAAATAAAAAATCTTGTATCTGGGTCTATAGTAGAAAAAACATTTAGACCACAAGATAAATTTCCAAAAGCTCATATAGAGCGTATGGAAATGCAATATTTATATAGTGATGGTGAACTATATCATTTTATGGATACGAACACATTTGAACAAATAGCATTAAATGAAAATGAAATAGGAGATAGCTTAAAATTTGTAAAAGAAAATGAAAACGTAAAAATGTTATCTCATAATAATAAAGTTTTTGGTATAGAACCACCGTTAATTGTAGAATTAAAAATAACAGAAACAGAGCCCGGATTTAGAGGAGATACAACACAAGGAGGTGCAACAAAACCGGCAATTGTAGAAACAGGAGCAAGAGTTAACGTTCCATTATTTGTAGATAGTGAAGAAATTATAAAAGTAGACACAAGAACAGGGGAATATGTAGGTAGAGTTTAATATACTAGCAAATCAAAAAAACAACTTCACATCTTAAAAATAAAAAAAGCTGACGATTTTTTTATCATCAGCTTTTTTATTTTAAAAATTATTTTAGTTTGTAGAAGCTTCTAAAACAACTTGGTTAAGTGCTTGTATAAATATATTTGCTGTTGCTGTTGCACCAGTGATTGTGTCTAAATCTGTAGTTTGATTTTGTATTACAGTATTTATTAAATCATCTAAATCTGCATTATCAACATGGTCAACTTCTAAATTTGTTATATAATTCTCATCAACTGTTATTGTAAGAGTCATAGGACCATGTACACCATTTACTGTAACACTATATTCACCTGGATTAAAAAATACAAAATTGTCGTCTAAAGGTACAGTGTGGTCTGATTGAGCAGCATTTTCTACAGCTAAATTAAGTGCTTGTATGAAAGCTGTTGTTGTAGCTGTAGCACCTGTTACGGAATCTATCTCTGTAGTTTGATTTTGTAGTATAAAACCAATCAAATCTGCAAGAGGGTTATCTACAAAAGCATTGGTATCTACATGGTCTACCACTATGTTTATAATTGTATCTTCTGTAGTAGTAATTGTTACTGTTAAAGCACCATTAAATCCATCTACTGTAGCATTATGGTTGCCGGTTTCAAAACTAAAATTACCTTGTCCTACTGCTGTAGGTTGTACAGCTATCATATTTTCAGTACCTTGTGCCTGCTCTACAGCTAAATTAAGTGCTTGAATAAATGTAAGCGTTGTAGCTGTAGCACCTGTTACAGTATCTAAATCCAAATTTTGAGACGATAGAACTTGTGATATTAAATCTTCAAGAGGAGCGTTTACTATCATAGGAGTATCTACATGATCTAATTCTATATCTAATATTGTATTTTCACTAACTGTTAATGTTAGAGTAAATGGTCCATGCATACTATCTAATGTAACAGTATGTGTACCAGATACGAAGTTAAAATTACCTGTACCAACTTCATTAGCTATTTCTGCAAAAGGGTCTGCTATTGCTTGTACAACAGCATCATTTAAAGCTCTAATAAATGCTCTAGATGTAATGGTAGCACCAGAAACTACAGCAATATCTGCAGAATTTGTAGAAAGTGCTCTACTTATAAGTTCTGGAAATGCTGTTTCAGCTATACTTGCTGTTTCTGCATGAAATTCTACTTCTATTTCTTCTATTTGTGTTCTACCAAATGTAACATCTAAATGTATATCTCCACCAAATCCTCCACGAGCTTCACCGTGGTATGTTCCCGGCATAAAAGTGTCAAGACCAGTACCTAGACCCATGGCACGAAGTGTTACAATATCTGCACCAGCTTGCACAAGAGCATCCTCTACAGCCGACAAGAACCCACGAGAAGATGCACTAGCCCCAGCTATTATGTCTACCCCTGTAGAGTTCCTATTTACTATTAAAGAGGATAGTTCTTCAAAAGCACTATCTGCTATCTCCGGTGTATCATTATGAGAGGTTACATTAATGTTTCTTATATTACTTGCATCTACTTGCACCTCAACTACTATCTCTCCTAAAAACGAATCTGCTCTGCCAGTATATGTACCTGGAGTTAAGGAAAGGAACAAATTAGCAGTTTCTTCTGCTGCTGGAGTTGCCCAAATACTGTTATCTAAATTTGCACATCCTGTCAAAAACAATGTGCCTAGTGCAAATGCAGAAATTAATTTTTTCATATTTTCCTCCATTATAAATTTATATAAATATATTATATCATATTTTTTCATAAAAAATCAACAAAACGAAAAGAAGAAAGTTCATTTCGTTTTGTTGATTTATTTTTTAACTGGGAACGTATATTACTTATTTTCTTTTATATTCCAATGACCTATATCATTAAAATATTTAACGTACCCTCTAATATATCTCTCATCAATATTTGGCCATTCAAAACCAATTTGCGATAAATACCATACAGTAAAATCGTTATTCAAAGTTATATTACTATGCCTTTTAGAAATAAGTTCTTCTATAGATGGTCTTTCATTTTCAGGTAAACTTATAACATGACTCATTTCATTCAAAAACTTTATATCTCCAACAAATGCCTCATAAATATGGGCTTTATCTTTATCATTAGAAGTCATATTAACTTTATCTATAAATTCTTTAGGTTGTAGAAAATCAAGATTTAAAGCTTCTGCCATATTTCCAAAAGGGAATGATTTATGATTATATGCGTGGAATATTGAAAAGTCGTCGTTATAGTGTTGTGAAATTTTGATAACTGCATAGGCAGATATATCAACGGGAGAGTAACCATATATAGGCAAGTCTTTGAAAAATTCTAAGAAAGAACCTAAATCAGCAAATGCCTTAATTCTATTAAGATTAGCATTTTCGGAGTAATTTTTTTGAAATTTAAAATCACTAAATCTATTAGTCAAATTTCCAACACGTATTACAACAGCTTCAAGACCTTCTAACTTTGCTTTTAAAATTTCATATTCAGCTTCAAATTTACTTCTAACGTAAACATTTCTAAGAGGTTGTCCGATAAATAAACTAGTTTCACTAAAAACTGTATTTGGAAAATCTGGGTCAGAGTCAAATTCGTTTCCAGCTACAGAAGCTGTAGATGTGTGAATCAATTTAGCATTCTTTTCTTTAGCTAAAGAAATTAAATTTTTAATTCCTCCTACGTTTATATCATAAAAATAATCATACTCTCCATAATGTTTAACATTTGCTGCACAGTTTATTATAGTTTTAATATTTTTATCTAAATTTATTTTTTGTGATATATCACCACAAATAACAACTATTCTATCATTATTAAAATATTCTTCACCAAAATATTGTGTTAAAATATGATGAAGTCTATTTTTACTATCATTTAAGTCTGAACCACGAACTAAACAGTATGCTATTGCATTTTCATTTTTCAAAAAAGAATCAAGTATATGTGCTCCTAACCAACCTGTAACACCAGTTATTAGAGTGTCCCCTAAAGACTGTTTTGGTGCAATTTTACCACCAATTTTATTATTTGATAAAAGACTATGAATTTCATTAAAATCATGCTCTTTATATTTACTACTACCTTGACCACCGGTCTCCATTAATTCAATAAGCTGCGCTACCGTAGGATTTTCAAATAAGTCTTGTAAATCTAAAGTTTTTGTAGTTACGTCTGCTTTTCTCCTAGAATAACAATGTTCTATAGTGTCAAGAAGTTTATTTCTAAAGGAGTTTGAAAGTTTATTTATAGCTTTTGAACTGTAATTATTTTTATCGTAATTTATTAAAAATGATAGCTTAGACTTCTGTACAATTCCAGTAATAGAAATACCCTTTTCAAAAATTTTATTTTTTTCAGATATAGGATTTCCTATTTTATAAGTCTTTTCTCCATCTTTATTATTACTATTTATTTCACCTAAATAGTTAAAAGTTATATTGTTGTCTATAGATTTATTTGAAACTAAACTATAGCCTATACCACGATTAGGTATTTTTCTAATCATATTTTTAGTTTTCAATATACTTTCTTCTATTTCTTCATAGCAATCAAGGATTACAGGGTACGTAGTTGTGAACCAACCAACTGTTCTATCTACTTTTATGTCTTTATGAAGACTTTCTCTTCCATGCCCTTCTAATGTAATTGTTATATTATCTTGATTAAATATTTCTTTGATACTATTTCCAAAAGAACTTAGTAACAATTCATTAATCTCCGTATCGTAAGCAGTTCCACTTTCTTTTAAAAGTTTGTAAGTAGTTTCTTCAGTTAGTTCAAAGCTTTCTTCTCCAGAACCGACTTCAAATTCATTATGACTGTGATTTAATCTACCTTTTTCAAAATCTAATTCTATTTTATCCCAATATTCTATTTCTTTTTTTAAGTCATCACTTTTTTTATATTCATCTAACAAATTAGACCATTCTATAAACGAAGCAGTCTTTTTAGGAAGTTTAATTTCTTTATTCTCTTTAACTTGATTTAGAGCAGTATTTATATCTTCAATTAAAATTCTCCAAGAAACTCCATCTACTAATAAATGATGAATACAAATAAATAAGTAATTACCTTCGTACAAATTGAAAAGAACAAATTTGATTAGAGGTCCTTTTTCTAAGTTCATGCTTCTTTGTATATAATCACATTTATTATAAATTTGTTCTTCTGTTGTTTTTACACTTTCATTATTGTTATTTCTATAATCACATACTTCATATCCATATCTTTTACAATCATTTGCAAGAATTTCTAAGTTTGTACCAGTGTATATAGCTCTAAGTATATCATGATGACTTACTATATATTTAATAGCTTCTTCTACATAGTCTGGAGTTGTATCTACTTTTATCATTATAGATTGATTAAAATGATGAGGTTCTTCTAAATTCCAGTTTCTGAACATCTTCATTATAGGTGTTTCTTTAACAGTTCCTGTTACTTCATTTTGCTCATAAAGAATTTTTTCTGCGACAGCGGCTACTTCACTCATAGCTGAAATAGTCTTACTAGACATAGCATCTACAATATTAAGCTCATAACCTGCTTCCCTCATTTTAGAAACTACTTTCATAGCTTTTATAGAGTCTCCTCCAAGTGCAAAAAAGCTATCTTTGACGCTTACCTCTTTTATTCCTAAAACTTCTTTAAATATATTGCTTAAAACTTTTTCTTTTTCACTTCTAGGTTCTACATAATCATTAATATTAACTGCTTCTATTTTTGGCAAAGCTTTTTTATTTACTTTACCATTAACAGTCATTGGTATTTTATCTATTTGCATAAAATAATTAGGAATCATATAGTTTGGAAGCTCTTTTGATAAAAAATCTTTTAACAAGCTTACATCAACTAATTTTTCTGACACTATATACGAATATAAAGCTTTGTCTCCTGCATTATCTTCTCGAGTTATAACGGAAACATCACATATATCTTTGTGTTTTCTAAGAACGCTTTCAACTTCGCCTAGTTCTATTCTAAAACCACGAATTTTAACTTGTTCATCTATTCTTCCTAAAAACTCTATATTGCCATCTTCAAGCCACCTTGCTAAATCACCACTTCTATAGATTTTACCTTCTCCATAAGGGTTATTGACAAATTTTTCTTTCGTTAACTTATCATTATTTAAATATCCTCTTGATAAGTTAGTTCCTGCAATACAAATCTCTCCTGGCATTCCTATCCCACAAAGGTTATCACCATCTAGAATATATATTTGAGTGTTCATAATTGGTTTTCCGATAGGTATTTTGTTATTTAGTTCTCCTCCTTTGTATTCCCAATGAGTCGCAACTATAGTATTTTCTGTAGGTCCGTAAGCATTTATATATCTACTATTCTTTGACTTAGTAACTATATCTTTACTACTTTCAGAACCTGCAGTTATTATAATTCTAGCATTTAATGGCTCCATATTCACATAATAATTAGGAGGAATTGTTGCTATTGAAATTTCTTTTTTATTACAATATTCTGACAACAACTTAGGGTCTTGAATAATATTAGTAGTTGGAATTATAAGAGTTGCTCCGTTATATAATGCCATTGTCATTTCCCATACAGAAGCATCAAAAACATAATTTGCAAATTGTAATATATTATCTTCTTCAGTTATTTCATAATCATTTTTAAAATAATTATTTAAAGAAACAACATTTCTATGTTCGACCATTACACCTTTTGGTTTTCCTGTTGTCCCAGAAGTATAGATTATATAAGCTAAATCTTCTGGAGAATTAACTTTTATAGGGTTATTTTTAGGTACAGAATCATATAGCTCCTTATTCATTAAATTTAAAATTTTAACTTTTAATCCAAGATTTTTATTGAAGTTATCATCAAATACAAAGAGTAATTTCAAATTGCAATCATCTAATATGTATTTAATCCGTTTTTTAGGATACTTAGAGTCAATAGGGATATATGCTGCACCAGACTTTAATATACCAAAAATACCAACTATCATTTCTAGACTTTTATTGCTTAAAATTCCTACTAAATCACTCTTTCCTATACCTTTTTTTCTTAATATATGTGCGATTTTATTAGAACTTTCATTTAATTGTTCATAGCTTAATTTTTTATTGTCATATACTACTGCTATTTTATGAGGAGATTTTTTTACTTGTTCTTCAAATAAGTCTATTATAGTTCTATCCCTTGAATATTCATTTTTAGTTTTATTGAAAGAAAGCAATATATCAGATTTGTCTCTTTCACTTATTAATTGTATATCTTTGATGAAAACCTTTCTTTCTCTACTAACTTGTTCCAAAAGGGATATATAAGAATCCAAAATTCTTTGTATAGTGCTAGGCTTATATAAATCAATATTATATTCTAAAAATACTTCATATCCTTCATCTAATTTTTCTATATTAAAAGTTAAATCAAACTTGGATACAGTATGCTCTAAGTTTATCATTTCTATTTCTGAACCAGCTAATTTATATGCCATGCTTTCATTGTTTTGAAAAACTAGCATTACATCAAACATAGGATTTCTTGATACATCCCTCTCAATTACTAGTTTATCTATTAGCTCTTCATATGGATATTCTTGATTTTCATAAGACTGTAGACAAAATTCTTTTATTTCATTTAAAAAATCTCCATATACTTTTTCTTTTTCTGGTTTTCCACGCATTGCCAAAGTATTTATAAACATACCCAGCATTTTTTCTGTATCCCTATGCGTTCTACCGATTACTGGGCTACCTATTATTAAATCTTCTTGTCTACTATATTTACTAAGCAGAACCATAGCAGCAGATAAAAACACCATATATTCAGTGCTATTAGTTTCTTTAGAAAGTTTTCTAATTAAAGAAGCAACTTCTCCGCTTATTAATCTTCTTTCTAAATTTCCTTTAAAACTTTGTTTTTTAGGTCTTTGGTAATCTAACGGCATATTAAGAATTGGTATATCATCTGAATAAATATTCTGCCAATATTGTTCTTGTGAAGTTAGATTTCTTTCTTTCATCCATTCACTATAATCTTTATACTGATGGGTTAAATTTTCTAATTTAATACCGTTATATAAATTTGAAAATTCTTTTATAAATGTTCCCATACTCATTCCATCGCTTATAATATGGTGCATATCGAAAATTAAAAGAAAATGCTCTTTCCTTTCTATAAGATTTATTCTAACTAGTAAATCCTTAGATAAGTCAAAGGATTTTATAAATCTTTTTACAATTTCTGATTCAGAACTATTTTTATCTACTACATATGAAACATCTACATTTACAGATTCTAAAATTTTTTGTTTAAGTTCATCATCTTTCATTATAAAATTAGTCCTAAGTATTTCATGACGATTAATTAAAGATGAAAAGCTATATTTTATTCTTTCTAAATCAATATGTCCTTTAATTTTAATAATATGCGGCATATTGTAGACGAGATTATTTTTATCCATTTGTTGAATTATATATATTCTTTTTTGAGCTGAAGACATATCATAAAATTCTTTTAAAGTTGCTCTTGGTATAGGAATATAATTGGAATTTTTAATGTCTATTATATTACCTAGCTGTTCTATTGTAGAAAAATTAAAAACATCTTTAATATGAATTTTAACGCCCGTTTCTGATTCAATGCGGTTTACAAGCTTACTTGCCCTTAAAGAATGACCACCTAATTCAAAAAAATTGTCATTTATACTTACTTTTCCTAATCCTAGTATGTCTTTAAAAAGCGTATTTAAAATTTTTTCTGTATTTGTTTTTGGAGCTATAAAAGATTTTTTTAATTCAATATTAAAGTCTGGCAAACTTTTTTTATCTAATTTCCCATTAGCTGTAATAGGCATTTTTTCAATTTTAACAATATAACTTGGAATCATATAGTTTGGAATATACTTTAACAACTCTTTTTTAAGAAAATCTATTTCTAAATTTTCATTTCCAACTATATATGCACATAAAATTTTTTCTCCAGCTGAATCATACTTTACAACAACTGCTACTTCGCTGACTTCATTCTGATTTTTTAAAACGCTTTCAATTTCACCAAGTTCAATACGAAACCCTCGAATTTTTACTTGTTCATCTATTCTTCCTATATATTCTATGTTTCCGTCTTTAAGCCATTTCACTAAATCGCCACTACGATATAATTTACCTTTTCCATAAGGATTATCAATAAATTTTTCTATAGTTAAATCTTCTTTATTTAAATAGCCACGTGAAACTCCATCTCCACATATACAAAGTTCTCCCGGTATTCCAATCCCACAAAGATTATTATTGTTATCTAATATATAAACTTTTGTATTATTAATGGGTTTACCTATAGGTATAATTTTTTTAATTTTTTCACAACTATAACTAGTAGTAAATGTAGTGTTTTCAGTAGGACCATATACATTTATTAAATTTGCAGTTTTTCTATTTATAAGCTTTCTAGCATATTGTCCAGAAAGAACTTCACCACCAACTAGTAAATTAGAAACGCTATCAAATAAACTTTCATCTATATTTATAAATTGATGAAAAAGAGTAGTGGTTATAAAAGTTGTATTTATATTATACTTGGTTAAATTTTCTTTAAAAATACTAATATCGGTCAAATCGTTTGTATCAAGAAGAAATAACTTTCCTCCATTAAGAAGAGAACCATATATTTCAAAAGTAGAAGCATCAAAAGCGAGTGAACCTGTTTGTAATATTTTTGTTTCTTCGTTTAATGGAACATAGTTATTATTTTTGACAAGTCTAACAACATTTTTATGTTCAACCATAACTCCTTTTGGTGTTCCAGTAGTTCCAGAAGTATAAATAACATATATTAAATCTTCTGGTTCATTTATTTGTTCAAAGTTACTAATTTCTACTTCTTTTTCACTTTCAACAATTTCTTTAGTAGACAGCACAAATTTAGGTTTACAGTCTTCTAATATATATTTAACTCTTTCTTCTGGATAATTAGAATCTATTGGAACATAAGCTGCACCTGTCTTTAATATTCCTAATATGCCTATAATCATTTCAAGATTTTTTTCACAAAATATACCTACAAAATCATTACGACCGACACCTTTCTTTATTAAAAAATGTGCAAGTTTATTAGCTTTTAAATTTAGTTCGTTATAGCTTAAACTTTTATTGTTATAAGTTACAGCTATTTTATTTTGAAAATTTTCTACACACTCTTCAAACAATTTAATAACAGTCTTATCTTTTGGATAATTTGATTGTGTATTATTAAAATCTTTTAAGATTTTAATCTTTTCAAAACTACTCACTATCTCTATGTCTTTAACTTTAATATTAGGATTTTCTAAAGTTTTTTCTAAAACTAAATTAATTCTATCTAAAAGAAGAATAATTTCATATTTTGAATATTTATTTGGATTATACATTATACTAATATTTAAATTTTCACTTTTAAAATAAGAACTAACACTTATATCATAATTTGTTTGCTCTCTTCCGTATTCTATTTGAACTGAATAATCCTTCATATAACTATCCAATTTATCTGAATCTACGTGATAATTTTCAAAAACAAATAAAGTTTTAATAAGATTACTACCCTGTGTACTATTTTGTTGTATATCTGCTAAAGAACAATGATGATGACCAATACTAGAATTATACTGTTCCTGTAAGTATTGCCATAAATCTATAGCACTTTTATTATCATTATTATTTACACGAACAGGTATGGTATTTATAAATAAGCCTACCATTTCTTCAATTCCTTTTATATTAGCATCTCTTCCAGAAACAACTTTACCAAATACAATATCATTACTATTATTATATTTTTGCAAAATGATTGCCCAAACAGCTTCCATTATTGTATTAATTGTAATGCCATTTTCTTTAGACAGTTTAAGAACTTTTTCACTAATTTCTTTTCCAATAGATAGTTCTAATCTGTCCATTTGATTTTCAGTTTCTTCTAACTTCTCAAAACTATCAATTACAGAATTTGAGTCATAGCCTGCCAAAAGCTCTCCCCAATGAGAGAGGGAGGCTTTTAGATTTTTGGAAGATATCCACTTAATATAATCGCTATATTTTGCCCCTATTTTTTTATCGTTTTCTATTTTAAAAGAAATATCATTATGTTTACCTTTTTCAATATAACTATAATATTCGAAAAAGTTTACAAATATTATAGATAAACACCATCCATCTATAATAATATGATTAAAATTCCATATTAATTTATGAACATTTTTGTCTGTTTTAATTTTTGTTAATCTTAATAAACTATCATTTGTAAGATTGTATCCCCTATCTAAATCTTTTTTTATAACTTCTTTGATTTTAATCTCTTTTTCTAATTCTTCTAATTTGCTTAAATCTATGCTTTTATACTCTATATTTCTATTGTTCAAAACAACTTGCAAAGGTTTTTCAAGACCTTCATATGCTATTGCCGTTCTAAGAGAGCTGTGCCTTTTACTTAAGAGATCCAATGCTTTCAATATATACTCATCATCAAAATTTCCTTCTACATGGATTATATTTTGAATTACATATGCCGAAGAACTGCTGTCTTCTAAGTGATGAAATAATATCCCCTCTTGCATAGGAGTCAAACTATATATATCTTCAATATTATTTTTAGATTTTTCACTTGTCATTTGATGTTCTCCTTATATGATTAAATTTTATTTATGAAATATTCTGCAATATAGAAAGTACATTTTTTGAAAGATTACTTTCAGTAAAGTCAGATAGTGTCTTAATCGTATCTTCTTTAGAAACACAATAATCAATTTGTTTCAAAAGATTAGTTTCATATGATTTTACCAATTTATTAATTTCAACATTATCATACATGCCTTTGTCATAGCTAACGTCAAAAATAAGACTTTTATTTTTAACTAAGCAATTTATTGCTATACTCCCTCCTGGTTGACGATTTTTTTCTGAAATAGTTCTTCCTATATCATATTGTTCAAAATCTATTCCACTGTTAACTTCTCCGAGATAGTTAAAGCTTACATCGATTCCTTCAAATTTATTTGAAATAAGACCAAACCCTATACCGTTGTTAGGAATTTTGCGGAGCATTTCTTTTGTTTCTATAATGCTCGTCTCTATGTCTTCATAACAATTTAAAATTACAGGGTACATGATAGTGAACCAACCTACGGTTCTATCTATTTTTATGTCTTTGTGTAACTGCTCTCTACCATGCCCTTCAAGTATTATAGATATTTTATCTTGATTAATACTTTCTTTAATTGCAAGAGCAAATGCACTTAATAGTAAGTCATTAATTTTGGTGTTATACGCTTTGTTACTATCCTTTAAAAGTTTAGTGGTGTATTCCTCACTAATTGACATTTTAATAGTTTTATATTCAAATTTAGAAATACCTATTTTATTTTTATAATCATATTCTTTTGAAGAATTTTCTATATGTTCCCAATAATCTTTCTCTTTCTTTAAATCATCGCTTTTTTTATATTCATATAAAGCTTCAGACCATTCTATAAAAGATGCAGTTTTTCCAGGAAATTTAATTTCTTCATTTTTTTTAATCTGTTTCAAAACCATGTTAATATCTTCAATAAGTATTCTCCAAGATACTCCATCTATTATTAAATGATGTGCAACTATAAACAAATAATGACCATTATTTGTAAAAAAGGAAATACACTTAAATAGAGGACCTATTTTTAAGTTCATACTTCTTTGTTTCTCTTCACAAATCAACTTTATATCTTTATATACAGTTTGACTTTCTCTCAAATCACATATTTCATACTTATATTTATTTTGAGCATTTTTAGTAATTTCTAAGGTACTATTTAGATATACTGCTCTTAAAATATCATGATGGGTTACTATATTTTTAATAACTTCTTCTATACTCTCATGTCCAAAATTTATTTTTATAATCATAGATTGATTAAAGTGATGAGGTTCTTTAAAATTCCAATTTTCAAAGGTTTGAATAATAGGAGTTGGCTTTATAGTCCCTATTACTTCTCCTTGTTCATAAGAAAACTCTTCATATTTTTTCATTAATTTACTTATAAACTCGATTGTTTTATTCATCATTATATCACGAACGTTTAATTCAAATCCAAAATTTCTTATTTCAGACACAATACGTATAGCCTTTATAGAGTCTCCTCCGAGTGAAAAAAAGTCATCTGTAATACTAATATTTTCAATTCCCAACATCTTCTTGAAAGCTTCACTTAAAGCCTTTTCTTTATCATTTGTAGGTGCTATAAACTCATTATCAGAATTAAATTCAATCTTTGGTAAAGCTCGTTTATTTATTTTTCCACTCGTAGTTACAGGAATTCTATCTATTTGCATAAAATTACTGGGAATCATATAGTCTGGAATATATCTTGATATAATTTCTCTTAAATTTTTCACATCAACTCTGTCTTCACATACGAAGTAAGCATGAAGAGATTTATCTCCGAAATCATCTTCATAAACTATAACGGCAGCTTCTTTAACCTTGCCATAATTTCTAAGAACAAACTCTATTTCAGAAATTTCTATTCTGAAACCACGAATTTTAACTTGTTCATCTATCCTACCTAAATATTCTATATTACCATCTTCAAGCCATCTTGCTAAATCACCACTTCTATAAATTTTACCTTCTCCATAAGGGTTATTAACAAATTTTTCTTTCGTTAACTTATCATTATTTAAATATCCTCTTGATAAGTTAGTTCCTGCAATACAAATCTCTCCTGACATTCCTATACCGCAAAGGTTATCACCATCTAAAATATATATTTGAGTATTGACAATCGGTTTTCCGATAGGTATTTTATTAATTTTAATATCGTTATGTTCCCTAATCCAGTGAGTGGATACTACTGTATTTTCAGTTGGACCGTAAGCATTTATATAAAGGCTATTTTTAGATTTTAAAACTATATCTTTACTACTTTCTGAGCCTGCGGTTATAACAATTCTTACATCTAAATCATCCATATTCACATAATAGTTAGGTGGAATTGTAACAATAGTAATTTTTTCATTAACACAATATTTAAATAAAAGTTTTTGATCTTCAATTATTTCAAAAGAAGGAATAGCTAGACTAGCACCGTTATAAAGAGCCATTGTCATTTCCCATACAGAAGCATCAAAAACATAATTTGCAAATTGCAATATATTATCTTCTTCGTTTATTTTATAATCATTTTTAAAATAATTATTTAAAGAAACAACATTTCTATGTTCAATCATTACACCTTTCGGTTTTCCAGTAGTTCCTGAAGTATAGATTAAATATAATAAATCTTCTGGGAGATTAATATGCTTTGGGTTTTCTAACGAAAATTCTTCAAATATTTTACTATCAAATAAATTTATTATTTCTATATTTGTATCTATTGTGTCAGCTCTAGGTGATAGTATAAATTTAGGATTACAGTCATCTATAATATGTCTAATTCTTTCGGCAGGATATTTAGAATCAATAGGAACATATGCTGCACCTGCCTTTATTATTCCATAAATACCAACTATCATCTCAATACTTCTATCACTAACTATTCCTACAAAATCATTTTGCAAAATACCTTTTGCTCTAAGAAAATTTGCTATTTTATTAACTTTTTCGTTTAGTTCTTTATATGTTACATTTGTATCCCCACAAATTACAGCTATATTATTAGGCGTTTTTTCTACTTGTTCTTCAAAAATTTCTATCACCGTTTTATTTATAGAATAGCTGGTATTAACTTTATTGAAATTTAAAAGTATCTTTTCTTTATCTTCTGAACTTGTTAAATCTAAATCTTTAATACATAAATTTTTATCTCTACATATTTGCTTAAGTATAGCTACGTATGAATAAAGAATTCTTTTTGCACTAGCTTCACTATACAAATCACTGTTATATTCTAAAAATATATCATAACCTTCACTTGAATAATCTACGTTAAAAGTTAAGTCAAATTTAGAAACAGTATGATTGATATCAATAATTTCAGCTTTGATATTTTCAATTGAAAAATTTATTTTTTCATTATTTTGCATAACGAGCATTATATCAAAAAGAGGATTTCTTGATAAATCTCTTCTTAAATCTATATCATCTATAAGTTTTTCATAAGGATATTCTTGATTTTCATATGAATTGAAACAAAAATCTTTAACTTCATTTAAAAAATCAATATATTTTTTATTTTTATATGGAAAGCCTCGCATTGCTAAAGTATTTACAAACATACCTAGTATTTTTTCCGTATCTTTATGAGTTCTTCCACTAACAGGACTACCTATAATCACATCTTCACAATTACTATATTTTCCAACAAGAACCATAATAGATGACAAAAATATTATATACTCTGTGCTTTTGGTTTCATTAGATAGTTTTTTAATTAATATAGAATCTTCCTTACTAATAGAAATTTTCTTGTAAGAGCCTTTGAAACTTTGGATAAGAGGTCTCATATAATCTGTAGGCATATTAAGAATAGGAATTTCATCTTTATACAAATTATTCCAATATTCTTTTTGAGAAGATAAATCTCTAGTATCCATCCATTCACTATAATCTTTATATTGATGAATTAAATCTTCAAGTTCTTCTTCGTTATATAATTTTGAAAACTCACTAATAAAAAGACCTATGCTCATTCCATCGCTTATAATGTGATGAATATCAAATAATAAAATACCGTAGTCCATTTTATCTACAAATTGCATACGTATTAAACAATCATTCGATAAATCAAATGGCTTTACAAAAGTTTTTAAAAGTTCCGTTTCTTCTTCAAAATCTTTTTCAATTTCTCTTAAGTATGAAAATTCTAATTTATAATTATCTTTTATTTCTTGAATAAATTCTCCACTATTATCTAAATAAAAATTGGTTCTAAGTATTTCATGACGATTAATAAGTTTAATTAAAGAAGTCTTTAACTTTTCAACATCAACTTTACCAATAAGTTTAATTACGTGAGGCATATTATAAGCTACATTATTTTTATCCATTTGCTGTATTAAATAAGTTCTCTTCTGACTTGAAGACATTTTATATGACTTTTTAGGAGAAGCAAAAGGAATACTTTCATACTCACCAGACTTTTTAGATATTAAAATACTTAATTGTTCTACAGTAGGATTAGAAAAAATATCTGTAATAGTGAGTCTTATACCAAATTCAGCTTCTATTATATTTAAAAGTCTAGCTGCTCTTAAAGAATGACCTCCTAAAGAAAAGAAATTATCTTTAATGCTTAACTTTAATATATTAAGCAAATTTTTAAATATTTTGCTTAATATTTCTTCACAATTGTTTCTAGGTCCTATATATTGTGTTTCTGTTTTAAATTTTATTTCTGGAAGATTTCTTTTATCCAATTTACCATTTATAGTTGTGGGTATTTTATCTATTTGTATAAAATAATTAGGAATCATATAGCTTGGCAATTTTTTTGATAGTTGTTCTTTTAAATAATCTTCTTTTACATGGCTTTCTGAAACAAAGTACACATATATATCTATGTCCCCTGTATTATCTTTTTTTGAGATAATAGCCACATCTTTAATTATTTCTTCATTTCTAAGAACACTTTCAATTTCACCTAGTTCTATTCTAAAACCACGAATTTTAACTTGTTCATCTATTCTTCCTAAAAACTCTATGTTACCATCTTCAAGCCATCTACCAATATCTCCACTACGATAAAGTATTCCTTTTCCATAAGGATTACTTATAAATTTCTCTTTAGTAAGTTCTTTTCTATTTAAATAACCTTTTGCTAAGCTGTCTCCTGATATACATATCTCTCCTTGTATACCTATTCCACAAAGTTTGTTGTAATTTAAAATATATACTTTTGTATTACGTTTAGGTTTTCCAATAGGAATTTTATTTCTAATAAAATCATGATTATCTTGTTCAAAATAAGTAGCTGAAACAGTATTTTCGGTCTGACCGTATTCATTGATGTACCTGCTATTTTTAGCTTTTTGTGCAATGTATTTACTACTTTCAGAACCTGCAGTAACTAAAATTCTTGGACTAAAACTTTTCATATTTACATAATAATTAGGTGGCAAAGCTACAATAGAAATATCTTGTTCTTCACAATAATGTTCCATGACATTAATATCTTTAATTTTTTCATTTGAAGGTATTACTAGTGTAGCACCATGAAATAATGCCATTGACATTTCCCAAACAGAACCATCAAATACATAGTTAGCAAATTGAAGTACGTTATCTTTTTCAGTTACTTCATAAACTTTTCCTAAATAATCTTTTAAACAAACAATACCTTTATGCATAACCATTACACCTTTTGGGTTGCCAGTAGTTCCAGAAGTATAAATGACATATGCCAAATCTTCTAATTCATTTAATTTTTCAGGATTTTTATTACTATAATTTTGAAAAATTAAATTGATATTTTCAAAGTCAAAAATTTCAAAATCAACATTTAATTTTTTGTTTGAATTAGTCAAAATTATTTTAGGATTACTATCTTCCAATATGTATCTAATTCTTTCATCTGGATAATTAGTATCGATTGGAACGTAAGCCGCACCAGACTTAATGATAGCATATATAGATATTATCATTTCAATACTTCTTTCAGAAAATATACCAACAAAATCATTTTGCTTTATACCTTTTTCCCTTAAAAAATGAGCAAGTTGATTTACCCTAACATTTAACTCTTTATAAGTTAATTTTTTATCTTCATAAACTATAGCTATATTATTAGGTGTTTTCTCTACTTGTTCTTCAAAAAGATGTATTATTGTTTTACTTCTGTCGTAATTGCTGTCGGTATTATTAAATACAGTTAATATTTTATTTTTCTCTGAAACAGTAATTAAATCAATCATAGAAACTTTCATATTTTCATTTTCACTAAAGCATAAAAGAACTTTATTTATTCTATCTAAAAGCCTTTCAATTTCAGATAAACAATACTTTCTAGGGTCATACATAATACTAGCAATCAATTCTTCATTTTCGCAATACATAGATAAGCCAATATCATAATTTATTTGTTCACGAGCAAAGTCTGATTTTAAAGAAAGTCCTTTCATTCCTTCTCCAAGACGCTCTTCATCTACATGATAATTTTCAAAAACAAATAAAGTTTGAATCAAATTTTTCTTAGGTATAGTTTCTCTTTGTATATCTGCAAGAGAAGAGTATTGATAGCTTATACTATCATTAGCTTGTTTTTGTGTATTTTTCCACAAATCTAATATTTCGATATCTTTATCAGTTTTAACTCTAACAGGTATAGTATTTATAAACAATCCTATCGTATTATCTATACCTTTTAAATTTGCATCTCTTCCAGATACAGTTTTACCAAAAACCACATCATGACTATTGTTATAATTTTGTAAAATAATACCCCATGCGGATTCAACTATAGTGTTTAGAGTTACGTTGTTTTCCTTTGCCTTATTAATTAATTTTTTAGTTAACTCTTTACCAAAACCTCTTTTTAGTTGTGCCATTTGTTCTTCTGATTGCAAATCAAAAGAAATGCTATCAATACTCGATGTTCCTTCATAATCATAAAGAAGATTTCTCCAATAATTAATTGATTCTTCATGGTCTTGATTTGATAACCAACTGATATAGTCAGAATAACTTAAACTATGTCTTATTTCTTTTTCTATTTGAACCAAAATATCATTTTCATTTTTATTGTTTAAAGACAAATTGTAATATTTAAAGAAGTCCCCAAAAACTAAAGATAAACACCAACCATCCATAATTATGTGATGAAAACACCAAATAAATTTATAATTATCTTCGTTGTATTTAACACAAGTTAGACGAATAAGACTATCAATAGTTAAATTAAAGCCTCTTTGCAAATCTTCTTTAACAATTTTTTTAAATTCTTTTTCAAGGTCTTCAATAGAATTTAAACTTAAATCAATAAAGTTAAATTCTATTGGCTTATTAGAAAGAACAACTTGTTTAGGACTTTTTAGTCTTTCATATACAATAGAAGTTCTAAGAACTGCATGGCGTTTTTCTAAATAATCAAGAGCTTTCCTAATAGCAAATTTGTCAAGATTTCCTGTAGCTGTTAATATATTTTGAACAATATAGTCAGTTGACTTGCTATTTTCTAAGTTATGAAAAAGCATACCTTCTTGAAGAGGGGTAAGCGAATATATTTTTTCTATTTTTTTTTCTTCATTCATTGTTAAATAACAAACCCTTTCTCAATTTAATTAATATAATTAAAGTAGCATTTTAAGAGAATTTGATATTTCATCAAATTCTTGATTATCAATCATTTCATCAGAAACATCAGAAATTGTAATAGTTGTCATATTTTTTGTACAGCAATGAAAAATAATATCTTGAAGCATTTTTTTATATTCTTCAAAAAACATGGATATTTTATCAAATAAATATTTGCTCTTATCATATCTGATTTCAAATTTAAGTTTTTTGTCTTTAATAACTCCATCTAGCATTATCCCTTGAGGTAGTATATTTTTTTCAGATATCTCATTACCGATTTTATAATAATTATATTTCTCTGAACTTTCTTCTATTTCTCCAAGATAGTTAAAACTTATATCAATTTCTTTATTAAATTTTGATATAAGGCTATATCCTATACCATTATTAGGGATTTTTCTAAGCATTTCTTTGGTGCTGATTATACTATCTTCAATAGTTTCATATCGATTTAATATTATAGGATATATTGTAGTGAACCAACCTACTGTTCTATCTATTTTTATATCATTATGAAGCTGTTCTCTTCCATGACCCTCTAACAATACTACCATTTTATCTTTATTTTCATAAAGACATCTCATTACCATGCTTAATGAACTTAATAGTAAATCATTAATTTCTGTATTATAGGCTTTACTACTATCTTTTAATAAATTAGAAGTTTCTTCTTCACTAAGCTCAAAAGATATTAAGTCATAAAATTTTTTGTATCCAGTTGATTGTAATTTATAATCAATTTCTGAAATTTCAGATTCTATTTTAGACCAGTAGTTACTTTCTTTTTTAAGGTTTTTACTATTCTTGTAATCTTCTAACATCTCAGACCATTCTATAAACGAAGCAGTTTTTTTAGGAAGTTTAATTTCTTCATTTTTTTCGATTTGTTTCAAAACCGTGTTGATGTCTTCAATTAATATTCTCCAAGATACACCATCTATTATTAAGTGATGCACACAAATAAATAAGTAATGACCTTTTTTAGTTTTAAAAAATGCACATTTAACCAAAGGACCTTTTTTTAAATCCACACTTTTCTGAATATCATTACATACCATTTGAATTTTTTCTTGAGTAATAAATTCACTATCTTCATTTGCATAGTCAAATACTTTATATTCATATCTTTTATAGTCATTTTTAACAATTCTAAGCTGTTTTTCTGAATATACAGCTCTAAGCATATCATGGTGCCTTACTATAGTTTCTATTGATTTTTCTACAGCTTTAAAGTTTCCATTTACTTTTATCATCATAGATTGATTAAAATGATGAGGTTCTTCTAAATTCCAAGATTCAAAAGTTTTAATTATTGGAGTTGGTTTTACAATCCCTATAACTTCTCCTTGCTCATATTTAAGTTCCTTAGATACCACAACTTTTTCGCAAATAGACTCTATAGTACGCTCATTTAAAATATCTCTAACATGAAGGTCATAATTTCTTTCTCTCATTTTAGATACAATACGTAAAGCTTTAATAGAATCACCACCTAGAGCAAAAAAGCTATCTTTAACACCAACTATTTCAGAACCTAAAATTTCTTTAAATGTAATACTAAGAGCTTCTTCTTTTTCATTTCTAGGAGCTATATATTCGTTTTCTGTACGCAACTTTATTTGTGGCAAATTCTTTTTGTCTAATTTACCGTTAAAAGTAATTGGAATTTGTTCTATCTGCATTAAATAACTAGGAATCATATGTTCTGGAAGTTCTTTAGATAAATGTTCTTTCAACTTATTAATTTCTATATTTTCTGAAGAAACCACATAACCATATAAAGCTTTGTCTCCATAAATATCTTCATGAACAATTACAATTGAATCTTTTATTCCAGAATAACTTCTGATTGTATTTTCTATTTCACCAAGCTCTATTCTAAATCCACGAATTTTAACTTGTTCATCTATCCTACCTAAATATTCTATATTACCATCTTCTAGCCATCTTGCTAAATCACCACTACGATATAACTTACCTTCACCATAAGGATTTTTGATGAATTTTTCATTAGTTAGTTCTTTCAAATTTAAATAACCTCGAGCAAGACCTTCTCCTGATACGCAAAGTTCTCCTGGAATACCGATTCCACACAGATTATCTCCATCTAAAATATAAATTTTAAGTGTAGGTATTGCAGAACCGATACTACTTATACCTTTTTTTATTTCATAATCTCCAATTTCTTGATAAGTTGCATGAACTGTAGTTTCTGTAATACCATACATATTTACAATTTTAACGTGAGAGTTTGATTTATACCATTCATATAATTTTTTAGGTTGTAAAGCCTCTCCACCGAATATTAAATATTTTAAATATTTATAACCATTTACTTTTTCATGCATTAAATTATAAAAAGATGATGGAACTTGATTTAGTACAGTAACTTTATTTTTCTCTAGTTCGTCTAATAAAAGCTCCGAATCTTTGATTTTATATTTAGGAATAACGACCAGTTTTCCACCTCTTAGAGTAGCACCGTACATTTCCCAAACAGAAAAATCAAAGCAATAAGAATGAAACATTGTCCAAGTGTCTTGTTCAGAAAAATCAAATTGAAAATCATTATTAAATAAAAGTCTAACTAAATTTTTATGTTCAATCATTACTCCTTTAGGTTTTCCTGTTGTCCCAGAAGTATATATTACATACAACAAGTCATTTGAAGTATTAATATGAAACGGATTTTCTTTAGGATAATTTTCATATATTGCTTCATCTAAAATATTTATAGTTTCTATATTATTTAATATTATATTTTCGATATCCGTTATAATTATTTTCGTATTACAATTATCTATAATATAATTTATTCTGTCTAAAGGATAATCAGTATCTATAGGTACATACGCTCCACCAGATTTTATTACAGCATAAATAGCTATTATCATTTCAATACTTCTTTCTGTTAAAATGGCAACAAAACTATTTTTACTAACTCCTTTTTTACGAAGTAAGTGAGCTAAACTATTAGACTTTTCATTAAGCTCTAAATATGTTAATTTTTTATCTTCGTACACTATGGCTATATTATTAGGTGTTTTTTCTACTTGTTCTTCAAATAAATCTACTATAGTTTTGTATTCTGGATAATAGCTTTCAGTTCTATTAAAAGATTTTAGAATCTTTTCTTTATCCTGAACACTTGACAAATCTATATCCCTGATTAACATATCTTGCGATTTTACAATTTGATTCAAAATTTCTATATAAGAAGAAATAAGTCTGGTTGCAGTATTTAAAGTATATAAATCTGTTCTATACTCTAAAAATAAGGTATAAATACCCTCTTTTTCTTCTATTTCAAATGTTAGATCAAATTTTGATGTTTTATTTGGAAATTTAATTTGCTGAACATTTATATTATTAAAGTTAAGTGAAATATTTTCATTATTTTGTAAAACTAAAGCAACGTCAAATAATGGATTTCTTGAAATATCTCTAGCAAGACTTAAAGATTCTATTAAATTTTCATAAGGATAATCTTGATTTTCATATGAATTTAAACTAAAATATTTTATTTCTTCTAAAAAATCTCTATAATTCTTATGTCTTTCAGGTCTTGCTCTCATAGGCAACATATTTACAAACATACCCAACATAGACTCTGTATCTTTATGAGTTCTAGCACTTATAGGACTACCTATAACTACATCTTCACTATAGCTATACTTACCCAATAAAATCATAACAGCAGATAAAAATATCATATATTGTGTAGTATCAGTTTTTTGTGTTAAATACTTAATTTTTTCTATAAGCTCATTACTAAAAGTATAAGATATTCTATCTCCTTCAAAACTTTGAAATTTAGGACGTGGAAAATCTAAAGGCATATTAAGAACTTCTATTTCATCTAAATAAATTTTCTCCCAATAATTCTTTTGTGCAGAAAAATCTTTATTTATAATCCATTCACTATAATCTTTATATTGAACTGTTAATTGCTCTAATTGGTTACCATTATAAATAGATGAAAGTTCTTTAATAAAATTACCTACACTCATACCATCACCAATAATATGGTGCATATCAAATAGTAAAAGACTATGTTCTCCCCTATCAATTAAGCTAACTCTAAAAATAGGAGCTTTAGACAAATCAAATTTCTGAACAAAATTTTCTAGTATAGATTGTTCTGGTGTATCTTTATCTTCTTCATGGAAAATTTCAAATTCTAAACTTTCATTTACTATTTGTTTGAACTCTTCATTTTCAAAAATGAAATTAGTTCTTAATATTTCATGTCTTTCAATTAGTTTATTTATACAAAACTTTAATTTTTTAATATCAACTTCACCGATTATTTTAAAAACATAAGAAATATTATAAGCTATACTGCTTGTGTCCATTTGCCAAGTTAGGTACATTCTTTTTTGTGCAAAAGACATAGGATAACTAGACTTTACAGAGCATTTAGGAATTTTTTCATACAAAGTATTATCTATATTTATAAGCTTACTTAATTTTTCAATATTTTGATTTTTAAATATATCATTTAGTTTAAGTCTGACACCTGTGTTTTCTTCTATTTGGTTTATTAAAAGTGTTGCTTTTAAAGAATGACCTCCTAAATCAAAAAAACTACTATCTAGACTTACTTTTTCTAAATTAAGAACTTGTTCAAAAATATTACTTAACAACAATTCTTTTTTATTTCTAGGAACTATATAATTAAAAGTATCATTTTCTATCTTAATTTCTGGTAGATTTCTTTTGTCTATTTTTCCATTTATAGTAATAGGAAGACTTTCTACTTGCATAAAATATTTAGGAATCATATATTCTGGCAATTCTTTAGATAAATCTTCTTTCAGATTATCTATTAAAACTTCAACTTCAGAAACAAAATATGCACATAATATTTTATCGTAAGAACTATTTTCACGAACTACTACAGCACAATCTACTACTAAGGGGTTCTTTTTAAGAACACTCTCAATTTCTCCAAGTTCAATTCTAAAACCATGAATTTTGACTTGTTCGTCTATTCTACCTATATATTCTATGTTACCGTCTTCTAACCATTTTACAAGATCTCCACTACAGTATAATTTCCCTTCATCATAAGGGTTATCAATAAACTTTTTTTGTGTTAATTCATCTTGATTTAAATAACCACGTGCAAGCCCATCACCAGCTATACAAAGCTCTCCAGAAACACCTATATCACACAATTTTCCGTCATTTATTATGTAAACTTTAGTATTGTTTATCGGTTTTCCTATGGGTGTAATTTTTCTTTTTAAACTACTATCATAGTAGTTATAACTAGTTGTAAAAGTCGTATTTTCAGTAGGACCATATACATGTATAAATCTCGCTTTATTTCTGTCTATTAATTTTTTTGCATATTTTTCAGAAAGTATTTCACCACCAACCAGTATGTTAGATAAGGAATCAAATATAGTTTCATCTATACTAATCATTTGATTAAAAAGAGCATTAGTTATAAACATCGTATTAATTTCATATTCTTTTAATCTACTCGAAAACTTTACGTTGTCTAAAAGTTCTTCGGAATCTACAAGTGTTAGCTGTCCTCCATTTAGAAGAGATCCATATATTTCAAAAGTAGAAGCATCAAAAGAAAGAGAACCTGTTTGTAATATTTTAGTATTTTCATCTAAGTTAACAAAATTAGTGTTTTTAACTAAGCGAAGAACATTTTTATGTTCAATCATAACGCCTTTAGGTTTTCCTGTAGTTCCTGATGTATAAATTACATATATTAAATCTTCTGAACTATTTGTAATAACTAAATTGTCTTTAGGCATATTAGAATAATTTTCATAAATAGAAATATCAAAAAATCTTTTTATGAAATTTAATTTTTCACCAAAAGTCAATATTAATTTAGGATTGCAGTCTTTTATTATATAATTAATTCTTTCCTCAGGATATTTAGGGTCAATTGGAACATAAGCTGCACCAGCTTTTATTATCGCAAATAAGCCTATAATCATTTCAAGACTTTTTTGAGCAAAAATACCTACAAAAGAACCTCGAGATACTCCTTTTTCTATAAGCTTACGAGCTAATTGATTAGCTTTTTCATTAAGTTCATTATAACTTAAACTTTTACTATTATAGAAAACAGCTGTTTTATGAGAATTTTTTATTACCTGCTCTTCAAATACTATAGAAACATTTTTACTTTTAGGATATTCAGTAGTAGTGTTATTAAATTCTTTTAATATTCTTTCTTCATTACTAATATTCATTTAAATAATCTCCTTAACTATATCAGCAATCTTTAAAATTTCTATTTTTTTTGGAAATTCATCATTTTCTGTGTAAATAGCTAATTTATATTCTTTATAAAAATCAATGACAAAATCTTTTTCAACACATACGCTAAAAGAATCCAAAAGAACTGATAAACCTTTACCTAGAAATTTTATATAACTTTCTTTTAATGTCCATATACTGTAAAAGTAATTTAACTTAATATTTTCCGATACAGACATTAATTTTGTATATTCTGATTTAGAAAAAAAATCTAAAGCTACATTTAAGTCAATAGGAACAATTTTTTCTATATCAATCCCTACTTCAAATTTAGATATAGCACAAACTACCCATTGTCCAGAGTGTGATATATTAAATTCAAATATAGAATCGTTTTTTGAACAATTTAAAATATAAGGCTTTCCAAATTCATTATATCTATACTTTATATGTTTATTTAAGATATTAAAATTTTTACAAACCAAATATCTAATCATTAAATCTCCATATAGAGTTCGTTTTGAATCCTCTATAAATCTAAATTTTTTAATTTTATTAAGATTTTCATCTGCAATATGAGATAGAAAATTTATATAATCATCACTAGAAATAGGTTCGTTAATATTAACAGCATAAACTTTTATCACATAAATTGTACCTTTCTATTTAAAAATTTAATAAATTTATATTTAAAATCTTATAATGAAATAATAACAAATATTTCTTATATATTAAATAAGAAATGGGCAACATTTGCAGTTGCATATTTTTATTTTTTATTGTTATTTTTTTGGTATAAGATAACATAAAAATTTTAAAAGGAGATTTTTATCAATGATAAGCTACATAATAACTATATTAAATTTATCAACGAATAAACCAGAAATAACAAAAATTTAAACTATGTTAGAAATAAATATATTTTTTTTAAAAATAGCCTCTTTAATTAACTGTGCATCATCTTTTCTATCTATTAATAAAGAACCAAAGTACGCCATAGCATAATATGATGTGCTTTCTTCTTCTTCTTCTTTAAAGAATATAAAAGCTCTTATTGCTGCAAACTTAGGTAAAACTCTAAAAGACCTATTTGATATTTCCATTTCCCATCCTCTTTCTACAATTTCGAGTATTCTTTCTGTTTTTTCTAATCCAACAAGTTCATATGCATAATTGAAAAGGATAGAAGTGTAAAATCGTTTTTCCATAAAATTATCTATATAATTTTTATTTATATTTTTTAATAAATAAAATAAAATTCTGTATGCTATAAGAGTTTCTCCCTTGGCAGAATACTTATTAGATATTCCATTTATTATTCTTATTTCATTTAAAGTTAAAAAGCGATTTTTTATATCTTCAATATTTTCTATATCAAAGTTTGGTATTGTTATTTTTATAGATTCAAAAAGAATTTCTAATTTTTTGTCATTATCTTTCGATTCATATTTATCTTCGATAAGTCCTTTACAACTTAATATAAATTGTTTTCCGATATTACTTTTAAAATTAACACTTTGCTCTAAATTGTTAATTAAATCTTTTGCAACTTCATAGTTTTTAATATCAATTAGATTAATTATTTTATTTTTTGCAATATGTTCTTTAAACTCTTTGGAGCTAAAAAATATACTACTATAATTATACACGTCTCTTCCTAATCTTTCGAACAAAGCTTCTATCAAATATATATCGTATTTTTCTAAGCTTCCATTTTCAATTCTTGAAAGTGTAGATTTATTACAAAGACCTTCACATAGTCTATCAATACTAATCTTTTTTTCTTCTCTGAAAAACCATAAAAGTTCGCCTATATATTTGAACTTATAATTTGTAGGTACTATATCATCTATTAATTTTTGAGAATTTATATTTAAATTTCCTATAAAATAATTATTTATTTTTATGCTATATTCTTTTTCAATTTCATTTTTAAGAGATTCTGCTTCTTTTTTTAGACCAAACATAATATACCCAAAATAAGCTTGTATAAAAAATTCTTCTGCCTCTTTAAATTCATCTAATTTGTAAGAACAAATGCCCATAAAATGCCTTATAACAAAAACTTTATATCCCGAACAGTTCCTTATAGAAAACAAATATAATTTATTGAGATAATTAATAGACTCTTCATATTTTTCATTCAAAATAAGCAATTTAGATAGGCTAATAGTTATATCTATATAGTAATATGAATCATATTCACTTTCAAACGGTAATTCTATTAAAGATTTTTCTAAAGTTCTCAATATATTTTCTGATTTTTCTATATTATTGTTTTTTTCATAGGCTAAAGCTAATATATGTAACAAACTTACTTCTATAGGCATAAACAAACTATCTTTTATATTAAATATGTCGTAATTTTTATAAGTAATTTTCATAGCCTCTGAAATTAATTCTGAAATTTTATCTAAAGAATAATTTTCCATAAAAAATATATTTGCTTTACAACTAAGTAAATATTGTAATCTAATTCCTGTTTTAAAAGCTTCTCTATGTTCTAACAAAAAGAGTTCTTTTTTTGAATTTTCTAAATCTCCTATTTCTAAATAATAATCTAATCTTTTGGATGATTTATCTCCTTCAAAATCAAGTTTTATAGTATATAAATTACTTTTTTCATCATAATTATAACCCCAAAATTTTAGTATAGATTTAATGTTTTTGGGTTTAGGTTTTAAATTATCGTCTTTTTTAATTCTTTTTAAGACTTTTTTAACATCAATTTCTTCTTCCTCACCACTAAAAATAAAATTTAACTCTATTTTATTTCTAGTGATAAGAGCAGGTATAAAACTATTAATATTATATTTTAAACCATAAAACATATAGTAATGCCTCCTAGATTATTGTTTGGGTAATTTTGCATATGCAAAATTACCGTAAGTATACTTACGGTAATTTTGCATATGCAAAATTACCGTAAGTATACTTACGGTAATTTTTTTTAAATTTATTACAAATTATACAAATAAGAATTTAATTTGTCAATATAAATTAGATTTTTTTAATTTCAAACAGACTTAAAATATTTTCGTGAAAAAATAGAAACTAAAATTGAAATAAATGAAGCCAAAAATATAATAAGCCAAGAAAGTGATGAAAAAATTTCAAAAAGAAATCCAAATAATAATTGACCTATTGCATTTGCTAAAAACGGTAAAACAACTAAAATAGATAAAACTTTTCCTACAATCTCTATTGGTGTTTCACTTTGTATAAATGACATTATCTGTATATTACAAATTTGCACACCTATAAAAGTAAACATTCCTGCTATAGTAATAATAACAAAAGAAATTATAACTGGTAAATCAAATAATAAAACTATTCCAATTGGTATAATAGCTAAACTACAAAAAATAATAGATAAATAAAAGGTTTTTATTGTAAGCTTATTTCCGAGAAAACCCGCTGAAATACCACCTATAAGCCCACCTATCATCATAACACTTTGACTAACTCCTACCATATGCATTTCTAAATTCAAATTTTGAGTAATAAGAACTGGTATTCCCACTAGTAAAAAAGCACCTATAGTCATACTAAAAAAAAATAAAACAATTGCACATTTAAAAATAATAGGTTTTTCTTTAATAGTAAAGTGAATAGAATCTTTAATATCGCTTTTAATTATTTGAGCAACACTTCCCAAATTTTCTTGTTTTTTAAAAGGTATACGAATAAACAAATCTATAATAGAACTAATAGTAAAACAAAATACACTAGTAACTAAAATTGGAAATAAACCAAATGATCCATATAAAATACCAGCAATAGCAGGAGCTGACATGTTTGCAAAAGAATTTATTATAGATATAATACCATTTGCAGGAACAAGCTTATCAGAAGGAGAGAGAACAGGAATCGAAGCTTGAACTGCTGGCATATAAACAGCTTGTATAGCATTTATAAAAAGTAGTTTAATTATTACAACAGGAACAATTTCTATATGAAAACTAGTTATTGCCATATATAAAATAACTATAAATACAACAGATATATCAAGCCAAAACATAATCCACTGTTTTCTAAATCTATCAGCAATAACACCTCCAATAGGAGACATTAATAAGAGAGATATATTAGGAACAGCCAAAACTATTCCAAATAGAGTAGCGGAACCACTTACATCTAAAATAAATAATGGTAATGTCCAACTAAGTATTATATTTCCGAATATAGAAATGATTTTGCCTATAACTAGTAAAGAAAAATCTTGATTCCAAAGTTTTTCTGGAAGTTTTATAGAATCATTCATAAAAAGTATTTTTCTCCTTTCCTATTATTGTGTAACTAATGAGTATGCTGAAATTTTTCTTATTCTCCATGAAATAAGTATAGAAACTATATACGATAAAATGATAAGAGCTATACTCATCATAACTATCCACAAAATAGGTGCTTCCAGACTTCCTCCAGTGCCACCTAAACCACTAAGAAGAATACCAAATATAGTTCCAAAACTTAGATAACCTATTACAGAACCTGTTAACACACCGATTACAATAGATGGTGTTAAATTTAAAGCAATTTGATTCATAAGCTGAAAATTTGTAAAACCTATAGCTTTTTGTATTCCTAATTCACGTTTTAATCTAAGTATAGTTATTTTTATAATCATATATAAAATCATTATAATAACAAGAAAAGAAACTATCAAAATAATAAAAGCTATAAGAGAAAATATACTACCCATAGAAGCAATTTGAGTATCTATCTCATTTTGTATAGATACTATATTAAAAAATATATTACCTTCTGTTTCATATAGAAAATTTACAAAGACTTCTTCATCTACACCATCTTCTAATACTATATGAAAATCTCTAAAAACAAAATCTGGTTCTAAAATAAGGAAGCTATTTATATCTATCATACCACTAAACCCTGCATGATTAGAACTAGTTATAAGTCCAGTAATTAAAAATTCAAAACTCTCATTAGAAGTTCTAAGAGAAATAAAGTCTCCTACTTCTTTTTCTATAGATGAAAGAGCTAATGGAGTTAACACAATTTCATTATTCGCTGTTGGAAATCTTCCATATACTAGAGAATATCCTTGCAAGTATTCAAAGTTTTCTATTATAGTAGTAGCTATAACATTATTTTCTATAAAAATACCAATATCTTCACTACCGAAAATTTTAGATACTTCACTATTATTAGACATTCTATTATAAAAGTCTGCTCCAAGTTGTGAATCATTTAAATTTACAATTAAGTTAATAAAAGCGAGTTCTCCTGCTGCCATCTGCACAAAATCATCTATATTTACACTCATATTATAATGAGTAGCAATACTTGCAGACCCTGCAAAAGTTAAACTAGTAACTATTAGAGAAATCATCAAACCTTGTTTTTTATTTTGAAAAAATCTTTTTAAAGCCATTTGTAATACTATAGGATTTTTAGATTTATAAAATGGCACTATATTTTTTCTAAATTGGTAACTATTTAATCCACCACGGAGTATAACTAATGTATCTAAACTATTAATTTTAAAAGAAGATATAAAAGAAAATACAAAAGTTATTAAAATTATAACAAAAATTGAAAAGAGTATAATAGTAAAATTTACAGAAGGTAACCATCTAAGACCAAACATTGGCTCTATTATTTGAATAAGTAAAGGAATCAATAGGGATGAAGCTAAAGCTCCTAAAATTGCTGCAATAATGACAACAAAGACAAATTGTAAAACAATAGACAATATTATTTGAAAATTGGAATGTCCAACAGCTTTTAATATACCTATGTTGACTATATTTTCTTCTATATTGTTAGTTATTTGAAATCGTATAACTATAATTCCAACTACTAGAAGTATAATTGCAAGTGCTATTGTAAAAGCAGAAAAAATCATAGGTATAGAAGAACGTGCCTCAAACAATTCATCGTAAGTAATAGGTAAATAGAAACCAAACCTTGATAGTTCTCCAGTAAGAGCATATTCAGTTCCAAAAAAAATATTTCTATATTCTTGATAAATCGTAGATATTTGACTTGAATCTTCCATCCGAGATGATATTAAATTAACATTGTATTCTGGAAAAATGCTTTGAATCTCTGCAAATCTTTCTGCAGGTATGTATAAACGCCATAAATTCATCATTCCATCATAAAGAATTTCTTCTGTACTTCCAGCAAGAGTAAAATAAAATTCTTCGCCCATAAGAACAACCGTTATTGTATCTCCTAAATTATAACCACTACTTAGAAAAAGAACTCTAGGAAGATAAATAGCATCTCCATAAAGAGGAAATACGTCTTCAAAAGGTGTCATTGGATTCATAAATTGATTTGGTGAATCATACGAAATAATAAAACCACCAAAATGATTACCAACACTACCAATACCTATAATTACACTTTGGGATTCTACACTATAAATATCAGGATAATCATTTATAAAATTTATTTGAGCATTACTAGGTGCATCTTTTCTCTGAACAGTTGAAAAATGTGAACTATTAAGTTCATCAGCTCTAGTATGTAAAAAATTAACTACATCAATATAAATAACAAGCCCTATATTTAAAAACAAAGAAACAAGTAACATTACTATAAATATGCTTAGAGATTGTGATTTGTTTTTTATCAAATTTGACTTTGTAAGCATAAATATGTTATTCACAATTACCACCCCATTTCATCTAAAAAATCTTTTAATTTTGAAATTCTGTCAATTTTAGCTTCATCGTATTTATCAAGAAAACATTCTCCAAAAATAGTTCCATCACGAAAATATAATATTCTATTTCCACGCAAAGCTGAACTTATATCGTGAGTTACCATAACAATACTTTGACCTGCTCTGTTAACTTCAGAAAGTGTATCAAGCACAACTTTACTATTACTTGAATTTAAAGCTCCTGTAGGCTCGTCCGCAAAAACAATTTTAGGGTCATTAATCAAAGCACGGGCAATTCCAGCTCTCTGTGCTTCGCCTCCAGAAACTTGTGAAGGGAACTTATCCCATATATATTCACTTAAATTAAATTGTTTAAGTATTTTTTTTGCTTTTTTGACTACTTCATTACGATTTTTACTTTTTAAAAACCCACATACTAATACATTATCTAGTATACTCATGTTATCAAGTAAATAAGTTTGTTGAAAAATAAACCCACAATTTTCTCTTCTAAATAAAGCTAAACCATCATTTGAAAGTTTACTTATTTCTCTTCCATAAAAATTTATTTCACCTTTCGTGGGTGTATCCATTCCTGAAATAGCATACAAAAGTGTAGACTTTCCAGCACCAGAGGGACCCATTATTACAGTAAAATCACCTTCATAAATTTCTATATCAAGGTTTTTTAAAATTTCTTGTTTACCGCTATTAGACGAAAAGCTTTTATGAAGCTTTTCGGTAGATAGGATATTTTTTTTCATTAAAATACTCTCCTTAAAAACTTACTTAATTAAAATCTATCAAAATAATTTTATCATGAAGAAAAGAAAGTAAAAAACTTAATATCGCAACATAATTAGTTGCATTTTTCATACTTAAAAACAGAAATTTATTTATATGAAAATTAGAATAACATTATAGAAGAATGAATTTTATGTAAAATAAATAAGAGGGTATTGATTAGATTTTATAGAATTATCTTTATTTTAATCGGTAAAATAAATTGAAAAGAGGGTTTAAATTTATTTTACCGATTTTTTTCTTAATCAATAAAACGAATATGAAAAGAGGGATTTCATATTCGTTTATCAATTTTTTTAATTCACAACAAAATTAAAAGAGGGAATTAATTTTTCTTTGTGAATTTATAATTTTTCAATCAACAAAATTAATTAAATAAGAGGGGATTTAATTTGTTTTATTGATAATTTTTTTTAAATTAATTTTTATCTATATTCAAAACAAAATAAACAAGAGGGAGCATATTTTGCTTATAAACATAAATTAATTCAAATTATAAAATGCAGAAAGTGCAGGATAATAAGCTGTATCTTCTAATTCTTCTTCAATACGAAGTAATTGATTATATTTAGCAACCCTATCACTTCTAGCAGGAGCACCTGTTTTTATCTGACCTGCATTTACTGCTACTGCAATATCTGCTATTGTAGTATCTTCAGTTTCTCCAGACCTGTGAGAAATAACACAAGTCATATTGTTTTGTTTTGCTAAATTTATTGCTTCAAATGTTTCTGTAAGAGTACCTATTTGATTTACTTTTACTAATATAGAATTTGCTACACCTGTATCTATACCTTTTTGTAGTCTTTCAGAATTTGTAACAAATAAGTCATCTCCAACTAGCTGTACTTTATCTCCAATTCTTTTGGTTAAGAGTTCCCAACCTTTCCAGTCTTCTTCATCCAAACCATCTTCTATACTTATTATAGGATATTCTTCTACTAAAGAAGCATATAATTCTACCATTTCTTCAGATGTTCTTGTAATACTATCTACTCCTGTTGCTTTTGCTTCTCCTTCAAAGTGATATTTTCCATCTTTGTAAAGTTCTGTAGCAGCAACATCTAATGCTATTTTTATTTGTTCTCCAGGTTTATAACCAGCAAGTTTTATAGCCTCTATAATAGTGTCCAAAACCTCTTTTGGAGTTGCCATATTTGGAGCAAAACCACCTTCATCTCCAACACCAGTAGAAAGCCCTTTTTTGTTTAATACTTTCTTTAAATTATGATAAATTTCTACAGACCAACGAGTAGCTTCTTTAAAGCTAGAGGCTCCAACAGGCATTATCATAAATTCTTGAAAATCTACCGTGTTGTCGGCATGCTGACCACCGTTTAGAATATTCATCATAGGTACAGGTAATGTATTTGCAGAAATACCTCCCAAATAGCTATAAAGAGGAATACCTATAGCGTTTGAAGCTGCTTTTGCAACAGCCATGCTAACACCTAAAATAGCATTTGCACCAAGCTTAGATTTATTTTTTGTTCCATCGAGATTTATCATAATATTGTCTATTTTTCTTTGGTCTAGTGCATTTTCTCCGAGCAACTCGTCGTATATAATTGTGTTTACATTTTCTACAGCTTTTTTTACTCCACGCCCAAGATATCTATCTTCACCATCTCGTAGTTCTACAGCTTCAAAAGCACCTGTACTAGCTCCAGACGGTACAGCAGCAACTCCTGTATATTCACTGCCATCTTTTTCAACAACAACTTCTACTTCAACAGTCGGATTTCCCCTGGAATCAAGAATTTCTATAGCGTTAATATCGATAATTTCAACAAAACCTTTCATATATCCTCCAAATACTCTTTTGTATTAGGTACGTTTTACGTCCTATTTTTCACATTAAATATTTTTACATATTTTCTAAAGCTACTTTTGCTGCATTTTGTTCTGCATCTTTTTTACTTTTTCCAATTCCTTTTCCAAGAACTTTCTCTCCATGCAAAACTTCTACAGTAAATGTTTTATCATGATCTGGTCCTGACTGTTCTATTATAACATATTTCGCAAAATTTTTGCTAGTCTTTTGTAATAATTCTTGAAGCTCTGTTTTATAATCTTTATTTCTTACATCCTGTTTAATTTTATCTATATAAGGTATAAGTGTTACATCTATAAATTTTTTTGATTCTTCTATACTACCATCTAAATAAATAGCACCTATTATTGCTTCGTATAAATCGGCAAGGTTGGAATCTTTATTTTTTCCATCTGTTTTTTCTTCACCCTTACCAAAAGCTATAAAGTTACCAAGATTTAGATTCCTGCAAATAATAGCTAGACTAGGTTCACAAACTATGGAAGCTCTAAGTTTTGTAAGCTCACCTTCATCTAAAGATTTGTAAGTATCATATAAATATCTACTAATTACTATTTGTAATACGGCATCACCCAAAAACTCTAGTCTTTCATTATCTGAAAGAGAATGCATTTCATTTTCATATATATATGAACTATGTGTAAAGGTTTGTGATAATAATTGTTTGTCTTTAAATTTGTAATTTATTATATTCTCTATGTTATCTATTTGTTTTGAATTCATTAATTAAATACTTTCTATAATATATTTTACAATGTCCCCCACTGTTTTTATTTTTATTATTTCATATTCGCTAAAATCTTTTATTTCTATATTGTACATATTTTCAACTTCAGATAATATTTCAAAAATGTCTAGGCTATCTGCTCCCAAGTCGTCAAATAGAGTATTTTCTGTAATATTTTCTTTATTTATGAATTTTTTAGATACAATTTCTATTACTTTTTCTCGTTCCATTTATTATATTTGTATTTTATTATTTGTAGTAAGATTCATCAAATGCTCCAATTTTTCTATCATCTTACCGTTGTAAAATTTGTACGATTGATTAATTGCACCTACTATATCTCTGTGCGTTGCACTTCCATGCGTTTTTATAACTAAAGATGTAAGACCTAAAAATGGAGCACCACCTATTTCTGCATAATCAAAACTTTTTTTTATTTTTTTAAATGCTTTTTTTGAAAGAAAAGCACCTATTTTATTCATTATATTAGATGTTAATTCTTTTTTTATTGTATCAAATATAAATTTCGAATATCCTTCTGCTGTTTTTAATATTAAATTACCTGCAAAACCATCGCAAACTACAACATCACAAATACCAGAAGAAATATCTCTTGCTTCTATATTACCTATAAAATTTATATTTGCACTACTTAGAATTTCATAAACTTCTTTAGTTAGAGTATTACCTTTTTCTTTTTCTGTACCAACATTCACAAGACCTACTCTTGGATTTTCTATACCCAAAACATTTTCCATATATGCTATACCTAGTAGTGAAAAATCTAACAAATAAGATGGTTTGCAATCTACATTTGCCCCACTGTCTAACATAAGGCTAAATCCTTTTTTATTTGGTAAAAGTGTTGCAAGTGCTGGTCTTGATATTCCATTTATCCTTTTTATTTTTAGTGTAGCACCAGATAAAAGTGCACCAGTAGAACCTGCTGAAATAAAGCTGTCTGCTTTATTTTCTTTTAAGAGATTAAGACCAACCACAATAGAAGAATCTTTTTTTGTTCTTATAGACATTGCAGCTTCATCTGATTTTATTATTTCTGTTGCATTTTTTATTTCTATAAGATTTTCGTCGTAAGTATAAGATTTTAACTCATCTCTGATTATATTTTCTTTACCTACTAATATTATTTTTATTTTTTTATCCACCAAAAATTGATTTAAGGAGGTTACAGCACCTTTTACAATTTCTACAGGGGAATTATCTCCACCCATTGCATCTATAGCTATTATGTGCAAAGCTTACCTCACTTTTACTTCTTTTTTTAATTAATTTAATTACCTTGCGTTTTGGAATATATTTATTGCATCTTGCTTTGATAATTCAAAAAAAGTTCCTATTTTTGGAGCTGCTAAAAATGCATAATCTACTATTTCATTTATTTGACTATCCGTAGGATTTATTTTTGCATCTTCAAAAGATATTGGCATACCTATTTTTTTAAAAAATTCTGTCATTTTTTCTATACCTTCTAAAGCAGTTTTTTCAGGATTTTCAAAATTCATTCTTATATTAAGTACATTCACAGCAAATTGTGCAAATCTTTGTATATTACTTTTATAAACATATTTTGCCCAGTTGTGCCAAAGAATTGTAAGACCTGCAGGATGTGCTGTATCAAAACTACCACTTATTCCTCGTTCGAGTGCATGAACAGAAAAATCTCTCATTTTTCCTATACCTGTTATTTCATTATGCGAAAGACTTCCAGTCCAAAAAATATTTGCCATTGCTTCGTAATTTGTAGGGTCTTCTATAAGAGTTTTACCACATTTCATTGCAGTTATTATTATTCCTTCTGATATTCTATCTGTCAAATCTGTATCTTTCTGATTTGTAAAATATCTATCCAAAGTATGCATTATAATATCTGATATACCACAGGCAAGAGAAAATTTATTTACACCAAAAGCAAGTGTAGGGTTTAATATTGCAAAAGCTGGTCTTATTAAATCTGTTACAAGGCTTCTTTTTGTATTTTCTTCTTCATTTCTTATTACACTTGCTGTACTAGTTTCACTTCCGGCAGATGCAAGTGTAAGTATAACACCAACAGGTAATGTTTTTTTAGGCTCTGCAGATTTTATATAAAAATCCCAAACATCGCCATCATATGCAGCTCCTACACCAATAGCTTTAGAGCTATCAATTACAGAACCACCACCAACTGCCAAAATGAAATTTAATCCTTTATTTTTACATAGTTCTATACCATCTTTTACAAGGTTTAATCTTGGATTTGGTTTAACTCCACCTAACTCCACATATTTAATTCCATTTTGTTCCAATATATTTTTTATCTTATCTATAAGACCACTTTGTACAGCACTTCCCATACCATAATGAATTAATACACCAGTTACTCCAAATTCTTTTAGCTCTTCTGGTAATTTTTTTTCAGAATCTTTACCAAAAACTATTTTTGTTCTTGGATGAAATGTAAAGTCAATCATTTAAGCTCCTCTTATATTTTTTCTTATTTTGTACTCTTTCACTTGTAAATTTAATATGTTAGTTTTCTTATGGTTAACTATAGTAAAAAAATATATGTTTGTCAATGTATAAAAATATATTTAGTATCAAAACTATACATGATTATTTATTGTTTTATACAAAGTTATTCATATAGCTACTAATTAACTACATTCATTAAAATAAATTTTTGATAATTTAAATTCCTATAATTGGATTTAATAAAAAAATAATTATAGGACATAATACTTTTGTAGCACATTGCTACAGATAAATTTAAAAAATCTAAATTAATAAATTGCTATAATAATTTTTTATTTAAAATTTTGTAAAATATTTTATTAATTTAGATATAGAGGAGAATATTATGGATAACAATTATGACAACCAAAATAATAACCAAAATAATCAAAATAACAACCAAAATAATAATTACAACAAAAGTGGGAAAAGTGCAGTCCCGGAAGCAAGAGCCGCACTTGATGCTTTTAAATATGAAGTAGCAAACGAAATAGGTGTGCCTCTTCAAAAAGGTTACAATGGTCATTTAACAGCTGCACAAAGTGGTAGTATAGGTGGTCAAATGGTTAAAAAAATGATTGCAAATCAAGAACAACAAATGGCAAATAAAACTGGACAATAAATTTAAAGTTTAAAAAAATAATGAAAGCACCTCTTAATAATTTTATTTTGAGAGGTGCTTTTTAAAATATTAATATAATAAAATAGGGAAATATTATGAAAAAAATAAGATTAGACAATGTAATAGATAAAAATAATATACAAACATATAGTATAGTAATTCATTTAAATGAAAAGATAAATACAGATGCATTACAAGAAGCAACATCATTATTATCTAAGAGAGTACCTTTTTTATCTGCTCGTCTTGTGTCTGATAAATATTTTTACTATATAAAAGTAACAAAAGAAGACATAAAGATAACAAAAGAATATAAAACACACAATATGTATTACATAGATGGTAATATAACAAGAGTTATAGCTGGTGATACATATTTCAAACTCGAGACGCTATCTTGTATTTGTGATTATAAATCTCTCTTAAAAATAATGAATGGGCTTGTTATTAAATATTTTAGTATTTTAGGAATGGAATCAATCGAAGATAACAATTTTTTAAATTTAGATGAAAAATTTATTAAAGAAGAAGGACTTCCTCCTTTTGAAAATTATAAAAGTGAAAATATAAAGATAAATTTTTCAAAATTCAAAGAAAAGTATCATTTCAAAAATAGATTACTAATAAAAAAAATCAAAAAAGAAAGTTTTTCTATTATAAAAACTTTTGATGCAAATAAATTTAAAAATATAACAAAAAATAGTAATGTTTCCATTTCTGAATATTTACTTTTGAATATTTTAAAAGGTACAAGAAGAGAAAGATATACAAGAAATAGAAAAAACAAAAAAGAGATAGTAGTAGATTACCCTATAAATGCTAGAACTTTTTTTGATACGAAAACTTTAAGAAATTTTGAAAAAATTATAAAGATAAAAATGCCAGAAAAAAGTAGTGATATAACTATTTTGAATAGCATAAAAAGTCAATTAAAAAATGTTAAAAGACAAGATATAGAACATGAAATTAACACTAAACAAAATTTATTTAAAATAGTAAAACTATTACCTATTAAATTTAAATCTTGTATTTTTAACAATTATTTTAAAAAATATGCTAGTACAACAGCTTTTTATAATGTGGGAGAAATAAAATTACCAAAAAAACTTAAAAGTAAAATATCTCATTTTGAATTTGTACCTAGTGTCCCTACTTGTAAAAATTATGTTTTTTCGTTTATACGATGGGAAGATACTTTAACATTTGGAGCAAATATTACAAATAAGAATGTACTTGCACCATATTATATTTTAAAACATTTAGAGAATAGATTTGTAAAATAATATTTTTTAATTCATAGTATTAATAAACTTAAAAAACTGCCAAAAAAATCAGGCAGTTTTTTCTTTAATTACAATACAATTATATCCAAAAATTTCTCTCAAATCTTGTATAAACTTACTATTATCATTTATTTTTATTTCTTTACTAACATCATACTTATTTTTTGTCTTTTCGTCATAAATAATAACAGGAATATTACCTTTGCTATTCTTACATATGGCTATAACTTCATTTATTGTTATTTCAGTATTTTGAGATAATTTTATCCACAATTCTTTTTTGATTTTAATGATATTCCTATCTGTAATATTTATCCCTAAAACTTCTTTTTCCATAAGTAATTTTTCATTTACAGAATAATCTTTTAAATTTGGCAAAATATCTATTTTGTCATTTTCTTTTTTTAAATCAAAATTTGTAAATTCAAATATGCCAATCTGACCTTCCATAGTTTCTTTTTTGATTTTAGCTGTGGATTCCATTATTTTTTCAAAAATACTTATATATTGTTTTCTATTTCCTTTTAAACTATCAAAAGCACCAGACTTTATAAGAGATTCTACAGCTTTTTTACTCAAATCTTTGTGAGAAATACGATTACAAAAATCTGTTAAAGATTTATAAGGAGACTTAGCTCTTTCAGAAACAATAGAAGCTATTACATTTTTTCCGACATTTTTAATACCCTTTAAACCAAATCGTATAGAGTTTTTTTCTACACTAAATTTTTCAAAACTAATGTTTATATCTGGTTGTAATATTTTTATATTCATCTTTTTTAAACCATCTGAATATTCCGAAATTTTAGAAGAATTGTCAGATGCAGAAGACATAAGAGATGCCATAAACTCTAATGGATAATATTTTTTTAAAAAAGCTGTTTGAAAAGCTATTAAAGCATATGCTGCAGCGTGTGATTTGTTAAAAGCATATTTTGCAAAATCTTGCATTTCATCAAAAATTCTATTTGATATTTCCTTAGATATTTGATTTTGTAAACAACCACTTATAAAATTTTCTCGCTCAAATTCCATTATATCTGCTTGTTTTTTACTCATTGCAACTCGAAGTAAATCACTTCTACTAAGAGAAAAGCCTGCAAGTTTTTGTACTATTTCCATTACTTGTTCTTGATATATTATACAACCATATGTTTGTTTTAATATAGGTATTAATTCTGGATGTAAGTAATCTATATTACCTCCATTTTTTCCATGTATATATTTCGGTATAAAATCCATAGGACCGGGTCTAAAAAGGGATAAACCTGCTATTATATCTTCAAAACAATTTGGTAAAAGTTCTTTTAAAAAAGATTTCATACCACGGCTTTCCATTTGAAAAACACCTTCAGTATTACCAGAACTTATTAAAGAATAAACATTTCTATCATCAAGATTTAATTTATATATATCTATTTGTATATTTCTTGTACGTTTAATTTCTGCTATGCAGTTCTTTATTACTGTCAATGTTCTAAGTCCTAAAAAATCCATTTTTAAAAGCCCTATTTCTTCTAAATTAGACATTGTATAACCAGTAGTAACTACTCCATCATTTTTATTAAGAGGTATATAATCGTCTAAATTTTTTTCTGTAATAACAATACCTGCAGCATGTGTAGAAATATGTCGTGGTAAACCTTCTAATTTTTTTGCCGTATCTATTAAAAATTTTATTTCACTGTCATTTTTATAAAAATTATATAAATGTTTATTTAATACAAGTGATTTTTCTATTGTTATATTTAATTCTTTTGGTATAAGTTTTGCTAGATTATCTACTTTTTCATAAGGTACATTTAAAACTCTACCGACATCTCTTATAACTCCTCTTGCTGCCATTGTTCCAAATGTTATTATTTGTGCTACTTTATTTTCACCGTATTTTTTTATACAGTAATTTATAACTTCTTCTCTTCGTTCAAAGCAAAAATCTATATCTATATCCGGCATACTTATTCTATCTGGGTTTAAAAAACGCTCGAATAATAAATTATATTTTATAGGATCGATATTTGTAATATCTAAACAATAAGATACTAAAGAACCAGCTGCAGAACCTCTACCTGGTCCTACCATAATATCGTTTTCTTTTGCATATTTCACAAAATCCCATGTAATTAAAAAATAATCTACAAATCCCATATTATTTATAACATCGATTTCATAGTTTATTCTTATTTCTAAATCTTTCGTTATTTTTTCATATTTTTTATAAATTCCGTCTATACATAATTTTTTTAAATATTCAACCTTAGAAATATTTTTTTCTAAATTATATTTAGGTAATTTATAGTCTCCGAAAACAAAATTTACATTACACCTATCCGATATTATTTTTGTATTTTGCAAAGATTCTGGTATATGTTTAAAATCGTTGTACATTTCTTCTTTACTTTTCAAGTAAAAATTATCACTTGGAAATTTAAATCTATTTTTATCCTCAAAAGTTTTTCCTGTTCCGATACATAGTAATAAATCATGTATTTTACTATCTTCTTTGGATATATAATGTACATTATTAGTTGCAACTATTGGAATACAACATTCTCTTGCAATTTTTATAAGCTCATTATTTAAATCTTTTTGCTCTACAGTTCCATTTTCTTGTATCTCTATAAAAAAATTATTTTTACCAAAAATATCACTATATTTGTTAGCTATTTCTTTTGCTTTTTCGTATCCAAAGTTTATAAGTGGTTTTGACACAACTCCAGATAAGCAAGCACTTAAAGCAATTATGCCATTTTTATATTTTTTTAAGATATCTATATCTATTCTAGGTTTGTAATAAAAACCATCTGTAAAACTATAGCTTACTAATTTCAAAATATTGTGATAACCTTCCAAATCTTCAGCTAGAAGTATTAAATGACTATTTTGTTTATTTTCTAATGTATTAATTGTATTAATGGAATTTTTATTAAAATTTTGCATAATATAAAATTCACAGCCTATTATAGGTTTTATATCGTATTTTTTCGCTTCTTTATAGAAATCTATTGCACCATACATAACTCCATGATCTGTAATAGCAATAGATTCCATCTTTAATTCTTTAGCTTTAGATATAAGAGATGGTATTTTACAAAATCCATCTAAAAGGCTATATTCTGTATGAACATGGAGATGAGCAAATTCCATATACTAATAAGTTACGAGTGAAAACACATCACAATATTTTTTCAACTCTTCCTTTCCATTTAGTCCCAAAAGCTCTATAAAAAATACTGAACCTATAACATTTGCACCTGCATTTTTTACTATTTCACAAATAGCTTTGCAAGTACCACCTGTAGCAAGTAAATCATCTACTATTAATATTTTTTGTCCTTTTTTTATAGAATCTTCATGTATTTCTATTATATTTTCTCCATATTCTAAATTATATTTTGTCTTTATAGTTTTTGCCGGTAGTTTACCCTCTTTTCTAGCTGGAACAAAACCTTTTTTAGTAATTACAGCTAGAGGTACTCCAAAAATAAAACCTCTTGATTCTGGTCCTACTATGATATCGAAATCTAAATTACTCACTAAATTTTTCATAGAATCTATTGAATAAATAAGTGCACTTGGGTCTTTTAATATGGGTGTTATATCTCTGAATTGTATTCCTTTCACTGGAAAGTCTGGTATTGTTCTTATTATATTTTTTAAATTCATTTTCTCTTTTGCCTCTCATGTATTTCTTTAATATTTTAGTATTACTGTTTATTACCAATTTAAAATTTGCCCAGAATAAACTAAATTGCTCTGAGCATCTTTAACTATTCTATCATGAATTGTTAAGCCACCTCCATTTTTATCTCTATCTAGTATTATATAATCTTCTAATACTACACTATTATTAGTATATATACTAACAAAAATAGAAATACCACTATTAACTCTGAAAACACCTGTATCTGTAACAACTCTATTTACTATATATATATCGCCATTATTTATTATGGTACTCCCTATCTGTATAGTTCTAAAATCTTGGTTTACATATACGTATCCTGTTGTTTCGGGTATGGATAATGTTCTTACAGGATTAATATCTATATTTATTGTATTTCCATATTCATCTGTAAGCACAACATAATTTCTATCGTCGTTTGTATATATAAAATTTTCGGGAATAAGTAAAAGTGTTCTATTTGCGATAGCCGTACTAGGAACTTTTAAACCTGTAACATATGGATTATTTAAAGTAAATTCTATATTTCTATCATTAATATAATCTAACATAAAGTCTTGAACAGAAAAAATCACAAGTAAATTATCCTCTAAAATTTCAGTTTTATATACAGTAGCTTCTATTTCCTTAAATAAATAGGGATAAAATTTATCTCTTGCAAAAAGAGAAATACTATTTGAACTAGAGATACTTTCTGAATATTTAATAGGTATAAAAGAAATAATATTCCAATTGTTTGATGTTATTATTCTAAAAATAGCATCCGTGTTATTCACCAACGATAAATTCCCAAAATTCATTATATTTTCTAAATCTGATATTGTCAAATGTTCAAATCCATCTAAATTAAATGATACTATACCGCCGGTTTCTGCTATCATACTTTGCTGTAAATTTGCTGCTACCGCAGTATTTCTTCTAATTCTTGTATTTTCTTCTACTAAAAAATTCATATTATGAAAATTAGATGTATATACAGTTTCCTCTCTTATTATAAATCCGGTATAAGTGTTTGTAACAACTGTATTTATAAGTGGAACTTCTACAGTTTCTAATACTGTTCTTGTTAAAAAATTATGTATTGTACCTACAGCCCAAATAACAGAGCTAAAAATAAATATTCTAAAAACGATTTGTGTAGTTTTTTCTTGTTTTTTTACATATTTCTTTGATTCTATATCTACCATAGTACGATTCATTCTAAGTTTAGATATATTTTCTTTATCATCGTAAATCATTTTTTCCTCTTTTGTTCGTTTATATTTTATATAGAGTAACTAATAAATTTTACCATTAATTTTAACGAAAAACAATTTGTTTTTTGAAATATAAAAACGTGAGTATTTTAAACTCACGTTTTTATTAAGAATTTCTATTCGTCGTCATAATCCGAAAGTCCAAGTACATCTATTTTTCTATAAGTGCTCATTCCAGTACCTGCTGGGATTAATTTACCTATAATAACATTTTCTTTCAAACCAATTAGTGGGTCAACTTTTCCTTTTATAGCAGCATCTGTAAGAACTTTTGTTGTTTCTTGGAAACTAGCTGCAGATAAAAAAGAATCTGTAGCTAGTGATGCTTTTGTAATTCCAAGTAATACACGATTACCATTTGCAGGTTCTAATCCTTCACTTATAGCTTTTTTATTTACTTCATCTAATTCTAAAAAGTCTACAAGGCTTCCGGGTAATAAGTTTGTATCTCCATTTTCTTCTACTTTTACACGCTTTAACATTTGTCTTACAATTACTTCTATGTGTTTATCGTTTATATCAACACCTTGTAATCTATATACACGCTGTACTTCTTTTAACATATAATCTTGTACACCACGAATCCCACGTATCTTTAAAATATCGTGAGGGTAAACACTACCTTCTGTTAATTCTTCTCCAGCTTCTACAATCTGACCTTCAAAAACTTTTGTGCGAGAACCGAATGGAATAAGATATTCTTTAATTCTTCCGGTTTCTGGTTCCGTAATTATTACTTCCCTTTTCTTTTTATTATCAGAGAAAGTAACGTAACCACCTATTTCAGAAATAATAGCAAGACCTTTTGGCCTTCTTGCTTCGAAAATTTCTTCAACACGAGGAAGTCCTTGAGTTATATCTTCATTTGTTGAAACACCACCAGTGTGAAATGTACGCATAGTAAGCTGTGTACCAGGTTCTCCTATAGATTGTGCTGCTATAATTCCTACAGCTTCTCCAATACGAACTATACGACCACTTGCCATGTTTGCACCATAACATTTAGAACAAAGCCCAATTTTAGACCTACAAGTAAGTATTGTTCTTATTTTTACTTTTAATACTCCTGCTCTTTCTACTTGCTCGGCTTCATCTGGGCTTATCATTGTATCAGACTTTACAATCAGTTCACCAGTTTCTGGATGATAAATATCTTCTGCAGAAAAACGACCTCTTAATCTATCAGAGAGAGGAACTATAATTTCTTCTACATCTTTAAAAGCTGATATCTCCATATTTGGGATTTCTTCTGTCTCTTTAGAACAATCCCATTCTCTTATTATAATATCTTGGCTAACATCTACAAGCCTACGAGTTAAATAACCACTATCTGCTGTACGAAGTGCAGTATCCGAAAGACCTTTTCTAGCACCATGAGCAGAAACAAAATATTCTAATACAGAAAGTCCTTCACGGAAATTAGATTTTATAGGAATTTCTAAAGTTCGACCAGATGGACTTGCCATAAGACCACGCATACCAGCAAGTTGTTTTATTTGATTGTTACTACCACGAGCACCAGAATTAGCCATCATATAAATATTGTTATACCTACCCAAACCTTCAAGTAAAGCTTTTGTAAGATTTTCGTTTGCTTTTTCCCAAAGACTTATAACTTTTTCATATCTTTCGTCATCCGTCATAAGCCCACGTCTAAACATTCTCGATACTTTGTCTACTTCTATTTGTGCTTCATCTAGTATTTTATCTTTTACTTCTGGTATTTCCATATCAGAAACAGAAACGGTCAAAGCTCCTTTTGTGGAGTATTTAAAACCTAAAACTTTTATTTCATCTAAAACTTTTGCAGTGTTAGTAGAACCGTGTTTATTTATGCAACGAGTAATTATCTTACCAAGTGATTTTTTGTCTGCAAGAAAATCTATTTCATATTTAAATTTGTTATCTTCTATACTTCTATCTACAAATCCTATATCTTGAGGTATAGCCTCGTTTAAAATAACTTTACCTACCGTTATAGGTATTAATTTTGATTTTGTAATACCATCTATAACTAATGTACGTCTTACTTTTATTTTAGAATGAAGAGAAATATTTCCATTACTATATGCAAGTATAGCTTCGTTTTCATCTTTGAAAATACTTCCTTCACCTTTTTCTCCATTTTTTTCAAGTGTTAAATAGTATATACCTAAAACCATATCTTGTGATGGAACTGTAACAGGCTCACCATCGGAGGGTTTTAACAAGTTATTTGGAGAAAGTAGTAAGAATCTACATTCTGCTTGTGCTTCTGCAGATAGTGGTACGTGTACAGGCATTTGGTCTCCATCGAAATCGGCATTAAATGCTGTACAAACAAGAGGATGTAATTTCAATGCTTTACCTTCTACTAAAACTGGTTCAAATGCTTGTATTCCAAGTCTATGAAGAGTTGGGGCTCTATTTAGTAAAACTGGATGCTCTTTTATAACTTCTTCTAAAACGTCCCAAACTTCTGGTTGCATACGCTCTACCATTCGTTTTGCCGATTTAATATTATGTGTTAAACCATTTTGTACTAAATTTTTCATTACAAATGGTTTAAAAAGTTCTATTGCCATTGCTTTTGGTATACCACATTGATATAGTTTAAGATTTGGACCAACAACAATAACAGAACGGCCAGAATAATCCACACGTTTACCAAGTAAATTTTGTCTAAAACGTCCCTGTTTACCTTTTAGTAAATCACTAAGAGATTTTAATGGTCTATTACCCGGACCAGTAACAGGTCTTCCACGTCTTCCATTATCTATAAGAGCATCTACTGCTTCTTGTAACATTCTTTTTTCGTTTTTTACTATTATATCTGGTGCACCTAAATCTAATAATCTTTTTAGTCTATTATTACGATTTATAACACGTCTGTATAAATCGTTTAAATCACTAGTTGCAAAACGTCCACCATCAAGTTGTACCATGGGTCTTAAATCCGGAGGAATAACAGGAACAGTATCCATTATCATCCATTCAGGCTTATTTTTAGAAATTCTAAAACTTTCTATAACTTCTAATTTTTTTATTAAACGTATACGTTTCTGACCAGCTGCTTCTTTAAGTGCTTCTTTTAATTCAACAGCCTCTTTTTCTAAATCTATATCTAACAAAAGTTGTTTTACAGCTTCAGCACCCATACCAACTTTAAATGTATTTCCGTATTTTTCTTTTGCATCTCTATATTCTGTTTCTGTTAAAATTTGCTTGTATTCCAAACTGCTTTCTCCAGCTTCTAATACCACATAAGATGCAAAATAAAGAACTTTTTCAAGCATACGTGGACTAATAGCTAAGATAATACCCATACGACTCGGTATACCTCTAAAATACCAAATATGGGATACTGGAGCTGCGAGTTCTATATGCCCCATTCTATCTCTTCGTACTTTTGATTTTGTTATTTCAACACCACATCTATCACAAACTACACCTTTATAGCGAATACGTCTATATTTTCCACAATGACATTCCCAATCTTTTTGTGGACCAAATATTCTTTCACAAAACAAACCATCACGTTCTGGTTTAAGTGTTCTGTAATTTATTGTTTCTGGCTTTTTTACCTCACCATGAGACCACTCTCTAATTTTTTCAGGTGATGCCAAGCCTATTTTAATAGAGTCAAAACTAAGTGTTTCTGTACTTACCAAAGTAACCTCCTATTGGATAATGTAATTTTAAATGAAAATGGAGAGTTTTTCATTTTAATTTACTAATCGTCAAAATCGTCGCCTATTAATTCATCGTCTATATCAATGTCTATATCTAATTCTTCGACATTATCTATCAAGGAGTCTTCCAATGTTTCTTCTAAATCGAAGTATGTTTCATTATTCATATCGTAATTATAATTCATTTCTTTCAAATGTTCTTCTTCTGGAGTATCTAAAGTACCAAGTATAGCTTGATGAAGTATACTTTCTTTTTGTTTTAACATAAATGGATTAGAATTGTCTTGGTCGGGTTCTTCACCTTCCATATTTACATCTAAAACTCTACCTTCATCATCTAAATTTGCTTTTATTTCTAACTCTGAACTATCTAAAAGAACTCTTACATCTAACGAAAGTGCTTGTAATTCTTTCAAAAGAACTTTAAAAGATTCTGGAATACCCGGTTCTGGAATATTCTCACCTTTTACTATTGCTTCATATGTTTTTACACGACCTACTATATCATCACTTTTTACTGTTAGTATTTCTTGAAGTGTATAGGCAGCACCATATGCCTCGAGTGCCCAAACTTCCATCTCTCCAAAACGCTGACCACCAAATTGTGCTTTACCACCAAGTGGCTGTTGTGTAACAAGAGAATAAGGTCCAGTAGACCTAGCATGGATTTTGTCATCTACTAAATGATGAAGTTTCAAATAATGCATATATCCAACAGTTACAGGGTTGTCGAAATATTCACCTGTTCTACCATCTCTAAGTCTTATTTTTCCATCACGAGAAATCGGCACATTCTTCCATTCATTTCTATGTTTCCTGTTAGCTTCTAAAGATTGCATTATATCTTCTTCTAAAATTTCACCCCATTTTTTGTGAAATTCATTCCAGCTTTCTAAATTTGCATAGTCATTTGCCAATTCTAAAGTATCCATTATATCTACTTCATTTGCACCATCAAAAACTGGAGTTGCAACTTTCCAATTTAAAACTTTTGAAGCAAGTCCTAAATGGACTTCTAATACTTGACCAATATTCATACGAGAAGGAACACCCAGAGGATTTAATACAATATCTAGTGGTCTACCGTTTGGTAAAAACGGCATATCTTCTGATGGTAAAATTCTAGATATTACACCTTTATTTCCATGCCTACCAGCCATTTTATCCCCAACACTAATTTTACGTTTTTGAGCTATATAAACACGCACCAATTTATTTACACCTGGGGAAAGCTCGTCTCCATTTTCACGTGTGAATATTTTAACATCTACAATTGTACCTTTTTCACCGTGAGGAACTCTAAGAGATGTATCTCTAACTTCTCTTGCTTTTTCTCCAAAAATAGCACGTAACAATCTTTCTTCTGCACTTAACTCAGTTTCTCCTTTTGGTGTAACTTTTCCAACAAGTATATCATTTGGTCTAACTTCAGCACCAACACATATTATACCGGAATCGTCGAGATATTTGAGTGCTTCTTCACTAACATTTGGTATATCTCTTGTTATCTCTTCTGGTCCGAGTTTAGTATCTCTTGCTTCTGTTTCGTATTCTTCTATATGAATAGATGTATATACATCTTCTTTTAAAAGGTCTTCGTTTAAAAGTATTGCATCCTCATAGTTGTATCCTTCCCAAGTCATAAATCCAATAAGAGGATTTTTACCAAGTGCAAGTTCACCATTTTGAGTAGATGGTCCGTCTGCTATAACATCCCCTTTTTTTACAGATTGACCATTAGTAACAAGAGGTTTTTGGTCTATACAAGTGCTTTGATTAGAACGTATAAATTTTGTTAATTTATATGTGTCTAGTTTTTCATCTTTACGCTGTATTATTATTTTATTTGCAACAGAACTAACAACTATCCCGTCTTCTTTTGCAATTACACAAACACCTGAATCATATGCTGTTTTATATTCCATACCTGTTCCAACTATTGGTGAGTCAGTTTTGAGTAGTGGAACTGCCTGTCTTTGCATATTAGAACCCATTAGAGCTCTTGTAACATCGTCATTTTCAAGAAAAGGTATAAGAGCCGTAGCAACGGATACCATTTGTTTTGGATTTACGTCCATCATATCTACATCGTGAGGGTCTACTTCTGTTATTTCTTCTTTTAAACGAGCAGCAACTTTATCATTTACAAAGTATCCTTCTTTTGTTAAAAGAGCATTTGCCTGTGCTATTGTGTATTCTTCTTCTTCATCTGCTGTTACGTACCTACACTCTGTTGTTACACGGGATATACCGTTTTCTTTAGAAATAATACGATAAGGGGATTCTATAAAACCATATTCATTTATACGTGCATAAGTTGCAAGTGAATTTATAAGACCTATGTTTGGACCTTCTGGAGTTTCTATAGGACACATTCTACCATAATGTGAACTATGAACATCTCTAACTTCAAAGCCAGCTCTATCACGGCTAAGACCACCGGGACCAAGTGCAGACATACGTCTTTTATGTGTAAGTTCTCCAAGAGGGTTTGTTTGCTCCATAAACTGGCTAAGTTGAGAAGAACCAAAAAATTCTTTTATAGCAGCTGTTACAGGTCTTATATTTATAAGTGCTTGTGGCACCATCATATCTACATCTTGTACTGTCATTCGCTCACGTACAACACGTTCCATTCTTGTAAGACCTATACGAAATTGATTTTGTAATAATTCACCAACTGCACGTATACGCCTATTTCCAAGGTGGTCTATGTCATCTGTAAAGCCTATACCATGCTCTAATCCAAAAACATAATTTATACTTGCCATTATATCTTCAAAAGTTATATTTTTTGGCACTAGTTTAGATATGCTTTTTCTTATAAAAGATTTTAATTCGTCTGCAGATGTTGCTACTTCCAAAAGTTCTTTTAAAACAGGATAATAAACCAATTCTTTAATTCCAAAATCTTTTCCACAAAGTCCGTAATTAGAAATAAAGTTATCTATATTTACTGTCATATTACTTAATATTTTAACTTTTTCTCCATCTTCGGATAATACCCATACATGAGGAACTCCATTTTCTTGTAATTCCGTTGCAATCTGGGCAGTTATTTTATCACCTTCATTAGCTAAAACTTCACCATTTGCATCTATTGCATTTTTGGCAAGAATTAGACCAACAATACGAGCTTTGTAGTTTAATTTTTTATTAATTTTATATCTACCTATTTTTGCAAAATCGTAACGTTTTGGGTCATAAAACATAGATTCTATAAGAGGTAATGCCGATTCTGGAGTAGGTGGTTCACCCGGTCTTAACTTTTTATAAGTCTCTACAAGTCCTTCGTCTGTATTATGTGTTGTATCTTTTTCTATCGTATCTAAAAGTAATTGTTCTTCTCCAAAAAGCTCTATTATATCTTCATCGCTACTAACACCCAAAGCTCTTATTAAAACTGTTACAGGTATCTTTCTAGTTCTATCTATGCGCACATAAAATATATTGTTGGAGTCCGTTTCATATTCTATCCATGCACCACGATTTGGTATAACAGTTGTAGTAAAAAGCTCTTTACCAATTTTGTCGTAGGATAAGTTATAATAAACACCGGGGGAACGAACTAATTGACTAACAATAACACGTTCTGCACCATTTATAATAAAAGTGCCAGTATCTGTCATCAGAGGAAAATCACCCATAAACAATTCTTGTTCTTTTATTTCGTCTATTTCTTTATTGTGTAATCTTATTTTTACCCGTAAAGGAGTTGCATATGTTGCATCTCTCTCTTTACATTCTTCTATTGTATATTTTGTTTTTTCTTCTAGTTTAAAGTCGATAAAATCTAAAACTAAATTACTGTTTGTATCAACAATAGGAGAAATATCTTCAAAAACCTCTTTTAATCCTTCTTCTATAAACCAATTGTAACTATTTTTTTGAACTTCTATAAGATTTGGTATTTCCAATACTTCATCTATTCTAGAAAAAGTTATACGATTGCTTTTACCAAGTTTGATGGTTTTTATTCTGTTTTTTTTCATTAGTTACACCCCTTGAAAAATTTCATAAAACACATAAAAAAAGCTATTTTTTTAATTTTTAAGCACACAAATAAAGCACTTCAAATTAAAAAACACTTGATACTTACTAAAAAGAAATTAGATAACATATTCACTTTTGTAATACAAAAGTGAATATGTTTGTATAGATGTATCAAGCTGATAGCTTTGTAACTTTTTATTAATTAAGCATATATCTTTATGGCAATCCACCAAAAGTATTTATCTCATCACTATACTGTATTTAGTTTTTTTTGTCAAGCGTTCTTTGTTTTTTATTTAACTGTATCTACAATTTTACCAATTATTACAATTATTATACAAATTTATTTTCTTACACCTTCTATTCGTATTATTCTCTTTTTTTCGTATTCATAAGTGCTAAGAGGTCTGTTCAAACTATCTATGCTATTAGTTGCAATTAATATTTCTGCCTCTATACTTGTAACAATTAAGCTGTGAGAAAATATATTTTCACCAAAAGAAAGCTGTATTATATCAGATATTTCTATATCTTCTATATTGTTTCCTAAATTTATAATTCTTCCAAATGGCCCTTTTCCTTTATTTGTTATTAAAAAGTTGTTTAGAAAATTAACGCCAGTCCAAGCTGGTGCTCTATTATTTACAGATATATAATACCAACCTGTATTTTTTGTAAAATTCATAATTCCAGCACCTGCGTATATACATTGTGATACAAAATTTGTACAATTTCCTCCTATTTTTTCAAAATCATAAAATTTCGGATTTCTTCTAAGTGCCCATTTTTCTGCATATTCCACTGCTAGATTTTTGTTAAAATCAAAATATAAATTATCCATTTTATAAATTATGCAAAATGCTATATTTTTGATATAATGGATAGAAATAATTTTTAATGGGAGTATTTATGAATACACGCTGGCAACTAAATGATTTATACACTTCATTCAATTCATCTGAATTTTTAAAAGATTACGAAGATTCTATAAAGTATATAAAAGAGTTTTCTACATGGGCAAAAGAGGCTTTTTCTAACAAAGATAATGCAAAAGAAAAGATAGAAAACTATATAAACCAAGTAAACAATAATAAAACTTTGTTAAAACTTATGCAATATTCTTATTTAACAACTTCTGTAGATGAATCGAATGATACAGCAAACAAATATGTAGACAAACTTCGCACACTTTATTCCGATTTAACAGAACCTAATGTTCTTTTTAGAGCATATGTATCGAAAGTAGACATAAAAAAGTTTATATCTGAGAGTAGCATTTTAAAAGAACATGAATTTATTCTAAACGAAATATTAGAAAATAGCAAATACCTATTAAGTGATAAAGAAGAGATAATAATTTCAAAATTTAGAAATACTGGCTCTGATAGTTGGAACACAATGAAAGAACAATTACTTGCAAATACAAAAACGACAGTATTAGTGGATGGAGTAGAAAAGATATTACCATTACCTGCAGCAAACAATCTGCTAGCAGACCCAAACCCTCAAACTCGTAAAAATGCTTTTTTTGCACTAGAAAATACCTATAAAACAGTAGAAAAATCTGTTGCGGCATCTTTAAATGCTATTAAAGGAGAAGTTATAACAAATTCTTCTTTACGTGGATATGAAAATCCACTGGACATGGCACTTAAAAGTTATAGAATGAAAAAAGAAACTTTAGAAACTATGATATCAGCAATGGTAGAAAGTTTACCGATGTTTAGAAAATTTTTAAAGAAAAAGGCAAAACTTCTAGGTCATAAAAGTGGATTACCAATGTACGATATTTCAGCACCTATAGGAAATGTAAATATGAAATTTACTTGGGAGGAAGCTGTAAAATTTATTTTGGACAATTTTTATTCATATAGTACAAAATTAGGTGATTATGCAAATAACGCTTTTAATAGCGGGTGGGTAGATTCTGAAGTAAGAGAAGGTAAGCGTGGCGGTGCTTTTTGTTCTAATTTACATTCTATTGGTCAAAGTCGTATTATGTTGAATTTTGATGGTACTCTTAGAAATGTTACAACTCTTGCCCACGAATTTGGTCATGCTTATCATGGCGAATGTTTAAAAAATGTTCCTTTTTTAAAATCGTCGTATACAATGCCAATAGCAGAATCGGCATCTACATTTTGCGAAACAATTGTAACGGATGCAGCGATTGAAAAAGTAAAAAAAGAAGAAGCATTAATTATTTTAGAGGGTGAGTTATCAGACGCAACTACTATTATCGTAGATATATATGCAAGATATTTGTTTGAGCTACGTTTTTTTGAAAAAAGATTAAATGGTACATTATCTGTAGAAGAAATAAATAAATTGATGGAAGATGCACAAAAAGAAGCATATGGTGATGGAATTGATGAAAATTATCTAAACGGTTATGCTTGGGTTAATAAACCACATTATTATTATGCAGAAAGAAACTTTTATAATTTTCCATATGCGTTCGGTTTTATGTTTTCGAAAGGTCTTTACGCACAGTATTTAAAAGAAGGTAACTCATTTTTGGAAAAATATGATAATCTTCTTGCTATTACTGGCTCTGCTACGGTAGAAGAAATAGGTAGTATAGCTGGAATAGATGTAACAAAAAAAGAATTTTGGCAAAATTCTTTAAACCTAATAGAAGCTAAAATAAAAAAATTTTGCGAATTGGTGGATTAAAACATTGATGGCTCTCCCTCCCCCAACCCTCAAGATTTTAATTATAAAAAAAGATATGGAAAAATCCATATCTTTTTTGTTTAAAAATAATATTCGGTGGTAAACTATCCAAGTAGCTGTAAAACAGACTGAGGAGCCATATTAGCTTGAGCAAGCATAGACATCCCAGCTTGTTGTAGAACATTGGCTTGAGTAAACGCCATCATCTCTCTTGCCATATCTGTATCTCTAATACGAGAATTTGCAGAAGATAAGTTTTCAGAGGATACTCGCAAGTTGTTGATAGTGTGTTCTAGCCTGTTCTGTACAGCACCAAGCTCTGCACGTTGTGTAGAAATTGTATTAACAGCATTATCTAACATATTTAAACTAGCTGATAAATCTCTACCACCACCAGGTACAGAACTTTCGTGTAATAACGCAGCCTCGAATTGGTGTACAAAATTACGTAAACCTAATCCAGACAAGTCCATAGTACGGATACGAACATCTGTACGCTGTCCACTGTTTGCACCAGATTGTATTTGTAGCCCAAGTGCAGGTGTAAAAGAATTTTCCATAGCTCCAAGTACGTTTGCTATGTTTACCATACCAGAACCACGTGGATTTGAAACTACAGGAGCAGGTGTACCACCTGGAGCAGGTGGAGTTACAGCTGGTTGCACTCCTATAACACTATCCAAAACAGCTTGACCAGAACTAGAAAGAGTACCAGGTGTTCCTGCAGTAGGTGGAACTGGTGGAGTAGCACCTGGAGTACCTGGAGTACCTGGAGTACCTGGATTTCTAAGACCAGTACCAGCAGTACCATCAAACTGGAACATAGAATGTAAAAGTGCATAGCTACGGTTTACACCATGTCCTATTGCATCCGTAGCTGCACTAGTAGACAATACGTTTGCAGCATTTTCACCAACAAATGCTAGGTTTATATTGTTTGCTGCTCCAGCTGCCGTTCCAGAAGGCATAGCACTACCATTATTAACAAGAGAAGTAATGTCTGCTATAAGATTTCTATTTGTACGACTAATTGCATTTACATTACTCATATTTCCAGTATCTGCAGCATCATTAAGAGCTAAATTACCAGAGTTCATAATGTAAAGTCCACCTGTAAGTGCATGGTTCAGAGGGTTATCTGCATGACCTGGTGCTAAAGGAAAAGTTGGTGCAGTTGTACCACCTGTAGGACCAAAAGTAGACCTAAAATTAATACCACTCAAATTTTGTTCGAATCTGTCTGCTATTGTGTTCTCTGTTATTAAAGTTTCAAGACGACCTATGGCAGATTGAAAATCTTCGAGTGTACCACCATTACTACCAAGTCTTGCAATTTCACGTGTAGTATCTCTTAGCTCTGTTGCAAAAGAGTGTATTGCACGTGCTGCTGCAAGGTTTACTTGAGCTCTATCGAATGTCTCATTGTCAGAATTTCTTGCTGCTTCTAGCTCTGCTTCTGCTGTAGATACATTTGTTGTTGCTCTGTCGTACAATGCTCTAGCATCTGCATATTCTCCTAAAACTCTGTCTAGGTTGTCTCTTATTCTGTTGTACTCTCTTTGTACTGCGTTTATATTATCTACACCTTCTTGTGTACGATTAGCTCCACCTAATAATCTCATAGTGTTAAACTCTGTTGTACGAGTTATTTGGTTTACTTCGTTCATTAGTTGGTCTATTTCTAAACGTATGTTATCACGGTCGTTATCTGTGTAGATATCGTTAGATGCTTGGTTTGTAAGTTCTCTTGTACGCTCTAGTATACGGTGTATTTCTTCCATCGCACCTTCTGCTGTTTGTACTAGAGATATACCATCTTGGCTATTTCTTGTTGCTTGGTCTAAACCTCTTATTTGGTTACGCATTTTTTCGGATAATGCCAGACCAGCTGCATCATCTGCTGCTCTATTTATACGCATACCAGAAGATAATCTTTCACTACTTCTGTTTAATCTACTACCTACTGCTAGTATTGCTCTATGGCTATTTATTGCAGATACATTTGTGTTTACTATTGTATTTGACATTGTGTCTCCTCCTTGACAGCGATTGTATTTGCTAGTTCCTTATTTCTAGCAAATTTCTCGAAATAAAAATATCCTAATATTTTTTTGTTAGATACATATTAAAATAATTAATAAAAAAAATAATAATATATGGGGTATACACATTATAAAAAAGGATTGCTATAAATTAAGGAGATTACTAAGGTTGTATCTTTAATTTATTTGTCTATTTGTAACTAATTTCATCTTTGATTTGTTTGTAACTAATTTCATCTTTGATTTGTTTGTAACTAATTTCACTAACTTGTTTTTTCGTTAAGAATTTCATATATGTACCTAACAACGTTATTGTACCCCCCCCCCTGCCAAATGTCAAGTGTTTTTTTTATATTTTTTTCTGGTAATTTGTACTAATTTTTTTTGCTTGTTTTTTGCTTGACTATTAAAAATATTTTTTATACAATTAAATCAAAATTATGGAATGGGGATACTCGTGTATATATGATTACAATAAACAATATAAATTTTACAAGTTTAGCAAATGCAACATTGGGGCATAACACAGCACAGAATCAAGCTACCACAGAGCAGACACAAGATACTAATCAGGCTACTGGTGGTCTTTTTGGTGATAATATGTTTGGGATTGTTATAATGTACCTTGCAATTTTTGGTCTAGCATGGCTTTTTATAATTAGACCACAAAGAAAAAGGCAAAAAGCACAACAGCAAATACAGCAATCTTTAAAAGTTGGAGATAATATTGTAACAAATAGTGGAATGTATGGAAAAATAGTAGATGTTGGTGTAGATGTTTTTATAGTAGAATTTGGTACAAATAAAGGAATTCGTATACCAGTAGCAAAACAAGAAATATTAACAGTAAAAGAACCATCTCTTAATTAATGAATAAATTTACAGAAGACCAACAAAGAGCAATAAATTCATTAGATAGAGAAATTCTTGTTTCTGCCGCTGCAGGTAGCGGCAAAACCTCTGTACTTGTAGAGAGAATAATAAAAAAAATAACATCAGAAAATCCTATAGATATAGATAAAATATTAGTTGTTACATTTACAAATGCTGCAGCGAGCGAAATGAAAACAAGAATTACAAAGGCTTTAAGCAAAAAGATACAAAATAAAAATTTAACAAAATCACAAACATATAATTTAAAAAGACAACTGTTTTTGTTAAAAAATGCAAATATAAAAACAATACATTCATTTTGTGCAGATGTTGTACGTGAAAGTTTTCATATATTAAACATAGACCCAAATTTTAAAATTTTCGACGAATCAAATTCAAAATTGCTAGAACAAAAAGTTTTAACAGAAACTTTTGAAAAATATTATACAAACTTGGACGAAGATTTTTTTAATTTAATAGAAATGTATAGCGGAAAACTTACAGACGACGAACTAAAAAATCAAGTTTTGAAATTGTACAAAGCCAGTTTATGTAATATATATCCCGAGAAATGGCTAGAAGAACAAGCCTCCATGTTTAAAGGTGATGATAACCATTTAAAGGATATTATATATTCGAAAATAGAAAGCAGATTCAAAGCAATCCTTAATGCACTAGATGACTGTATTAAAATTTGTAAAAAACCCTACGGTCCGCATCCTTATGAAAAAACATTAAACCAAGATATGGAAATGATAAATAGTGCATTATTATCTTTGCAAGAATACAAGGATTTGGACAAAGTCAAAGATATTTTAAATATAGGATTTGTTAAATTAGCTACAATAACAAAAAAATTTAGAACCGAAAACAATTTGGATGATAATTTGCAAGATAGCGTTAAACACATAAGAGATAGTATTAAAAAAAGTATAAAAAATATCTTAAATGAATTCCTTTTTAAAGAGCAAAGGGAAATGGTAAAAGATATTTTTTTGTTATATCCAAGTATACAATCTCTTGTATCTTTAACATTAGATTTTTATGAGAATTTTAAAAACACTAAATTGGAAAAAAATGTTTTAGATTATGAAGATTTACAGCATTTTGCTGCACAGGCACTTCACTATAATGAAATACAAAGTAAATTTTTATTTGAAGAAATTTTTGTAGATGAATATCAAGATAGCGATTATATACAAGAATTTATTTTATCATCTGTTTGTAAAAATAGATTTATGGTAGGAGATATAAAACAGAGTATATATAGTTTTAGAGGTGCTGTTCCAGATATTTTTATGGAAAAAAGCAGCATATTAAATTTTATACCATTATCTAAAAACTTTAGAAGTCGTATGGGTATAATAGATGGTATTAATTTTTTATTTGAAAAACTTTTGCCACCGACAAAAATAATTTACGATGATAGAGCAAAGCTATTTTTTGGAGCAGATTACAAAAAAGATTATGAAAATATAGACATACATTTAATTGGAGACCCTACAAAAGATAAAAATATAGAAATAGAAAATATAGATGAAGAAGATGATTTTTTAGAAGTAAATAAAATAGAATTACAAGCAAATTTAATTGCATTAGAAATAAAAAAAATAAAAAAAGAGTGGCAACAAAAAGGTAAAGACCTAAATTTTAGTGATATAGCTATCCTTTCAAGAACAAAAGGTATACATTCAAAAATAATATCAGAACTAAAAAAACACAACATACCTTCCAAAAGCGAAGGCACAGTAGGTTTTTTTGAATCTACAGAAATAAAAATTCTAGTTAGTTATCTTAATATAATTGACAATCCTCTGCAAGATATTCATTTAATTGCTGTTTTGAAATCTCCAATCTACGACATAAATGAAGATAATCTTATTTCTATAAAAAAAGATGATAGAAATTTATTTTTCTTTAAATTGCAAAACTATTTAGAATATGGAGATAATGAAAATTTAAAATTAAAAATATCTGAATTTTTAGATGATTTACAAATATTTAGAAATGAATGCTATGCACTTGAAACAGAAGCTCTTATAAATTTAATATTAGAAAAAACAAATTATTTAAATTATGTAGCAGCAATAAGTGGTAAAACAGGTCTAGACAACATTAATATTTTGATAGATATATCTAAACAATATACTTATAAAGATTTGCACAGTTTTATATTGTATGTACAAACATTAATAAAAAGAAAAATAGATTTATCGGAAGCTAGTAGTTCTACAGAAGAAATTGGTGTAAATATTATGACAATACATAAAAGCAAAGGACTTGAATTTCCTATTGTTTTTTTAGTTAATTTGTCTGGAAAATTTAATAAAATAGATTTAAAATCTAAATTTTTAATTCATAGAAAATACGGTTTTGGTCCAAAGCTTATAGATGAAAAAAATAGATTAATATCAAAAAATATTATATATAATACAGTAAAATCTGCTATAAAAGATGATAGTATAGCAGAAGAAATAAGAATTTTATATGTTGCTTGTACACGTGCAAAAGAAAGACTTATTTTTGTATCTATGATAGACGATATACAAAAGAAAAAAATAAAATGGTCATTTATAAATGAAGAGAAAATATTTAATACAGATAATTACTTAGACCTTATAATGAGCTGTATTACTGTTGAAAGTAACAATATTAATCAAGATTATGAAAATGATAACTTTAACGTAAAAGGTTTTAATATTGTTTACCATGAAAATATAAACAAATCTTTTAAAAGTAAAGAGGAGAATACTAAAAAAAGTATTTTTGATATTGTAAATAATTTTGACAGCAATACATTTGATGAAAGTATCGTAGAAAATCAAATAATAGAAATTCACGAAAACAAAGTAAAAGTACCTACAAGTATATCTATAACAGAAATTAAAAAAAACAAAGATATATTGGCAGATAATAATTACAATTATTTTGAAAATAATAAAGTGGATACTCTAAAAGTTCCTAATTTCATTTTGAAAAACGAAAAATTAACATCTATTCAAATAGGTAATGCTTACCATACAGTTTTGGAGAATATTAGTTTTAATAAAAATGATTACTTTAATTTTTATGAAATTAAAAATTCGTACACGGAAGATATAAAAAAATTTTTAAATTATCTTACAAATGAAAATCATTTAAATAATCAAGAAAAAAATGTAATAGACATTAATATAATCGAAACTTTTCTAAAATCGGATATAGCAAACAAAATGAGATTATCAAAATATATAAAAAAAGAAACCTCTTTTGCTATGAGTATATCTCCCAAAGAAGCGTATTTGTCAGATGATACAGAAAAAAAAATAATAGTACACGGTATTATAGATTGCTATTTTGAATACGAAAACGAATTAATAATATTAGATTACAAAACAGACAAGTTTAAATCTAAACAAGATATTATAGAAAAATACGAAGTACAAATGAAAATATATAAAAAAGCATTGGAAGAAATAACGAAAAGACATATATCGAAAATTATTATATATATGATTAAAAAGAATTTAGAGATTATTTTGTAGGTGTTATATTGAATGATTTTGAATTAAAAATTAAATTTTTGATAGATATTGCAAAACAAAAAATTGAAATATTGAAAAATATACTAAATATTACAATAAACCAAAAATCGCTACTAGAGCCTCCTTTTACAGATGAAATAAAAGAAATCTTTAAATTGATGAATATTGAAAAATTTAATCTTATAGAAGAACTAAAAGAAAATGATATGGCATTTGCAAATATTTTTGAAAGTTTAGAAAATTTTGAAGAAAATACGAAATTGAACAGAGAAATTGTAAAAAATCTACAAAAAGAAATAAACATAGTATCGGAAATTGATATAAAAATAAGAATTGTACAAGAAGAAAACGAAAAATTAATATTTAAAAAATCAAAAGATACAAATATACCTGTGCAATCTTCAAAAATTTTAAATAAATATAAACAAAATTTTAATTTTAACAAACAAAATAACAGTTGATATATCGCATATTTTTCTACAATTATATATAACAAAAGACTATCGGCTAAGGCTTATCGATAGTCTTTTGTTTTTTATTTGTATAAATAAGAATCAAAATATCGAAAATTTAGTATAAAGAAAAAATTTTTTTTGACGATATTTAATATGGTTATCTTACTGCTTTTATATTAGATACCCAATTTATCTCTTGTGAATGTGTTAATTGAAAAATGAAAGGTTTAAAACAATGTACTATTCTGAAGATATAATAGAAGAAGTTAGAGAAGCGACAGACATAGTCGAGCTTGTATCGTCTTATGTAAATTTAAAAAATTTTGGGTCTTCTTATAAAGGTCTTTGTCCTTTTCATAATGAAAATACTCCTTCTTTTTCTGTTAGTTCTTCAAAACAAATTTATAAATGCTTTGGTTGTGGTGCTGGTGGCAATGCTTATAATTTTATTATTGCTATGGAAAATCTTACATTTATAGAAGCGGTTGAATATTTGGCAAGCAAATCTAATATAATTTTACCTGAAAAAAATCAAAATATTTATAATTCTAACAAGGTATCTACAAATCAAATAGTAGATAGAGAAAAGGAGAAAAAAGATAAATTATATCAATTACATTTAGATGCTACTAAATTTTTTTATGAAAATTTGAAAAATAATAAAAAAATTATAGAATACGTAAAGTCTCGTGGATTAACTAGTAAAATAATAAAAAAATTTATAATAGGTTATACTGGTGTAGGATGGGACAACTTGTTTAATTACCTAAAAAAATCGGGATATTCGGAGGAAATAATAAAAGATTCTGGCGTTGTAGTAGAAACAAAAGATGAAAAAATCATTGACAGATTTAGAGATAGGTTAATGTTTCCTATATTTGATGAAAAATCAAGAATTATAGCTTTTGGTGGTAGAGATATAACAGAGGGTAAAAAAGTAGCAAAATATATAAATAGCCCAGAAACAAGAATATATAGTAAAAGTAAAAATCTTTACGGCATAAATTTTGTGAAAAAAAACACACAAAAAGAAAATGTTTTTATTGTGGAAGGTTATATAGACCTTGTTACTATGTTTCAAAATGGATTTGATAACACACTTGCAACTTTGGGTACTGCACTTACTTCTGAACATATAAAACTTTTAAAATACAAAAAAAGTATAACTTTAATTTTTGATAATGATGAAGCGGGAAAAAAAGCAACTTTAAATGCTATAAACAATTTGAAATATAGTAATTTTGAAATAAAAGTTTTAGAATTAGAAAATGCAAAAGACCCAGACGAGTATATAAAAAATTTTTCTAATGAAGCGTTTTTGGAAGAAACTAAAAATGCAAAAGATTATATAGATTATCAAATATCTAATCTTTTGAAAGAACACGATTTAGAAAATACTAGAGAAAAAATAAAATTCACAAAAAAAGCTCTGTACACTATATCTCATATAGATAAAGAGAACAAAATAGAAATAGAGCCTTGGCTAAAAAAGATAAGCAAGATAACAAATATAAGTAATACTTCTTTGGAAGATGATTTAGAAAAAATAAGAAATTTAGCATTAGAAAAAAACTCGAAATTTGAAAAAAACAGAAATAATACTCTAAGCAAAAGAAAAAATATTGAATATAATATAAATGATAATATTAAAAATAATCATTTACAAATAAAAAAAGAAGTCATAAATAACGATAAAATATTAAAAGAAGCAAAAATTCATATATTATCGTGTATAGCACACAATTATTTAGTTTATAATACAATTAAACGTTATTTATTACCAGAAGAGTTGGTAGACGATATTTATGTAGAAATTCTTTCTGTATTGTATAAAGAATACGAAAAATCTAAAATAGTTCAGATACCTAAAATTTTTGATTATTTTTTAGAAATAAATGATGAAAAAAAAGAAATATTGACAAACATATTATATACAAAACCAAATCATATAGATCCTTTAAATGAAAAAAGATTATTAATTGCAATAAATAATCATCTTGAAAAAATAAAAAGAGCTTACATAAGCTTTGAAAAATCAAAACTTGATATATATATTGATGAAGAATTTATAAAATTGAAAGAATTAGACCAAAGAGAAAAAAATATAAGTTTTAATATATCGGCATTAAATGGTTAAAATAAAATATAATACATAAAAATTTTAATGAATTTATGCCAGCTAAAAGACGAAAGGGAAAAAATATGAAATCCATTAATGATGAAATTGTAGCTTCACGCTTGGAAGAGCTAGTAGCTCTTGGGAAAAGCAAAAGAGGTGTTTTAGAATACAAAGAAATAATGGATTTTATGGGAGATGTCGAACTTAATGTCGAAGAAATAGAAAAGGTATACGAGTATTTAGAAATCCAAGGCATAGACGTTATGGGAGTTATAGAAGTAGGAGAAGACAATTTAAAAGAAACTTCTACACAATCAATGGAAACTACTATAAACATAGATGACCACGTAAGAATCTATTTAAAAGAAATAGGAAAAGTACCTTTACTTACAGCCGAAGAAGAAGTAATTTTGGCAAGACGTATGGCAGATGGAGACGAAGAAGCTAAAAAAAGATTAAGTGAAGCAAATTTACGTTTAGTAGTAAGTATTGCCAAAAGATACGTTGGACGTGGTATGCTTTTTTTAGATTTAATACAAGAAGGAAATTTAGGACTAATAAAAGCTGTAGAAAAATTCGATTACCGAAAGGGTTTCAAATTTTCTACATATGCAACATGGTGGATAAGACAAGCTATAACAAGAGCTATAGCAGACCAAGCAAGAACAATACGAATACCTGTTCATATGGTAGAAACTATAAATAAACTAGTAAGAGTAAGTAGAACACTATTACAAGATTTAGGTAGAGACCCAACAATAGAAGAAATAGCAGCAGAAATGCAATTAGCACCAGAAAAAGTACGTGATATTATAAAAATAGCACAGGAGCCTGTATCCTTAGAAACGCCAATAGGTGAAGAAGAAGATAGTCATTTAGGTGATTTTATCCCAGATGACGATATACCAGCCCCTGCAGATGCGGCATCTTTTACACTTCTAAAAGAACAACTTATGGAAGTTTTAGATACTCTTACAGAGAGAGAAGAAAAAGTTTTAAAACTGAGGTTTGGACTTGAAGATGGAAGAGCTAGAACACTTGAAGAAGTAGGAAAAGAGTTTAATGTTACAAGAGAGCGAATAAGACAAATAGAAGCAAAGGCACTACGAAAACTAAGACACCCAAGTAGAAGCAAAAAATTGAAAGATTATTTAGATTAATAATCTTATTTAAACTAAAAAAATGTGATTAGAAATTTCTAATCACATTTTTTTATTAAAGTTTAAAAAACTATATTATTTAAGAGTAACTTTTGCTCCAACTTCTTCAAGTTTAGCTTTAATTTTTTCTGCTTCTTCTTTTTGCACACCTTCTTTTAACATTTTAGGTGCTCCATCTACAGTTTCTTTTGCCTCTTTAAGACCAAGACCTGTTATTTCTCTTACTACTTTTATTACTTTTATTTTTTCGGAACCAGCAGATGTAAGTTCTACATCGAAATCTGTTTTTTCTTCTTCTACAGCACCGCCGGCTGCACCAGCTACAACTGCGATACCTGCAGCTGCAGATACTCCAAATTCTTCTTCAGCTTTTTTTACTAAATCATTAAGCTCTAATACAGTTAGTTCTTTAACTGCTTCTATTATTTCATCTATAGACAATTTTGCCATATTTTAATAGCCTCCATATTGTGATTTATTTATGTGTTTTTAATAAGTTTTATTGTTCTTTATTTTGTGCAATTTGGTCAATAACTCTAGCAAATGAAGACATAGGAGATTTAAATGAACCAAGTAATTTTGCAAGCAATTCTTCTTTAGGTGGTATATTTGCAATAGCTTCTATACCTGCAGCATCGTATAAAATACCCTCTACAATACCAGCTTTAAATTCAAGAGCTTTTACATCTTTACTTTCTTTTGCGATTATAGCAGCAGCTACTGTCGCATCACCATAAGAAAAAGCAACAGTTGTAGGACCTGATAAATGAGCATTTAATCCTTCAAAAGCTGTGTCTTTTACGGCAAAATCTAATAATGTGTTTTTGTAAACTTTGTAATCTACACCAGCTTCTCTAAATTTTTTACGAAGTATTGTATCTTCTTCTACTGTTACTCCACGTGCATCTACCAAAACTACAGAAACTGCTTTTTCAAGTTTCTCTTTTATTTCATTTACTATTTGTTGTTTTTGTTCTATTTTAGGCATAATTCACCTCCTCGCATAAAAATACCCCTTTTATTCAAAATTTGCGTAGCAAACCCAAAGACAGTAAAAGGGGTATAAGTTTCCTAGGTAGGGTGTATAAAAAATACAATTATGCAAAAGCCCCTACTGTCTTTGGTATTAAGTTTTTTCAACAAGCTCTATTACTTTACATTATTTTTAAAATTTTGTCAATACTAATTATTTTCAGACAATCTAAGAGGATTAACCTTTACGCCAGGCCCCATTGTTGTAGAAACACTTATGCTTTTTAGGTAAGTACCCTTCGCAGCTGATGGCTTTGCTTTAATAATAGCTGCCATAAGAGTTCCAAAATTTTCGTTCAATTTTTCTACTCCAAAACTTACTTTTCCTAAAGGAACATGGATAATGTTTGTTTTGTCGAGTCTGTACTCTATTTTACCAGCTTTTATATCTTCTATAGCTTTTTTTACATCTGTTGTAACAGTTCCAGCTTTTGGGTTTGGCATAAGTCCTTTTGGACCTAAAACTTTACCTAAACGACCTACAAGACCCATCATATCTGGAGTTGCTACAACAACATTGAAGTCGAACCAATTTTCATTTTGTATTTTGCTTACCATGTCTTCTGCTCCAACATAGTCTGCACCAGCTTCCTCTGCATCTTTTGCTTTGTCTGCTTTTGCAAAAACAAGAACTTTTATAGTTTTACCCGTACCATTTGGTAGTACAACAGCACCTCTTACTTGTTGCTCTGCGTGTCTTCCATCTACACCAAGTCGAATATGAGCCTCTACCGTTTCGTCAAACTTTGCAAAACTTGTTTTTATTATTAAATCCATTGCTTCTTTTGCTTCGTAAAGCATATTTTGCTGTACAAGAGCAACTGAATTTTTGTATTTCTTTCCTCTTTTCATATTTCCTCCTTGTGGTAAAAACGGACTAATGTCCTCCCACATTATTACTAATCTTTTATTGTTATTCCCATACTTCTTGCAGTACCCGCAATCATACTTTTAGCCGTTTCTAGGGATGCAGCGTTCAAATCTTCCATTTTCGTTTTAGCGATTTTTTCTAATTCTGCATTTGTAATTGTGGCAACTTTATTTTTGTTGGGAATACCAGAACCAGACTCTATACCAACTGCTTTTTTTAGTAAAACAGCAGCAGGAGGAGTTTTTGTAATAAAACTAAAACTTTTGTCTTGGTATACTGTGATTACAACGGGTATAATATATCCAACTTGAGAAGATGTCCTCTCGTTAAATTCTTTACAAAAACCCATTATATTAACGCCATGAGAACCAAGTGCAGGTCCTACTGGTGGTGCAGGAGTTGCTTTACCTGCATTTATTTGTAGTTTTATCAAACCAGTTACTTTTTTAGCCATATTTCCTCCTAGGTTTATGCTATTACTTTAATAAAGTATAGCCTGTGGTACACGGGGGCCTTACCCCTCCCACTTTTCTTATATCTTTATATTCTCATTATTTGTGCAAAATCAAGCTCTACAGGTGTTTCTCTACCAAATACAGATAGTATTACAATAGCCGTACGCTTGTTCATATTTATTTCTTTTACTACTCCTATAGATTCAAAAAAAGGACCAGATGTAACTTTTACACTATCTCCTAAATCAAAATCTAAGTTTTGCATTTTTGATTCAACCCCAAGGCTTTTTACTTCATCCTCTGTAAGAGCTATGGGTTTAGAAGCAGGACCTACAAAGCTTGTAACACCACGAGTGTTACGAACAACATACCATGTTTCATCGTTCATTATCATTTTTAAAAGTACATAACCAGGAAAAACTTTTTTCATTACATTTTTTCTTTTCCCATTTTTTACTTCTTCGGTATCTTGAAGAGGAACAACAACTTCCAAAATGCTGTCATGCAATTGTCTGTTTTCTACTATTTTTTCTATGTTAGCTTTTACTTTGTTTTCGTATCCAGAATAAGTATGTATAACATACCACTTTGGTTCTTCCATCTAAAAACCTAATACAAAACTAGCAAATACAGTAATAAGCCAGTTTAAAGCGAAATCCATACCAAATATGACAATACCAAAAATTGTAGATGTAATAATAACAGTAATAGATTGCTTTATTAATTCTTTTTTTGTTGGCCAAGTTATTTTTTTAAACTCGCCTTTGTAATCACTTAAAGCCATAGTAAACTCCTTTTAATTAACAATTAACGTGTTTCTCTATGTGGTTTGTGAGAATTGCAGAATTTACAATATTTTTTAAGTTCCATTCTATCTGGATTTACTCTTTTATCTTTTGTAAAAGAATAATTTCTTTGTTTACATTCCGTACAAGCTAAAGTTATTCTTGTTCTCATTTCGTACACCTACCTTTCCTAAATAAAAAAGGATATTAAAATTCAATAAAAAAAGGCCCCTAAAACCTTGCGAAGCTCATGTTATCACAAAAAAAAATTTATGTCAAACTAATTTACAAAGTTTTAGGGGTAATAATCTTGAATTTTATATTTTTATAGTGAGTTTGTAATTTTTATTTATTTATATTATTCGATGATATTTAAGAATATAGGTTTAAGTTTTGCTTTTGCAACTAGTTCTCTTTTATAACAATGTTCGCAAATAATAAAACTATGGTCTTGATTATCGAAACAAGAGCCGTATCCCCACCTTTTTTCTATTTTTATATAATTTTCATAATATCCGTAATCATTTATTTTTATGTCGTTAGCACACATATTACATATAATTTTTTCCATAACATCCCCCTATGGTTTCATTATATTTTTCAGCTTGTACTATTATAACCACGATAGACAAAATTATCAATAATTTTTTTTGAATTTGTTTTTATATTTATTTAATTATTCGTAAACTGTTTTATTTTATCACGATTTTTTGTACAAACATATAATAATAGTATGATTTATTACGATTAATTTATTATTTGCTTTATTTTTAATTAGACATGGTATATAATAAATCAAAAGGGGGCTTTGTATGCTTATTGTACAAAAATTTGGTGGTAGCTCTTTGGCTACAAATGAAAGAATAATGAATGTAGCAAAAAGAGTTGCTAATTCTTATGACAGCGGAAATTCTATTGTTGTTGTACTTTCTGCTATAGGTAAAACTACAAACAATTTGATAGATAGAGCAATGTCTATTAATAAAAGCTGCTCTAAAAGAGAATTGGATATGCTTTTGTCTACAGGCGAACAACAATCATGTGCTCTAATGGCTATGGCACTTCATAGTTTGGGTTATCCTGCCGTTTCTCTCAATGCTTCTCAAGTTAGTATACTTTCTTCTAGTGATTTTGGAAATGCAAGAATACAAAACATACAAACAAATCGTATAAAAAGCGAAATAGAAAAAAGAAATATAGTTATTATTACTGGTTTTCAGGGCATAGACAAAAACAATGAAATAACTACTCTTGGTCGTGGTGGTTCGGATACAACTGCCGTTGCTATTGCCTGTGTACTTGGTGCAAATGCTTGTGAAATATACACAGATGTAGATGGTGTTTATACAGCCGATCCAAATTTGATAGAAAATTCTATAAAATTAAAAGAAATAAATTACGATGAAATGTTGGAGTTAACTAGCCTTGGTGCAAAAGTTTTGCATAATCGCTCTGTGGAGATTGCAAAAAAATACAATTTAAACATAGTTGTAAAGTCTAGTTTAAATAATGAAGAAGGTACAATAATAAAGGAGAAAGCTAATATGGAAAAAATGCTTATATCTGGAGTTGCCACAGATAGAGATGTCGCAAAAATAACTATACATGGTCTTAAAGATATTCCAGGTCTTGCATTTAAAATATTTTCTTTAATATCAAAAAGAAACATAGTAGTAGATATAATAGTACAAAGCACACTAAACGAAGACTCAAACGATATTTCATTTACAGTACAAAAAAAAGATTTAAAAGAAACAATATCTATTTTAGAAAAAAATAAGGATTATTTAGAATACAGAGATTTAACTTATACAAACAATTTAGTAAAGCTATCTATAGTAGGTGCAGGTTTAGCTAGTAGTCCAGGTCTTGCTACAGCAATGTTTGAAGCGTTGTATGATGCTCATGTAAATATACAAGTAATATCTACATCGGAAATAAAAATATCCGTGCTTATAGATGAAGATAAAGAAAAAATAGCAGCAAAATCTGTACACGAAAAATTAATAGAAAGAAGTATGGGGTAAAATACTTTATAGAGAAGGAAATAAAATGTACAAAAGAGAAGAAAGCAAAAATAAACAAGCTGTAAACTGGAACAAAATAAATGACAGTTTTACAACACTTTTCTGGCAACAGAATATTCGCCAATTTTGGATAGATGAAGAGATACCACTATCCGATGACAAACTAACATGGCAAACATTATCAGAAGAAGAAAAAGAGGTGTACAAAAAAGTAACGGCAGGTCTAACACTATTAGATACGGAACAAGGTAGTGTAGGAATGCCAGAAATAGCTTTAGCTGTAGAAAATTTACATAGTAAAGCTATACTTAGCTTTATGGGGATGATGGAGCATATGCACGCAAAAAGCTATAGTTCTATTTTTTCTACACTGTGCACATCGAAAGAGATAGATGATTTGTTTGAATGGGTAGAAAATGAACCACTTCTTCAAAAAAAATTACAAATTGTTACAGAGAAATATAAAAGTATAAAAGACGATAAAACTTTATACCTTGCAATGGTTATGAGTGTTTTCTTGGAGAGTTTTCTTTTTTATAGTGGTTTTTTTTATCCATTATATCTTGCTGGAGAAGGCAAACTTACAGCTAGTGGAGAAATAATAAATCTAATAATAAGAGATGAATCTATTCATGGTGTATATGTTGGTCTATTAGCACAGGAAATTTTTAAAACTTTTAGTGATTTCGAAAAAGAAAATGTTAAAAAATTAACAATAGATTGTTTAAAAGAACTTTTTGAAATAGAAGAAGAATACACAAAACAAATATACAGTCCTATAGGTTTGGTAGAAGAAGTATTGTTATTTTTGAAATATAATGCAGATAAAGCTTTAATGAATCTTGGAATGGATGCATATTTTAATATTTCCGAAGATAAAGTAAATAGTATAGTAATAGCAGGGCTTGACACAAAAACAAAACATCATGACTTTTTTTCTGTAAAAGGAAATGGATATATAAAGCCTTTAAATATATCAAAGTTAGATGATAGCGATTTTGATTTTTAGTATGTTAGTAGTATATATAACGTTTACAGGAAAAGTTAAAAATTTTGTAGAACGCACAAACTACAAAAACATACTAGAAATAAAAACAGGACTAGAGAAAACAAATGAGCCATTTGTATTGATATGTGGAACAATTGGTTTTGGAGAAATAAACCCAAATTTAATTAAGTTTTTAAAAAATAACAAAGAAAATTTAAAAGCTGTAATAGGTAGTGGAAATAAAAATTGGGGTAGCGTTCTATTTTGTAAAGCTGCAAAAGATATATCTAAAACTTTTAAAGTACCTCTTTTATTTACTTTTGAAAATTCTGGGAATAATTATGATTTAGAAAAGTTTAAAGAAATATTAACATAATTTATATGTTAATATAAAAATCACTCAACATATTTTAATATGTTGAGTGATTTTATTAATCTAATAAAATCTAGATAATTTATGGTGAAACAAAAATATGTTATACCAACTCACTATACTCTAGTATATTTTATCTATTATATTAAATCTGAAAATTCTATATCAGCTAAATTTTTTTTGTGGAAATCATCTACGAACATACTTTTTTTATCGCTTTTTTCTTCTATTTTGTCTTTGTTTGCTGGTATTTTTATTGTAAAAATTGCACCTTTAATTTCATTATTTTTTGTTTTTACATTTTTGGCTTTTACACTACCATTTATTATTGATAATAAATTTTCAACAATATTAAGACCTATACCAAACCCTTTTTCTTTATTTTTTGTTTCGTATCTTTTGAACATTTTTTTTAACATATCTTCTTCAATTCCGGGACCATTATCTTTTACAGATATTTTTATAAAATCATCTTCATCTTTAAACACAATTTCGATTTTTCTATTTTTTTCATCTGAAAATTTAATGGCATTAGATATAAGATTCATTATTATTCTATATATAATAAATTCATCATTGCAAATTATTTTTGAATTTACATTTGTATTAAATTTTATTATAGTATTAGTTTTTTCTAGTGAAAAGTTCATAATATATATCAACTGATTGATTGAATCTACAATATTAAAACTCGTCATATTTGGTTCAAAATCATCTTGTATTATTTTTTCTATATCATTGCCATAATTTATTAGCTTCATCATTTGAAAAGCCGATTTTCTTAATATATCTGTCTCCTTACCAAATTTTTTCTCACTATCTTTACCTTCCATAACTTGTATTGTAGAAAACAATACAGTCATTGGATTTTTCATATCATGAAATAGATTTTCATAATGAAGTATTTTTTTGTTATTTTTTTTAGACATTTGTTTGTCCCTTTCTTTGTAATAAATTTTTATTTACACAGCATTCATTTGTAATGCGTGCATATATGTATTGTAGTTGTTAATTATTGAGCATGATAATTTTTAAATTTAAGGATATCTCTAAAAAATTTATATTTATTGAAAATGTATAACTTTGTGTTAAAATAAAGAGAGAAAGGAATAACGATTATTAATGGATTTTGATATAGGAAAAATAATAAATACTCATGGTTTAAAAGGTGATGTAAAAATATACCCATATACCGATGATAAAAAACGCTTTGAAAAATTAAAAGAAGTATTTCTAATACATGAAAATATGAACAAAGAAGCAAATATAAAAGAAATAGAAAACGTAAGGTACCAAAAAGATATTATATTGTTGAAATTTAAAGGAATAGACAATATAGAAAATGCTGAAAGTTTAAAAGGGTATATATTAAAAATACCTAAATCGGATGCTATTTTACTTGAAGAAGACGAATATTTTATAAAAGATTTGTATGGTCTAAATGTAACGAACAATGCAGGTGAATATATAGGATGTTTAGAGGATATTATTTTTACAGGTGCAAACGATGTATATGTAATAAAAAATATAGAAACTAAAGAAGAAATATTAATACCAGCAATAAAAAAATATGTTTTAAAAATAGATTTATTAAATAAAATGATGATTGTTGAGATACCAAAATGGGCTTAAAATTTCATGTTCTTACACTTTTTCCTGAAATGATATATAGTGGATTAAATCATAGTATCATAAAAAGAGCTATAGAAAAAAATTTAATATATTTGAATGTTGTAAATATTCGAGATTTTTCGAAAAACAAACACAAAAAAGTAGATGATTATCCATATGGTGGTGGAACTGGACTTGTTATACAAGCTCCTCCTGTATATGATGCTTATAAATCTTTAAATATTAACAAAAATATTCGTGTTTGTTATCTATCTCCAAAAGGTAGGATATTTAATCAAAATATAGCAAAGGAATATTCAAAAGAACAAGAAATAGTATTTATTTGTGGACACTATGAGGGTATAGACCAACGTGTAATAGATAAAATTGTAACAGATGAATTATCTATAGGAGACTTTATTCTTACTGGTGGTGAACTTGGTGCAATGATTGTGATAGATTCTGTTACAAGACTTTTACCAAATGTACTATCAAAAGAAAATGCAATAAAAAATGAGAGTTTTGAAAATAATTTGTTAGAACATTCTCAATATACAAGACCATACGACTTTTTAGGTATGAAAGTACCAGATGTTTTATTAAATGGAAATCATAAAGAAATAGAAAAATATCGAAAAAATGAATCAATAAAAATAACATTAGAAAAACGACCAGATTTGAGAGAGGTAAAAAATGAATGTACTTAACATAGAACCAAAAGAAGTTTTTAAATATTTTGCCCAAATAAGTAATATTCCAAGAGGTTCTAATCATGAAAAAGAAATATCTGATTATTTAGTTAAATTTGCAAAAGATAGAGAACTTTATGTAATTCAAGATAAATACTTAAATGTAATAATAGAAAAAAAAAGTTCAGAAGGATATGAAGATTCAGACACAGTAATATTACAAAGTCATATGGATATGGTAAATGAAAAAAATGCAGATTATAATCACAATTTTTTAAAAGACCCATTGAAATTATATGTAGATGGTGATTTTTTGTCTGCAGAAGGTACGACTTTAGGAGCAGATAATGGTATTGCTGTTGCCATGACGCTTGCAATTCTAGATGGAAATTATGAGCATCCAAAAATACAGGCACTTTTCACAACAAACGAAGAAACTGGTATGAGTGGTGCAGAAAATGTAGATATAAATCTTTTTAAAGATAGCAAATATTTAATAAATTTAGATTCTGATAGAGAAGGTGAGTTTACAGTAAGCTGTGCAGGTGGTATAAGGCATTCAGTTCAAGTAGAATTAGAATATTTAAATGAAAAGGAAATAGCTATGTTGAACTTTTCTACCTTTAAAATAACTGTAAATGGACTTGTTGGGGGGCATTCTGGTATAGATATAGACAAAGGTTTTGGAAATGCTATACAATTACTTACGAGAATTTTACACAATATTATGTCAAAAGACCTTGTTTATTTGTCTAATATCTCTGGTGGTTTAAAAGTAAATGCAATTCCTAGAGAAGCTACAGCAATAGTATCAGTAGAACCGAATTTTGAAAAATATTTTTTACAATTAGTAAAAGAAATGACAAATAATCTAAAAAAAGAATACAGAGAAACAGAAGAAAATTTGAATATTGAAATAGAGAAAATAGATACTCCTGTACAAGTTTTTTCTTTTCATTCTACGATGTATGTTATCCATACTTTGTTTATGATGCCAAATGGACTTTATAAGAAAAACAAAAATGGAGATATAATAACATCTACAAATATTGGTGTTGTTTTTAATAATCAAAGAGATGGTTTGAAGGATGTTATAGACATAGAATCATTGACAAGAAGTAGTATAAAAAGCGAACAAGATTTCCTAGTAGAACAAATAAAATGTATAGCAGATATGTATAGTATAGATTATATAAATCATGGTGAAAATCCAGTATGGGAATATAATGAAAATTCAAAGCTAAGAGAAATATGTGTAGATGTATATAAAAAAGTATATGGTACAGAGCCAAAAATATCAGCAACTCATGGTGGATTAGAGTGTGGTATATTTTCTAAAAAAATGCCTCATTTAGATATAATATCTTTTGGACCAAATAATTACTATTTGCATACTCCAGATGAGAAACTGAGTATATCTTCTACAGAGAGAGTATACAAATATTTACTTGAAGTATTGAAAAATTTAAAATAAATTCAAATATGCGTATTTTCAAATCAAAATATTGAAAATACGCACTATTTATGTATATAACTTATCTATAAAACATATAAAAATACAGGGGGTGTTTTTAATTTTAAATTATATTTGGGGAATAATGATAATATTAGGCATTGTCGTTTCATCTTTTACTGGAAACTTAACACTTATAACATCAGCTAGTATAGATTCTGCAAGGTCTGCTGTAGAATTAATAGTATCAATGGTAGGAATAATATGTATGTGGACTGGTCTTATGAAAATTGCAGAAAAATCTGGTCTTATAGATTCCATTTCACAAAAAATAATGCCACTTTTAAAATTTCTTTTTCCTGATGTTCCTAAAAATTCTAAAGCAATGTTACATATCTCTACAAATTTAATAGCAAATGCTTTGGGTCTTGGATGGGCTGCTACTCCAGCGGGCATTATGGCAATGAAAGAGCTGCAAAAATTAAATACAAATAAAAAAGTTGCTTCTAAAAGTATGTGTATGTTTTTGATTGTAAATATGTCATCTCTTCAAATAATATCTGTTGCAGTTGTTGCAGATAGGAGTGCATATGATTCTTTAATTCCTTCTGATATTTTAGCACCTGCCCTAATAGTAACAATTGTAACATCTATAGTTGGTGTATTAGCTGCAAAAATTTTGGAGGTATTTTATAAGTGATACTTTATATTTCAGATCTTTTAATACCTCTTATATTTGTTATAGTTATTTCATATGCTTGGCTAAAAAAAGTTAGTATTTTTGACACATTTATAGATGGTGTAAAAGATGGTGTAACAACTGTTATAGATGTTTTTCCTACTATTATTGGACTTTTGGTTGCTGTTGGAATACTTAGAGCTTCTGGTTTTTTAGATATTATTTCAGATGTATTAAAACCTATTACAAATACAATAGGTTTTCCTACAGAGGTAATTCCTATTACTTTAATGAGACTTGTTTCAGCATCTGCTGCTCGTGGTTTACTTTTAGATATTTTTGCAAATTATGGACCAGATTCTTTTATAGGTAGACTCTCATCTATAATAATGAGTTCTACAGAAACAATATTTTACACAATGAGTGTTTATTTTATGAGTGTAAAGATAACAAAGACAAAATATACTCTTGCAGGAGCATTAATAGCAAATTTTATAGGTGTTATTGCTGCTTTTTTTATAACATTGTATACTTTTGGTATTTAATAAAAAAGAGTAACAAAATTACATAAAAACTTGTATATTAAAACATAAAATTTTTTCTGAAAATTTTTGAAATATGACTTTTTTATATTGTATTTTAATTTTGCATATGTTAAAATTAAAGAAATTACGTGCCAAAAGAAATTTGTTGGCATCAAGTTATTTTTAAGCACTGAGAAAATTTAAGAATTTTAAAACTTAATATATAAACCATAAAGGAGATTGAAATGCAGAAAATACACAAAGATATGACAATTAATGAAATTATTGCTGTAGATAGAGGCATAGTTGCAATATTATTAAATTCTGGTATGCATTGCGTAGGTTGTCCTATGTCTCAAAGAGAGACTCTTGCAGAAGCTGGTTTCGTACATGGTGAAGATGTAGATGCCCTTGTAGAAGAAATAAATGGATATTTAGAAGCAGTAAACGCATAATTTTTTAATATAAAATACAAAATATTACAGCCAATTTTCTATTTAGAAAATTGGCTGTAATTAATTTTACTATTGATTTTTTTACTTAGAGGTGATTTATGAAAATTGATACGATATGTGTACATGGAATGCAAAAGCAAAAAGAAGATAAAACAGGCACAATAAATATGCCAATTTATCAAACAGCTGCATATTCTCATAGCGAAGTTGATAAAGAAGACCCATATGGATACACAAGACTTGCAAATCCAACACGAGAAGCTGCAGAAGAGCTTGTAGCAAGTTTAGAAAATGCAAAATACGCATTATCATTTACAAGTGGTTTAGCTGCTGTATCATCTTTTTTAGATATATTTAATAAAGGGGACCATATAATACTAACAGAAGATTTGTATGGTGGTGTAATTTCTATTATAAATAATTTTACAACCAAAAATGGGGTATTGGTAGATTTTATAGATACTAGTGATATAAATGGTATAAAAAGTAAAATAAAAACAAATACTAAAGCAATATATATAGAAACTCCTACAAATCCAATGATGAATGTTACAGATATAAAAGCTGTAGCAGAAATTATAAAAGATTTGAATATAATATTAATTGTAGATAATACATTTTTAACACCGTACTTTCAAAATCCACTAGAACTTGGTGCAGACTTAGTAGTACATAGTGGTACAAAATATTTAAGTGGGCACAATGATACTTTGGCAGGTTTTTTAGTTACAAATAATAATGAATTATACGAAGAAATAAAAACTATACGAGGAACAAGAGGAGCTCCACTTTCTCCAATGGATAGTTTTTTAATTATACGTGGAATAAAAACACTTGCATTGAGAATGGAAAAAGCACAACAAAATGCACTATTAATAGCAAATTGGTTAAAAAACAATAATAAAGTAACGAAAGTATATTATATCGGTCTAAAGGAGCATATGGGCTACAATATTTCTAAAAAACAATCTAGAGGTTTTGGAGCTATGATTTCTTTTGAAGTTGATTCTAAGGAAACAGCATATAAAATATTACTTTCTACAAAGATAATAATATTTGCAGAAAGCCTAGGTGGTGCTGAAAGCCTTATAACATATCCTTGTGAAAATACCCATAAAGAAGTAGACAAAGATTCAAGAGAGAAAAGAGGAATAACAGACAAACTAATTAGGCTATCTGTAGGCATAGAAAATGTAAATGATTTAATAAAAGATTTGGAACAAGCATTTTAAAGGAGGTTTTGAAAATAAATATTAGCGAAGACATAAAACATACGCAATCAAAAAAAAACAAAAACACCGAAGACAAAACATTTGAAGAAAAATTTAAAAAATGGGTTAGAGATTCTAATGAAAAACAAGCAAGTATAAACAAACGAAATAAAAAAAGAATATAAAATTTTTCACAATAATATATTGGTTTGCAATATAATACTATATAATTTTTTTAGCTACAAACATAAGACTATACCGAAAATTATAGGGTATAGTCTTTTAATTATTAAAAGGAGAATCCATGATAAATAATGTGATTAAAAAAAATCTCGAAAAAATTTTAATAAAACATTCTATAAAATTGGAAGACTATAAACCTGGTGTTCTATCTGCAAAAGTATTAGATTTTGAAAAAAGAGAAGAAGAGTTAAAAGCTTTGCTTACAAATATAAAAAATGATAAATCTGTAATATCTGTTAAATTTGAAAGAAAAACAGGTATGGTTATTATAAATTTTAAATCTGAAGATATATACAAATTAGATACACTTGCAAGATGGAAAGAAATTTTTAGAGATTATAATTAATTACTTTTAAAAAATTATAAAAATGGTAATTTTTTAGACTGTTGACAACTAATGTTGGCAGTCTTTTTCTATAAATTTCTATAAAAATACATACAAATATTTACGAAAAATACTTGATATTAGCTATTAAATAAAATAAAATTTAACAGAACAAAAATAATGTTTGAAGTATTATATATAAGAAAAGTTTAGTGGCTGTGCCATTTTCACAAATCGAAAAGTGTTGAATAGGAGATTTTATGGATAAAATAGATATACTAAGTATAAAAAATATCATATCACAACATAACGATGTAAGTATAACAATAGAAAATATATTAGAATACCTAAAAAATGTATTTGGATATGCAGCTATAATAAATAAAAATAGCGACATTATTTTACATAACCTTATAAAATCTGATTTACCAAAATCAAATTTTGTTATAGACCATCAAGATTTTAAAAATTATATATGTATGTCTTTATCTATTGAAACAGATGAAACCGATAAAAAATTTTTAATAGCAACAAAAGATAGTTTTACTAAAGAAGATGAAAAAGATATTTTTTGGGTATCTCTTATTATATCTAATTTTGTAAAGTATGAAAAACAAATTGATGAAAATAATAAGAAAATAGCAAAAAATTTAGTATCAATGCTATCGTATTCAGAGCTTGAAGCAGCTTTATCTATTTTTAACGAAATAAATAACGAAACTCTACTAATAATTAGTAAAATAGCTGATAAATATGGATTTTCTAGATCTGTTATTGGAAATTGTCTACGAAAATTAGAGTCATCTGGTGCTATAGAAGTACATTCTTTAGGAATGAAAGGCACAAACATAAAAATAATCAATAAAAAAATAGTTGAAGAATTTGACAAAATTCGTGTATAATATAAAAGTGTATTTTTTATTTAAATTTAAAAAATCATAATTAAAATTTTAAAAAATTGTTGGAGGAAATCACATGACAAAAATAGGTATTAATGGGTTTGGTCGTATAGGTAGGCTAGTTTTAAGAGGAATAATGCAAAGGGAAGATGTAGAAATTGTAGCAATAAACGACCCTTTTATTAATCTTGATTATATGGAATATATGCTAAAATACGATTCTGTACATGGCAGATACAAAGGTGATGTTGAAGTAAAAAATGGAAAACTTGTTGTTTGTGGAAAAGAAATAACTGTATTTAGTGAAATGGACCCAGCAAATATAAAGTGGGATACTACAGGTGCGGAATACATAGTAGAAAGCACTGGTGTTTTTACTACTATAGATAAAGCAAGTGCCCATTTCAAAGGTGGTGCAAAAAAAGTTGTAATATCTGCACCAAGTGCAGATGCTCCTATGTTTGTTATGGGTGTAAACAATGATAAATATACTAAAGATATGAATGTTGTTTCTGGTGCATCTTGTACAACAAACTGTTTAGCACCACTTGCAAAAGTTATAAACGATAATTTTGGTATAGTAGAAGGATTAATGACAACTGTACATGCAACAACCGCAACTCAAAAAACAGTAGATGGACCTTCTTCTAAAGATTGGCGTGGTGGTAGAGCTGCGGCAGGAAATATCATACCTTCATCTACAGGAGCTGCAAAAGCAGTGGGAAAAGTTATACCAGAGCTAAATGGTAAGCTTACAGGTATGGCTTTTAGAGTGCCAACTATAAATGTTTCTGTTGTAGATTTAACTGTAAGATTAGAGAAACCAGCAAGCTATGAACAAATAAAAGAGGAAGTAAAGAAAGCTGCAGATGGAAAGCTAAAAGGTATACTTGGTTATACAGAAGACGATGTTGTTAGTACAGATTTTGTAGGGGAATCTTGTACATCTGTTTTCGATGCAAAAGCAGGTATTTCTTTAAATGACAATTTTGTAAAACTTATAGCATGGTATGACAATGAATGGGGATATTCTATGAAAGTTATAGATTTAATAGCTCATATGGCTAAAGTAGATACTAAGTAATTTAGAATATCAAAAAATAAAAAACACATATAACATTATTTTATAATGGTTTATGTGTTTTTTTATAAATATATCAATATTAAAAATACAAAGGAGATAATATGAATACAATAAAGTGTCCATCTTGTAAAGAAGTTTTCACAATTAATGAAGCTGGATGGAATGATATTTTATCACAGGTACGAACAGATGAATTTAGAAAAGAAATAGATGATAGGGTAAAAATAGAAATACAAATAGCTGAAGCAAAAGTAAAAGAAGAAAAAAATAAAGAATTAGAAAATTTAAAAAGTCGTGCTACAAAAAAAATAAATGAGTTAGAATCTGAATTGAAAAGTTTTGATTTAAAAAAACAAAACGAAATATTAGATGAAATATCTAAAAGGGAACAGACAATAGTAACTCTTGAAGCGAAAATTGAAAAAGCAAATCAACTAAAAAATATAGAGTTAGAAAAAATAAAGTTAGAAAATCAAACAAAAATACAAGAATTAGAAGCAAAACTAAAAAATTATGACTTGGAAAAAATAAATGCAATACAAGAAATAGAACATAAAAAAATCTCTAGTATAAAAGAGCTAGAAAATCTACTCGAAAATAAAGATTTGCAAATAAAAAATGAAAAAAATGAAATAATACAAAAATATGAGTTTCAATTGAAACTAAAAGAAGAAGAAATAGAAAAAATTAAAGATTTTAAATTAGCAAGAAATAGAAGTACAAAAATGTTAGGTGAAACATTAGAACAACATTGTGAAAGGTCTTTTATAAAAACACAGCAAGCTGGTGGATTTATAAATGCAAATTTTTTAAAAGATAATACTGTATCAGAAGGAACGAAAGGAGATTACATATATAGAGAGTACGATACAGAAGGCATAGAAATAGTGTCTATTATGTTTGAAATGAAAAATGAGCAAGATACAACAAATATAAAACAAAAGAATGAAAGTTTTTTTAAAAAATTAAACGATGATAGAAATAAAAAAAATTGTGAATATGCAGTACTAGTTTCTATGTTAGAACAAGAAAATGAAGTATATAACGATGGTATATTTCAAGTAATGAATTATCCCAAAATGTATGTGGTAAGACCAGAGCAGTTTATTCTTATAATAGGACTACTTAGAAATAGTGGTCTTAATAGTTTGGAGTATAGAAAGAAATTAAATAACATCGAAAAACAAAATATAGATATAACAAATTTTGAAAATGCTTTCGATGATTTTAGAAATAAATTTGGTAAAAACATAATAGATGCGAGTAATAATTTTGAAAAAGCAATAAATTCTATAGATGAAAGTATAAAAGAACTTGAAAAAACAAAAGAATTTTTACGTTTGACAGAAAAACATTTAAGTAGTGCAAATAAGAAAACTGAAGATTTAACTATAAAAAAACTTTTAAAGAAAAGTCCAAGTTTAATAATACAGCTTGAAGATAAAAAATAAAATAATCACAAATTCATACAAATTTAATATTATAATTTATATGAGGAAATTAAATATAATTATGAGGAGATTTTATGGGTAAGGGTTTTTTGATTGTAAATTTAACAACAGCAGAAGATGCAATACCTATACCAAACGCAAGAGTTACAGTAACAGATGACAAAGACAATATATTGTATAATTTATCTACAGATGCTAATGGGAATACTAATGAAGTTTCGCTAATGGCACCAGATAAAATACACACATTACGACCAGAGGAATTAACACCATATAGCACTTGCAATATTTATATTAATGCGAATGGATTTAGAGATACAATTGTAAAAGGAGTAAGAATACTTGATACTTCTACAACTATACAAACATTAAATCTTTTACCTATTACTTCTACAGAAATACGTACAAACATACCTCCAGTAGAATATGACCAAGGACCACACGGGTTACGAGTAAACGATACAATAGCAATAGACCATGATTTGCATTTTTTAAGAATAGGTACAGAGCGTTTTACAAGCACTCCACCGATTAGTCCCGTAGTTTTAAAGGATGTAGTTATACCAGAATATATAACTGTACATTTGGATAGACCAACTGTTTGGGCAAATAATCTTCGTGTTACATTTAAAGATTATATAAAAAATGTTGCTACAAACGAAATATATGATACTTGGCCTATAGCTGCAATAGAAGCAAACGTATATTGTATTATTTCTTTTACACTTAATAGGGTTTATACAGAATTTTATAGGTCGCAAGGTTACGATTTTGATATTACAAACTCTACTACAATAGACCATTACTTTAAACCTGGTTCAGCGTTTGGTGGAAATATTGTAAAAGTTGTAGATAGAATTTTTGACGAATACCTAGCAATTGTTGGTCATAAAGAACCTTTTTTAGCACAATATTGCGATGGGCAAAAAGTACAATGCCCTGGCTGGTTAACACAATGGGGTTCTTGTCAGGATGCTTTAGCTGGGTTAGATGCTAAACAGATAATTAAAAAATATTATGCGTATAATCTAGAATTTAGAGAAGCAGAATTATTTTATGGACCTATAGAATCTTATCCAGGGACTGCACTACGTGAGGGAATGTCTGGAGCAAATGTACTAATGATACAAAATCAATTAAATAGAATAGGTGGTTCTTTTTCTATTCCACAAATAAATCCTGTTAATGGTGTTTTTGGGCCTAGTACAGTGGCTGCTGTCAAAAAATTTCAGCAAGATTTTAATCTAACAGCAGATGGAGTTGTAGGAAAAGCGACATGGTATAGGATAAATCAAATATATGTAGCTGTAAAAAAACTTGCAGAAATGAACAGCGAGGGAGAATATATAGGAATAGGGCATACTCCACCATCTACTGTTATAAGACAAGGTAGCACTGGTGAAAATGTTGTATTACTACAATTTTTACTTAATTATATTTCTAGTTACTATGAAAATATTCCTTTTGTTGTTCAAAATGGACTTTTTGATGCTGCAACACGAGAGTCTGTAATGGAATTTCAGCGATTATGGGGTCTTACAGCCGATGGAATAGTAGGACCGGGTACATGGAATGCATTATATAATGCATACTGGGGAATTTTAGAAAATATACCGCAGCCACCAGTAGATCCCGGAATACCACCTTCAGCAGAAGTACCACCATACCCTGGTTATTTTATAAGAGAGGGTAGTACAGGACAAAATGTATTACTTGTACAACAAGCTCTTTCGAGTTTATCTGAAATTTATCCTAGTATACCCAAAATAAGTCCAGATGGTAATTTTGGACCTTTAACAAGAAATGCTGTTATAGCTTTTCAAAATATATTTGGACTTAGTCCAGATGGCATTGTAGGACCTACAACATGGGAACTTCTTATGAGAGAATATTTTGGTAATTTAGAAAATAATCCTGGAACTCCGCCTCCTACTAATCCCCCAGTAAACTTACCACCATATCCTGGTTTTTTAATTGGTTTTGGTAGTCGTGGTAATTATGTATTACAAATACAACAAGCATTAAATCAAGTCGCAAGAAATCATCCAAATATACCAAAAGTTTCTGAAGATAGTATATTTGGTAATGGTACTCAGAATGCTGTAAAAGCTTTTCAAAGCGAATTTGGACTTGGTTCGGATGGTATTGTAGGACAACAAACTTGGAATACACTAATGAGTGCTTATGCAAATAACAGAAACTTTGATAGAGATATAAATTTAGAAAATGGAAATTATAATGGTACAGGTAATGGAGGTATGAACGTGGGTAATGGAAATAACAATAACAACAATAATAATTATAATGGTGGAATAAATGTAGGTAATGGAAACGGAAATAATAATGACAATTTGTTGGATAGACCAATATTAGGTGGTTGGGGTAAGTGGGCTTTGATAGGTTTAGCTGGATTGCTATTTTTCAAAAATTCTAAACATTGCTAAGTTTAAATTAGTAATTGTGGATTTCAGGCTGTCGATGATTAATATCGGCAGTTTTTTTATTTTTCATAATTTTTATAAATATATAATATATATATTTATTTTGATAAATTACCTTTAAATGAAAATTATAAGTAATCATTTTAAAATGATATGGAAAATACTATAGAAGCAAGATATTATATGGGATACACAGCTTACAAAATTAAAAATAATTTTAAACGCAATATTTGACAAAATTATTTTTTTTTGATAGAATTCAAATATCGGCACATTAGGGTACATAATTTAATAAAAATCGAAAAAGTTTGGAATAGATGTGTATACTATGTATTATGAAAAATATAAAAATTTGTAAAAATAATACACTATGTGCTGAAGTAAAAATTTAATAAATATATATGAAAGGAGTGTATTGAAATTAGTGAAGAAATTAAAACTATTAAAAACAACCTTTTAACCAAATTATTTTCACTTGATGGAAACTCTGATATGGAAGAAGTTTTAAAAGTAAAAGAAGAATTTTTGAAATGTAGAGATACAAATCCAGATATTATTAATGACGATGAATTTAATGATGGTTTACTTGTAATCGAAATTTATGAAGAAGAATCTGAAGGGACTGATTTTAAAAAGATTTGCGAAATTGCAAAACCAATTTTAAATAGAATTACAAAATTAGATACTTGGAATGCTAGAGATTTAGAATTTATGGCTTTAGCTATTGGTTATACAGAAACAGTAGAACAATCTCGAGATTTATTTGAAATTGCTCTTAGAGAACTTGAAAAATACGAAGAGTATGAAGAATGGAATAGAGATATTAATTCTTGGTGTTATAATAGCTTTTTGTTAAGATTGTCAAGAATAGATGACCATGAAAGAGAAAAATATATTAATATATTTGTAGAAACAATTGATGATACAATAAAACATTTTGAAGAGCAAGATTTACAGTTAGCTATGAGCGTTGCTCTTTTAACTAAAGGAGTATTTTTTAAGGACCAAAAAACTATAGATATGGGTTTAGATAAGCTTAAAGAACTAGGTAAATATTTAGCACACGAGATGATGCTAGAAATATTAAAAGCTCGTATTGAAAAAGGAATTAGAAAATATTGGGGTTTCCCTATTATAATGGGGTAACATTGAAATACGACCACCATATTAAAATTTTATATAATAATATTGTTATATAAAACTTGTCAGTTTTTATATTCAAACTAAAATCCACAATAAAATTATTTAAATTTCATTGTGGATTTTATACTGTCGATGAATTATTATCGGCAGTTTTTTTAAGCAGTGAAAAAGTAAGTAAAAATGGTAAAAACCCAAAAGGAATACAAACATTATTGTGCAGAAATTGTAACAAAACATAAATTTTGAATTTAGAGAAAATGAAATATTAAAAAATTTCAAAACAAATTTAAGACATGACCAACAAAATCCTTTAATTCAATAAAAAACATATGTAATGTGGTATAATAAATCCACAAAATATTTATAGAGATAAACTCTAAGAAATATAGAAAGCACAGATAAAAATAATTTATCATCTGTGCTCTTTTTTGTTTATATATTATTTGAGTAACATTATTTGTTAAACTGTAATAAATAATTAAAATTTAGCTACTAAATCTCTTATTTATATACAGTTAAATATTTATTGTAAAAATCCAACATAAATTAGCATAATACCAAAGAAAATTCCCATTGCTATACAAATGCCTCTAAAACCAAGGTCAATTTGTTTAACTCTTTTAAGAAGTTTACTTTTTTTGATATAATATTTGTAAATTAGTATACCCACAACAAGACTTATAAAGAAAATAATAATTTTTTCCAAATATCCTGCTGGATTTACACTAAGTTCAGTATTAAACATAAATAAAATAAACTGTTGACCAAAAACCCCCCCCAAGAAACATAAAGAACCAAGTAAAAGTATAGGTATTTGTTGTGCTATATCAACTTTTTTGGTTTCTATATTGATATTTGGTTTACCCCAAAGCATAGTAGAAAACTTTACGAAACTAATAATAGTACCTAGAGACATAAATATAAGAATATATTGCATTATACCTTGCTGACCACTCATAATAAAGTATTTTGATATACTACCATTAAAAATCGGTGTACCGGTTATACCAAATATCGCTAGTAATGTTGCTGTCCCAACTAAAGGCATAGATTTAAAAACACCTTTTATATCATATATAGTTCTTGTTCCATAAGCATAAGATATAATACCAGTTGCAAGAAACAATGTTGATTTAAATATTGCATGATTAACCATATGATACAAAGAACCAATGTAACTATATGGACCACCTATGTTAAAACCAGTAAATATTAAACCGATTTGTGAGATAGTATGATACGCAAGTACAAGCTTAGCATCAGACTGAGCAAGTGCCATTATAAAACCAACTATTGCAGTAATAATTCCAATTGCTAAGAAGAACTCTGGAACTGCTACAACTTCAAATGTATATTGAAATCTTAAAAATAAATAAACTGCACTTTTTATATGAAGACCGCTAAGTATTGCAGAAACTGACGAAGGTGCACCTGGTGTACCATGGGCTTTTGGAAGCCATGAAAACATAGGGACTAACGCAGATTTTAGTACAATGAAAGTCATAATTAATACATAGGGCAGTATTATATACTCTCTTTCAATAAACTTGAGTTGTTCATTGGCAATGTACAAACTTAATGTTCCAGTGTACCTATATAGATAACCTGCACCAAGCAAATAAAACTGCATGATTACAACATTTGCCATAAAGTATATAAGACCATCGTACATAGACCTTTTAGCTCTTTCAAAAAGTATAAGAACTGTAACGATAAGAGTAGCAACTTCCATAAGAACAAAAATATTAAAAAAGTCGCTTGTTAGGAAAATTCCCATTAAAGCACCCTGCCATATAAACATAAGCATCCAAAAAAGAGGCTTCTTTTGTTCGTTAAAGCTATATATAACACCTATTAAAAAGAAAAAAGCTGTTAACATAATAAAAACTGCCGAGAGTGTATCAGCCATAAGAGTAATACCCATTACACTTTCGTAACCACCAATTCGTTCTATAATTCCACTCTCACCTAAAAAACCACCTTTTATTGCCCCTTCATAAACAGTAAATGCCCTAGCCTGTATAAACATATAGACAGATGCAATAACAAGCCCAAGTTGTGCAATAACTGCGAAAATTCTGACAAGGGTACTTTTATATAAAAGGTACAGTATTAACCCAACTATAATGGGAACAATTACAAAATAAACTAACATTTATTTACCTCTTTTTTTATCCAGCCATTTGGCGTTTTTTTACAATATCCCAATCGGTAGTTTTATATTTTCTATAAAGTGTTAAAAACATAATAGTATTTACAGCTGTAACAGAAAGCCCAATAACAATAGCTGTTATCATAAGCCCTTGTGTCAAAGGATCTCCTATGTTTTCGATTGAATGCCCCTCCATGCTTTGTAAAATCGGAGGCACAATGTTACCGTTAAAACCAATACTTAACCAAAACATTACTACTGAAACTTCCATAATAGACATAAAAATTATAGATTTTATCATGTTTCTACTTACTATAATTGCATAGTAACTAAAGAAAAACATAATAATAGAAACTAATTCAACTATTCCAAATCCGATAGTCATTTTTTCATCTCCTTTAATATACTAGTTTCTTTCAATTGCTACATATCTATAGAATAATATAATAAAACCACAAGCAACTTTCAATCCTACAAGTGCGTTCATAAATATTAGATATATATTTCGTGTCATTGCTGTGTACTGTTCTGGAAAAAGGTACAAAGTTCCTTGAAAAACAGTAACAGCAGCAACAACAACAATTAAAATAAAAACTAGCTCTTCTAACTTATTAATTTTCTTCATATCTAGGTCGTAAACATCATAAATTAGGAAACGACATATAAAAAAGCTGGCGATTGCAAGACCACCTTGAAAACCACCACCAGCAGTTAAAAACCCATTAGCAATTACGTATATACCAAATAAAATAGCCATTGGGGCAAGTGCTCTAAGTAACAAGTTTGCAATGTTCGACTTTTCAATTTCAGAACGCTCACCTTCTTTTATTTGAATTTTATCAGTATATGACATATGTGTAATTGCAACAACGGCAATAACTAACATAAGTGCTTCAAAAAGTGTATCGTATAATCTATATCCAAGATATATACTAGTAACAGCATTTTCTCCACCAATATCAGACATAAACCTAGTAATGTATAGTTCTTTTAGATAAGAGTTTGTTGTTTCTGGTGGTAAAAAATATATAAACATACTACCTAGTATTAGTACAAAAATACAAGGTATAATAAATCTTTTTATTTTGTTTTCTTTTTTTATCTCTTCTTCTTCAGCTTTAATTTGTATAATATCTCTGAGTTTAAAGAATTTTTCAAAGCAAACTATAAAGACAATTGTAGAAAAAGCACCAATTGCAGCTTCTGCCATAGCAACATCTGGAGAACCCAGAAGGAAAAAAGCAAAAGCACCAACTAATGAAAAAATAAAGAACCAAATAATCATGCTTAGAACTTTTTTTTCTATTAGTACCAAAACACCAGAAAGCATCCAAAGAAACAACATTATGTATAAAATATTTATCATTTTATCACCTCTTGTTTGTCTTTATTTTTGCTGTGATTTTCTGGTCTTAGTCCACTTAAATACGCACCTTTAGATAAAAAGTGAGACATAAGAGGATTTAGAACAACAATAATTAGTATTAATAGTATTGATTTAGCAGAGAAAAAACTAAATCCATGTCTAATAGCGATACCTAATATAAAAACCATTACACCAACGGTATCTATTTTTGTTGAAACAAGTAGTCTTGGGTAAAAGTTTTTAAATTTAAATAGTCCCAAAAGACCTACAGCCATTAAAATAAGGGCTATTCCCATAACTACATAACTTAATATAATCATTCTTCATTCCCTTCTTTTACTCTTTTACTTAAAAATAGTATTATAAAAATTTCTCCAAGTATACCAAACAAGGCGTAAATTAATGCTAAATCTAGCAAATAACCAACGTTCATTATAGAAGCAGCTACTACTATAAGAATAACAATTTTTGAAGAAAAAATACTAAAACCTAAAAATCTGTCCCATATTGTTGGACCTTTTATAATTCTTACGACTACTGTCAAAAGATATATAAGAAGTACAGATACTATAATATTCATAATTTAATATGCTAACTCTCCTTTCTATTTTACAGCAACAATAAGTTTATCTTCCATATCTCCCAAAAGAGCTACTTTTAAATTTTCCATATCTTCTGGGTCTGGTTCATCTCTTTTTCTTAACCATAAAACATTAATTTTGTCATCTTCTGTTATCACATATAAAGAACCCGGAGTTAAAGTTATGCTTGCTTCTAACATAGCTCTTAATGGCTTTACCTCTATATCTGTAGGAATTGCTACAATATCAGTACGCTCCTTAGAAAAAACTATTGTTAAAACATAAAAAGCACTTTTGAAAATTTCACCTATTAAGTAAATAGGGTAAAAAATAAGTTTTGTAAAATTTATTTCGTCTATTTCTTTAAGTGGCAAAAATTTTTTTGTAAACAAAACAGATATAATGCTTGCAACAACACCAGATATTACAAAAATAGGTGATAATGTTTCAACTAATATAATCCAAACTAATGTAAGAAATGTAACAATTATAAGTTTTCGAAGTATCATTCTCAATCCTCCTCTCCTTCTCTGATTAAAAAATTTCTATAAACTAATTTTAGAAATTTTCTTTTTTCATTTTAATCGTTATTTCTAAAAAAATCAACATATTTTTTCAAAATTATCTCTTATATAAAATTATTATTAACATGATTTTTTATTTTATTGTAGTATACTATTTTTATATTTTTCACTTATGCAATTCCTTTTAGAAAATTTACTATGTTAAATTTCAAAAAATGCTTAAAAATTAAATTTATAAGCATTTTCAAAAAACTCTATTTAATAACAATTTCTAAAATCCTACTATAAGTAATATAAAAGCAAAAAACAAACCAACAGAAAGTATGATTCCTCTTATACCCATATCGTATGTTTGTAATTTTTTTAAAATAGGTGTATCTTTTTTTATCAATTTATTTATAAAAAAGGCTATCACAATACTAATTACAAATATTACACCATGCTGTATATTTTCGGCTATATTTATAGATTTATAAGCATTAAAGAAAATCCCTATTGCCTCTCTAGAAAAAATACCACCTAAAATACATAATAATCCAAGAGGTATAATAGAAAATTCTTGTATTTCCATTTTTAACGTTTCAGATTCTGACTCTTCTATTTTTGATTTTCCAAAAAATATAGAAGAAAATTTAAAAAATATTACCATACTACCCAAACTTATAATGTACATAATAATAGTACCTAAAATATCCATATCTCTTATTATTAATTGTTTAGAAACACTTCCATTTAAAAAAGGTGTTGCAAAAATACTAAGAAATGCAAATATTAAAACATAGCTAGTAATGGGTGCAGATTTTAATACACCTTGTATTTTGTCTAAATCTTTGGTTTGATACTTTTCTATTATTATACCGGTTCCTAAAAATAAGGCAGCCATGGCAATTGCATTGTTTATCATATGATATGTTGTACCAATTCTACTATATTCATCTCCTGTATTTAAACCAAAAATAATTAATCCGAATTGAACTACAGCTAAATAGGATAACATATGCCTTATATTTTTTTGACTTATTGCCATAAAAATCCCTACTATAGAAGTAGAAGCACCTACAAAAGCAAAAATAGCATTGTTTGCAAAATCTCCAAAAACATAATGCATTCTAATAAACAAATAAATACCACTTGTCATCTGTACAGTAGACATAACGGCTAAAACAGTAGGTGGAGCTCCTGCTGTTGCAAGTGCTTTTGGTACCCATGTCGTCATTGGTATTAATGCACATTTTAATGCTGCAAATGTCATTATTAGAGCATATGGTAAAACTAGAAGACTAGGGTCTATATGAGGTATACGATAGGTTGCTTCGTATATGTCTAGTGTACCTGTAAGTCTGTATAAATATCCAACACCTAAAAGATAAAATTGAACAGATATAACATTTATTATTAGATAATATAAGCCATCGTATAAAGAACGGTGTTTTCTATTATACATTATTAGTATTGTGCTTATTATTGTAGAAACTTCCATAAGTACAAATCTGTTGAAAAAATCACCTGTCATGAATATCCCTATCAAAGAGCCTTCCCATATAAACATAAGTAGCCAAAAAAGTTTACTCTTTTTTTCAGCAAAGTTGTATATAGTAATTGTTAAAAATATAAGTGTTGTTAGTAAAATAAGTATTGATGACAAGCCATCAACATTTAGCCTTATGCCTGTAACACTGTAATAATTCCCTACAGTTTCTGATACTGTATATGTTCTTGCTTGTAAAAATAAATTAAAAGAAGCTATTATAAGAGCTAATTGTGCTAATATTGCTATAATTTTAGCTGCTTTATCATTTGTAAATAAATACATAAAAACAGCTAAAAGAATTGGCGATACTACATATAGTGTAAGCATATATTTTTTATCCTTCTGTTTTTCTTATTCTTGCTAAATCCCAGTCTGTTGTTTTGTATTTTCTGTACAATGTAATAAACATTATTGTTTTTATAGCTGTTACAGCAATACCAATAACAACAGCAGTAAGCATTAAAGCTTGTGTAACAGGGTCAGCTGTGTATATATGTTCGTAATCTGCCATTGTATATAAAATAGGAGGATTAAGTCTTTCCCTAAAGCCAATACTAAGCCAAAATGTAATAACCGATACTTCCATAAGAGAGCTGAAAATAATTGTTCTTATTATGTTTCTGTTTGTAACAAGTGCATAAAAAGCAAGAAAAAATACTATTATTGAAACAAGTTCTACATTACTCATATCCATTAATTCCTTTCAATTGCAACGTATCTATAAAATAATATAATGAAACCTAGTGCAACTTTTATACCTATAAGAGCATTCATTACAAATAAGTATATTTCTTGTGCAAGGGTCATAAATCTATATGGTACTTGTTGAATAAGTCCTGCAAAAATAGTAAGAGCTGCCATAGCAACTATTATTATAAAAATAAAATCTTCTAGCCTGTTTATCTTTTTTATGGGTAAATCATAAATATCATATATAAAAAATCTGCAAACAAAAAAACAAGCTATAGCAAGTCCACCCTGGAAACCTCCACCAGCAGATAAAAAACCATTAGCAATAAGATATACACCAAATATTATTGTTATAGGAGCAACTATTCGAACCAAGAACAAAGCCATACCAGATGTTTCTAACTCGCTATGTTTTCCATCATTTACTTTTGTTATATCAAAATTGGACATATGAACAACAGCAACTACAGCTATAACAAGAAGCAGTGCCTCGAAAATTGTATCGTAAACTCTATATCCAAGGTATATAGCTGTTACAGCATTTTCACCACCTATATCTATAGTAAATCTATCTAAAATAAGATTTTTTAAATAGTCGTTTTGTTCTACTGGAATTGCAAAATTAATAAAAAGTACTAAAATACCAATAGAAATAATAGCTGGTAAAATATATCTTTTAAATTTGTTTTCTTTTTCTATCTCCTTTTCATCTTTAAGATATTTCTTCATATCTCTAAGATTGAAAAATTTCTCAAAACCAATTACAAATATTATTGTAACAAAAGCACTAGCTGTTGCCTCTGCCATCGCAAGGTCTGGTGAACCTAGTAGAAGGTATATTATAGAAGCAATTATAGAAGATAAAAAAAGCCAAAGTATCATTCGTACTATTTTCTTTTCAAATATTACAAAAACAGAACAAACAAGCCATAAAATAACTATTAATGTTGTCAATTCTTAATCACCTTTCTTATTATCTTCATTTTCTAATAAATGACCACTAACATAAGCAGTTCTAAGTAAAATATGTGCTGTAAGAGGGTTTAAAATTAAAATTAGAGCTAATATTAAAAGTGTTTTTGCAGAAAAAAAACTAAATCCGTGCCTTATAATAACACCAATTAAAATAGTTATAGCTCCTACAGTATCTACTTTCGAAGATACTAGAAGTCTTCTATAAAAGTCTTTAAATTTGTATATACCAAATACACCAATAATTAAAAAAAATATTCCAATAGATATTATTACATTACTTATTATTTCTATCATTCTTCTTTACCTCCTCTTACCCTATCTGCTAAAAACATAATAAGGAAAATTTCTCCTAAAAATCCAAATAATGCGTATATAATAGCCAAATCTAACAAAAATGTTGTACTTTCTATAGATGCAAATATTACAATAAATATAATAAATTTGTGAGATATAAGATTAAATGCCAAAACTCTATCCCAAATTGTAGGTCCTTTTATAACTCTAAAAATTACAAGTAAAATAAGAACTACTAAAATCCACAAAAAATAATTCAAAAATCAATATCTCCTTTCTCTAAAAATAAACATTTACTAACATACGTAATCAAACTAAATATGCTAACAAATGTACTAAAAACGTATATTAGTAAATGTTTTAATATAAATTAATTATAAAAGCCAACTGCAATCAATATAAAAGCAAAAAATGCTACCATAGAAAAACACATTCCACGAAATCCCATTTCGGATGTTCTTATCCATTTCATTGCAGGCCCTTCTTTTGTAAGAAAAGCTTTGTATATAACATATCCAGCCATAAGACTAACAAAAAATATTATAGCTTTTTCTGTATATCCTGCTATGTTTACATAAACAGAATATCCAAATAAAAAGTTTATTGTCTGAATTCCTAAAATACCCATCAAAAAACACATAACACCAAGTAATAATATAACACCATGACTCATAATATCTAATGGTTTTTTTCTGATATTAGGTTTTTTACCAAAAAATATCGCACTAAATTTAATACATATAATTATTGTACCTAAGTTTACAATATTTAATATTATATTTGTGTCCCAACCCGTACCAGACATTAAAAAATATTTAGAAATACTACCATTAAATAGCGGTGTTCCAATAATACCAAGTAATGCTAGTATCATCGCTATAGATATAGCAGGCATTTCAAAAAACACACCTCGTATTTGAGTAGATTCCCGAGTATGGTAATAATGAGATATAATACCAGCCCCAAGAAAAAGACATGCTTTAAAAATAGCATGGTTTGCAATATGGAATAACCCTCCAACATAGTTGTAACCATCAATATCTCCAATAGAAAGCCCAACCAATATAAGGCCAACTTGTGCAATTGTACTATACGCAAGCATTAGTTTTATATCTGTTTGAGAAACAGCAAATATAACACCCGCCAAAGCTGTTATAATGCCAAGTACAAGAAAAATTTGGCTTCCATCTATACCACCATTTTGAAAAACATCGGAAAAACGTAAGAATAGATAAAGTCCACTCTTTATATGCAGTCCAGAAAGTATAGCCGAAACACTACTAGGAGCACCTTTAGAACCATGTGCCTTTGGTAGCCAAGAATACATTGGCATAAGAGCACATTTTAAGCCTACAAATGTCATTATTAGAGCATATGGGAGTATTAAATCAGATGTATATAAATAACGTACTCTCTCTGATACAAGACTAATATCTAGTGTACCAGTCATTCTGTAGAGATAACCTACTCCAAAAACAAAAAAGTTTACAATTATTGTACTAATAACAAGATATATCATACCATCGTACATATTTCTATTTTTTCTTTCATACATAATAAGAACTGTAACTACAATGGTTGCAATTTCTGTAAGTACAAATATATTAAAAAAATCTCCAGAGAGGAAGATGCCAATTAAAGATGCTTGCCACAAAAATTTTAGTAGCCAGAAAAGTGGCGAATGATTTGCAGAAAAACTATAAAAAGTGGCTATTAAAAATATAAAAGCTGTGAGCATTATAAACATAGATGAGAGCATATCCGCAACAAGTACAATACCCATAAAACCATAATAACCACCAACTGGAGAACTTATAACATTATTTGTATGTGAAACATATAAAAAATTCTGCAAAGTAAAATAAAATAATGTAGATTGTGCAAGTAAAGCTACTATTCTTGTAAAACGATTAGCACCACTTAGATACAAAATAACAGCAATAATAACTGGTGAAACAACGAAATAGAAAAGTAAATTTTCGATATATTGATTTGTCATTTTTATCCTTTCTGTATAGCTTCTTTTGAAACTTCTTTACTTTTTATTTTCGCAATATCCCAATCTGTTGTTTTAAATTTTCTGTATAAAGTTATAAACATTATTGTTTTTATTGCTGTTATAGATATACCTATAACTATTGCTGTTATCATAAGGGCTTGTGGCAATGGGTCTGATATATAAACTTGATAATTATCTACTTCAAACATGGAGGCTACAATAGGTGCTACCATTCCCTCGGTAAAACCTATACTTAACCAAAACATAATAATGCCAACTTCCATCATACTTGCAAATACTATTGTTTTTACAATATTTCTATTTGTAAGCAAACCGTATAAACCTAAAAAAAATACTATTATTGAAATTAATTCGATTGAATTCATTTTTTTGCCTCCTTTAGTTCCTTTCGATAGCAACATATCGGTATAGAAGTATGGTAAAACCACAGGCAACTTTAATACCTATTAAAAGGTTCATAATAAATAAATAAATGTTCTGTGCTATAGGCAAATAATTTGGTGGTATTTCTCCAAAGAAACCGTGAAAAACCATAAGAGATGCCATTATAACAACAGCAACAAATATCGTATCTTCTAATTTATTTACTTTTTTTATAGGAATATCATAAATATCAAATATTAAAAATCTACAAATAAAGAAACTTGCTACAGCAAGACCACCTTGAAAACCACCACCAGCTGTTATAGCTCCATTTGCAATTAAATATATTCCAAATAAAACTGTAATCGGTGCTACTATTCTTACTGTAAATAAGGATATAGCATTATTTTTCACTTCACTCTGTTTTCCATCTTTTTTATACACACCATCAAAATGGCTAAGATGTACAACAGCAACAACAGCAATAAGTAAAAGTAGTGCTTCAAAAATAGTATCATAAACACGGTATCCCAAATATATAGCACCTACAACATTTTGACCACCAACATCTGTACTAGCTCTAAGTATATACAAATTTTTTAGATACGTATCCTGAGGAGCTTGTGGCAAGAAATTCATAAACAAAGCAAAAGTACAGAGAACTACAAAAGCAGGTAATATAATTTTTTTAAATATATTTTCTCTTGTTTTAGAATTCTCTTCTTCTATAAAATTTTGCAAATTTTTAATACCAAAAAAATTTTCAAAACAAACAATAAATATTATTGTAACAAATGCAGATGCTGTTGCTTCTGCCATTGCTACGTCTGGGCTTCCCAAAAACAAAAAACCTAAACTAGCAATTATAGAAGATAGAAATAACCATAAAATCATACTAAGTAATTTCTTTTGAAACAACACAAAAATATTACAAAAAAGCCAAAAAGACATAATAGTTGTTGTCATTTTGCCACCTCTTTATTTCCTTTAGCTTTTTTGTTTTTATGACCAGAAATAACAGCATATCGTAAAAGTGTATGTGATTTTAATGGGTTTATAATTAGTATTAAAATCATTAATAAAATAGTTTTTGCAGAAAACCAACTTATACCATGACGTATTGCAAGCCCCGATAATATTGTTATAGCTCCAACTGTATCTATTTTACTAGTAGATAAAATACGTGAAAAAAAATCTTTAAATTTAAAAATAGCAATAACACCAATTAAAATAAAAAACGTCCCAACAACTATAAAAATATTGCTAATTATGTGTAATAAATTTTCCATTCTATCATCCCCTTTCTTTCACATTTTTAGAAAGAAAAGTTATTAGAAATATCTCTCCCAAAAATCCGAACAAAGTGTATATAATAGCTAAATCTAATAAATACGCTGTGTTTCTCATAGATGAAAATATAGCAATAATCAAAACTAATTTAGAAGAAATTATGCTAAATCCTAATACACGATCCCATATGGTAGGACCTTTTATAACACGGATAACACAAACTATAGCAAATAGTAATATTACCCACAAAATTATTTCTAATAATGACATATAAAATAATGACATATAAAACCTCTAATGTAAACTTTAAAATATAAAATTCAATTTTTTTAATTTTGAAATCTGAAAAAACATATTATTTCTGTGCTTTTATAAGTTCTCTTTGAAGAGGACCTATTAACATTTCATCCAAATTTTCTATTTCACTTGGGTCTTTATCATTCTTTTTTCTAAGCCATAACAATTTTATATCTTCGCCATCCATTTCCACAAAAATAGTACCAGGAGTAAGAGTTACTGAATCTAATAGCATAATTTTTAGCATTTCATTTTTAATTTTAGATTTTACAGAAACTATGTCTGCACGACTTCCTTCTTTTGAAAAAACAATAGATATTATATAAAAACCTGCAACATATATTTCTTTTATTAAAAAAAATGGATAATGCAAAAGTTTGGAAAAGTTTATATCTTGTATTTCTTTTAAAGGCAATAGTTTTTTGCAGAATAATAAAACAACTACAGCTGTTATAACACCAGAAATTACAAAAATGGGTGCTACAGATTCCGCCAAAATTACCCACATTATAGTGAATATAAAAATGATTGTAATATCTTTCTTATTAATGAGTATCACTTCCTTTTACTTTATTTTAAAATTACTTCATTTAATTTTTTTCTTTCTAGAATTGTCAATGTTTCAATGTGCAGGGTATGTGGAAAAAAATCGTAAGGTTTTAAAAATTTTATTGTATAAAAATCCGAAAATACTTTCAAATCTCTTGCTAAAGTTTTAGGGTTACAAGAAATATATATTATTTTATCAGGATTTATTTCTAAAACGGCATTTGAAACATTTTCATCTAGTCCTTTTCTTGGTGGGTCTAATATTATTGTTTTTATGTTTTTATTTACAAAATTTTTCGAAATATCTTCTGCCCTACCCAATAAAAAATGAGCATTTTGTATATTATTTATTTTTGCGTTTTCTTTTGCATTTTTTACTGCATATTCTACAACTTCTATTCCGAAAATTTCTTTTACATATTTAGATAAATATAGTGTAATCGTGCCTATACCACAATATATATCTAATACATTTTCAGATTTTTCAAAATTTGTGTATTTTATTAAATCATCTAATAATCTTTTATAAAGAACATTATTTATCTGATAAAATGAATGTATCGATATATGAAACTTTAAATCTCCTATAAAATCTACAATATATTCTCTACCAAAAACTACACTATTTTTATCACCTAAAATTAAATTTGTATTTTTTGTATTATAATTTACAACGATACTTTTTACATTTTCTATATTGGATAAACTTTTAACAAATTCATTAGGTAAAACATTTCTAGTATCGTTTATAACAATACCAATCATAATTTCATTTGTTATATGTCCTTGCCTTATAAAAATATTTCGTATAATTCCTGTTCTATCATTTTCATTGTAAGCAGATATGTTATGATTTACCAGCATCTCTTTTAATATTTGTAAAATATAACTATTTTGATTTTGTTGCATAGCACAATTGTTATAATCTATTACATTATGAGAATTTTTTTTATAAAAACCTATTTTTATACCTTGCTCGTATCTAACGGGATATATAACTTTGTTTCTATAATTAAAAATATTAGAAGTTTCTACTGGCAACATAATTTTATTAATATAATTTTTATCAAAAATATTAATCATCAAATTTTTCAAATTCTCTACTTTAAAATTAACCCCAGAACTATAATTCATATGCAAGATACTACACCCACCACAAGAACTAAATACACTACACCTATTATCTACTATGCTTTTTTCTATTCTATTTTTAGATGGTTTTATTATGTGTAGTATTTTTCCAAAAGCATAGTTTTTTTTAACTTTTACAATAAGAATTTTTAAAATATCATGAGTCAACCCACCCTCTACAAAAACAGTGAAATTATTAACTTTTGCAACGCCACTACCCATATCTGTAAAGTCTAAAATCTCTACTTCATATTCTTCGTTTTTTCTCATATACAAATACACCAAAAATTTATATTTCCCTGTTTTTTTACTTTTTCTTATTATATCATATACTATGTAATTTTTATATAAGGAAATTTGATTTTTCTGCAATTTCTTTTACAAATTTATTTATTTTTTAATCTTTATATTTTGTCATTTTTTCTATTTTGTAAAATTCCAGCAAGGAATATCATAAAAATTATAAAATGTGCTATAATAATTGCCGATATAAAATATAGTTGAAGTTTTCGCAAATAACAAATTTAAGGAGTATTATGCTTACAGATTTTAGACTTTCTGTTTTAGAAAAAAACTTGGGTGTATATGGTGTTACAGTTGTTAAAAGTGGTAAAATAATAGCAAGGCACGATTTTAGAGTACCAGATGCTGTTCATGTTTTTTCTGTTTCAAAAACATTTACATCTATGTCAATTGGTATTTTGTATGGAAATAAACTTATAAATTTAGATGATAAAGTTTTGGATTTTTTTCCAGAATATAAAGAAATAGCAACTGAAGGTTCTGAAGATATAACAGTAAGAAATTTATTACATATGAGTTCTGGTCATATGACTACTGGTATTGTTACAACAAGAAAAGATAATAACAACAAAATAGACTATGCAGAAGATTTCTTTAAAACTCCTATGTTAGAGTCGGCAGGTAAAGAATTTACATATGAAAATTCTTGTACTTATATGCTTTCACGTATTGTTAATAAAATTACTGGTAAAAATCTTTTGGATTTTATGATACCAAAATTTTTTGGACCCCTAGGTATAGACTATCCTATTTGGAGCAATTGTCCTATGGGCTATACAATTGGAGCTTTTGGATTACATCTTACAACAGAAGAAATATCTAGATTAGGTGTTTTGATGCTAAATGGAGGTGTATACAATGAAAAACAAATAGTACCAAAAGATTATATAGAAAAATCTATAAATGATACGAGAGAAGCTAGATGGAGCGACCCTGAAGGGTCTTTTGGTTATGGTTATCAACTTTGGAGAAATTCTATAGATGGTTCTTATCGTGCAGATGGCAAATACGGTCAATATTGTATTATTTTTACAGATAGAGATGCCGTTGTTTCTGTAACATCTCATTTTGAAGGAAACCAAAACGATATACTTAGAGCTGTATATAAAGATATTTACACAAAATTATAGATTAAAAATCAAAAAAGAGGTAATAAAGTATAATGAAAAAAATAACAACAGAAAATCGAATTCCATGGAATGAAAATTTTAAATATTGTATAGGTACAGGTCGACTTGCTCTTGCACTACGAAAAGAGTATTTAGATGGTCTTAAAAAAGCTGTAGATGATATTGGTTTTAAATATATTCGTGGACATGGTATTTTTCATGATGAAATAGGTATATACCGTGAATATGAATGGAATGGAGAAGAAAAAGTTATGTATAATTTCACATATATAGATCAAATTTTCGATTCCTTTTTAGAAATAGGTATAAAACCTTTTATAGAACTAGGCTTTATGCCAGAACAATTAGCTTCTGGAACAAAAACAGTTTTTTGGTGGAAAGGTAATGTAACTCCTCCAAAAAATTATAAAAAATGGAATAATTTAATATCTGCAACAATAAATCATTTAATAGATAGATATGGTATAGAAGAAGTAAAGACATGGCCTATAGAAGTTTGGAATGAGCCAAATTTATCTAATTTTTGGGAAAACGCTGATATGGAGGAATATTTTAAATTATATAAAGAAACGGTAACGACTATAAAATCTATAAACGAAGATTTAATAGTAGGTGGTCCTTCGATATGTGGTGGTAGCGACCATTGGTTAGATGATTTTCTTACATTTTGTAAAAAAGAAAATCTTAAACTAGATTTTTTATCAAGGCATGCATATACAAGTGGACCAGCACAACTTATTCCTTTTTCTTGTTACCAAGAAATTCACTCAAAAGAAAATTTGCTAAAAGATTTTAAAACTGGTAGAGAAGCAATAGAAAAAGTAAATTTTAAAAATATACCTGTACACATAACAGAATTTAACACATCTTACAAGCCCCTAAACCCTGTACATGATACAGCGTTTAACGCTGCATATTTGGGTAAAATACTTAGCTATGGTGGTGATTTTGTAGATTCTTTTTCTTACTGGACTTTTAGCGACGTTTTTGAAGAAGAAGATATTCCTAAATCTCTTTTTCATGGTGGTTTTGGACTACTTGCTTATAATTTAATAAAAAAACCAACATATTATTTGTATCAATTTTTTTCAAAATTAAAGGGTGATATACTATACAGAGATGATAATTTAATTGTTACGGAAAAAAACGGAAAATTGTATATAATAGCTTTTAATCCTGTAGAAGATGTACATGATATAACTTTATATCAAACTTTAGAATTACCTATATGTAAAAGCGAAGACACAGTTTTTGTAAAAAGAAGTGTTATAAATGAAGAATACGGCAATGCATGGCAAGCATGGAGGAAGATGGGCAGACCGAGATTTCCAAATAAAGAACAAATAGAAGATATAAAAGAAGCGGCTATCCCGAAATTTGAAACATATAATTTGCCTGTAAAAGAGGGTTCTATTACATTAGAATTTGTATTACAAAAAAATGAAATTACACTTTTTGAAATAACAGGAATTCATAAGCCAAAATCTTATGAAAGTCCTTATTATGGACTTGATGATAGTAGGATAGTTGGATATAACAATTTGTAAAATTTTAATTATAAATAAAATTAAAATGATGAATTATATCATTAGAATTTCATAGAAATCGCTATAGACCACTATCTATCTATCTATCTAGCTTAGATATTATTAGGTTACTTCAATAAGGTGATGACAGTCGTATCATCATGTACGTAACATTTGAACAAGATTTAGAGGAGAATAAAAAATTAATGTTTTCGTATTTTATATAAAAATGATATAATCAATATGTTAATTTTTTAATTATTATATATACTAAATTTTTGATTTTGGAGGCATCTTTGAAAAAAACAACTGTATTAATGATATTAGACGGATACGGAATATCCGAAGAAAAAGATTCAAATGGAGTCTATTTATCAAACACACCAAACCTAGATAGAATAATGAAAAAATATCCTAATTCTTTAGGTATAGCAAGTGGGCTAAGTGTTGGACTACCAGAAGGACAAATGGGAAATTCCGAGGTAGGTCATACGAATATTGGAGCAGGACGAATAGTTTATCAAGAACTAACAAGAATAAGTAAATCAATACAAGATGGCGATTTCTTTTTAAATTTAGTTTTAAAAAATACTATGCAAAAATGTTTAGATGAAGATAAGGCATTACATTTAATAGGACTATTATCTGATGGTGGCGTACATAGCCACATAGAACATCTTTTTGCACTTTTAGAAATGGCAAAACAAAATAATATGTCAAAAGTTTTTGTACATTGTTTTTTAGATGGGAGAGATACTGCTCCAACATCTTCTATAAAATATATAAAAGAATTACAAGATAAAATGGACGAGCTAGGTATAGGACAAATAGCAACTGTAATGGGTAGATTCTATGCAATGGATAGAGATAATCGATGGGAAAGAGTAAGACAAGCATATTATGCAATGGTACAAGGAGAAGGTGTAACAGCTATAGACCCTATAAAAGCAATAGAACGTTACCACCATGGAGATTTTGACGAAAAAATTATACAAGATGAATTTATATATCCAACCGTTATTTCAGATAAGATAGAGCCTATAGGTAGAATATTGGAAAATGATACAGTAATATTTTACAATTTTAGACCAGACAGAGCAAGACAACTTACAAATGCTTTTTGCGATGAAAAATTCGAGCATTTTGAAAGACCAAAGGGATATATTCCATTAAATTTTATAACATTTACAGATTACGACCCTACTATAGAAAATAAACAAGTTGTTTTTGAATCAGATAATATAAAAAATACATTGGGAGAACATTTATCAAACTTAGGTTTAAAACAACTAAGATTAGCAGAAACAGAAAAATATCCTCACGTTACATTTTTCTTTAATGGTGGTGTAGAAGAACCTTTTGTATTGGAAGATAGAATACTTATACCATCTCCTAAAGTAGCAACATATGATTTGCAACCTGAAATGAGTGCAAATGAAATAACAAGAAAATTGGTAGAAGCTATAGAATCACAGGAATACGATTTTATACTAGTAAACTACGCAAATCCAGACATGGTAGGACATACAGGAGATTTAAAAGCTGTAATATCTGCAATAGAAACTGTAGATACAGGAATAGGAAATGTATACGATGCTATAATAAAAACAAATTCTAGTATGTTTATATGTGCAGACCATGGAAATGCAGATAAAATGGTAGATTATGAAACAAGAGAACCTCACACGGCTCATACTACAAATCCTGTACCTTTTATTATTGTAAATGTAGATTTTATAAAAGATTTAAAAAATGGGAAGTTATGCGATATAGCTCCAACTATACTGGATATGATGGGACTTGAAGTTCCAGAGTCTATGGAAGGTAAAAGTATTATTTTAAGATAGCTTATAACATTTAAACAAATAAAACCAAAAATAATTTCTATAAAATTTAGAAATTATTTTTGGTTTAAAAAATTTTTTTTATAAAGCAAATTATTTTGCTTCTTCTAATTCATATTGATAATTAAAATAATCAACAAGACCTTTGTATATTGCGAGTGCAACTTTTTCTTGGTATTCATCTGTTTTTAGTAAATTTAAGTCTTGCGGATTTGTTAAAAATCCACATTCTATTAATATTGCCGGTATTGTTGTTTTTCTAAGAATATAATAGCTTGTGTTTTTTCTTGCTTCTCTACCCGAGCTACGTTCTAAATCTTCTCCCATATATTTTTGTATATAGTTAGCAAGTATTTTACTTGTTCCTTTTTCATTATAATAAAAAACTATTGCTCCACTTGGTTTTGGAGTTGTAAAAGCGTTTTGATGAATACTTAAAAGAACATCTGCCTCGCTTATATTTGATATATACCTTCTTCCTTGCATATCTTTATTTTTTGTATCTCCTAAAGCTTTATCTTCTGACCTTGTTAGTAATACATAGGCATCTGCCATCTCTAGCATTGATTGTAATTTTAAGGATATTTTTAGATTTATATCTTTTTCCAAAACATCACCATCTCCTATTTTTCCTGGGTCAAACTCTCCGTGTCCCGCATCTATCAAAATAACTTTTCCAGATAAAGGTAGTGTGGCAAAAACTTTTATCGGAATCGGAATAAAAATGAATATTAAAATTAGAATAATGATTTTTTTCATATTATTTTCTGCTATTCTCTTCATATTTGTTATGTTTACTTTTATCATTTAGTTTTTTTATCTTTTCGTTATTATTTTTTACTCCATCTATTTCTTTATTTTCTATTAGTTCATCTTCCTTGTTTTCATTTACAGGTTCAATAGTGTTAGTGTTTTCATCTTTATTTTCTAAAATTTCTATTCCTGTCAAATGGTCTAAAGAACCAAATTCATAGCCTAGCGAAATATATTTAAGTATAAGTTCTTCTAGTATTAAAGAATTTGTTTTAGATGTATTATGGAGAAGAATTACAGCACCTTTGTGTATTCTAGGTACTAGTCTTTTAAAAGCTTCTTCTTTATTAGGTTGAGCCTCTTCTTTCCAATCTACATATGCCAAACTCCAAAATATAGTTTTGTAACCCAAGTTTTTTGCCATTTCTAAATTTTTTTCAGTATATTTTCCTTCTGGGGGTCTATAATATTTTGGAATATCTGTATTCATTATTTTTTTATATTCTTCATTTACTAGGTCAAGTTCTTTTTTAAACATATCGAAACCAAGATTTGTCATATTTGGATGTGTCATTGTATGATTTGCAACGATGTGATTTTCCGATACCATTCTTTTTATTATATCTGGATTATTTTTTATATATATTCCTGTAAGAAAAAATGCACCTGGTACATTATATTTTTTAAGTATGTCTAATATATGTTCTGTATATCCATTTTCATAACCAGCATCGAATGTAAAATAAATTTTATTAGAATCTCCAACATAATAAGAATCATATTTTTTTAAAAATTCTATTGTTTCTTCTCCACGTGGTATTTCTCCATCTTTTTCGTAAACTAATCCCCATCCATTTGCAAATAATTTTTTGTTAAATACCAAAATAAAAATGAAAAAGATTAAAAAAATCTTTAAATATTTTTTCATAAAAATACCTCCTAAAAATATTAAATATTCTAAATTATTTTTTGTAAACGGAACGATAATATACATAATCATAGAAATTTGTTATTTTACAAATTGAACTCTATTTAGATTAAGAGATAAGATTTTGTTTTCAGCTTTTTTTAAATCTCACTTGTTTTGATACATGACCTAATTAAAAAAAGTATTGACATTTTATATTGATTGATGTACAATAATTTTAGCCCTTTTTGAATGATTAACACCTTAAAAATAGGTTAAAAGCATATTTTTTTAGTTTTGTCACAATCATCCTTTTAAAAAAAACACTGTAGTGAAAACTACAGTGTTTTTTATCTTAAAAATTAATTTATAAAACTGATTCACAAATCTCTATAAACTCTTTTATTTCTCGTCTTTTTTCATCGTTTATTGGTTTTTCTAGTAACCACTTTTTGTCTTTTATTTGTTCTTTTAAATAATTTTTAAAAACTTCTTCGTTTTTTTCTATTAATATTTTGCCAAGAATATATTCTTTTTTTGTATACTCTTCAGTACCTTTTATTAAGTTAATTATATGGTAATATAGCCCATTTTCATATGCTATTATTTCATTTTTTATTTTGAAGCCTATTTTATGAATATATTTTCTTATTTTTATAAGTCCAGATTGTGGGGATATTATAAGCTGTCTTGTATTTTCTAAAATATTTTTTCCATCTTCTAAAATATTTATTATTGTATTTGCACCTATTCCAGCTAGTATAATTGTATCTACTTCATTTTCATTTAATTTTGATAAACCACTACCAAGTCGTATAGATATTTTATCTACTAAATTGTAATATTCTATATTTTTCTTTGCAAATTCTAGGGGTAATTTTCTTATGTCAGATGCTATTGCTCTTGTACTTTTCTTTAATAAACAAGCAAGTATTGGTATATATGCATGGTCTGTTCCTATATCTGCTATTTTTTCATGTTGTATTTCATTTACAATAAAATTTATTCTTTTAGATTTTATTTTGTTTAAGTTTTCCATTTTTCTTAATTATAATAGTTTTCATTTTTATAATCCATATACTTACTTACCATTAATGCCATTTTGAAAATTATTGCATCGTCGAAACTCCTAACATCAAGACCTGTTATTTTTTGCAATTTATCTATTCTATATACAAGAGTATTTCTATGTATATACAATTGTCTAGATGTTTCTGAAACATTTAGATTGTTTTCAAAAAATTTGTTTACGGTCGTAAGTATTTCGTCGTCAAAATATTCTACTGTAATATTGCCCAAAACCTCATCCATAAACATTTTACATAGCATATCGGGAAGCTGATATATTAGTCTACCTAATCCTAACTCTTCATAGTTTATAACTGTTTTTTCTGGATAAAAAATTCTAGCAACTTCCAATGCCATTTTAGCCTCTTTAAAAGATAAAGAAACGTATTTTAAATCATTTATTTTTCTTCCCATAGAAATTTTAAAATTTTTACCTGTATGAGAAAACAAAACATCTTGGAATTTTTTCGAAATATCTTCCAATTCTTCCTTGGATTCATTTTCTTTTATTTCTCGTATCCAAATAATAGATTTTTGGTCTACTACTGTTAAAAAATCTTTTGTTCTTGTGGGCAGATATTCTTTAATCTGGTCTAATATATTTATATTTTCTTCTGTATTTATTTCTATTACACATACAACACGTAAAAGTTGTGTTTCTATATTCATTTTTTTTGCTCTTGCATATATATCTACTAAAAGTAAGTTATCTAGCAAAAGATTTTTTATAAAACTATCTTTATCGTATCTTTCTTTATATGCAATAAGTAGGTTTTGTATTTGAAATGTAGCAAGTTGCCCGATTCTGTAAGCGTCTGACTCTTCTCCTTTTATACAAACTATATATTCTACAACTCCATTGTCGAAAACTTTAAAATAATTATAACCCTTCGAAGTCATAGACTCTGCCATAGATTTTATAAAATCTATTATAAAATCTATTGTTGTACCTATAATATCAGATTCTGTGGATACTATAATTTTACCATCTTTATCTACAACGCTTATTTCATATTTTGTAATATTTTTAAGTCCATTTATAGTGCTTTGAAGTATTTGACCACTTATCATAAAATACCTCCTTTCTATTTTTATCAATCATTTTTTAATTAATTTTTTAGTCTATAACTAATCCCACGGGACAATGGTCGCTACCAAAAATATCCTTATATATTATTGCTTCTTTTATATTATTTTTAATGTATGTAGATACAAGAAAATAATCTATACGCCAACCAACATTCTTTTCACGAGCAGACCCCATATAAGACCACCATGTATACTCATCTTTTTTATCTGGATATAAATATCTAAAGCTATCTACATACCCAGATTGTAATAAAGCTGTAAATTTATCTCTCTCCTCTTTTGTAAAGCCGGGATTTTTTGTGTTTGCTTTTGGATTTTTTAAGTCTATTTCTTTATGTGCAACATTTAAATCACCACAAATTATTACTGGTTTATTTTCCTCAAGCATAAGTAAATAGTCTTTAAAAGCATCTTCCCATTTCATTCTGTAATCTAATCTTAGAAGTTCTCTTTTAGAATTTGGCGTATATACTGTAACAACAAAAATTTTCTCAAGCTCTATTGTTATTACTCTTCCCTCATTATTAAAATAATCGTTGTATATACCATATGTTACATTTATTGGTTTTGTTTTTGTAAAAATTGCTGTACCAGAATACCCTTTTTTCTCTGCACTATTGAAATACTGATGATAGTTTGGAAAATTTAGAGTAAGCTGATTTTGATTCATTTTTATTTCTTGTAAACAGAAAATATCGGCATTTACTTCATTAAAAAAATCTAAAAAACCTTTTTTAATAGCTGCACGAAGTCCGTTTACATTCCAAGAAATAAGTTTCATAAAAACTCCTAATTAATGATAGTTAAAAAATTATAATTTTTGAACAATTTTTATAAAAAAAATTGAAAATTTAATAAATTTATACTTTTTATAAATTTATGTTTGCACAAAATAATCGTAGCATATTTAACAAATATTTTAACTACAATATGTATTTTTGTCAACAAAAATATAGTGTTTCAATTAAAGACAAAAAAATTGACAAGAAATATGTATAAAATTACTAACAAAAACCTTTCCAATTTGTAGAAAGGTTTTTATTTTAACTAGTTAAAAACTTAAAAATTTTTTAAATAAGGCTAATAACATTTACCATTCCGCTATAAGCAATATCTGCCATTTTCATAACTATTCCAAGCCTTGTATTTTGTATCGACATATGACCGAAAATTCCATTTTGATTTACTATGCCCGTTACAAACATATCTCCTACTTCTGGTAGTATTTTATTTACTCCTTGTCCCGGCTTTATACTTCCTTCTCCTATAGTAAGACAACCTATGTTTTTTTCTAATCCTAAACTCGCATCTACAGCTATTACAAATTTATTCTTATATTTTTTATTTATCTCGTATACAATTTCTTCTAAATTTTTTGCGTGTACTGGATTTTCTAGTGTACCATATATGGTAACATTTTTTGGTGAATAATTATAAAGTTTGTATCCTATTAAGGGTCCTAATGAATCTCCTGTAACTTTATCTGTCCCAATACATAATATTATTATTTCTTTATCATTGGAATATAAATTTTTAAATATTTCATAAAAAACATTTGTAAAATAATTTACAGCATTTTCTTTGTTCGTATCTATATAAGTTATGTTTTTATTTATCAACATAAAATCTCCTAATTTTGTCAATTTAAGTACAAAAAATCTACTGATTATTTTTTTCTATAAATATACTATAACACAATGCTATTATCTAATTATTGCCAATTTTAGCGACATTAAAACATATCTTATTAAAATTTTCTTACACATTTTTACAAACTCTATATCTTTTATATGGTAATATATATATAAACTATATTTTGTAAAATTTAGGCAAAAGTTAAAATAAAGGAGGCAAATACAAATGAAAGAGTTTGATTTTCCTACAAATATCAAACAAATCGGAACAATAGATTCTGGTTTAAAAATATATATAGAAGATTATGTTTCTTCTTATCTAATTCAATATGCAACTGCAGCAGGTTATGATGAGCGTTTAGCTACTCTTGTCGGTAGATATATGTACATAGATCAGAACCCTGTCATTTTTATAAATGGTGCAATTTTAGGAAAATACACTGAAGAAGATAGTGGCATTTTGAAATTTACAAGAAGAAGTATGGAATATATTGAAGAGCAAATTGATATTCATTTTAAAGGTATGGAGATTGTAGGTCTAATGCAGTCTCAACCGGGTTATGGAACTTTTTTAAACCCTGCGTATAAATCTTATTATCACCAAAATTTTAATAAGCAATATCAAGTAATGTTTATCATAGACCCTTTAGAAAAAGTAAATTCTTTTTATACAAATAGAAATGGAAATTTGCAAGAAAGCAATGGTTATTTTATATATTACGAAAAAAATAATTCTATGCACGATTATATGATGGAAAATAAAATAATAAAACCATTAAAAAATGTAAATATAAAAGACGAAAATGAAAGTCCTTATATACAAGAAGCACAGATTTGGGGTAAAGAGGAAAAACCACTAAGATTTAAAGAAATAAAACAGGATGAAAAAAATTATTTAAATGATGAATATGAAGAACCAAAAGGTAAAAAGGTAGTAAATATAGATGAAGCTAAAAATAGAAGTAGAAAACCAGTACCGAAAAATCAAAGGCGAGTTATAAATATGCTACTTAGTATGAGTAGTGTTTTACTTTTAATATCATTTGTAATGGCAGCAGCACTAATTAGAAGTGAAGATAGAATAGCAAGATTAGAAGTAGATTTAGGAATTTTAACAAATGCCTATGTAAATATAATACAGAGCCTACAACTAACTCAAGAAGCATTTGCAACACAGAACGTAATAGTAACAGAAGATGGAATGTCATCTTCTGTAAATAATACAGTACAGAATTGGCCACAAACAGCAAATTTGCCACAAACATATGTTGTACAAGCTGGTGATAATTTACTTGCTATTAGCCAAAGATTCTACGGTACTACAGGAATGGTAGGAGAAATAATGAGAGCAAACAATTTAAGCGACCCAGATATGATTTTTCACGGTATGATATTACTATTACCTAGTGTAAATTAAAGGATAGCATATGGATAAAGATGCGATAGAACAAATAGCTGCAGCTCTTGCACATGAGGTAAAAAATCCTCTTAGTCTTGTACGTGCTAATATAGAACTTTTGGAACAAAAAGACCCAGAAAAAAATAATAAAAAAAATTATGAGATGATACATAATGAGTTGTTGAAAATAAACGAGCTTATAATGCAATTTCTAAACCTTACTGTATCAAACAAAGAGATTTTTGATTTAGTATATATAGCAGATATAATTATAAATATAGTAAAAAAATATGATACTAGTTATGCCAATATAAATTTTGTAATAAAAAATATGGTGTATGAAGAAAAAGCCATTTTAGGCTCCGAAAATAAGTTAGATATACTTTTTAATAATATTATTAAAAATAGTGTAGAAGCAATTAATTCTACAAAAAAAGAAGGAATCATAGAAATAACAATAAAAAACGAAAAAAATCATACAATTGCAAATATAAAAGATAATGGTGGAGGAATACTAGAAGAAATAAAAGATAGTCTTGGAATGGATTCATTTACTACAAAAGAGCTAGGCACTGGACTTGGTATACTTATATGTAAACAAATTTGCAAGGAACACAATGGAGAATTTTCTATTAAAAATACAGAATATGGTTGTGTTGTAGAAGTTTCTTTTCCTTTTGTATAATTTATATAGATGAAATTTGCAAATAGATAATATCTGTGGTAACATTTACTCTTATATTATATAAATTTTTTAGGAGATATTATGATTTCATCGCAACGTTTTGAAAATGCCAAAGTAAAATCATTTACGAGGCTTGTAAATATACAAACACAACATCCAAATTATGAACACTATATTTTAGTTTGTCAAAGTGGAAAATGTAACAATGGTGAAAATGTACCATCTGTTTTAGAAGAATTAAAAAAACAATTAGAAGAAAAAAATCTAATAGATAAGGTTTTTTTTAGTGCCGTACCTTGTCTTGGTATTTGTTCTGATGCTGTAAATATTTATGTATACCCAACATCAAAATCAAATACTGGCACAATATATAGCACAGTAAACCCAAATGATATAACAACTATTTTACAAGAACATATAGAAAATGGAAATATTGTAGAAGAGCTTTTAACTAAAATAGTTGATTAAATTTTTTTGATTGAGATTGATATAGATAAAAATAAGATAAATAAAAAACAGGAGGCTTTAATAGCTTCCTGTTTAAGATTGACAAAAACTAGTTTAAATATGACATATTATAGTTATTTATAAAGATATTATTTTCTTCTGATAACAAAAACATTCATCTGCTCATTCATACATAATAAAACAATTATCAAAAATAGAATTGTAGGAAAAAACGCCTCCATAGAAACCATAGCAAGGAAAAAACCCATGGAAGATGATATTATCTCTCCAAAACCTGCAGCACTTAACTGATATCCCATTTGTTTTTCTATTATATTTTTATTGAATCTATTTGTTGTTTCATGTAATAAGCATGGAAAAATAGGTGATATTCCAAAGCCAATTAGAACTATACCAATTAAATTTGTTGTAAAAATTAAAATAATACATCCAGAAATAGCAAAAAATATACCTATACGTATCATAGTCATATTTGAAAGTTTTGTAGAAATATAACCAAAAATAAGTCTACCAATCATAATAAAACCATAATACAAAGATGGAAAAATACCTGCTTCTAAAATACTCAAATTTCTAGATTCTATCATAACACCATGTACCCAAAATCCTATTGTAGTTTGTGTACCGATAGCTACAAAAAAAATAGACATTTGAAGTAGTTGATATACAAAAAATTTTTTATTTTCGTTTAGATTTTTCTTTTTTATGCTTTTATTTATCTCTTCATCTTTAAAATTTTGTGTTTCGGTAAATTTTTTATCATTTTTAGATGTCTTTTCTATTTTTGTATTTATCCAAACTTTATTTTTTATACTATATAAAACAAATAGAAAAACCAAAAATTGTATAAACAAAATAGCTAAATATCCGTATCTCCAATTAAAACTCTGTATTATACTAGACATTATTATAGGGCTAATACTAGCACCCATTCCCCAAAAACAAAGTCCAAAATTCATATGACGAGAAGAGAAATTTTTCGCAAGATAAGAATTAAGACTAGATTCTATAAGTGCCTGTCCAGAAGCAATAAGCCCTATTAATACAAAAAGAGTATGAAAATAAAAAGTGAAGAATAAACCAATATTTGAAATAATCATTATTGATATACCAATAAGTACAATTTTTTGTATTTCTAAATATTTTGAAATCAGACCAAACTGACTGGAAACAAAAGAATACATTGTAAAAGCTGTTATTGTTAATATTCCAGCCATTTCAAATGGGACATACATATCTATATGTATACTTGCCCATGCTACTCCTAATGCTCCATCGTTTAATCCTTGCACTAAAAAACTAAAATATATAGCAAACAAGAGAAGTGCCGATTTTTCCAACTTTTTTATTTTATATTTTTTTATTGTGTTCATGGAATTTCCCGCAATAATTTTATTTTATATTTTCACTAAAAATTAAAATTTCTAATTAGTCAAATCTTTATTTGTATTCTCTTTTGTGATTTTTTGTATAAAATCGTACAAACTGTATGTTCCTAAATCTCCACCACGTAGAGAACGTACAGTTATTGTATTCTGCTCTACTTCTTTATCACCTATTATTAACATATAAGGAATTTTTGATAGTTGTGCTTCTCTTATTTTAAAACCTATTTTTTCATTTCTAATATCTATTTGTGTTCTAAAACCACTTTTTATAAATTCTTCACTTATTTTTTTTGAATATTCGTAGGAAGAATGAGAAACGGGCAATATCTTTATTTGCACAGGAGATAGCCAAAGAGGAAAAGCAGCAGCAAAATGTTCTGTTAGTATTCCTATAAAACGCTCTACACTACCATATATAACACGATGTATCATTATAGGTCTATGTTTCTCATTGTCTGAACCAATATAAGTTAAATCAAAACGCTCTGGCATTTGAAAATCTAATTGTATAGTACCACATTGCCAAGTTCTGCCTATACTATCTTCCAAATGAAAATCTATTTTTGGACCGTAAAAAGCTCCATCCCCCTCGTTTATTTTATAATCACGACCCATATCAAAAAGTGCCTCTTTTAAAGAATTTGTTGCCATTTCCCAATCTTCATCCGAACCCATAGAATTTTCTGGTCTTGTAGAAAGTTCTATTTTATACGTAAAACCAAATATACTATAAAATTTATCTATTAATTCAAAAACACCTTTTATTTCATCTTTTATATGCTCTGGCATCATAAAAATATGTGCATCATCTTGTGTAAAACATCTAACTCTCATAAGACCATGTAGTGCACCGGATAACTCATGTCTATGCACAAGACCTAATTCACCAACTCTTTTTGGTAAATCTCTATAAGAATGTAATTTGCTTTTGTAAACAAGAAGTGCACCCGGACAATTCATAGGTTTAACTCTATATATTTCTTCATCTATAATTGTAGAATACATATTGTCTTTATAATGGTCATAATGTCCACTTCGTTTCCATAGCTCTTCATTTAAAATTATTGGAGTTCTTATTTCTAAATATCCTGCTTTTTCATGCTCTATTCTCCAAAAATCTTCAAGTTGATTTCTTATAACCATACCTTTTGGTAAAAAGAAAGGAAAACCTGGACCTTCTTCATATATGTCAAAAAGCTCTAGCTCTTTACCTAATTTTCTATGGTCTCTTTTCTTAGCTTCCTCTAATCTATTTAAATATGCATCTAATAACTCTTTTTTAGGATATGATATACCATAAATACGTGTAAGCATTGTATTACTTTGGTCTGCACGCCAGTAAGCTCCAGCAACACTAAGAAGTTTTAAGCTCTTTACCATACCTGTGCTTGGCAAATGTTTACCTACACATAAATCTATAAACTCGCCCTGTTCATAAAAACTAAGTTCTTCATCTTCAGGAAGAGAATCTATAAGTTCTATTTTGTAGCTCTCTCCTCTTTTTTTCATTAGTTCTATAGCTTCGTTTCTTGGTAATACAAAACGTTTTAGAGATAAATTTTCTTTTACTATTTTTTGCATTTCTTTTTCTACTTTTGCCAAATCATCAGCACTAAAAGGATTTTGAAATTCAAAATCGTAGTAAAATCCTTTATCTATAGGAGGACCAATTGTAAGTTTTACATCTGGATATAAACGCTTTACTGCTTGTGCCAAAATATGAGCAGTAGTATGCCAAAAAACCCTACGAGCTGGAAAAGCATCTTCTGGCTCTTTTTCATTGTATTCTGTATCAAATGTTAAAATTTCTAAATTTATATCTTCATCTACTGTATTTGTAAGGTCTGTTATTTCTCCGTTTACTTTTGCACATATAGCAGACTTTCCAAGCCCTTGGCTTATACTCTTTGCTATATTTTGTATTGTTATACCCTCTTCATATTCTTTTTTTGTACCATCTTTTAGTGTAACAGTAATCATAAAAGCTCCTGATTTTTTATTATTATCTGATTAATATAACATTTTACAAGGTGTCTTGTAAAGTTTTGGGGTTTTTATAAAAAAATAAACCATCTTCAACTTTGAAAATGGTTTAAAAAAGACTAATATTTTTTAACTCATATTTTTATTATGTGTAATTACTCTACAATATTCAGATTTGCTACATTGCTGTGTACTTCATCATTACTTAGTAGCTCTCTTCTTACTACTGTTGGAGCTTTTGCTTGGTTACAGCTACCTACAAAATTACCACCACTACTTACTTCCAAAGAACCACAAGAAACATCACCAATAATACTTCCTTCGTCTGTTATATGCAAATGACCACTAGCAGAAACATTACCAACTACTTTTCCTTTTACTGTGCAATTTCTACAATATATATCCCCTTCTATATATCCCTCATGGTCTACTACAATTTCTGCATCTATTTCAAAAACACTTTTTACAATACCACGAATTATAATACTTGTACTTCCTACAATTTTTTCTCCATAAATTTCTATACCTGGTTCTATAACAGATGCACCGGCAAGAACTACCTCAGCATCTTTCTTTTTTCCAAAAGCCATTTTAGTACCTCCGTTTAAAATATAAATTTTATTTTTTATACAAGCCAATAATCGGTAATCACCTCTATATTATAGACCAAATATAAATTAAAATCAATTCTGAAAACTTTCCTTTAAATAAATTAAAATATTACAAACCGACTTTTCTTAAAAATTTTGCAAATACAGAAACTAAAGGTAAGTTTTGCAATTCCTTTTCTGTAATACCCCTACAAAAAATCATAACACAAAAATAAGCAAAACAACCAACAATAATAGAGGAAAAAAGAGAAATAGTATTGTTTCCGTTTACGAAATACACAATATAAAATGTAATGTAACAAACTAGACCCATAAAAATAGATGAAAACAAAGGCTTTACAAATACAATTAAAAAATCTATTTTAACATTTATCTTTTTCGAAACATTATACAAATTTATAGTGGAAGAAACAAAATAGCAAGCTATTGTACTAAATACTGCTCCTAATATATTTATGCTAGGAATAGAAATTAGAACATAATTTAAAATTATTTTTACAATTCCTCCTAAAACAGCAGCTAATATCGGTATTTTCAAAAAATTCATTCCTTGTAATATACCAGCAGCAACCTGAGATAGAGCAAGAAATATTATACTAATACCACCTATTTGTAAAAGTCTATATCCATCCGGACTATTTGGAAACAAAAACAAAATAATAGGTCTAGCTAAAACAGATATACCAATGGAAGCAGGAACACAAATAAGCATTGTAAACCTAAGTGAAGTATTTACTTTTTGTTTTATAGTGTCGTTGTGGTTTAGAGCGTCAGATGCAGCTATACTAGGTATTAGAGCAATAGATATTGCTGTAGCAATAGATACCGGCAAAGTTGTAAGTAAAACAAATTTTCCAGACAATTGCCCAAAATAATTTAATGCGGTATCATGACTAAATCCTATTTCCTCTAATATAACAACAACCATACGAGTATCTATAATATTTGTCATAGAAAAAATAGCAATACCTATAACAATAGGAAAAGATGTTGTAAATATTTCTTTTGCTATCTTCTTTTTTGGCTCGTATATTTCTATATTTTTATATCTTTTTATTCTTGCGTTTTGCAATTTCCTATTTATAAAATATACCCAAATAATAAACAAAAGACCAAACAAAGCACCAATACTAGAGGCAGCAGTACCACCAGCTGCGGATACCTCTATACCATAATCTAAAAAAATATATACTAAAACAACACTAAATATGGCATTTAAAAGTTGTTCTAAAACTTGAGATATTGCAGTAGGTAAAGAATTTCCAAAGCCCTGAAAATATCCACGCAAAACACTCATTATAGATGTTATAAAAACAGCAGGAGATAGTGCCATAAGACTATAAACGATATGCCTACTATGAAGAAAAGTAGCCAAATAATTTGCACCAAAGTACATAAAAAGCATAGAAAAAAAACCAATAGTTCCAGCAATAACTATCGCTACTTTTAGCACTTTTAAGGCATTCGAATATTGCTTTAATACTACTCTAGTACTTACCATTTTTGATATAGCTGAAGGCATACCAGCAGAAGATATAACAAAAAAGAACATATAAAGACTGTAGCTCTGACCGTATACTCCTGTTCCACTATCACCTAACAAGTTTTGCATAGGTATTCTATACAAAAAACCTAAAATTCTTGCAAAAATGCCAGCAGCAGCAAGTACAAATGCCTGCATCATAAAATGGGAATACTTTTTTTTCATTTATTTATATTAACCTCCATAACCAGAGCCGTATCCGCTTCCACCATATCCACGATAACCTCTGTACCTACTTCTTCTAATTCTACCACTACTAGTATAATTATATCCGTTTTTTTGGTCAATAATTTCAAGAACTTCTAAATATTCTTTTTTGGAAAGATATCTAGTATTTCTATAGCCTTTATAAGCTCTTAATAAAAACATAAAAATAACAATAGGAATTCCAAAAACAATTAATCCGTATCCAGAAGAATACCCAGTAAAACTAGCAACTCCATAATACATAACATAAATAAAATAAATAATAGCATCTATAATAAATAGCCAAAAAAATACAGGTAATAAATTCCTATTATCTTTAATTTTAAAGTAAGTTATAACACAAAGTACAGGTATTACAACAGCTATAACATCGGCAAGTGTTTCATCAAGCCAAAGATACGTAAGCCACGGTAATGTTGGTGTAGTCCATAAAAAAGGGGCCTGACGAACAGTAAATTGAGAAAATAAATTTACAAATGCTAAAATACTAAAAAGCATAATGACAAATTTACCATTTTCAAATGCCATTATTTCATTTTGCAATTCAGAATCTACTTCTTTTCTTATTTTTGTTCCGTCGTATATTAAAATATCTAGACCTTTATTCTTGTATTCTAATAATATATCTTCTAAATCTCTATTTAAATTTGTATTTGTGTATACAAATATTTTTTCTATTCCATGTTTTTTTAAATAATCTGTACCTGGCAAATCATCTTTACCAATGCTATACCTATTGTCGTATAACTCATTTTTTATTATATTTGTTGTATTTATAGATATATTTCTATTAGAATCTAATAAAAAAGCAGGATTTGCATCTGAAGAAATTCTTGCCTCTAACAAATTTAAAGTGCCATTTTTAAGCGTGTTTATTATATTACTATTATCTATAACAGTTTTCTGATTTTCATCTAAATTTACACCATTATACAGCGGTATTGGTCTAAAGCCAAAATCCATAGCAAAAGAAAGTCCTTTTTTTATACTTCCCTCACTTGGTAAATCAATAATTACTATAGTATTTTTAGAGATAGATTCTATTTCAGAAATTACATCCATTTTTAATTTACTTAATTTCAATCTTTTTAAATCATAAGTTTTAGGTATATTTATAAAAAGAGATGGCTTTGTAAAACTAGTCCATATATTCGCATCTTCTTTTGCCCAAATTTTATACATTTCTTTTCCATCCATAAAATCATTAATACCTCCTTTTAATTTTATAAATTATAATTTTGATACTAATACAGGTATTTCACTAGCTGTTTTATCTATTTTTGGAGTTTTACTTGTTCTTGCGTACATTCCCGCAAAAACTCCATCTACAACAAAAACCCCGAGTGTTATATGTAAACCATCTGTAGGTACAGATGTAAACATTTTTTGCATAATCCATTGATTTTTGAATGACCGGGCTGCTTTTTTTATTTTTTTATCCTCATCTAAAGAAACATCTATATTTATGCCTTCCCCTATTCTACCAAATGAAGGTTTTAAAATATAGTTATTATTTTTTAATATTTCATCATCTATCTCTTTTGTTGGCATTAAAAATGATTTCCATGTCGGTATATCAATATCTAAATTATTCCAAACTATTGGTAATCTTTTAGATTGTGTTAAAAGACAAATAGGATGATTAGCTTGTACTATATTTGGGTCGAAAAAAATATTAAAATCAGTTTTTTCAAACTCTAACCATTCTACAGGAAAATATCTAACAATTGCAACTATATCTCTATTATTTTTCAGTTTATTATTTAATAAATTTGGATGTAAATAAGATGATGTATAATTCTTTTTATCCATCAAATCACCAATAAATTTCAAAATTTGATAATCTTCCAAACAAGAAGTATCGTGTAAATATACAATTTTACCAAATTTAATAGTTTTAGATAATAAAGCATTTGTAAATATATTACCGAAATTTTCTGTAGGTATATAATCATTAAAATATTTATGTGCTAATATAGGTAATACGGAGGCTTCTGGATAACCAGCTGGTACATCACTATTTACTTCCGATATTTTAAATCCTTCTGTTGTTGGGTGAAAATCAAAACGCATAAATCTCACATGTTTTTTAGGGTTATATTCACAATTTGATATTTTATTTGCTATTTTTTTTGATATACCCATTTTTATAGCAAGGTTTATTTTATTTTTTAAAGCTTGTTCCATCAAAATAGTTTCATTGTAAAGTTTTATAGATGTAGATTTTAATAAATCTAATTGATTTTTTGTAAGTAGCACAACTTTGTTACTTATTGTAGATTGAATAGAATGTGTAAAATCCCATTTATAAGACTCAAAAATAGCAGAAATTTTATAATCATAAAAATCTTTATATGGTATCTCAGTTAATTTTAAATTTATCATGTTGTCCTTTAAAAATACTTTAGATAAAAACTAAGGAGGCTACCTAATAGGTAGCCTCCAAAGATTTTGTTATTTTATAATCATGTATTGCATAGGTGATAGGCACGTGTACAATAGTAAAAAATGGTTAAATAAAACAGAAAAGTGTTTTTATTCTATTTTACTAAGTAGGTGGCAGGCACTTACATTTTGATTTTGACTATAATCTAACTACGTTTTTGGCCTGTGGACCTTTTACACCCTGCTCTACTTCAAATTCAACATCTTGACCTTCGTCTAATGTTTTGAATCCTTCAGTAAGAATTGCAGAGAAATGTACGAATACATCGTCTTCGCCATCAACAGAAATAAAACCAAAACCTTTTTCTGCATTAAACCATTTTACCTTGCCTGTTTTCATTGAGTGTTTCCTCCTACATGGTACTAAAAAAATTATTTTCGTACTCTATCCTAACATGAATTACCAGATATGTCAACACAATTATGAGAGAATATTTCAAATAATCCGAATGATATTTATGGTAAAAAAACTGTATATATATGTATATTTTCGGCAATAATTTATCAAAAGAACAATAAAATTATAAGGCTTTTGATAAATAAAAACAACAGGTGATGCGAATGAAAAAATATACAATAATTTTTGCAAGTATTTGTATTTTGGTAGGTGGATTTACTGCATATATGGCACGTGCATTTTTGCACAGTCCAGAACAAATGGTAAAAATTTATACAAATCAAACAAATTATGATTATCAAAATTTGATTACACAATATGAAGCATTACTTGCAAATGCAAGGATTATATACAAAACTTTAGATATACGAACAGGAGATTTAACCGTTACAGAAAATCTTATACCAAATTTTATGGTTAATAGAACAAAAGACGAACTACAAAATATTTTCACAAATTGGGAAATATTAAATTTTACAGAAAATGATATAACAATAAAACGAATAATAGAAACTCTACCAGAAGCAGAATATACACTTTCTATAAATGAAGAATTTATAGTAATATTTATAGGTACAAAAGAGGATAACAATATTTTAGAAATAACAACAATGACATATGACCATTTACCCTCAGCAGACATAGAAATATTAGAAAGAGGTATACCATTAGCTAATAGAGATGAATTAATACGTAGACTTGAGGATTTTAGCTCTTAGTGTGAAAAATATATGTTTAGACACTAAAAAGCTATTGCTATTATACTTATCATTTGAGTAATGATAAGTATAAACTAAAACTTATAAAAAAGTGTCTCTTTTCTCTAAATTACTATAGAAATCAAGTCTCTCTTGCACTTTATTATGAATATCTATAGCTGTAAAATCTGTCAGTATCTCAAGCCCTTCATCTACTGTAGATATAGCATAAATATGAAATTCACTATTTTTTACAGCTTCTATTACTTCATCTTTCAAAACCAAATCTACCATATTTTGCAATGGTATTATTACACCTTGTTTTCCTGTTAAATTTCTTTTTTTACAAATATCAAAAAAACCTTCTATTTTTTCTGTAACACCACCTATAGCTTGTATTTCTCCAAACTGATTCATACTACCTGTTACAGCTATTTCTTGAGATAATGGTATTTTAGAAATACTGCTAATAATAGCAAATAGCTCTGTACTAGAGGCACTATCTCCATCTATCCCCGAATAACTTTGTTCAAAACTAATACGCACAGATATAGATAATGGATATTTTTTTGCATACATATTACCCAAATATCCAGAAATAATATGCACACCTTTGTCATGTACCTTTCCACTTAATTTCGATTCTTTTTCTATATTTATAACACCAGATTTTCCTGCATAGCTTGTTGCCGTTATTTTTACTGGTTTGCCAAAAGCATATTCATCTAAATCTATTACAGCTAGTCCGTTTATTTGTCCTATTTTTTCACCCGTTGTATCTATCATTATAATATTTTCGTCTATATGACTTGTTAATTTTTCTTCATATAAACTATTTATATAATATCTATATTCTATTGCTTTTTTTACATGAATTTCATGAATTTTATCATTATTTTCTATTTTTGCAAATGAAAAAGATTCTTCTAGTAATTCATCTATCAGCATTAAATTTGTTGTTAGTTTATCTTTTCTACCAGAAAGCTTTATTACATAATTGATTATAAGAACTTTTGCATCTTTTTCAAAAAAAACATCTTTTTTCTTAGAAAAATTTTCTATATACTTCAAAACAGAATATATGTTTTGAGTATTTGCATTTATTTCATAATCAAAATCGGCACGTATTTTAAACATTTTTTTAAAATCGTCTATTTGTGTACTTAGTATATCATAAAGATAAAAATCACCTAAAAGTATTATTTTTACATTCAAATTTTTTATTTTTTCTGGATTTATTGTGTTTATAGAAATAGATTGAAATTCTTTCAAAGGTTCTATAACAACTTCCTTTGTTTTTAAAAATTTAAACAAACCCTCCATAATAAAAACATTTAAATCTGTAGCTTCTAAAATAAGATATCCGCCATTTGCTTTGTGAATAAAACCAGATAATATTTTTGTAAAATTTGTTGTTAAATTTCCATGCTCACTATCATATTCTATTTCACCAAACATAGATTGGTATGTCAAATTATGACTTAATATTACAGGAGAGCCTTTTGTATTGCTATTATCTACAAAAAGATTTACACCATACTTTAAAAGTGGGTCTTCTATCTCTTTTTTAGAATTCCAAGGAATAAGAGAGCTTAATTCATCTTCATTATAGTTTTCCGGGATAAAATCTCCGAAATTATCTAGTATATCTTCTTTCAAGTCTTTTATATAATCTAAAACTTTTGGATTATCTATATATTTTTCTATAAATTTATTAGTTATTTTTCCAACCAAAAACAAAATTTTTAAAAACTCCATATCTTGAGTTTCTTCTTTTGTTAAATTATCTATTTCACGGATTAAATTCATAGCTTGATGTACATTTTCCTGCAAATTCCCGCTTTTTTCCATTATAGATTCTTTCTTATCATCTTCAAGATTGTTGTACTCTTCTTCCGTTATTATTATACCATCTACTATTGGCATAAAATATATACCTGTTCCTGTTGTTTTAACACCAAAGTCGTGTTTTTTTGCTTCTTTAGATATATGTTTTATTATTTCTTCTCTTTTTTTGTTATATTCTTTTGATATAGATGTTTTACTTTCTTCAAAATCTTGCCCGAGTATTGTTTTTGGTATTTCAAATAAAAGCTCTTCTATTAAATTTTCTATATCTTTTTTTAATTCTTTTCCAAGACCTGCCTTTGTTTTAATAAAAATAGGCTCTTTGGGGTTTTTGAAGTTGTAAACATAACACAAATCTTCTGGAGTATTCTTTGTTTTTGCTATTTCATGTATATATTTCTTTGCCACGTCAAGCTTACCAAAACCCAAATCACCTGCTAAATATATATTGTATCCATCTGAATCTATGTTTAGCCCCAATTTTAAAGCAGCTATAGCACGACTTTGAAAATTATCTAAATAGTCCATATTTTCTATTTCTTTATAATTTTCATCATAGAATTTATTAACTATTTCTTCTATATCAAAATTTTTAAGTTCTGTATATTTAAGTTTTCTTGCCATCGGAACCTCTAGGTATTATATTTTTGTTACTAGTTTAATCATTATTTCAATTTTTTCATCATTACTATAGCATCCTCGGTTGGATTTTTATAATAATTTTCTCTTATTCTACTTTTAGTAAAGTCTAATTTTTCGTATAAATTTCTTGCTACTATGTTACTCAACCTTACTTCTAAAAAAACAGAAGAGATATTTTTTGAAATAGCTATTTTTTGAATTTCTAAAATAAGTTTTAACGCTGTCCCCTCTCCCCTATGTTCTGGTAATACTGCTAAATTTACTATATCACAACTATCTGTCATTTGCCACATTCCACAAACTCCTATTACTTTTTTATCCTTTTTCGCTATCAAATATATTGTAAAATTACTTTTTATATCTTTTATTAAATTTTCTCTGGAAAAAGAGTCATCTATACAAGTATTTAAAATATTGAACACATCTTCAAAATATTTATCTTCAAATTCACAAATTTTCACTTTAGATATTTCTCTTACAGCCTGTGGTTTTCTTATGTACATAGGCTCTATATCATCATAATTTTTATCTTTATAAAGTGTTGAAACAATACCAAGACTAAAAGCACTTTGAAAAACCATTTTTGACAAAATAGTATCAAAATCTTGTAAATATTTCTTATAAACTAATACCCCATCACCTACAAAAATAGCATTTTCAAAATTATATTTTTCCATTATTTCTTTTATATTCGATACACATTTTTCTATGTCTGTAACTAAATATTCACTAATACGATAAAAATCCAAATAATTTTTTTCTTTTTTATAAAAATTAACTGCTATTTCTTCATTTCTAGTAAAATAAGATGTATAAACTAAATTTCGCCTAGCATTAATAATCGGTACAATTATACTCTTTTTGTCTAAAACATTATATGCTACCACACTTAAAGTAGGTACTTGTACAATTGGTATACCCCAACCATACGACAAAGCACAGGCAGTAGACAAGGCAATACGAATACCAGTAAAAGAACCTGGTCCTGTAGATACTGCTATTTTTTCTGGTTTTATATTCGTATTATTTAATATAATATCTATCATTTTCATTAAATTTTGTGAATTACTAAGACCATTATTCAAAGTATATTCGGCTATCAAATTACAATTTTGCAGTATACCTACAGAACAAATATTATTAGACGCTTCTATTGCTAAAATATTCATATTTTACAATCACCTTTACTAATCTAAAATTTTCTCCTTTTATTTCATCTTTTTCTATGTTTATTTCTATATACTTATCAGATATAATATCCTTTGCATATTCTCCCCATTCTATAAGACATATACCGTTACCAAAAAAATATTCTTCAAAACCTTGCTCGTATATATCATTTTGGATTCTATATAGATCAAAATGATATAATGGTAATTTACCCTTGTATATATTCAAAATATTAAATGTTGGGCTTGTTATATTTTCATCTATTCCAAGACCAATTGCAAATCCTTTAGAAAAAATAGTTTTACCAGCTCCTAAATCACCATTTAAAATATATATATCTTGTGGTTTTGCTAAATTACCTATTTTTTTAGCTATTTCTACTGTATCTTCCACCGAAAATGATTCGTATTTTTCTATTTTTTCCATAAAAATCGCTCCATATTTAAAATGATTTTTTAATTATATCACATTTCAATAATAATAAATAATATACTTTATTGAGCTGATACATGACCCAAAATAACATTGCTTTGACAATTTCAAATTAAAAACTTATAATTTACATAGAAAAATATCAACGCATAGGAGAAAGTATGGAAAAAAATAAACTCACTTTAATAAAGATACAAGGAAGAGTTCTTTTTCCTAAAATTTCTGCACAAATAGAAGTAGAAATTACAGAAGATATCTTTGGTTTTGAAGAGTTTGATGAAGAGATACCTGTATTTGTTTCTACAAAAATAGAAAATTTAGAAAATCACAATAAAAATGTTAATATCGATTTTTTTGAGACAGGTGTTATAGCAACTATAATAAAATCTACAAAAGTTACAGATAAATTGTACAGACTTAGCTTTATAGCAAATGATAAGGCAAGAGTAATAAATATTACTAAAGACTATGTAGATGTAGAAATTTTAGAAGATATAAAAGATATAGAAATAAGTGAAGATGAAAAAGCTGTATTATTAAATCTTGCAAAAAGCAATTTTGAGAGCTATAGCAGGTATAGTAGGGTTTCTGCTGAAGATTTCGAATATGTAAAAAATTCAAATGACATTTCATCTTTAACATACAGAATAGTTTATGGAATAAATGCAGATGTAAAATCAAAACAAGAAATATTAGAAGATAATAATCCTTTAACAAGGTTAAAGAGTAGTATAATTCTTATACAGCGTGAACTAGAGAAAATGCTTATAGGTCGTGAAATACTTTCAAATGTAAAAGTAAATGTAGAAAAGCACCAAAAAGAATACTATCTAAGAGAACATATGAAAGTTATAAAAGAACAATTAGGTGAAAAGGATGGTGATTTTGAAGAATATCAAAAACTTATAAACAATTTGAAAGCCGATGAAATTGTAAAAGAAAAATTAAATAAAGAGCTTTCAAAACTTCGTAGAATACCTAATACATCTCAGGAGTCTTCTATTGTTCGTGAATATTTAGACCTTGTTTTAGAACTTCCGTGGGGCGATAAAACTACAGAAAATAATGATATAAAAAATGCTGAAAACATACTTGATGAAGACCATTTTGGTCTTATAAAAGTAAAAGAAAGAATATTGGAATTTTTAGCAGTAAGAAATAAAACAAATGGATTAAATGCTCCTATTATATGTTTAGTAGGTCCTCCAGGTGTTGGTAAAACTTCTATAGCAAAAAGCATAGCAAAAGCTTTAAATAGAAAGTATGTAAGGATTTCCTTGGGTGGTTTACACGATGAGTCGGAAATAAGAGGTCATAGAAAAACATATCTTGGCTCTATGCCCGGTCGTATAATAGCTGCCATAAGGCAAGCAAAAAAAGATAATCCCTTAGTTTTACTAGATGAGTTAGATAAAATAAGTTCTAGCCATAGAGGCGACCCAACATCTGCACTTTTGGAAGTTTTGGATAAAGAACAAAATATTACTTTTAGAGATAATTATGTAGAAGTTCCTTATAATATTTCTGATATTTTGTTTATATGTACAGCAAACACTTTGGATGGAATACCACCAGCATTGAAAGATAGATTAGATATTATTCAGCTTTCAAGTTATACTTTTAAAGAAAAAAGGGAAATAGCAAATAATTATTTAATTAAAAAGCAGATAGAAAATCATGGTATTGAAGATGATTTTCTGGTGATAGAAAATAGTGCATTAGATGATATTATAAATTATTACACAAAGGAGGCAGGTGTAAGGCAACTAGAAAGACAAATAGAGTCTATTTGTAGAAAGGTTGTAAAAAAATCTTTAGAAAATAATGAAAAAATCACTATAAATACAGATAATCTTGCTGATTATTTAGGAAAAAGAAAATTTAGAATACGAAAAGTAAAAGATGTTTCAGAAGTAGGAATTGTAAATGGATTGGCATATACCTATTTTGGTGGTGATACACTTTCTGTAGAAGTAAATAAATCATCTGGTCGTGGAAAATTGAAGTTAACAGGAAATGTTGGAAAAGTAATGGATGAATCTGCAACTGCTGCATTTAGTTTTATACGTTCAAATTGTTCTACACTAGGAATAAATGAAGATTTTTATAGAAAAATAGATATGCATATACACATACCAGAAGGAGCAACCCCAAAAGATGGACCATCTGCAGGGATAACTATGGCTACAGCAATGGTATCTACTCTATCGAATAGACCAGTAAAAAGTGATGTTGCGATGACAGGAGAAATAACAATACGTGGTAAAGTATTGCCAATAGGTGGTCTAAAAGAAAAAGTATTAGCTGCAAAAGCTGCAGGTATAAAAACTGTTTTATTACCACAAGACAATGAAAGTGATTTGCAAGAAATAGAAGACTATGCAAAGGAAGGTTTGGATTTTGTTCTTGTAAATGATATTCATCAAGTTCTCGAATATGCATTGGTATAAAATAGAACTTAGAGTCAACGTTTTAATTATTTTAAAGGAGAAATAAATGTTAAAGAAAATTTTATTAATTATAACTTTTGTATTTATAAATGGAAATACTGTACTTGCGAGTAATCCGACAATTACAAGACCAGTGCCACCAAATCTTATTTTTTGGGAGATAGCTGAACATATACCTCACGATAGCCCAGATTTTGAATTATTTTTGTCTAATCAAATTGCTGTAAGTGTATTAAGTACGCAACCGATTCAAAATAGCTCGACAAGTATAAATGAAAAGCCTTGGTGGTTTTCTTATATAAACCCACGTACTATCGTTTGGAATGAGGATAATTCTGCAAATATTTCTAGTTGGTTTTATAGTGAGGAAGATTTCAATTTCTGGATGTCATATTGGTTTTCAACTACAGATAATTTAATGCTACCAGAATGGAATCCACTTTGGCATTCTGGAATGAACTAATCAAAAAATATAATTTGAAAGGTTTTATATATGAAAATTGTTATCTTAGATGGTTATTCTTTAAACCCTGGGGATTTGAGTTTTAAAGATTTTGAAAAATTTGGAGATGTAAGTATTTATGATAAAACATCAAAAGAAGATTTACTAGATAGAATACATGATGCAGAAATTGTAATAGTTAATAAAGTACCTATTTTAAAAGAAACAATAGATAAATGCAAAAATTTGAAATATATAGGACTAACAGCAACAGGATATGATAATGTAGATGTAGAGTATGCGGGAGAAAAAAATATAATTGTTACAAATGTTCCTGCATACAGTACATTTTCTGTTGCCCAATTTACTATATCATTACTACTAGAAATATGTAATAATGTTTCAAAACATAATAAAGTTGTAAAAGATGGAGAATGGGAAAATATTCCTTATAAATGGTATTCTTTCGATTTAAGACTTATGGAGTTATATGGTAAAACTATAGGCATAATAGGTATGGGTAGAATCGGAAGAGCTGTAGCAAATATAGCAAGTGCCTTGGGAATGAACATAATAACATATGGTAGTAAGAAAGATAATAGTGATATAGCAAAATCTGTATCGTTTGACGAACTTTTAAAAAATTCTGATGTAATATCTTTACATTGTCCACTATACTCTGAAACTAGAGGTATAATAAATAAAGATTCAATAGAAAAAATGAAAGATGGGGCAATAATACTCAATACATCACGTGGAGGGCTAATTGTGGATGAAGATTTAGCAAATGCACTTAATACTGGTAAATTGTATGCTGCAGGGTTAGATGTTGTATCTGTAGAACCCATATTAAAAGCAAATCCACTTTTAAAAGCTAAAAATTGTTTTATTACTCCCCATGTTGCATGGGCTCCAATAGAGAGTAGAGAGAGACTCTTGAAAGTTGTTATACAAAATTTACAAGATTTTTTAGATAATAAATTTGTAAATTTAGTGAATTAGATTATTTATAAAAATTTAGGAGGAAATATTCAATTTACAATTGTGAATTGACACAAAATTAAGATGAAAATATTAGAAGATTTAACAAATGCATTTGGTACACCAGGATTTGAAGACGATGTAGCAAATATAGCAAAAAAATATATAAATGCTGAAACAGAAAAAGATGGAGTGGGTAATTTATATATTAAATCTAAAAAATACGATGAAAATAAACCAATAATAATGATAGATGCACATATGGATGAAGTTTCTTTTATGATAAAGCATGTAAACAAAAATGGTACTCTTTCATATATAAGTCTTGGTAGCACTATAGCATCTTCTTTTACAGCACAAAAAATGGTAATAAGAAACAAAGATGGCGAACTTGTAAAAGGAGTTATATCTACTAGACCACCTCATTTTTCTCAAAAAGATGTAGATTTAAGCCATGATAGTTTAGTTATAGATATTGGGGCTAGTTCTAAAGAAGAAGCTATAAACAATTTTAAAATTGGTCCAGGTTGCCCTGTTGTTCCAGATGTTTTTACAGAGTTTGATGAAAAAAATGACCTTGTTTGGGCAAAAGCACTAGATTGCCGTGTAGGATGTACTGCTCTTATAGAAGTAGTAAATGAACTACAGAACGAAAATTTAAATGTAAATATTTCTGCAGTTTTAACAACACAAGAAGAAGTTGGTTTGCGTGGGATAAAAGTTGCAGCTAGAAAAATAAAACCTGATATTGCAATAGTTTTTGAAGGTACTCCAGCAGACGATACTTTTTTGGATGAATATGAATCTCAAACAAGAATTAAAAAAGGGCCTATGCTTAGACACATAGATGCACAAATGATAACAAATCCTAAATTTCAAAAATTCGCACTAGAAATAGGAGAAAAATTAGGTATACCAACTCAAGAGGCAATAAGAACAGGTGGTTCTACAAATGCAGGAGTATTGCATCTTTCGCATGAAGGAGTACCTACAATAGTTATTGGTACTCCGGTTAGGTATATTCACACACCTAATACTGTTGCTTGTCTTAGCGATTTAAAAAATGCTATTAAACTTGCAAAAGAAGTAATAAAAGCACTTGATAAAGATATTATCGAAAGTTTTAAATAAATTTAAAAATATCTTGAAGTAAAATAATTATCATGGAGTAGATAGATGTATAAAGAAATAAAAGAAATACACAAAAAATGGCAAGAGTATTTAAATACTTCTTTAGAAGTGCGTGGCTGGGTTCGAAGTGTTAGAAAAAATGCAGAAGTTGCTTTTATAGATTTAAATGATGGTACATCTTTTGAAGGTATACAAGTAATTGTGAATTTAGAAAATATAGATATAACAGAAATTTCTACAGGTTCTTCTATATCAGTAAATGGCATATTAGTAGAAAGTCCTGCAAAGGGCCAAAATTTTGAAATAAAATCAGATAAAATAGAGGTGATTGGAAAGTCTGCAGAAGATTATCCACTACAAAAAAAAGGTCATACAAAAGAATATTTGCGTACTATAGCTCATTTAAGACCAAAAACAAATTTATTTTTATCTGTTTTTAGAATAAGGTCTATTGCAAGTTTTGCAATACATCAATTTTTCAACGAAAGAGGATTTCTATATTTACATTCACCTATAATTACTCCTTCTGATGCAGAGGGTGCAGGTGAAATGTTTACAGTTACAACAAACTTAGCTATAGACCCTAAAGATGATTTTTTTGGAAAAAGAAGTTATCTAACAGTTACTGGGCAACATTCTGCCGAGGCATTTGCACACGCTTTTAAAAATGTATATACTTTTGGACCTACTTTTAGAGCAGAAAACTCTAATACAAAAAGACATGCAGCAGAATTTTGGATGGTAGAACCAGAAGTATCTTTTTGTGAATTAGACGAAGTAATAAAACTATCATACGATATGCTTAAATATATTATAAAATATGTTTTAGAAAATGCAAAAGATGAGTTAGAATTTTTAAATAAATTTAGTGAAGAGGGTTTAATAGAAAAGCTAAATTCTATAGTAAGTTCTGATTATAAAAAAATAACTTATACAGAAGCTATAGAAATTCTTCAAAAAAGTGGTGAAAATTTTGAATATCCACCAGAATGGGGAAATGAATTACAAACAGAACACGAAAAATATTTAGCTGGTAAGGTATACAAAGGTCCGGTTTTTGTTACAGATTATCCAAAAGATGTAAAAGCGTTTTATATGAGACTTAATGATGATGGTAAAACAGTTGCAGCAACAGATTTGTTAGTACCAGGTATTGGAGAATTAATAGGTGGTAGTCAGCGTGAAGAGCGTTTTGAAATATTGAAAGAAAAAATGGAAAATATGGGTCTTAATCCGGAAGACTATCTTTGGTATATGGAACTTAGAAAATATGGTACTGTAAAAAAATCAGGTTTTGGATTGGGTTTTGAAAGATTTATAATGTATATAACAGGTATGGAAAACATACGGGATGTACTTCCTTTTCCTAGAACTGTAAATAATTTAGAATTTTAGCTAAAATAATTGAGTACAAACAAATCATTTTGATTTGCTTGTACTTTTTTTATTATGATAATATTAAAAATGACAAAATCATAACAGATACGAGACCAACCACAGTTGGAACTATTGTACGTTTTAAAATATCCATCGGTGAACATTTTACACTACCTGCAACTATAACTACTACTGCAGCAACTGGTGATAAAGTTCTTGAAAGATTGGCTGCCATTTGCATTGGTAGAGTTATAACGGCACCTTCTATACCTGCACCTGCTGCAATGTCTGGTACAGTACCTACAATAGCATAAAAAAATGCAAGACCACCACCACTAACAATACCTATTAAAGTAGTAGCACCTGTAAACACTAAAGACAATATATTACCAGCATATGGCACACCGTGTACTGCATTCGTTACCATATCTATAACACCTAATGCACGAAAACCTTCTGCCAAAACTACAGCAGAAACAACTAAAGATACAACAGAACCCATACCTTCACCCATTCCATTGAAAAATATTTGCCCATCTTCTGTAATTTGCTTGAAAGATTTTTTACGAATACCTTCTGTAATAAGTGCTATAAAAAATGATATTAGTGTAACTGTAACTACGTCTAGTGTAACTCCTTGCATAAAACCTAAATTTTGAAAAAAGAATAGCAATAGTAGGATTATAAGAGGTAGAACTGGAAAAATACCGTAAAATCCTGGTTTTCGTTCTTGCTCTTTTTTAGATGATTCTGAAGCTATATCTTTTGTATTTAACGTTTCAGGGTTCTTTTTATCCATGTATCTTTGCCAAAAGAAATGTGCAATAGCCATAATTAATAAAGAAGGTATTGAAATAGCGGCGTGCATACCAAAAACATATGTCATTAAATCAATGCCTAATAATTCTGCAACGAGAATATTATCAGCACCTAGTGGAGTTGGCATAATTGTTGCTGTCATTGCAATAACTCCACCTGCTGTTAAGGTAGACATACCAGTACCTTTTAGCGTTGGGTATAAAGTTGCCATAAGAAGAAGTGCCAAAGCAGAAGCTGATGGAACAACTAGAGAAAGCATATTACCTACAATAAATACTACAGGCACAAGGAAATATACAGATTTTATTTTTTTTACAGGTTTTATAAGTGCGTTTACCGTAACATTGTTTGCTCCAATATAAGTCATATATGTAGAGAAACCAAATAATGCCATAATAGTAAGACCTATTGCACCCAATTGTGATATAAATGATTGTTGGATAGACCTAAATGGGTCTAATATATTTATACCTGTTCCTGCTCCATCTGGTGGGAAAATATTGTTTCCGAGTAGTACAGCAATAAACATCAATACTACACCCACTGCCATAAGTACAACTTGAGGGTTATATTTTTTAATAATTAGTACAGAAACTGCACCTAAGCCAGCAAGGGCTATTAAAACTTGTATTACTTGCATTTTGTTTCTCCTATTTCTAAATATCAATTTTAATTTATATTAAATTCAGCTATGCTTTTCATAAACCATTGTTTAAAAATATTTTCATTAATATCTATACAAACACGTGCATTTGCAGGTTTTTTCATATAATTACGCAAATCTATTATTGACGCACCATATGTTAGAGTTCCTGTTGTTTCTATGTCTACGTAAGTGCGTTCTATTGTGAAACACTCTGGACAAAGTATATATGCTATAGCACAGCTATCATACATTTTTAAACCTGTTCCAAAACTACCACCACGATATTTTTTAAATAGATGGTAGAACATATCACCAATAATATTCATGTTTTTTATTTGTTCACTTTCCTCTGGGTAGACCAACGCTTTTAGTCCAACATCTAATGGTGTTACAGTAACTTTCATTCCAGATTCTGTTGCAGTATCAAATACAATCTTAGCAGCTTCTGCGTCGCAATCGAAATTAAATTCAGAAAGTACGCCAGAATTTCCACGTCCAAGACTTCCTCCCATTATTACTAATTCTTCTATACCATAAATAATTTCAGGATATGTTCTTATAGCTAATGCAATGTTCGTAAGAGGACCTATAGCAACTATTGTTATTTTACTATTATTTGCTATATTTTCTGTAATTACGTTGCGAATTGCTTCAACAGCATGTTGCTTTACAATTAAACTTTCGTCTACCTGTTTAAAATCGTACCCATCCATACCCGTTTCACCATGTATATCAGATGCATCTATTGCTTTTTTTATAAGTGGACGTGTAGAACCTTTTGCAACTGGAATGTTTTTATCGAATAAATTTAGTAGTTTTAGTGTATTTAGTGTTACTTTTTCTAAGCTTACATTGCCAGATACAGTCGATATTAGTTTAACATCTAATTTGTCGCTAAATAATGCAAGAGCTAGTGCTACAGCATCGTCTATACCCGGGTCTGTGTCTATTATTATTTTCCTTTTTTCGTATATCATGCAATTACCTCCTTATTATATTTCCGATAAATTTGGTATTGATTCTTGTGCACCTAGCCTTGTTACAGTTATTGCAGACGCTTTTGTCGCAATATCTAAAGCTTCTTTTATGCTTTTACCAGATGCAAGTATTGCTGCTATGGCACCTATATATGTGTCGCCTGCTGCTGTAGTATCTAATGTTTTTACTTTTTTTGCTGTAATTTTTATAATTTCACCATTTGCAAAAGTTATACTACCTTTCTCACCTAATGTTAATATTGGGATTTGTATTCCTTTTTCGTATAAATTTTTAAGGCAATTTATGCTTTTTTCATCCTCAAGGTCTTCTGGGTATAAACCTGTCAAAATTTCACATTCTGTTTGATTTACTACTAAAATATCAATAAAGTTATACAAATTTTCTGGTAATACCATAGCAGGAGCTGGATTTAAAATTGTTGTTAAACCCATAGTATGTGCTTTTTTTATAATTTCAAAAGTTTCTTTTGGAGATGATTCCAATTGCGTTACTAAAATATCTCCTTCTTCTCCTATTTCTTCTAGTATTTCGTTAAATTCTATTGCTTTTACATCATTATTTGCACCAGATTCTAAAATGATTCTATTATCACTATTATTACGTATGATAATTGCAATGCCAGAACTTATTTGCGATGTTAATAAATATTTATCATTAACACCAAATTTTTTTATGGATTTACGAATTTCATTTGCAAAACTATCACTTCCAACTTTACCAAGCATATAAGTTGTTGCACCCAATTTAGCAGCAGCTACAGCTTGATTAGCTCCTTTTCCACCCGGTGAGCTAAAAAAATCTTTTCCTATTAGAGTTTCTCCCTGCGTAGGTATTGTATCAACACCTATTGATAAATCCATATTTAAACTTCCAAATACTATTACTTTTTTTGTTTTTTTCTCCAATATAAAACCCCTTTATTTTGACTTATAATTTAGATAAAACATTAGTTTATTATACAATTTTTTATTGAAATTTGTCAATTTATTAATCTGGTTTTGAATTTTAAATATACTATTTGTGCAATTTTGTGAGATATTTTGAAATCTTTGTATACAATATTACCTATGTTCATAGAAATTTATAACTCCATTTTGAATATTACGAGCACTGTTGTAAAGAAGTTGTCGTATAGTTATGCGAGGTAGAATGAAATAAAAAAAAATAAAAAAATAAAAAATCATCAACTCCAAGAAACAATTGTGAAATTGATGAACTTTTTTTGTTGATTATGTATAATAAATATGTAAAAAAAGCAACATCATTTACAAATCGATAAAAATTATTTAAAAAACATCAAAAAATACTAAAAAATGCTTGACTAATAGATTTTCATAGTGTATAATATATTTATGTAAAAGGAAAGTAAAATATCCCAAAATATCCCAAAATATCCCAAAATATCCCAAAATATCCCAAAATATCCCAAAATATCCCAAAATTAAGGTAAGGAATTGGTGTATACAAACGGAGTTGGTTATATGGCTTTGTTTACTCTTATAAATAAATAACTGAAAGGAGTTTTCCTTGAAAAAACAACGGCGTTCTAAATTTAAAAGTAGCAATTAGAAATATCTAAAGACTGTTCGTAGAAAAAATAGAACTTTAGATATTTCCAAAAAACTTTGTACATACTATCACATTTACAAAGTTTTTTCAAGTACCACATTTTAACTGGTCATGTATCAAAATAGTATATTGATAAAACTTAATGTATTTATAAATTAGTAAAACAAAGTATATATCGTTGTAAATTTTAGAAACAACTATTTTAATACATGACCAAATTTTGAATATTAAATATATCGAAAAGGATGGTTTTATAGTAATGAAAAAATTTACGAAAATTATTACTACAGCATTAATTTTGTCTTTAACCCCTGTTACTTCTTTTGCTCAAGAAGGTAGTAATCCGTTTGGCACATTGAATCCAATTCATGAGAATCAAACAGTTATCTACTTTGAAGCTCCACAACGTGTAATGGGAAGAAATATTTTATCTGATAGAGATATAGTGGCTGAAAGATTGGAAATTATGGGATTTTCTCAAAACTTTTTAAATACACTTCCAGAAAGCTCTATAGAAATCTTAGTGAATTTAGAAAAAATTTTTATAACTGATTTTTTTCATGAGGAATATTTTGATGGAGATGATGTATATTTATCTGAAATATCGAGAGACGATTTTTTACAAAGAAGTAATTTAACTGGAGATGATTTAATAGATGGATATGTTTCTTATGTAAGAGTACAAGATGATTATAATTCTGATGATTATCATATAGATATAATTCCGAATAACAGAAATTGGGTTGAGAACAACGTAGGAGGAGGAACACTTTGGACAAGGCTCGCAATAGGTACTCCCACAAATTCACAAGCACATTATATAGCTATATCTGAATTTGTATGGACAAATATGCCTACTCATCGTGGAACTGATTTTTTAGGATTAACACGTGGAGTTGGATATTCTATTGTTCCAAATACGTTTATTTCATTTACAGAACATACTAGAAGACGTCATTCCTATCACGCTTTATTATCAGGAGTATTTAGAACTTATTTAGGTACTGATACAATTTTAAATACGAATCATACAAATCAAATTGATTTAAGTCAAGGTGTAGCTATAAGTATTAATGTCCCTGTAGATGTTTTACCACCACACACAATGGTACAGGGTACTAATTTTATGTCAACTTTAAATTGGGGTCTTAGTGGGGGTGTAGCATATCAAGGTAGATTAACTCAGCAAAGCCCATGGCAACAAAACTTAAATCATTTTATGACATATTTACATCAAAGGAGCAGTATAACTTGGGGTAGTCCTCAACTAAGTGTTTCTTTTCCAGCTGGAATAAGTGCTTCTATTTCTGTTAGTCCAGCTAATAGCTATACTACAATATCTCGTTCTATTCTTTCAGAGTGGATATGGAGATAAAATTTAATAAACTTATCAAGCTTGCTATAATTTTTTTAGCAAGCTTTTTTGCCATCATGTTTTTTAAAGGATATAGAATTAATATTTCCATTGTTACTCCTAATGTTAACAACGAAACTATTAATAGAATATCACTTCATATGGAACAAATTTTAGAAAACTTTAATCAAATGAGTTATAATGAAAATAATTATAAAAATTTTTATTTTCAAAATATAAGAAATTTGGCTACAATTAATGAGATAATTCGTAATAGTGGTATTCGTTTTGGATATAGTAGCGAGATTGAAATTTATTTATACGATACTCTTTCATTATTATTAGAATATATGATAAATGATATAAATTATTATATAATATCTGAAAACATATCAGAATTTTCAACTATATTTTCAGATATAGTATACTATAGAAATATTTATATAGATACAGGTTTAAGTGAAATGCTAGAAATTTCTTTAATATCTTTATTTATACTTATGTTTCCTGATGATGGTAGTGAAAGACCAACTTTTAACCCTGCTTTTCATTCACAGATAATCCTCATATCTCAAAATTATATTATTGTTGAAAGACTTAATGTATTTCCCTATAGAAATGAAATTGTACCTACTAATCAAGTTTTTCAAGTATATTTAAAAAATAAAATTTCGGAAAAATACGTATCAATTTATGATGAATTTAGAAACCCTATTTCTATTTTAGAACTTAATGAAAAAGATATTATTATTGTTGTTTATAACGAAAGACCTAATTCTATACTATTATTTGAAAACAATTCTAATACTATTATAATTGATAATGCAATTTCTATACAAAAAGTTGATTTATAGTTATGATATACATCGGTCATATATCAAAATAAGTGAAGGTCAAATTCAAGAAAATTAATAAGCAAAGAAACCATAGTAATGTGCATCTCCAGATATTTAGAATAACAAATTTTCTCGACTCACGTAAAGTGATACATGACCCAAAAATTATTACTTATGATAAATTAATGTTGCTAAGAAGTAGATGTTGCATTGTTTATTCTGTAACAAAGTCTAGATTTATGATAACGACAAATTGCATAAGTAGAAGACTTATTGCAAAGTTTTTAGTTTTACACTTGAAAAGGCAACACTAATATTTTATTAAGTTACTTTCATCTAGTGTGATAATTTACTATTGCCGTAGTTTTATTATCAAACACAGATGTTTAGTATATTATAGATAAAAGCAGTATTATCTATATAAAACCCCTTTATTTTGACTTATAATTTAGATAAAACATTAGTTTATTATACAATTTTTTATTGAAATTTGTCAATTTATTAATCTGGTTTTGAATTTTAAATATACTATTTGTGCGATTTTGTGAGATATTTTGAAATCTTTGTATACAATATTACCTATGTTCATAGAAACTTATAACTCCATTTTGAATATTAAGAGCACTGTTGTAAAGAAGTTGTCGTATAGTTATGCGAGGTAGAATGAAATAAAAAATCATCAACCCCACGAAACAATTGTGAAATTGATGAACTTTTTTTGTTGATTATGTATAATAAATATGTAAAAAAGAAACATCATTTACAAATAGATAAAAATTATTAAAAAAACATCAAAAAATGCTAAAAAATACTTGACTAATAGATTTTTATGGTGTATAATATATTTATGTAAGATGAAAGTAAAATATCCTAAAATATCCTAAAATATCCTAAAATATCCTAAAATATCCTAAAATATCCTAAAATATCCTAAAATATCCTAAAATATCCTAAAATATCCTAAAATATCCTAAAATATCCTAAAATATAGTCCGATATACGACACGGATACTTATATGTAAATTATGTAGGGACATGGAATGAAAGATTTGTATCTTACCACGGGAGGTCTTGTAGATAGGTGAAAACATATACGAAGCCTATAGTAACAGCGAACTACAAGAAGTCAGCAGAGGTCATAGTACCTAGAAAAAAAATTTTTTTTTTAGGAAAGGACTGAACTTTAGGAAGATGGTAGTAAATGAGTATTACAAAGCGAATTTACGAATACAGCAAACTCTTTGGATGAAGAGCCTTGCCATAAAAGGATACCACGGAATGGGAAAGATATATGGGAGAGTAGAGATTTGTGATGATAATACCTAAGAACGCCACTAACGAAAAGGATTTACTTAAATATAAATCTATCTAGTAAACTAAAGAACCGCCGTATACGGAACCGTACGTACGGTGGTGTGAGAGGTCGGCTATCCAACTAATGGATAGCCTCCTACTCGATTACCGCTAAAATTTGGATTTTATACTTGTATATCCATATTATTTATATTTGATTGCACTAAGCCTAATTCACGCATTAGAGTAGACTGCAATGTCTGAGAAAAATTAATTCCTTTTTCAAGAGCAGCGGCGTTTAACCAAGCAGGCAAGGTAACAGTTCTATTTACAGAGCGATTTTCATTTGCAAGACGTATAGTCGGCATATAAACATCGACTAAAATAGCTTGTTCATTTTCATCTAGTTTGACATCTTTTAAATTTGTGGCAGGAGGTATTTCATCGCTGTCTTTTTCTAAGCACCATAAATGACTACCTAAAGCCTCTTTTGCCATTTGTAACGCTTCTTCTTCAGTTTTAACGCAGGTCGTACAGCCCGGTAAATCAGGAAAGGTTACTGCAATGTCGTAACCATCCTCATAGGTAAGTACAGCAGGATATAAATAGTTGTTTTTCAATTTCATGCTTAACTCCTTTAATGTAGACCTATCTAAAATGATAGACCTGATTGTTGTCCTATAACTTTTAATATTTTAGGCGGTAAGTCTTTACGAGGATGAGGGACTGTTATTTTTCCTTTTTTAGTTAAATGTTTGAAGTGGTGATGACTTCCTTCTACGCTAAATAAAAACCAACCGTCATCTCATAATAGTTTAATAACCTCTCTAGATGAGTAACTTTTCAATACTTTACCTCCTAACGAGAACATTATAACACATACAATAGTATTTGTCAATAGGAATTACAAATATATTTATATTTGTTTTAGCACATAACACCAGAAAGTAGGTGAGATTTTGGCAAGAGATAATTTCGGTTTTAAAAAATGATAATGCGTATATTTTATAGTTAACAAGCATTTATACAAGATCTAGGTGAATCACATGGACTGTTATACGATATAACCGTATTGCCCATACCACTTATATTGAAAATTCAGATTAGTATGTGTTTTTGAAATAATTTTATTGACATAAATAAATATAATATGATAAAATTAAATTGTCTAATTATAGTATAGTTAGACAAAAATCAAAAAAATATTTTTTTAAGGGGGTAAAAAAAAATTATGCTAGTTATATTAACGGTAATTAAACCTTTGGGGTGGGGAAATGGAATTGGTGTCGTACCGTCAGAAAAATTTTAAGAAAAGGAGAGCTATAATATATGAGATTTTCCGAAATTCCTTATGTTCACTTAGAGTATAAAGAAGTGAGTGAAAAATTAAGTTCTTTAATTGATAACTTTAAAAACTCAACTAATGTTAATGAGGTTATTGATAATTATAATAGAGTATATAAATATGTTGATTATATAAAAACTATGTTTGCCTTGTCATACATAAGAAATTCTTTAGATACAACAGATGAATACTATGAAAAAGAACTTGCACATGGATATAAAATACAACCTAAACTTGAATCTATGTTTCAAGAAATGATTAAATCTACTTTAGAAAGCCCTTTCAGAAAAGAATTAGAAGAAAAATGGGGTAGCTTGTTATTTATTAATGAAGAGATAGAATTAAAAACATTATCTCCCAAAGTAATAGAAGAATTACAAGAAGAAAATAAACTTGTTTTAGAGTATAGTAAACTAACGGCAAGTGCTAAGATTGAATTTGATGGTAAAACGTTAAATCTTTCACAAATAAGTGCTTATCTTGAAAACAAAAACCGTAATATACGTAAAAATGCCTTAACTGCTATGGCTAATTGGTATATTGAAAATAAAGAAAAATTAGACAGAATTTTTAATGAGTTAGTAAAGTTAAGAACTACTATAGCTAAAAAATTAGGCTATGAAAACTTTGTGGAACTTGGTTATTATCGTAACAAAAGAAACTGTTACGATAGCAAAATGGTTGCAGAATTTCGTAAAGGAGTTTTGGAACATATCGTACCAGTCGTAACTAAGTTCAAAGAAATGCAAGCAAAAAGAATCGGTGTAGGTAATATCAAAATATATGATACTTCATTTAAATATTTAGATGGCAATCCGAAACCGATTGGCACGGAAAAAGAAATGTTAAATCATGCTAAAGATATGTATGAAAAATTAGACCCTTTAACGGGTAAATTCTTTAACATGATGTTAGACAATGAATTAATAGATGTAACAACAAGGCATGGAAAAAGGGTTGGTGGCTATTGTTATACTCTTACACATTATAAAATGCCATTTATTTTTGCTAATCTCAATGGTACTGCTGCAGATGTTGATGTCCTTACTCATGAAGCTGGTCATGCTTTTGCAAGTTTTATGTCAAAAGATATTGTACCCACAGTTTTGCAAAACTATACTTTCGACATAGCAGAAATCCATTCAATGGCTATGGAGTTTCTAACTTGGGACTACATGGACGGATTTTTTGGTAAAGATACCGAAAAGTATTACGAAATGCATCTTGAATCTGCTTTAGCATTCTTGCCACAGGGTGTAATGGTGGATGAATTCCAGCACGGGATTTATGAAAATCCAACTATGAGTATAGAAGAAAGAAACAGTTATTGGTTGGAGTTAGAAGGAAAATATAAACCATGGGTAGACCTAGACAACTTCTCTTTCTATAGTGAAGGTAGGGCATGGCAAACACAAATGCATATATATAGGATACCATTCTATTATATAGATTATTGCCTAGCTCAAGTAGTAGCACTTTATTTTTGGTCGGAAAAACAAGAAGACCATAATAAAGCATGGGAAAGATACAAGAAGTTAGTAAGTTTCTCTGGTACCAAGACTTTCTTGGAGCTTTTAGAAGAAGTAGGATTGCCAAATCCTTTTATACCCGAGAATTTAAAGATAATTGCTGACTCTGTTACGAAATGGTTGGAAAAATAATATTAATTCAATTTTATAGAAATACTCATTAAAAAACACTCAAAAAATTTATTTAATTATATTTTCTGGGTGTTTTTTTCAATATTGATTCATGACCCTTTGGATATTTTAATTTGCATAATTTTAAAAAATATGATAAAATATTGAGTACGTGAACAATTAAAAAGTGATGAAATATAAGAAATTATCGATACTTAACTATTTCGAGTCAAAGTTCACTAACCCTTGCTCATTTTATAATTTTAAAATTATAAAATACAAAAATGGGCCATAGACCATAAGGAGGTACTAATGAATAGCTACGAACTAACAGTTGTTTTTAAACCAAATTTAGAAGAAGAAGTTTTAAAAACAGAACAAGACCAAATAATGGAGCTGTTAAATAGATTTGAAGCAACAATCGAAAAAGTTGACGATTGGGGCAGAAGAAAGCTTGCTTACGAAATCGAAAAAATAAATGAAGGTATATATCGTTTTATTACTTTTACTGCAAATGCTACAGTTGTAGCAGAAATAGAAAATAGAATGCGTATACGTGAAAATCTTTTACGTTACTTAATTATAAAAAACGAAGTTCAAAAATAATTAAAAAATTGAAAAATTTATATTTAATACTAATGATAAACTAGTCTAATCAATATAGGTGGATATTATGAATAAAGCTATTTTAATGGGTCGTTTAACAAGAGACCCAGAAGTTAGATGGTCGCAGGCTTCTGAGCCTATGGCTGTTTGTAGGTATACTTTAGCCGTTGACAGGCAATTTAAACGTGAAGGTAGCCAAAGTACAGATTTCATTAATTGTGTTGTTTTTGGTAAAGGTGGAGAATTTGCTGAAAAGTGGTTCAAAAAAGGTATGATGGTTGCTGTAGAAGGTTCTATACGTGTTGATTCTTGGGATGACAAAGAAACCGGACAAAAAAGATATTCTACAGAGGTTGTTGTAGATAGACAATATTTTGCCGAAAGTAAACAATCTTTTGAATCTAGACAAGGTAAAAGCGATGATTCAGCTTGGAATAATCCTAGTTATGGCAGTTTTCAAAATTCCACAAAAAGTCCAAGCAAAAACAATAGCTATATGGAAGAAAACAACAGTTTTTCGCATATGGGTGAACCTATGGATGATGATGACGAAGATTTACCATTTTAAGGAGATATCATGATAAAAAAACAAAGAGGTCGTAGAAAAAAACGTGTTTGCAATTTTTGTTTTGAAAAAACAGATTTTATAGATTACAAAGATGTTCCAAAACTCAAGAAATTTATTTCTGAAAGAGGTAAAATTTTACCAAGAAGAATGACAGGTACTTGTGCAAAGCACCAACGTACTCTTACATCTTCTATAAAAAGAGCAAGACATATTGCATTAATTCCATATACTCAAGATTAATAAAAAAAGTACAAGCAAAGCTGCTTGTACTTTTTTAGGTTTAATACCAACACCATATATTTGTTTCAATATACGGTGTTGTTTTTTGACAATTTGTAATAAATTTATCATTTATCGTCTCATATATTTAATTTTTACAAATTTTAAATTCATCTGACATTTCTTTTAAAATTATTATTTGTCCTTGAAGTTCTTCGATAGATGTTGCTGTATTTTCTATATTTGCATAATCTTCTTGTATAGAGTCATTTATTATTTTTATATTATCATGAATTTTACTAGTCTCTTCTGATTGTTCATTTATAACTTGGTTTATTTTATGTCTTATTTTTATTATTTTGTTCATAGATTCTTGTACTTCATCTAAAGATTTTTTTGTTTCATATGTTTGAATATCTGTTGATTTTATAGATTTTATACAATTTTGTATAATTTTAGCTGCATCTTGTGAAGCTTGTGAAGCATGTATAGATAAATTTCGTACTTCTTGAGCTACAACAGAAAATCCACGTCCCTGCTCTCCTGCTCTTGATGCTTCTACTGAAGCATTTAAAGATAATAGATTTGTTTGAAAAGATATTTCTTCTATTAAATTTACAATAGTTTGTATTTCTAGAGAAAAATCTTCTACTTCTTTCATTTGGGATACAAGTTTTTTCATATTATTTATACTTTGGTCTAGTTTTTTTCCAACATCGTTGTTTAGTGTAGCTACATTTGAAGAATACTCTACTGTAGTTTTTGTTTTTTCATTTAAATTACTAATAGATGTATACATTTCATTTATACTATTAGCACGTTTTTCTGAGTTTATAGCTATTTCATGTATAGACATTTTTATCATGCTATTTCCGTTTGTGATTGTGCCTGCTGATTCTTGTATTTTATTAATAATATCAGATATATTGTATACCAAGTTATTTAAATATATCTTTATTTTTTCAAAATCACCCTTGTACTCGATATCTGTTTTTTTGCTAAAATCTTTATTCGAAAAATTATTTAAAAGATAAGTTATATTGTCTACATAAGATTTAATAAAGACTATGCTATCTACTAGAGAGCTCGTAATACCATTATAGATTTGCCAAGCCGAACTCACTATGTTATCGTTTTGTAATGGTTTATAATTAAATTCTAAAATCCCATTTTTCAAATTTGTACTTATTTGTTTAGAAATTTCTTCTGATTCATGAGTTTGATAATCTATTACTTTCTGTTTTCTTTTGTTTCTTTCCGTTATATCCATTGTAAAACATATTAAAAATTTTCTTTTTTCTGATGTTTCTATTGGAGATAAAATATAATCTTCTATTATTTCATTTCCATTTGGAAGCTTCATACTTAACTCAAAATTATTATTTTTCATTTTTTGTATAGATTCGAGTACGTATTGCGTAAGTTTTTGTGTTTCTTTGTTTTGTTCTTGCTCATACAAAGTTTTACCTGCTTTAAAACCTTGAGATAAAAGTAATTTATTACCATATATTACTCTACCGCTTTCATCGAAAATAATAGATAGAGCAGGATAATTATCTAAGATAAAAAAGAAATTATCTATTATTTTATTACAAATATCTACTATATCATTTCTCTCTTTTATTTTTATTTCTCTACTTAATTCTTCATTGAAAAAATTTATTTCAAAATTTTGTAATGCTTCTTGTATTTGTTCAAATTCTTGTACTGTATCTACAGAGTTTGTAATCTGTGAATTTTGTTTAATTGTGTCTAAGGTACACATATACCAAAATAAAAAAGCAAATATAATAAAAAATAAAATAGATAACGCTATAAAATTTATATTAAAAAAAACAGCCAAAAACAAAATAGAAATAGTACCCAAACTTATAACAAAATTTTTAATATTTTTAAAAATGCTCATTTAAGAATCACCTACTTTCAACATTCATATATTTAGTATATCATATTTTTATGAAAAAAAGACAAAAAAGTCTCGGAAGATTAGGAATCTCCCGAGATTTTTTGTCTTTTTCAAAAAAGTTTATCTAAAAAAAGATGTTCTTTTTTGTTTTTTATTTGAAGTTCATTGCTCCATTTGCTTTCCTAAAAAGTCTGCAGCTGTTTTTGCTAGTTTATCTTCTACTTCACCCATTTTTTTATCTGGTGATAAAAGAACAACTGCTCCCAAAACATCGCCCTCCGCAATAATAGGAGCAATAAGCTCGTAGTTGTAAGATGGATTGTCATTCTCGTCTTCATCTTCAAGTATTGGCACAAAACTTGATTCTGACCTGCTAGATGCAAGTACATTTCTATTATTTATTAGTTTTTCAAATTCTGCTGAAACATTTTTGTCCATAAATTCTTTTTTTGTTCCACCAGCAACTGCAATTATGTGGTCTTTATCAACTACACAAGTAATATGTCCTACAGTTTTTGCAAGAGTTTCTGCATATTCTTTTGCAAAGGTAGCAAGTTCTCCTATTGGAGAATACTTTTTAAGTATTATTTCTCCCTCTCTGTCTGTAAATATTTCCAGAGGATCCCCTTCTCTAATTCTAAGTGTTCTTCTTATTTCTTTTGGGATAACAACACGTCCCAAATCATCAATTCTTCTAACTATTCCAGTTGCTTTCAATTTAACCTCCTTAAATTTAGGAAAAAGTAAATTTCAAATATCCATACCAAATAATTTTTATAATGTTGATTTTTTAAGGAATTTTTTATAAAGAAATTCTTTAAAAACTTATTCAAAAAATTCAGGTTATATTTTTCACAAGAGTAAAAAATTGTCTATAAAAAGTATGTTCGTTCTTAAACGTTTTAGAAATACTTTAAACTTATTATGTGTTAAAATTTCAAATTTATTATTTAGCAAACTTAGTTTTTTTATACATAAAATAAATTTAAAACCTTTAAGTTTTATATTTCAGTGTACTTAAATATTTCAATTTTCTGTTCTTTTTTTTCGACTCATTAGGTCTTCTATTGCCTTATTTGGCTTTTTTAAACCTAATAATATATTGTTCACTTCTGTTACAATTGGCATATCAACATTATACTTTAAAGAAAGTTCGTATGCAGCTGTAGAGGCATTTGCTCCTTCTATAACCATACCTATTTCTTCTTTAGCTTCTTCTATTGTTTTACCCTTACCAAGCAAAATACCAGCTCGTAAATTTCTACTGTGCTTACTTGTACAAGTAACAATAAGGTCGCCTATACCCGCTAGACCATAGTACGTGTTTATATTTGTTTGCATTGCAGTGCCTAACTGAGATATTTCCTTTATTCCTCTTGTTATAAGAGCTGCTTTTGTATTGTCTCCGTATCCCATACCATCAAGTATACCGCAACCTAATGCTATTACATTTTTTAATGCTCCGGCAAGTTCTACGCCTAACACATCTGTATTTGTATAAAGTCTAAAATAAGAATTCATAAAAATATCTTGAATAAATTCGGCTGTTTGTATGTCTATAGATGATGCAACACAAGTTGTTGGTAGTTTTTTAGCTAATTCTTCGGCATGTGTAGGACCAGATATAACACCAATTTTGCAAATAGTTGCTTTTTTCTTTTCAAAAAGAAAATTTGAAGCTGAATCTCTTTCTTGTACTTGTAATACATCTTTTACCACTTCGCTTAGTGTTAATAATGTATCTTTTTCAAAACCTTTACTTGCTATTATTATTGTTTGATTTTTGTTTACAAAAGGTTTTATTTTCTCTGCAATATCTCTTATAAAAATAGACGGTACAGAAAGTATAATAGCATCCTGATTTTTTGTAGCTTCCTCTATATTATTTGTTATTTGTATATTATTTGGTATCTTAATTTGTTTTAAATAATTACTTTTCCTTTCTGTAATTAATTTTTTGTAAGTGCTATACCTATGTGCGTACATATGTACAATATGATTGTTTTCATTTAGAAGCACTGAAAGGGACGTTCCGAAACTACCAGAACCTATTATAGAAATTTTCATTCTTTTTCACCTCCGAAGCTAAGGCGACGTTCTGTTCCATGTAAAAGTCTTGAAATATTACCCTTGTGCATAATAAAACAAATTATTGTAGTAGCAATGTTTACAATTATAGCCTCAGTTGTAAACAAGTACAAGTATAAAAATATGGGAGAAATGGTAACAATGATGAGCGATGTTAAAGACATATATTTAGTAATAATTAGAAAGGCAACACCAACAGCTAAAATAGTAGATGCCATTAAAATATGAATACAAAACAAAATACCAACATACGAAGCTATACCTTTACCACCTTTAAATTTTAAATAAAAAGGAAAGCAATGTCCGAGTATTACTCCAAATCCAGCATACATAGCAAATACTATTCCACCAAATAGATTATATGAAAGCCAAAAAGCAGCTACTGCTTTAGCAACATCTATTATAAATACTAATAATCCGGCACTACTACCCATTGTACGCAAGGCATTAGTAGTACCTAAATTACCAGAACCACTATTTTTTACATCTATTCCTCTAATTTTTCCAATTATATAAGCTGCTTGTATAATACCAAATCCATATCCTACAAGTAAAGCTAAAATTCTCATAACCATATCAACCTCATATAAATATTAAACTTTGGAGCTTTGCAAAGTGTTAATATATTTTTCTAAGAATTTTTTTGTCTAACAAGAAAGTGTATAGGCGTTCCACTAAATCCGAATGCTGAACGTAGTTGGTTTTCTATATATCGTCTATAAGAAAAATGTAGCAATACAGGGTCATTTACAAATAATACAAATGTAGGAGGTTTCGTTTTTACTTGTGTTGTATAATATATTTTTAAATGCCTACCTTTTTCATATGGTGTGGGATTATGTGCTACAGCTTCAATTATAACGTCATTTAATAAACCTGTAGACACTCTCTTAGTTGCATTATCGTAAACAGTGTTTATGTGTTCAAAAACTGTGTTTATTCTCTGTCCTGTTAATGCAGATATAAATATTTTGGGGGCATAAGACATATAAGAAAGTCTTGATTCTATTTGTTTTGTAAAATCTTTCATTGTATTATTGTCTTTTTCTATAGCATCCCATTTATTTACTGCTATTATACAGGCTTTTCCACTTTCATGAGCTAAACCTATTATTTTTGCATCTTGGTCTGTTATTCCTTCTTCTGCAGAAATTATTAAAATACAAACATCACAACGTTCTACTGCAGCTACTGCTCTAAGTATACTATATTTTTCTATATTTTCTTTTATTTTGTTTTTCTTGCGAATACCTGCCGTATCTATAAATATATATTTTTTATCTTCTGAAGTAAAATAAGTGTCTATTGCATCTCTTGTTGTACCTGGAATATCGCTAACTATTAATCTATCATGACCCAGTATCCTATTTATGAGAGAAGATTTACCTACATTTGGTTTACCTACAATAGCTACTTTTATATAGTCGTCTTCATTTTCTTTTTTTTCATCTTTTGGCAAATGTTTTACTATTTCGTCTAACATATCACCAGTTCCTAACGATTGAGATGCACTAACAGGTATTGGGTCTCCCAATCCTAATGAGTAAAAATCGAAAATCTCAGCTGTACCGTTTCTCATGTTATCTACTTTGTTTACTACAAGAACAATAGGTTTTTTCGACTTTCTCAAGATGCTGGCTACTTCTATATCTCCCTCTACTACACCTGTTTTTCCATCTACAACAAACACTATTACAGTTGCAAGTTCTATTGCAGTTTTTGCCTGATTATAAATTTGCTTTAGAATAATATCGTTGCCACGGTCTAATCCACCAGTATCTACAAGAGTAAATTCATAGTCTCTCCACCATGTATTTTGGTAAATTCTATCTCTTGTTACTCCTGGTGTATCTTCTTCTATAGACAATCTTTGACCCACTATTTTATTAAACAATGTAGATTTACCAACATTTGGTCTTCCTACAACTGCTACTAAATGTTTCATTTGTACCACTTCCTTTTTTAAACTGTAAAGCTAATGTTTTAATGCTATTATTGCTGCCATATTGCCACGTTTAAATCCTGATACTCTATGTGAATAAAATGTATCATTCATACATTTTGTACACATTTTTGCTGTTTCTACTTGTGTTACCCCACAATCTTGCATTATTCTTTTGTTTATAGATGTTAGGTCTATTTTGTATTTTTCATTTTCTGTTTTTTTTATATATTCATTTGCCCATTCAAAAGTATTACAAAATTCATTTTTTACATCTTCATTTACTTCAAAGCAACAAAAACCTATGCTTGGGCTTATTCCCGCTTTTATGTTTTTAGGATTTGTATCAAAATGTTTCATCATTTTTTTTATTGTTATACTTGCAATAGATTTTACTGTACCACGCCATCCTGAATGAGATAATGCAATTATTTCTTTTACAGAGTCATAAAAGTATAATGCTGGGCAATCAGCGTGTAAAGTCATCAGTGATATAGATTTGTCATTTGTGATTAGTCCATCACAACCACCTATTGTATCATACTTTGTTATATTATTGCTAATATTTTTTTTATTAACAATAACCACATTTGAAGTATGTTTTTGTAATACACCTGTTAAACTGTTAGTTAAAATATTCATTTCACTACATATTATATCATGATTTTTAAAAACTGTGGTGTTTTCTTCTTTGCTTTTGTCCATGTTCATACTATGAGTGTACCCTGTACTAAAACCACCGTGCTTTGTAGTAAAACAATTTGTAGTATCTATACTTTCAAACTTATAATAAATCAAATTACCATTCGCCACTTTTTTCACAAAATACCTCATAAAACTAAAATTATTAATAAACAGGATAAAAAGAATCCACTATATGATTTATTACGTATTCATTTTTTATTTTTGTTATTTCTATTATGTCGAATCTGATGTCTTTGTTCTGTATATTATTTTGTGATATATAATAAATTGCAGATTTCGTTATTTTTTTTATTTTGTTATTTGTTACAGCTTCTGCAGGACTACCAAAATTTTTATTTGTTCTATATTTTACCTCTACAAACACAATATATTCTTTATCGGTTACTATTATATCTATTTCCCCGTGTTTTGTATAGTAATTTTTTGTTATTATTTTGAAATTTTTTTTAACTAAAAAAGAGATTGCTATATCTTCACCTAGATTTCCCTTTTGTCTACTCATTTTTTAGCCTCACTTTAGATAGATTGAAAAAATAGTAATAGGTCTGCTAAATTTTCCATTAACAGGACGTTGATAATAACACAAATTAAAAATAGCTTCAATACAAAAAAATAAAAAATATTAAAACACATACAAAACGAAACACAAATTTCTTTATTATAGTTTTATTTTAATCACTTAAATATTCAGTATATACCACGCAAATACACGATTGATAATTTTTTTAAATATTGTTATAATTAAATTTGAAATTTAGATTTTTTTATAATTAATAAGTTTAATGACTACTAAAAATTGACACAGAAAAGAAAGGAAATAAAAATGGCTAAAATTAAAAAAGCTATGAGTGGTTCCATGGCAGCATCATATGCTGCATACGCATTTACAGAAGTTGCAGGTATTTATCCAATTACTCCATCTACTGCATTAGCAGAACTTACAGATGAATGGTCTGCAGAAGGCAAAACAAATATGTTTGGACAAGTTGTAAGAGTTGTAGAAATGCAGTCTGAAGGTGGTGCTGCTGGTACTGTTCACGGTTCTCTTCAGGCTGGAGCTTTAACAACTACTTATACTGCTTCCCAAGGTTTACTTTTAATGATACCAAATATGTACAAAATGTCTGGGGAGCTTTTACCAGCTGTTTTTCATGTAACAGCACGTGCCGTTGCAACACATGCACTTAGTATTTTTGGTGACCATTCTGATGTTATGGCTACAAGGCAAACAGGTTTTGCTATGCTTGCTAGTTCAAATGTTCAAGAGGCTATGGATTTAGCTGCTGTAGCTCATCTTAGTGCCATAAAAGGTCGTGTTCCTTTTATTCATTTTTTTGATGGTTTTAGAACAAGTGAAGAGGTTCAAAAAGTAGAACTCTTAGATTATGATGAATTACGTAACCTTGTAGACATGGATGCATTAGAAGCATTTAGAAGAAGAGCTTTAAATCCACAAGACCCTGTAATAAGAGGTACAGCACAAAATCCAGATATATTCTTCCAAGCACGTGAATCTGCAAATCCTTTTTATAATGTTTTACCAGATATAGTAGAAAAATATATGGAAGAAATAAACAAATTAACAGGTCGTAATTATCAGTTATTCAAATATCATGGACATCCAGAAGCAGAACGTATAATAATAGCTATGGGTAGTGCTTGCGATGTAGCCGAAGAAGCTGTAAATTATTTAGTGGAAAAAGGTGAAAAAGTAGGTATCTTAAAAGTAAGATTATACAGACCTTTTTCTATAGATAAATTTATAAAAGCTATACCAAAAAGTGTGAAGAAAATTGCTGTTTTAGACAGAACAAAAGAGCCAGGTTCGCTAGGAGAACCACTTTTCCAAGATGTATGTACAGCATTTTTCACAGAAGAAGAAAGACCAAAAATAGTTGGTGGAAGATATGGGCTTGGCTCTAAGGATGTTACTCCATCTCAACTTTTGGCTGTTTTTAAAAATCTTAATTTAGATAAACCAAAACACAATTTTACAGTAGGTATAAACGACGATATTTCTTTTACTTCTTTACCAGAAGAAGAGGAAATAGATATGACACCTAAAGGAACAGTAAGTGCTAAAATATGGGGTCTTGGTTCGGATGGTACTATCGGTGCAAATAAAAACTCTATAAAAATAATAAGTGATACAACAGATTTACAAGTACAGGCTTATTTTAGCTACGATTCTAAAAAATCTGGTGGTATTACACAAAGTCATTTACGTTTTGGTAAAGAAAAAATAAGGTCTTCTTACCTTGTAAGTTTACCAGACTTTGTTGCTTGTCATAGACCTAATTATCTTTTTAAATACGATGTATTGGAAGGTTTAAAATCAGGAGGCAAGTTTTTGCTGAATTGTTCTTGGACAGAGGAAGAACTTGCCGAAAGATTACCTGCAAATGTGAAAAAATATATAGCAGAAAATAACATAGAATTTTATATAATAGATGCAACAAAAATAGCAGAAGAAATAGGGCTTGGTGGTCGTACAAATACTGTTTTGCAATCTGCATTTTTCAAAATAATGGATATTATACCTATGGAAGATGCTGTTAAAGAAATGAAAGCATATATAGATATAACATATAAAAAACGTGGGCAACAAGTTTTAGATATGAACCACAAAGCTGTAGAACAAGGAGAAAAACAGGTAAAACGTATAAATGTTCCTAGTGAATGGTTAAATGTAGTACCAGAAGAGAAAGAAATACCAAATGTACCAGAACAAATAAGAAACATAAATATTCCTGTAGACAGCTTAATTGGTAACTCATTACCTGTTAGTACATTTTTGGGGCGTGAAGATGGTACTTTTATGCAAGGTTCTTCTAAGTACGAAAAACGTGCAATAGCAGATAATGTACCGAGTTGGCTAAAAGAAAATTGTATACAATGTAATTTATGTTCATTATCTTGTCCACATGCTACAATAAGACCATTTTTAGCAACAGATGAAGAAGTAGAAAGTGCACCAGAAAATTATGAATCTTTAGTAGGTACTGGACAAAGAAAAGGATTCAATTTCTCTATTTTTGTAAACCAATTAGACTGTGTTGGATGTTCTGTTTGTGTAGATGTCTGTCCCGGAAAAGGTGGCAAAAAAGCCTTAGAAATGAAACCACAACCACAAGAAGAATATAAATATCCAGTATGGCATTATGCAATGAATTTATCCGAAAAACCAAATCCAGTTGGAAAAGAAACAATAGGCGGTAGTCAATTTGAAACTCCTCTATTAGAATATTCTGGAGCTTGTGCAGGTTGTGGAGAAACTCCATATGCAAAACTTATTACACAACTTTTTGGAGATAGTATGGTTATAGCAAATGCCACAGGTTGTAGTTCTATCTGGGGTGGTTCTGCACCAAGCTCTCCATATACTACAAATAGACAAGGTCGTGGTCCTGCATGGGCAAACTCTCTTTTTGAAGATGCAGCAGAGTATGGTTTTGGTATGGTGTTAGGAGACCAGCAGTTAAAAGAAAATCTTGTACGTAAAGGTATAGAATTAGCAGAAATAACGGAGAAATCTTCATTAAAAGAAGCTATTGAAAATTGGATTGCAACGATTAACAACACAACACAATCTAGAGAAGCCACAAAGATTCTAATAGATGAACTTAGAGAAGAGCTTTCTGGTGAAGCAGAAGAACTAAGAAAATATTTACTAGAAAGAAAAGACAATTTACAAAAAATATCTCATTGGATATTTGGTGGAGATGGCTGGGCTTATGATATAGGTTTTGGCGGATTAGACCATGTTATATCTACTGGTGCAAATATAAATATTTTAGTAATGGATACAGAAGTATATTCTAACACCGGTGGACAATCTTCCAAAGCTTCTCCTGTTGGTGCTATATCCAAACTTGCAGCATCTGGAAAAGGTACTATAAAAAAAGACCTTGGTATGATAGCAATGAGTTATGGAAATGTATATGTTGCACAAATAGGGCTTGGTGCAAACCAAAACCAAACATTAAAAGCACTTATTGAAGCAGAAAACTATCCAGGTCCGAGTATAGTAATTGCTTATTCTCCTTGTATTGCACATGGTATAAAAGGTGGTATGGGTAAAAGTCAAAAACAAATAAAAGACGCTGTTGCATCTGGTTATTGGCATTTGTACAGATATAACCCTCTTTTAAAAGAAGAAAGTAAAAATCCATTTATCCTAGACTCAAAAGAACCAACAGCAAATTTACACGACTTTTTAGATACAGAATCAAGATATTCTAATTTAAAAAGATTTTTCCCAGAAAAAGCTGAAAAGCTTTATAGAGAAGCAGAAGAACATTCTAAAAGAAAATATAGTGAGTATAAACGCTTGTCTGAATTTACTTTTTAGTTAAATTAAAGCATATGGCTATCAATTATTAAAAATAGTTGATAGCCATGATTTTAAAATATATAATAACAAGGTTTTATATGCGTTTTTTTGTAAAACAGGAACAAATTTCAGAAAACAAGATAATAATAGACGGTGATGATGTAAAACATATAAAAGATGTATTACGTCTAAAAACAAAAGATATTTTAACAGTGTGTAATGGTAATAAAATTGACTATACTTGTAGTATAACTGAAATATTACAAAAAGAAATAAAACTAGAAATAATAAATCAAATGGTTAATCAAAATGAAACTGAGAAAAATATTTTTCTTTTTCAAGGTTTGCCTAAGTCTACAAAGTCAGAAATAATTATACAAAAAACTGTAGAGCTTGGTATTTCATCTATAAATCTTATAGAAACTGACCACAGTGTCCCAAAATTTAAAGATTTTATAAATAAACATACAAAAATGAAAAGACTAGAAAAAATAGTAAAAGCTGCAGCAATGCAAAGTGAACGAGGTATAATACCAGAAATAAAAATAACAACAATAGAACAAGTGTTTGAAAACTTTAATAATAAAAATAGAGAAATAGAAAATTTCGGTATAATAGCATATGAAAATGAAAAAGAAAACAAATTAAAAAAAGTTTTACAAAATTTAAAAGAAGAAAAGCAAAATTACAAAAACATATCAATTTTTATAGGTCCGGAAGGTGGATTTTCGAAAGGTGAGATAGATAAAGCTACCAATTTGGGAATACAGAAAATTACACTAGGTAGTAGAATCTTAAAGACAGAAACAGCTGCAATAACAACATTAGCTCTAGTTATGTACGAAATGGAAGAAATGTAATGATATATTTAGACAATGCAAGTACAACAAAACCTAGTAAGGAAGTAATACAGTTTTTAAGTGAAAATCTTGAAAATATGTATTTTAATCCTTCTTCTTTACACGAATCTGGATTAAAGGTAAAAAATAATATAAATTATGCAAAAGATGAAATATTAAGTCTTCTAAACGCAAATGGAAATTTTATATTCACATCTGGAGGTACAGAAAGTAATAATATAGCAATATTTGGAGTTGCAAAACAAAAATCACATATAATTACATCTAAATTAGAACATCCATCCGTTATTCGTGTCATAGAAAATTTAAAATCGAAAAATTGCAAAATCGATTATGTAGATTTAGATGAAAATGGTGATATATGTTTACAAAGTCTTAAAAGTTTAATAAAAGAAGACACTGAACTTGTTTCTATAATGCATATTAATAATGAAACGGGAACTATAAACGATATAAAAGAAATAGGTAAAATTGTAAAACTAAATTCGAAGGCTTTATTTCATGTAGATGCTGTTTCTTCTTTTGGCAAACATAATATAGATATGTCTTATATAGATTTACTTTCTGTAAGTAGCCATAAGATACATGGACCTCAAGGAGTTGGTGGTCTTTTTATAAAAAAAGGAGTTAATATAAAACCTATTTTTTTTGGAGGTCATCAACAAAATTCTATAAGACCCGGTACAGAATTTAGTGTTGGATATTTAGCTTTTGTTTTTGCTGCTAAGTCTTCTTATAATGATATGGAAAGTAATTTAAATTATGTGGCAAAGTTAAAAGAAAATTTAAAAAACATAGAAATACAAGACATATCGATAAACGAAACAAAAAATTCTTCTCCTTATATTCTAAATATAAGTTTTTTTGATACAAAAGGTCAAGTTATTGTTAATTCCTTATCATTTAAAAATATTCTTACAAGCACTGGTGCAGCTTGTAACGATAGAAGTTTTAATTTGCTTAAAAATTTAGGGTATTCTAAAAAAATTTATGAAAGTGCCGTGAGATTTTCTTTTTCAAAATATAATACACTAGAAGAAATAAAAGAAGTAAAAACAAATTTGATTAAAATTGTAGATATGATTAGACACAAAAAAATTTAAAAAAATTTTACATTAATAATTAAAAATCATATGATTTTTTTAATATTTGTGTATAAGATATTTTTTTTTAGACATAATACTAAGGTAGTAAACAAAAAGGAGGTTAATATAATGGAAAGCAAAAACAATAAGTCTAGTAATGACGCAACGCAAGAACAGAACAATAGCCAAAGTTCTTCAAGTGAAAAAAACAAAAAAAATAAAAGTAAGTAGTTTTAAGTAAAACATACCAAAGATTAAACTATCTACAGTACCAAGTATCTTTAATAATAAACTTTGTTTATAATTAAAAATATAATGGGATGTAGATAGTTTTTTTATTTTTCAATTTAATTTAATTTAATTAAAATAAAAAATAAATTACTGGCTCAAATATGCCAGTAATTTATATAATATATTTTAATAAAAAAAAGCATGATTTTGCACTGTAAAAGCATAATTTCTATTATTAGCAACCCAACTAGAACGTGATATTCTTGGATTTATAAAAAACAATGCCTCGCTTGCATTTCTTCTACCCTCTAAAGCCTCAACTGCTGCTATAAAACTTCGTATACACGGATTATTATTTATACTGCCATTTATAGTTGGAGAAAATTGAACACCGTTTCTTCTATCAAAAATTACATCTCTTATCGTATTTGGATAAGAGGCATGGTTTTTTCTATTTATTACAACATTACCTACTGCAAGCATTCCTTCAAAATTTTCTCCTCTTGCTTCTGCATATATTATACGAGATAACCACAGTAAATCTTGTTCACTATAATCTGAAAATAATGGTATAATTTCTCTAAGTATACTAATATCAAAATTTCTATCCTCTGAATAAATCAAAAGTATATTTAATTCTTCCAAAAAATCTATTTCATATCCAAACATCAAATTTATAAAATTAGATGTTGTATAAGCCCTATCTCCTAAAAAAGTAATAGGAGGTAAAAATTTTTTATCATTATGTTCTACATATATATTATCTAAATTTGTATCAAACTCTACCAAAGCTGTATTTAACTTTGCGAAATTTTCTATAGATATATATATATTATCATTATAAATTTTTGCGTAATCTTCTACTAATCTGTCGTTTAGTATTACCCTAAAATTTGGTCTTGAAAAATCCGAAGCAAAAACCTCTTCTTTAGTAAATAACAAAAAAATAAACACTAAGCTAAAACTTATAAAAAATTTCATGTAATATGACCCTTTCTTTTATACAAAAGCTAATAAATTAATATATACAAAAAAATAAATTTGGTTACAATTTTGTAATATATTTAATATTTATTAAAAATTATAGTTATATTTTCGTAAAAAAAATGTAAAAATTAAAAATCAAATTAAAATATTTTTCGCAAATTATTCAAAAAATTTTTTTTAAAATAATTTTTACGACTTAAAAATCATATTAATTTAATTTTTTTTAAGAAAATTTAAATTAATATGAAATATGAAAAATTAAAAAAAATATTTTTATAGATTTACATTGTTAACATCTAAAAGTATAATTATGTAAAGTTAAAATTATAAAAATTGCAAAGGATAAAGGTAGACAAAATATGATAAAATTTTTAATTATGGTTATCGGAGTATTAGTTATTTTGAATTACATATTTACTATAGATTATAGAAATGAATATATTAATAACACAGAGCTTAATTATTTAGTTTTGAATATGCAAGAAATACCTAGCTCAATCAATTTAAATCTAAGTGAACAATACAGATTATTCAATTTAGAATATAATTACAAAATTTCTTACGTTAATTATGATAATAATTTAGAAAATACTAAAATCGAAAATGTAGAAGAAGAAAAAAATGAATTTTATTTTTTAACAGAAAAAATAAGTGATTTTCTAATCAACTTTGAAAATATATCTGTCTTTTACGAAAATTTAGAAAATAGATTTACATATGCACATAATGCAAATGAAATATATTTTGGTGCAAGTGTTACAAAGTTACCCTTTGCTTTTTACATATGGCAAAAAGCATACAATGATAATACAAATTTAAATACAAAAATAACATATACACAAGCAGACTATAGAGGTGGCAGTGGTATAATAAGACATAATTATGAATTTGGACAAATGTTTACACAAAGAGAATTACTACATTTAATGATATCTCCAAGTGATAATATTGCTACAAGAATGTTAAGAAGATATCACGGTATTAATAGCTATAGAAATTTTATATACGAAGTTGGAGCAAATCCAAACTTTGTACATAATATAACATATTCGCATATAAATGCTTACGATGGTGGGCTATTTGCAAGAAAAATTTTTTATTTTATACAAGAAGATAATGAGTTTGCACAAGGCTTTAAAAGAGACTTAATAGCAAATAGATACCCTTTTATATTTTCAGACTATACTTTTGCGAGCAAATCTGGTTGGGCTACAGAAGCTTATCATGATATTGCTATAGTTTTTGCAGAATCTCCCTATACACTTACTATTTTATCTAGAAAAGTTGGAAATCAGAATGATAGAAATGTTTTTAGAGAAATATCTTTATTTTTTCAAGAAATAAATAAGTTTTTTTATTAATAATAAAAAGGATATCGATTAAAATAACTATATTCTAAAATCATGAAAACCCTCCATAATAAAAAAATATTTATGGAGGGTTTTCGGATATTTATAAATTATATAAAAGCAATTAATTTTTCTACTTGTTCTGTATCAAAATTCATAATTATTAAATAAAATTACTACAAATGTAAATATTATTTCATTTAAATTTTTCATAAGCGTATCACTTTAAAATACTACTTTCTAACCATGTTATGTGGGTCTATAACAAATTTTCTAGCTGCTCCACCATCAAACTGTTTATAGCCTGTAGGTGCTTCATCTATACTTATTAGAGTTGCGTTTACAGCTTTTGCTATTTGTGCTTTTCCACTTAATATTGCTCTCATTAAATCTCTATTATATCTCATAACTGGTGTTTGACCTGTTACAAAAATATGTGCTTTTGCAAAACCGAGACCAAATCTAATTTTTAGCGTACCTTCTTTTGCATCGCCATCTTTTGCACCCGGGTCTCCTGTTACATATAATCCCGGTATACCTAGTTTTCCTCCTGCTCTTGTTATATCCATTATAGAATTTAAAACCGTAGCTGGTCTTTCTTCGGTTGAATTTTTGCCATGTCCACTTGCTTCGAAACCAACAGCATCTATTGCACAATCTACCTCTGGTACTCCTAAAATTTGTTCTATTTGTTCGCCTAAGTTATCATGGTCTCTTAAATTTATAGTTTCACAACCAAAACTACGAGCTTGTGCAAGCCTTTCCTCTATCAAATCCCCTACTATTACCACAGAGGCTCCAAGTAATTGAGCAGAATGTGCAGCAGCAAGCCCAACTGGTCCTGCACCTGCAACATATACAGTAGAGCCAGTTTTTACACCAGCACTAATAGCACCATGATATCCTGTAGGAAAAATATCAGATAACATTGTTAAATCTACTATTTTTTCTAATGCTTCATCTTTATCTGGGAATTTTAAAAGTTGAAAATCTGCGTAAGGTACCATTACATATTCGGATTGTCCACCTACCCATCCGCCCATGTCTACATAACCATATGCAGAACCCGGTCTATCTGGGTTTACATTTAGACATATATGCGTATCCTGTGTTTTACAATTTATACATCTCCCACAAGCTATATTAAAAGGAACAGAACATATATCTCCTTTTTTTATAAACTCTACATCATTACCAACCTCTATAACTTCACCAGTAATTTCATGCCCAAGAACAAGACCACTAGGGGCTGTTGTACGACCTCTAACCATATGTTGGTCGCTACCACATATATTTGTAGTAATAACTTTTAAAATAACACCATGATTACATCTTCTACCTACGTTTAAAGGATTAACTCCCGGACCATCTCTCAAGATAAGCTCTGGATATCCAATATCTTTAACACCAACTTCACCCGGTTTTATGTACACTACCGCTTTATTTCTCATGATTCCTCCTATTTATACATTAATTATATTTTTATAACTTAATTGTAATTATTTAACTACACATACATTGTAATATTTATTGTTTTGTTTTGTCAATAGTTAGTAAATAATTTTATATAAAAAATTTTTATATTTGTTTATAGGTACATAATTTTTAAAATAATACACCTACTAAAAATCCTGCAAGTACAGCTCCTATTAGTGGTCCTATTACTGGAATCCAAGCATAAGACCAGTTTGCACTTGGTTTATTTTGTATTTTGAAAAAAACAAAAGCTATGCGAGGCCCCAAATCACGTGCTGGATTTATAGCATAACCAGTTGTCCCACCTAATGCAACGCCTATTGCAAGTATTATTCCACCTAATGCAAAAAAGTTTGTTCCATATGCAAATGTTTGATTTTCTATTCCTATAAGAGTAAATACTAACAAGAATGTAGCGAATATTTCGCTTATAAGATTGATAGGAGTATTTTTTATAGCAGGACTATTCGAAAAACAGGCAAGTTTTGCATCTTTATCTTCTGTAATATCAAAATGGTCTTTGTATTGTATCCATGTTAGAGTAGCACCTATAGCAGCCCCAACAAATTGTGCAAGTACATACATTGGTACATAATGCCAATATACACCACCATTCATAGCTATAGCCAAAGTTAAAGCAGGGTTAAAATGTGCACCAGATATTCCAGAAAAAATTATAGCTGGTATCATAACAGCCAAAGCCCATCCCAAAGCTATTACTATTATTCCTCCTCCTTTCCCTTTTGTTTTATCCAAAATTGTATTTGCAACTACAGCACTACCTAAATATATCATTATTGCTGTTCCTATAAGTTCGGCAAGCCATGGATTCATAAATACCTCCTAAATTTTATTTTAGCGATATTGAACAATATAGCAATGCTATTAAATTTTGTATAAAAATTATATCATGTTTAAATAAAATTTAGAAGTATTTTTTGAAAATAAAAAAATTTCGTAAAATAATAAATTATACAAAATGTAAACTTGTGAAATGCTTTTATCTTTTTAATCGTGTACTTATACTCGTTTTACCGAGCAAAAGTAAATCTAAATAATTATAGTAAGTTATTTAAAATATATAAACGTTTACTTCCTTCACAAAAATTAATTTGCTATATTTCTGTAAATGTTGTAAAATAGGCTTTAAAATTTGCTTGAAATTTATTTTGGCACTTAGAAACAAAATAAATACAATGTAATTGAAAGGGAAAAAAGGAAATTTAATGGAAACAAAGAAATTTGAAGATTTAGAAATAAGCCCAGAAATACTTAGGGCTATACAAGATATGGGTTTTGAAGAGGCTACTCCTATACAAACACAATCTATAAGTATTGTTAAAAGCGGGAAAGATGTTCTTGGTCAGTCTCAAACGGGTACAGGTAAAACAGCAGCATTTGGTATACCGACACTTGAAATGGTAGATGAGGATAGCAAAAATTTGCAAGCTCTTGTTCTCTGTCCTACTCGTGAGCTTGCGATACAGGTTAGCGAAGAGTTTCGTAAACTGTTAAAATACAAAGAAGGCATAAAAGCTCTTCCTATTTATGGTGGTCAGCCAATAGAACGTCAAATATTAGCTCTTAGAAAAGGGGTTCAAATAGTAATAGGTACGCCGGGTCGTGTAATAGACCACATGAAAAGACGTACACTAAAAATGGACGATGTAAAAATGATAGTTCTTGATGAAGCAGATGAAATGTTAGATATGGGATTTAGAGAAGATATAGAAGAAATTCTTCAAAAAATGCCAGAAGACCATCAAACAGTTCTTTTTTCTGCTACAATGCCAAAAGCTATAATAGACCTTACACACGATTATTTAAAAGACCCTGTTACAGTTAAAGTAATGCCAAAAGAACTCACTGTTCCTCTTATAGACCAAGTTTATTTTGAAGTAAGAGAGCACAACAAAACAGAGGCTCTTTCTAGACTTTTGGATATGTATAATCCAGAGCTTGCCATTGTTTTTTGTAACACAAAAAAGAAAGTAGATGAGCTTGTAGAAAAACTTCAAAGTCGTGGATATTTTGCTGAAGGTTTGCACGGAGATTTAAAACAAAATCAACGTGATTCTGTAATGAAAAAATTCCGTAATCGTACACTTGAGATTTTAGTTGCAACAGATGTTGCAGCACGTGGTATAGACGTAGATGATATAGATATAGTAATAAACTATGATTTACCTCAAGATGAAGAACAATATATTCATCGTATAGGTCGTACTGGTCGTGCGGGTAGGTCTGGTACAGCATATACATTTATTGTTGGTCGTGAAATATATAAACTACGTGATATAATGAGATATACAAAAGCAAAAATAATGCGTCAAAATTTACCTACAATACATGATATTGAAGAAGTAAAAATTAAAAATTTTGCAGAAAAAATAAAAACAACTATACAAGATGAGCGTTTAACGAAATATATAAACATAGTTGAAAATATTGTAAGAGAAGATTTTGATACACTTGATATAGCAGCTGCATTATTAATGCTTAGTTTAAAAGATGATTATGAAGTAGCAGAAGATATAAATGAAGCACCTTGGGGCGATCGTTATAATGACAGGCAATCTGGTGGATATAATAAAGGGTATAACAACAATAATAATAGATATGGAAATAATAGATATAATAACCGTTATAATGGAGATGGACATAATAGAGATAACAACTACAGTAGAAGAAGTCAAGATTTAAATTCTGAAAGATTGTTTTTAAATATTGGTAAAAAGCATAGGGTTCGTCCACAAGATATAGTTGGAGCAATAGCAAATGAAGCAAATGTTTCTGGTAGAATAATTGGTGGTATAGATATTTATGAAGATTTTACATTTGTAGATGTTCCTAAGGATTATGTGGAAGAAATTATTTCTAAAATGAAAAATACAAAGTTTAAAGGAACAAATCTAAATATAGAAGTTGCTAAATCTAAAAGAAACGGTAGATAGTAGTATATAACTAAATACTGTTTGTGAGGTCTAATATAATATATGCAGACAGAACTTATTTTGAATTTTACAGTAGATTTGGCAAAAACAATGCTAGAAAATGGTGCAGAAGTATATAGGGTTGAAGAAACTATGGGTTATGTATTATCAAAGTTAACAGGTAACTCGGGTAATAGTTTTGTTACAACAACAGCGATAATGTGTACCATAAATAATGGTATTGATAATAAAACTACAATGGTTCGTATAAAAAATCGAACTATAAATTTTGAAAAAGTTTCTCTTGCAAATAATTTAAGCCGTAGGGTTTTTATAGGTAATATAGATATACAAACAGCAATAGTAGAGCTAGAAAAAATAAAGAAAAAAACAGTGTATTCAAATAAAATAAAAATATTTATATCTGGGCTTTGTCTTTCTAGCTTTTCTTTAATTTTTAATGCTAGTTTGCTTGATTTTATCTCTTCTTTTATAATAGGTATTTTTTTATATCCAATACTTACTTTTTTAGATAGAAAAAAGCTAAGTACATTTGTAAAAAGTATTTTGGGTGGTTCTATTGCGAGTACATTCACAATTTTTTTTGTTTTCTTTGGTATTGGTGAAAATTTTAATATAATAATGACTAGCTCTATGATGCTTTTAGTACCCGGGGTTTTACTTATCAACTCTTTTCGTGATATTTTGGCAAACGATTATCTTACGGGGCTTAGTAGGCTTATAGAAGCTATTTTTATTGCTATTTGTATTGCAGTTGGTGTCATTGTTATATTAAGTTTGTTTATAGGATTATTGTAATGCTTATATATCGTCTTGTTGGAGCTTTTCTAGCTTCTTTTACTTTTGGTATTATGTTCAACGTTCAGAAAAAAGAGTTAATTTTTTGTGGATTTACTGGTTTTTTGGGATTTTTAGTTTTGGAGTTTTTTCAAGATTTTCCTGTAATTAATATTTTTTTTGCTACAGTTGTTGTAACAACTACAAGCATAGTGCTTTCAAAAGTACGAAAAACAATATCTACAAATTATTTGACTACTGGTATAATACCATATGTGCCTGGTGCTGCTTTATATAGAACAATGTCTCATGTAGTTTTTACAGAGTGGGACTACGCACTTGAGGCTGGGTCGCAAGTTTTTTTAACAGCTATAGCGATAGCATTTGGTGTTATTATCGTTGTTTCTTGTTATAATGCTATTCGCAGCAATAATTAACAAAAAACAAAAAGTCGAATATATTCGACTTTCTACTTTTAAAAAATTTAAGTTTTGACAATATTTATTTTATAGTTAATCATCTGAATATATTATTGTAATACTATGGTATTCTTTTATAGAAAACTTTAAATAAGTGTAGCTATCTTTGTAATAGCAACGTATACATATGATATTTTGTACCATGTTGCAAAATCTACTGTACCTGTAACTGGCATACTAAATTGTCTTTGAAATATTTTTACTGCTTCTTCTGTTAGCATACCGTATAAACCATCTACTCTTACTACTGGAATATTTGGATAATTATTAGAAATAGCATTTAACTGTCTTTGAATAACCCTTACAGATTCTTCGTCGCTGCCAAGTTGTAATACATGACCTGGGAAAGATAGTGGTACACCATTAACAATTGGTGCTTTATCTATATATATATCTCCATAATAATTTTTCAATATGTCTATATAATTCTTTCCTGCTTCTCCAAGACTTGCACTACCCCATTGTGAAAGCCAATTTGGACAAGTTACATTTTTTCCATCACAATATTGTGTAAAAAGAGGTTGCATTATCCCCTCACGTGTAATATAGTTTGTAAACATTTCATCTACTATATTTGATATTTCTACAAATATATTTCTTCCATATGTGAATTTTTGGTCATATGCTGTACTACTTGTTATTGTAAAATCTTTGCCCTGTCCTCTATACCATTCTGTAAAAACTCTGTTTAGTGTAAAAGATAGTATAGCAAGTACATTTGCACGAATTGTTTGTTCTGGCCATGTAGAATATATTTCACTACTTGCAACATTTTTTATATAATCACGAAAAGGTATCCAATAATTCGCTGCATTTGTATTTGTCGGCGGACCATCGTGTACTACTACAAATTCTGGTACTACCACTTTATCTAACACTACAAAACCTGTTGCTTCTGGTACTTTTTTCACTTCGTCTTCTGGTATTTTTGGTGGAAAATCTCCCCATAAAGTGTTGTCTGTTATATTTATTATTCTTTCATATTCTTCAAAAGAACGTTGAGGGCTTAAGTTTATATCTTGTATTGCTGTCGTTTCATTAAATATTTCTATATTATTTATAAAAATTGGTTTAAAATCTGATGCACTTACTTTTATATTATACGTGCTGTATGGTCTTACTTCATTTTGTGGTTTTAGTGAATAATCTATTGGCGGAGCATTTAACTCTATCGTTTCTGTTTGCCCTGATATATTTGTTGTTAAAGATTCTATTTGTGTTTCTCCTAAGCTAGTTTCTTCAAAAATATCTACTTTCGCATCTCTTATAGGCATTGCTACATTTTCATCACGAACATTGAAAAGTATTTTGCCAAAAGTATTATGATTTTTATTGTTTTCTTGAAATTTTATAATATTATTCTTTTTCATTTTACCCCCATCTTTATTCTAAAAGATAAATTGTATTATTTTTTAAAATATGATGTATTTGTTAGTTGTGTGATTATACTTTTTCTACTAAAGTTCTGATTTTAATAGTGTTATCATTGATTAAAAAGATTGATATATGAAATCTCATTGGGTTTCTAATGAATAGTATTCTAGTAAATAATTTAACAAGAGGAAAATTTTATGGATAATGATAGTTTAGAAGTTTATGATTTTGGATATAGGCTACGAGATTTAAGAAAAGCTCGAAGATTAACACAAGCACAAGTAGGTAAAATGATTGGTGTCCATAAAAACACAATTGGGGCATATGAAAATAATGTTAAAACTCCATCAATTAAAAAAATAATAAAACTAGCCAATTTATTTAGAACTTCTACTGATTATATTTTTGGAATAAAAGATAATGAAGCTAGAAATGAAGCTATATATATAAACGATTTATCAAAAGAAAAACAAGAAATAGTTTTAGAATTTATAAATTTAATTAGAAAAGCCCCTCCGTTAGAGGGGTAAGCAAACGGAGGGGAAAGGATTGTTAAAAAAGATAAGGGGGTTAAAAAATTATTAAAAATGTCAATATGTAAATTAATAAATTACAAAGAACTAATTTTAAACTAAATTCAATTGCTAAGTTTAATTA